>Ga0228536_1000432_pt1 | contig 80942 bp, 79 predicted proteins | sample SJ1Smetagenome_FD_168611 | JGI IMG/M metagenome (GOLD analysis project Ga0228536, IMG submission 168611) | Enriched culture of PCE-dechlorinating microbial communities from Ithaca, New York, USA - SJ1.S | ecosystem: Engineered > Modeled > Simulated communities (microbial... > Unclassified...
GCAGAAAGGAGGCTTTGCTCAAAGCCAAGTCTTGATTTTGTGCCTTCTAGTGGTAAACATCATCCCGATCATACTGGTAAACATCACCCGGCTATGGGTGGTAAACTTCGGGCGGCTATTGACAAATTTGCAATCTCCCCTTGCGAAGTGCCCTTGAAGAGGGTTGGGGAAGGTTGGTCCAGGGGCTGTCTGAAAAGTGGGCAAACACACAGGTTTGCCCCTACCCGTAGGGGGCGACCCATGTGTCGCCCCGAAGATATGGCGATTAAACCATCGCCACGGGTTCTTTTTAGACAGCCCCAATCATTTCTCTTTTCCCCCGTATATACGGCATTTTTCATTCTTTAACACTCCAGTCTGAAAATTTAAGTTAAAAATTGAAACTTCGGCAAGCGGCGCATGCTATAATGATTTTCAGAAACCCACCCCGACAACTCAAAAAAACCATGTCATTCGCTCACTTGCACGTCCATTCGCAATATTCCCTTTTGGATGGCTTCAGCAGCATCGATAAGCTGGTGAAGCGCACCCAGGAAATGGGCATGCCTGCTGTCGCCCTCACCGATCACGGCTCAATGTTCGGGGTGATCGACTTTTTCAAAGCCGCCAAAAAAGCCGGGGTCAAACCCATCATCGGGCTGGAAACCTACCTGGCGGCGCGCGGCATGAGCGACCGCGACCCGCAGTACGACAAAAAATCCTTCCACCTGCTGCTGCTGGCTGAGAATCAAACCGGTTACCTCAACCTGCTCAAAATCGCCTCAGCCTCGCAAATCGAGGGATTCTACTACTTCCCGCGCATCGACCGCGAATACCTGGCCGCCCATTCTGAAGGGCTGATTGCCACCTCGGGCTGTTTTGCCGCCGAGGTGCCGCGCGCCATTCACAACGGCGACATGCAAAAAGCGCAGCAAAAGCTCGACTGGTACTACGAGACATTCGGCCCCGAACGATTCTTCCTGGAATTGCAGCGTCACGACATGCCCGACCTTGAAAAGGTCAACCAGGGTCTGTTGGAGTTGGGCAAGCGCTACAACGCGCGCTTCATTGCCACCAACGATGTGCATTATGTTGACCAGGAAGACTGGCGCCTGCAGGATATTCAACTGGCTATTCAAACCGGCGCGCTGCTCACCGATCCCAACCGTTTCCGCATGAGCAACGAAACCTACTACCTGCGCTCGCCGCAGGAGATGGCCGCCCTGTTCAGCGATGCGCCCGAAGCCGTCAGCAACACCCTGCTGATCGCCGAGCGCTGCGAGGTGGACCTCAGTTCGAAGGGCTATCACCTGCCGCTGTTCGAGGTGCCGCCGGGCGAGACGCCCGAAACGCAACTGCGCGCGCTGTGCGAAGCCGGGCTGCGCCGCCGTTACGGCGAACGCGCCAATGACGAGGTCATCCGCCAGCGCATGGACTACGAGTTGGGCGTCATTCACAAAATGGGTTTCGATGCCTATTTTCTGATTGTGTGGGACCTGTGCCGCTATGCGCGCGAGCAGGGCGTGTGGTACAACGCGCGCGGTTCGGCAGCCGGTTCGCTGGTGGCCTATGTGCTTGACATCACCCTGGTGGAGCCCATTGACCACGGCCTGATCTTTGAACGATTTCTCAACCCGGGGCGTATCTCCATGCCCGATATCGACCTGGATTTCCAGGACGATATGCGCGCGCGCATCATGGAATACTGCGCCAATAAATACGGCGACGACCACGTGGCGCAGATCATCACCTTCGGCACCATGGCGGCGCGCGGCGCCATTCGCGACGTGGGCCGCGTGATGGACATTCCCCTCACCGAGGTGGACCGCGTGGCCAAGCTGATTCCCAGCATGCCGGGCAAGTCGGCCAGCATTGCCGAGGCGTTGGAGCAGGTGCCCGAACTGAAAGCCATGCATGATGAGAGCGACTACCTGCGCGACCTGATAGACACCGCCGGGCAAATGGAGGGCGTGGTGCGCAACGCCGGCACGCACGCCGCGGGCGTGGTTATCACCGACGCCCCCATCACCGACTACGTGCCGCTCTACCGCCCCACCGGCAATGCCAGCGCCGAAGAGTCGCCCATTAAAGCCGTCACCCAGTTTCCCATGTCGGTCATCGATGCGCTGGGGCTGTTGAAAGTGGACTTTTTGGGTCTTTCGACTCTCACCGTGATGCAGCGCGCCTGCAAGCTGATTGAAGAACGCCACGCTATCCAGTACAACCTGAGCAACATTCCACTGGACGACCCCGACACCTTCCGCTTTTTGGGCGAAGGGCACACGGCTGGTGTATTCCAACTGGAAGGCACCGGCATGACGCGCTACCTGATGCAGATGAAGCCGCAAAACCTGTCGCACATCATCGCCATGGTGGCGCTCTACCGCCCCGGCCCGCTCGACTTCATCCCGTCGTACATCAAACGCATGCACGATGAAGAGCCGGTCACCTACCGCCACCCGGCGCTGGAAACCATCTTCAAAGAGACCTACGGCATCCCCATTTACCAGGAACAGATCATGTTCGCCGCCATTCAACTGGCTGGCTACGAACCCTCGGAAGCCGACGGCTTACGCAAAGCCATTGCCAAGAAGAAAGCCGATGACCTGAAGAAACACCGCGAAAAGTTCATCAAGGGCGCGGTGACGCACGAAATTGACAATGAAACCGCCTCGCAGATCTTTGATGACTGGGAGAACTTTGCGCGCTATGGTTTTAATAAAAGCCACGCCGCCGATTACGGTATCATCGCGGTGGAAACCGCCTACCTAAAAAATCACTACACCGTTGAATATATGACCGCGCTGCTTTCGGCCTCGAAAAACGAGACCGACAAAGTGGCGCTGTATGTGGCTGACTGCCGCAGCATGGGCATTGAGGTGCTGCCGCCCGATGTGAACAGCAGCGGCTGGGATTTCACCATCGAAGACTGCGAGAAAGGCGCCGCCGCCATCCGCTTTGGCATGGGCGCGGTTAAAAATGTGGGGCAGGGCCCGGTGGAAGTCATCCTGGCCGCCCGGCAGGAAGGCGGCCCCTTCAGCGACCTGAACGACTTTGCCCGCCGGGTGGACCTGCGCCATGTGGGCAAACGCGCCCTGGAAAGCCTGACGCGCGTGGGCGCGCTGGACCGCTTTGGTTCACGCAAATCCATCCTCGACGCGCTGGACCGCATCCTGGCGGTCAGCGCCAGCCACTTCCGCGCCGCTGAAATGGGGCAGCTCAGCTTCTTCGGCATGGTGGAGGGGGTGGAAGAAGAAATTGTGCTGCCCATGAGCTTTGGCCTGGACGCCCGCGAACAGTTGGAATGGGAGCGCGAGCTGCTGGGACTGTACGTCTCTGATCATCCCCTGTCGGCCTACATGCCCGCCATCAGCCGCAAGGTCAGCCACTATTCAGCCCAGTTGGGCGAGGTGGACGGCAAACAAAAGGTCACTGTGGCGGGGTTGGTCACCCGCTTCAGGCGGCACACCACCAAAGACGGCAAGTCGATGGGGTTTGTCTCCATTGAAGACATCCAGGGGCCCCTGGAGCTGGTGATTTTCCCGCGCACCTGGGAAAAATACGGCAAACTGGTGGATAATGACCAGGTGCTTCTGGCCGAAGGCAAAGTGGACAGCGGCAACGGCGACCCCAAGATATTGGTGGACAAACTGGCGCTGGTGGACCCCAACGACGTGCCCGACGGCGAACCCCTGCTGCCCGACCAGCCAGCCGACCCTGCCCCCCCGGTATTCGGTGAGCCGGAAGAGGGCGAAACCGCGCAGGATACGCAGCCGGTGATGGAAGAAGAAGTTTTTGCGCCTCCCCTCGACGCCACCTCGCCCGATGCAGCCCCGCCGCCCGACGACAGCCCAAATGACATCGACGACCCGTTTGGCGACCTGTTCGATGATCAATTCCCCACCCTGCCGACCACCGCCAGGGGCAGTGGGGCGGGCATTCCGCCTGAATTAAGCGCCGCTGACCACTCGCCCGTTCAAACGATTGAGGTCAGTTCAACCGGGCTGGAGGTTTCCTATGCGGAAACCCTCACAACAACCGAAACCGTGATCATCGAAAGCACCGCTGCCCCGCGCATTGCCGAAGCGAACCCGCCCGACATGCGCTACATCCTGCCGCCGCAGTCGCTGGCGCCGCAAACCACCGGCGAAATCACCGCCCCGCCGCGCATGGTGCACATTTGCCTGCATTCCTCCGGCAAAAAAGAGCACGATCTGCGCCGCCTGTACCGCGCGCACGGTTTACTGCGTTCATGCCCCGGTAGAGACCGCTTCGTGTTCGAACTGTACGAACGCGGGAAATCTTACCTGATTGAATTCCCCAACGAATCGATTGGCATTAACCCCGATTTGATTGAGCGCGTAACCCACCTGGTTGGCGACGGCAACATTTCCATCACCGATTTGTAAAGCCATCCTGGCATTTCGCCCCCACCGATTCTTGCCTGAACACAGTTATTTATGCTGCAAAGGGGGTGAGAAATCTTAACGCTGTGATCTTTCAACAGTGAAATTTGATCAATTGGGGTTAAGATTTCTCCTCGCGCAATTTGGCGCATTTCATCTGAATCCCTTGCGCTCGTCGAAATGATGAATCAAAAATGTTTTTTGTAGTGACGGCTTCAGCCGTTTATCACGAATGTGAGAATCCCTATTCGGAAATATTCGTTTATTCTTTTATCCTGGCATACAGGAACATATCGGTCTGCTGGCCGTCTTTGATGGCCGCCCGGCGCATGCGCCCTTCCAGGCTAAAACCCGCCTTCTCCAGCACACGACAAGAGGCGGCATTGCGCGCGTAGGGCTCGGCAAAAATGCGCACCAGTCCAAAGCGCTCAAAGGCATAATCGGTGAAAGCGCGCACCGCCTCGCTCATGACGCCGCGTCCCCAGTAGGGTTCCGCCAGCCAGTAACCCAGTTCAGCGGTCAGGCGGTGCACATCGCTCAAAATGGTGATGCCGATGGAACCAATGGCTTCTTCGGGTGTGGCAATGGCATAAAAAGTGTCAGGGTGCTGGTTGATGGCCGCATTCAAAAAATTGCGGGCATCTTCAACCCCGTAGGGATGCGGAAAACCATCGCGCAGGTTGAGCCAGATAGCGCGGTTGTTGGCATATTTGGCGACGGCTGCCTCATCTTCCATGCGCCAGGGGCGCAGGCAGCCAAATGATGTGATGATTTCGTCCATTGTGTTCACCTCAGAAAAATTGGTGCTATAAATAGAATGCTGTGTATTGTCTCACAAACGCTGCTGGACATACCGGATGAAGATCGAAACGATCCTGTACCTGCTGCCGCTGGTTTTCATGCTGCATGATTTTGAAGAGATTGTGATGATGAAAAACTGGACGGCGCGCAACGCCGCCGAATTACAGCTGCGCTTCCCGCGCCTGGCCGATAAAATGCTGGGGCATTTCAGCAGTCTGTCCACATCTGCATTCGCGCTGGCGGTGGCCGAAGAATTTGTGCTGATCAGCGCCTTCAGCGTGGCGGCGGTGGAATTTCAATGGTTCGCCTGGTGGGCGGGGCTGCTGCTGGCGTTTTTCCTTCACCTGCTCGTGCACATGGGGCAGTTACTGGTTTACGGCAAGTACATCCCAGCCGCCGTCACCAGCCTGCCGGCCGGCCTGTACTGCATTCGGGCATTACAGGCTGTGGCAGCGCGTACCGGCCTGGCCTGGGATCAAATTGAGCTGCCCTATGGGGTGATGACGGGCATCATGCTGGCAAATTTGTGGGCGGTGCACCGCCTTGCAGCGTGGTTTGAAGCCCAATTTGGTGAACATTTGCACGAAAATTTTACAACAGATCGATCTTGACAAAATCAATTCTATGATATACTTCTCATGTAATTGGGTTTGTGTGCCTGAACCGCCGTTCCTGATTATGGACGGTGGTTCCTTTGTTCCCGGCTAGAAGACCGGGGGTTAGGGAACTCGATAGAGATGGAAACCAAATTGTTTGTTGGAAACCTTGCTTTCTCCACCACAAGTGAAGAACTGGGCACCCTGTTTGCACAGGCGGGCACTGTCGAATCGGCTGAAGTGATCATGGATCGTGCCACCGGTCGATCGCGCGGTTTTGCCTTTGTGCAAATGAGCAACAATGAAGAGGCGCAAAAAGCCGTCAACATGTTCAATGGCTACAGCCTGAACAATCGTGAAATTAAGGTAAATCTCGCCCGACCGCGCGAAGATTCTGGCCGGGGCGGTGGATTTGGCGGTCCGCGCCGCAACAGCGGCGGTTATGGGGACCGTGGTGGGCGTGGCGGCAATTACGGCAATCGCGGCGGTGGAGATCGCCGTGGTGGCTCAAGCCGCTACTAAAAATCTATTCAACTGTTTCATTTCAAAATTGGAGAAAGTAAGATGTCTGATCGTGTAGTAGGTACTGTAAAGTGGTTCAATAATAGCAAAGGTTATGGTTTCTTGTCTCAGGAAAACGGCGATGATGTGTTCGTTCACTATTCCGCCATTCAGAGCGATGGTTTCCGCACCCTCGAAGAAGGACAGAAAGTGGAATTCACCATCGAAAAAGGCCAGAAAGGCCTGCAGGCTTCCAAAGTCACTCTTCTTTAATCACCAGCCTAATCAATTATTCTAAAACAAATCGGCGCCCATCTTCGCGGGGCGCCGTTTTTTTTATTTTTCTTCAAAAATCCGCCGAAAAGTCTTCTCCACCACCGGCGTCAGGGCATCATAGAACGCATCCATCTTTTCCAGATATTCTTTGGCTGCGGGCGAAAGCTGCGCGCCGCCGCCCTGCACGCCGCCGATACGCGTCTCCAGCAGCTTCACACCCAGGCGTTCTTCCATTTCGTGAATCTTCTGCCAGGTGGTGTGATAGGGAATGTCCATCTCGCGCGCGGCGGCGTTGATCGAACCGGTGGCGGCAATGGTCTTGAGCAATTTGACCCGCCAGCCTGAAAGCGCCACCTGGCCGTCCATTTCAATCCAAAGGTTAAACCCGGGTTGCATAATTCTCTCCTGTTATGGTTTATTTGGCTTGCCGAAAAAACTGGTAGTGTCACCAATAAGAGGGAAACCAGATTTAACTTCAATATTGTTTTTTTTGATCTTTTGCGCTAAGATTAAACTTACAAACCAATAATTTTTTTGAAAGATAAAAGTGCCCCTTTTTTTCCTCTGCGCCACGTCCGCCGTGAGCGCCAGGCGCAAAAGCCTGCCTGGTCTGGGAAAACGAAAGGGGCGCTATTATTTTACAACATAACGCTCTACAAAACCAACAAACAAAACAAGGAGAAAGAGTATGGCAAGACAGATTTTACGCATCAATATGTCCGATCAAACATTCAAGTATGAGCCTGTACCAGCGAAGTGGGCACGCTGGGGAGGACGCGCGATGACTTCGGCGATTGTGGCCGATGAGGTTGACGCGACCTGTCACCCCCTGGGCCCCAACAACAAGCTGGTGATTGCCCCCGGGTGGGCTACCGGCTCACCGGCCTCGCCCAGCAGCGGTCGCACCTCTTTTGGCGCTAAAAGCCCGCTGACCGGCGGCATCAAAGAAGCCAACGCCGGCGGTCTTTCGGGAGCCAAAATTGCCAAACTGGGTCTGGCAGCCATCATCATTGAAGGCGCCCCGCAAGACAAGAAATGGCGCCTGCTGGTGGTGACCAAAGACGGCGTTGAATTTCAGGATGCCGCGCACCTGGCCGGCAAAGGCATGTACGAAGTGGACACGCTGCTGTGGGAAAAGTATCCCGACACTGCCGTGGTGGGCATTGGACCGGCCGGTGAGCATTTGATGTCGAATGCCGGTATTTCGGTCAATGATACCGAGAACGCCCCCGGCCGCTATGCCGGGCGCGGCGGACTGGGCGCCGTGATGGGTGTGCGCTGCATTAAAGCTATCGTGATCGATGACAAAGGCGCCCCCGGCGTAGAAATTGCCAACAAAGAACTGTTCGAAACTGGCCGCAAAAAACTGACCCAATCCATCATGGAACACGCCCTCACCAAACGCGGCGGCGGTTTGCCCTCCTACGGCACGGCCATCCTGGTCAACCTGCTCAACGAAGCCGGTGGTTTCCCCACCCGCAATTTCAGCAGCGGTCATTTTGAGGGCGCTGCAAAAATCTCGGGCGAGCGCATCGCCGAAGTGGTCAAAGAACGCTGCGGCGACAAGGGTCCCGGCACCATGGGACACAACTGCCACCCGGGCTGCATCATCAAATGCTCCAATGTCTATCCCGATGAATCAGGCAAAGCCTTTGTCTCCTGCATCGAATACGAAACCGCCTGGTCGCTGGGCGCCAATTGCGGCATCGACGACCTGGATTACGTTGCCAAGATGACGCGCGAATGTAACGATATTGGCCTCGACACCATCGAAGCCGGCAACACCATTGCCGTTGCCATGGACGGCGGTTTGCTGCCCTTTGGCGATAAAGAGGGTGCACTGAAATTGTTCGATGATATTCGCAAAGCCACTCCGCTGGGCCGCATCCTGGGCCAGGGCGTTGAAACTACGGCGCGCGCTTTTGGCGTGCACCGCGTGCCCACCGTCAAGGGGCAGTCCATGCCGGCCTACGAGCCGCGCGCGGTCAAGGGCATTGGTGTCACCTATGCCACCACCCCCATGGGCGCCGATCACACCGCTGGTTACACCATTGCGCCTGAAATCGCCGGCGTAGGCGGCAAGGTTGATCCGCTGTCCGACGAAGGCAAGGGCGATCTCTCCTTAACCTTCCAGGCGGCCACCGCTTTCATCGACAGCACCGGTTACTGCCTGTTCATCGCCTTCCCCATCCTCGACATCCAGGACGGCTGGAACGGCATGGCTGAGTCAGTGGCCGGCATCACCGGGCAAAACATCACCGGTGCAGATGTCATCCCGATTGGCAAAGAAATCTTGAAGATCGAGCGCCTGTTCAACGAACGCGCCGGCTTCACCGCCGAGGATGACCGTCCGCCTGAGTTCATGCGCAATGAAGCACTGCCCCCGCACAATGTGAAGTGGTCCATCACCGACGAAGAACTGGATAAAGTCTTCGCCTGGGTGCATGAAGGCTAAAGCTGCATGAAGGTTGAAGTGGTGGCGCTGGCCACATTGCGCCAGTTTATGCCGGATGTGCCGCTGGGCGGCGCCCGCAGCATGGAAGTGGCGCCGGGCACCACCATGCAGCAATTGCGCGATATGGTGGGACTGCCCGCTGATGAAGTGCGCGTCATCATCCGCAACCACCGCCAGGCTGAACTGGAAGATGTGGTGCAAGACGGTGACCGGGTGGCCTTCATCCCGGCTGTGGCCGGAGGCTAAGACGGAACAAACACATAGGTAAACGGGCGCAGTTGAGCGAGCAGCACACTCAACTGCGCCTTTTTTGACATAATTTGTAGCATTAAAGAGGCGTGGATTCCTATGGCAGTTTTTCAACACATTTTGTGGGGCTATGAGTTAACCTACCCGGACAACTGGGTTCACCGCACCCTGGGTGATGTGGAAGGTTTTGCGCCCGTGGAAGCAGCCCTGGACGAAAATTACCAGGGTGAGCAAAACGGGCATTTGCTGGTGCGGGCTGAGTGGAACGGCTTGCTGCGAGACCTGCAGCCGCTGTGGAACCAGCACATCGGCCTGACTGCCGGCATGCTGGGCGCCAAAAATGTGGGCGCAGCCCCCTGGAGCATGGGCGGTGCGCAGGGGCTGGAAGCGGAAATCGCCCTGCCTAAAAGTAAAAACCAGCGCCTGTGGGCGGGCATTTTGGGGCGCGGTGCGCTGGTGCTGCACTTCATGGTGCTGCACACGCTGAGCGATCGCGCCTGGTTTGAGCCGCTGTTCACCCGCCTGATCTCCAGCCTGCGCTTTCCGGCCAGCCTGGCTGAAGGGTTGGCGCGCGACGCCAGCGGGCTGCCGCTGCCGCCTGATTATGTTCCGGTTCCCCCTGCCGAGCTGGTGAGCGACATCGCCGATCCGCACAACTGGCGGGCATACCGCGGCGCAAGTTCCATTGGCGCACTGCAAGCGTTTTATTTACGCGAAGCCCAGCACAACGAATGGGAGATTGAATCCTTAGAAACATTTCCTGGCGACGCCGAACTGGGATTTGCCCGTTTTGAATTGCGCCATAAAAAAACAACTCTCACCCTGGGGCTGCTGCCCTACGGTGAAGACCGCGTTAACAGCACCAGCCTGGCCAACCTGGTCATCAGGATAAAAGAAGGCAAATAACTGTATGAGTATGAAACCCGAAAAACTAACCCGAATTGATGATCAGGGGCGCCTGATTTTGCCGCCCGAGGCGGCCGCGCAACTGGGGCTGCTGCCCAATTCGCCCGTGCAGCTCATCATGGGTGAAAATGAAATTTGCATCTCGCGCTCCATTCACCACCTGGCGCGGGTGTATGTGGAACCCACCAACACCTGTAATCTTAATTGCGTCACCTGCATGCGCAATGTTTGGGATGAAGATTCAGGTTTTATGACTGAAAAAACCTATGAGCGCATTTTGGAAGGAATTAGAAAACTGACACCGCGTCCCACGGTGTTCTTTGGCGGCTTTGGCGAGCCGTTGTCGCACCCCGCCATCATCGAAATGATCCGCCGGGCAAAAGTGTTGGGAGCCACAGTCGAGTTGATCACTAACGGCGTGCTGCTTGACGAACAGATGGTGCTGCGCCTGCTGGAAGTGGAACTGGACTCATTGTGGGTTTCGTTGGACGGCGCTTCGCCGGAGAGCTACGAGGATGTTCGTTTGGGCGCAACACTGCCGCAGGTGATTGCCAACCTGGAACGGCTGCCCTACCTGCGTTACCGCGGCTCGCGCATGAAAAACACCCTGCAGCTCGGCATTGCCTTTGTGGCCATGAAGCGCAATGTCTCCGACCTGCCTAAAGTGCTGGCGCTGGGCGCGCGCCTGGGCGCCAAAAAATTCTCCATTTCCAATGTGTTGGCTCATACCGATGAACTGCGTCAAGAAGTACTCTACCGCGGCGCCATGTACAACGCTCCCTACCAATTCAGCGACGGGCATCCACGCGTCAATATGCCGCGCATCGACGTGAATGAATACACCCAGGAGCCGCTGGCCAAAGTGCAGCGCGGCAATTATTCCATTCAAGTCAACAGCGGGATGATGGGGCATGGAATTTACACCTGCCCATTCATTGAAAAAGGCAGCCTGGCGGTGCGCTGGGACGGCGCAGTCAGCCCCTGCCTGCCCCTGCTGCACACCTATGACAGCTTTTTGGATAACCGCCCGCGCCGCTCACATGCCTATGACGTGGGCAGCGTGCTGAAACGCGATTTGTTGGAATTGTGGGAAGATCCGCAATATGTGGCGCTGCGCCAGCGCCTGCAATCCTTTGAGTTTTCTCCCTGCACTGACTGCAACTGCTGCGAACTGCCCGAAGAAAACCGCGAAGACTGCCTGGGAAACACATTCCCGGCTTGCAGCGGCTGCCTGTGGGCAGCCGGATTAATCCAGTGTCCTTAACTTAGAGATTCTGGTAGGTGTTGCGCATGGCGCCCACTTCAGCCAGGGTGGCTTTCAGGCTGTCTGACATGCGCACGCCGTCGCGGTACTGGTAGGGCCACATGTGGCGCGTTGAAAAAATGCCCAGGTGATCGTTGTTCTTCAGCGGTTCATTGCGTGAAGCGCTCAATCCCGGCACATCATATAAAACCGAATTGACAAGCAGGTAACCGCGGTCGGCATCATCAATGCCCAACAGATCGAGCAAATCGCCAATGGTGGAACCAGCCGGCAGCTCCATTTCTTTTTGAGCAACAAAAGTACCCCCCGCTTTGGGCGCGATGTCGCCGTACAGGGCGAAGTCGATTTGAATGGTGTCTGTTGAATCAGGTGTCATGGTTTGCTCTCCTAAGTTTATTTTACCCGATCATCCCTTCACCAGGCGGGTTCCGCAGGCCTGGCAAAACAGGGCGTCGGAGGTGTGGGCACGCCCGCATTTGGGGCATTTGCGCGGCAGCTCCACCGGCAGAGCAGCGCCGCAAGCCTGGCACTGTTCCGTCCCCGGCGGGTTGGGCGTGGTGCAGTAGAGGCAGATGATGGGATTGCCGGGAGCGTTCTTTTCGCCAGCCAGGGCGCGTGTCAGACCGCACAGGTCGTTGATGGCATCCCAGATTTCAGGTACGGGGTTGGTCTTGGTCAGTTCGCCGAAAACCTCTGGCGCCATGGCCAGCAGCGAGAGCGGGTTGCCGTTGGCGGCGCGTTCGATCATTTCACCCGCGTCAGACACGCGGTCCAACCAGTCTTGCCCGCGGCTCATGGTTACCAGCACGCCGCCGCTGGTGTCGGCGATGTGCACCGAAACCGGCGTACCGTGCTTGCTGCCAATTTGCACCAGGGCGGTGCCGCTGCCGGGCGTCACATTCACCCGCTGGTGGCGTTCGCTGAAGCGCGCCGCCAGTTGGTCGGCCAGGGCGGCTGCGGTGATGCTGCCGTGAAACATGCGCTGGTTTGTCATGCCGGTCATCCTCTCACGGGTTGTCTAGAGACGTTTCAATGCCTGAACCCGCAAATACAGTTTAATCATACCAAAAACATACACACCCAGCAGGATGATATTTAACCACATCGTTGCAGCTGCTGTTTTGGATTCGATGCGAGACATATTGATGATATTGATCAGGATGATGGGCAGGAAAATGAGCAGGAATCCCATCAAGCGCCTGTATTTTTGCACCTTTGATTCGTTATCGGTATAAATCTCGGGCGCTTCACCGCCAAGTGTTTCTTTGCGAAAATATTGCCACTCGTTCATCTCGCCCAGGTATTCCCAACCGGCGTCACGGAACAGGGAGAAATAATCAGCGTTCTTTTTGAGCGTCCGGGTGTAATCCAGTCGGTAAACATAGTCACGCGGCTCACCTTTTTCAAAGGTGTAGAACCCGGGCAGCGCCACCTTTTGCAGGTGCCAGCCCTGCTGTGACATCTCGCGCAGCCAGGCTTCTTCACGTTCATCGTCCCAGACCCAAAACCAGCGGAACTTTTTCAGGATTGTGTTACTCATTTCTGTCACTCTCTTCCAACAGCGGGCGCACCTGTTGTCCATTGCGCGCCATCAATTCCAAACGGTCAATTTGCGCGGCCAGCACCTGCTTGCCCTTTGGCGTCAGTGCATAGCATTTGCGGCGTTCTTCTTCCTTCACCATCCAGATCAAGCCTTCCTTTTCCAGCGTGCCAAAGGCGCCGTACAGCGTGCCGGGACCAATGCGCACCTCGCCGCCGCTGATGCTTTCCACTTTTTGCATCACACCGTAGCCGTGCAGCGGTTCGCTTAACGCCAGCAGGATGTAATAGGTCGATTCAGATAAGGGAATGTATTTTTGCAGGTTTTTTTCCATGTTTTCCCATTCTTTAGGTCGTGATACGATATATCGTATCACGTTATATTATCATATGATATATCGGGCGTCAAGGTATCAACCCCTCTAAAGCAAGCCACCCTAAAGGTTTGTCAAACCTTTAGGGTGGCTATGAAATCAGTTGAATATTATTCACGATTTAATAAACGTCCCGTCACGCAACTCCTCAAAAGCTTTGCGCAGCTCCTGTTCGCTGCTCATCACGATCGGCCCGCGCCAGTGAACCGGCTCGCCGATGGGTTTGCCGGAAATGAACAGGAAGCGTCCGCCCTGCTCTCCGGCTGTCACGTCCAGTTGATCGCCGTCGCCCAAAAGCACCAGGTCGCGGTTGGCGGCAAAGGCGCTGCCTTCCACGCCAAAGCGCACCTGCCCTTCAATTACATAGGCAAAAACCGTGTGCCCGGCGGGCGTGGCGAGCCGCCAGTGCGCCCCGGCTGGCAGGCTGACGTCAAGATAACGCGGATCGGTGACAATGTCTTGCACCGGTCCGCGCACGCCGTCCACTTCCCCACAGATGACGCGCACCACCCCGCCGCCCGGCAGGTTCACCTGCGGAATCTGGCTGCTTTTCACCTCCTGGTAACGCGGCGGCATCATCTTGTGTGCGGCGGGCAGGTTTGCCCACAGTTGAAAACCGCCCATGCGCCCGCCAGTTCCCTCCTGGGGCATTTCCTGGTGGATGATGCCGCTGCCGGCGGTCATCCACTGCACGTCGCCGGGGCTGATCACACCCTGGTTGCCCAGGCTGTCTCCGTGTTCCACCGCGCCTTCCAGCATGTGGGTGATGGTTTCAATGCCGCGATGCGGGTGCCAGGGAAAACCGCTCAGGTAATCTGCCGGGGTTTGTGATCGAAAATCATCCAGCAGCAGGAAGGGATCGAAGGCTGTTTGAGCGCCAAAACCCAGCGCGCGGTTCAATTTCACCCCGGCGCCTTCCATAACCGGCTGGGCATGGGTGATTTGTTTGACTTCACGTGTTTGGGTCATCTTTCACCTCCTGTGGATGGGTATACATCAATTCGTCACGATACATACTATTCTTTTTCACAATCGGTATGAATTCCGCATAATACATGCCGTATAATTTGGTATTGATATAAGGTCACTTAGGGATAAGGTGATAATCATTACGAGGAGGTTGAAATAGTGTTTTTATGATTTCAACCGACGAAGCAATCTCATCCAAAGCTAAAAAGGTAAGATGGCTTCGTTCGCTGTGCTCACTCGCTATGACATCATATTTATCCTGAACTCACGAAATTAATAAATAACCGTCTTAAAGGTACTGATGCCCTTAAAACTAATGCAATCCTCCACCCGCGAATTCATCCGCGAAGCGCGTCGAATGAAGGATTTTTCATTTTTCGATCTACTTCATGGATATGTTTATGCGCGCTTTCCTTACCTGTATATCGCCATGGGCACCGGCCAGCACCCGCTGGCAAAGCGCCTGGCGCCGCTGGTGGCATGGATTGGGAAATTTCTTGTAAAGCATGCGGGGCATTCCAGTTCGTCCTCGGTCAAGTTTGAAGACACCTATCACGGCAAGGTGGTGCCGCTGCAGGCTGCCCGGCAATTGGTGTCGGTGCATGAGCCGGTTGACCTGCCCAACCTGGAGCACATTGTCCCCTATGCCAAAGCGCGCGACATTATCTTGAAGAATCCCGACCATATTGCCGTGATGGATTGCCCCTGCCGCACGGCGCGCGAGCATCCCTGCCTGCCGCTGGATGTGTGCCTGGTGGTGGGAGAACCGTTTGCCAGCTTCGTGGTGGAGCACAACCCGCAAAAAGCGCGCATGATCACATCAGAAGAAGCTCAGTCCATTCTCAAAGCTGAAGACGAGCGCGGGCATGTGCACCACGCCTTCTTCAAAGACGCCATGCTGGGGCGTTTCTACGCCATTTGCAACTGCTGCACCTGCTGCTGCGCTGCCATACAATCGCAGCGTAAAGGCACCCCCATGCTGGCATCTTCGGGTTATGTGGCACAGATTGATGCGAATTTGTGTGCGGCCTGTGGAAACTGTGTGGAAACATGCCTCTTCGACGCACTCACCCTGGATGATATCGCCAGCGTGGATGTGGAGCGCTGCATGGGTTGCGGGGTTTGCGTGGGTCAATGCCTGGCGGAGGCAATCTCGCTGACGCGCATGCAAAGCAAAGGCGCACCTTTGGAGATTGAAACCCTCATGCAAGCGGCTGCCCGATAGTTATGTTTATGTTATTCCTTAAAATTAGACCCTAAAGGTCTTTCGAGACCTTTAGGGTCTGTTTTTTCCAACTGTTACGGCGCCGTTGACCAGCCGTCCACCGTGCCGTCCAACCAGGGCAGCGAGATAGCCTCGCATGTATCAGGATTAAGCAGGAATAGATGATCTTCGGTTCCAGCATACTTTTGAAGCATGGTATTCACCAGCAACCAGCGGCTGTCGGGGCTCCAGGCGCCAGCCAGCGCGCCCATTGAATTCGGCGCTGCCACCAGCTTTGGCTGGCTGTCGTTCAGGTCGGTGACATACACGCCGTAGTTGGGCATACCGAACACCTTCTCATGGTAAGCAATGCGCTGCCCGTCGGATGAGACGCGTACAAAACCGCCTTTGGCATTTTCGATCACGAAATGCTCTTGCAGCGCGCCGCTTTGCAGATCCACCGTTTGCAGGTGCGCGCCGTCGCCGTCCAGGGTGGTCACCAGCAGGCCGCTGCCGTCGGCGGTCCAGCCCGCCAATTCGGTGTAATCGCCCAGGCCGGCAACCGGCTGCAATTCCGTTCCATCCAGGCGGGCGGTGTGGACGGCTGCGCCACGCACAAACGCCAGCTTCTCGCCATCCGGCGACCACAGCGGGTGATAATCATTATCTTGCGACCAGGGCAGCAGCATATTGCTGCCGTCACTCAAATCTGCCAGGTGCATTCCGTCGCGGTAAACGTAGGCTACAAGCGTGCCGTCGGGAGAAAGCGATCCCCAGCCGCCGGGCGCCACCCGGGTCTTGCCGCTGCCGTCCAGGTTGACCACGTACAGCGTGGGGAAGGTTTCGCCCTCCAGGGCTGGTCCTTCCACCAGCAGCCTGCCGCCCAGGCCGGCCGGCAGGGACGCGGCCGGTTCAGCCAGCATTTGCTGCACATTTTGTTCGGTCAGGCAGGGGTCATAGGCGGGCTGGGTTTGTTCGCCTTCTGGCGCGGGCGGCAAATCAAGCGTCACCTGCCAGGGGCCTTCCACCAGGTAAGAAATATTTTGAACCGAGATACGGCGCACCCCGCTGGGTTGGTAATCAAAGTAAATGCCGCTGGTGATGCTGCCCTGGCTGTCGCCGCCCCCGCCGCCGCCCAGGCGCGCGCTGCGGTTATCCAGGTCGGTCACCGATAGGCTGATCATTTGCCGCGGATCGGCTTCAAAATGCAGTTCGAGTGAATAGGTGTTATCGGCTCGGTAGGTGAGCACGGCATCCAGCAAGCGCACGCTGCGCCCTTCAATGGTCAGGTCGCGGTTCAGTTGCCAGGTTTGCCCGGATTGCGGATTGTCACCCAGATCAAGGTCAAAAGTCATTTGCACCGGCTTGTCAACATTGACGGAAGGCAGGGTTAAGACCAAGGGTCTGCCGCTGCCTTTGCCGCCGGTTTGCACCGCCCAAGTGAGGCGTTTCTGGGTATAGAGGTTGCTGCTTTCATCGGGTGTAACCATCTCCAGCGGCAGGCGTGCGCCCGAAGGATCGGTCAATTCCATAAAGTAAGGCGAAAAGCCGATCATGGCGGTGCCTTCGTGTTGCCAGGTCAGGCTGCCCTGCAGCACATAGCCGCTTTCCAGTTCCACCACGCTGTCCACGCTCAGGGCAATGCCAAACGGATTGGCGCCCGGCTCAGCCACGGCAGGCAGCGGCGTTTCAACCGGGGCGGGGGTTCCGCCGGACAATTCCATCACGGGCAGCACGGTCAATTCGGGAGCGACAGGCACCAGGTGTAATGGAATCTCCCAATCTTCAGGAGCCACACCGGGCAAAGTTTCATGAATGCACGGGATGACCAGGCTAAAATCGTTGATATCGGCGGGGATCGGTTCAAATTCAAAGCGTGTCTGATAACCGCTGCCCCAACCTTTGCCCTCACCTTCGGTCATGTGCAGTTCGGAGCCGTTGGGCAAACGCAAAAACTCATTTTCAATACAGCCAATCACATCCTCCGAAGTGGGGCGGTGGCGCTGTTCCAATCCCTCCACGGTGAACACCAGCACGGTGTGCTGCGCATCGGCTACACCCTGGTTAATGGTGACGGTGAATCCGTCGCGCTGCTGCGGCTCGGGGATTTCAACCACACGCAGCGGGGCATCTGTTTGCACATAACCCACGCCGGGGATATATCCCAGCAGCGCGCGCACGGCTGCCAGCACGCGTTGTGGTCCTATCAGCAGCACAGTAATCGTTAACGCCAGCAGCACCAGCGCCGCCGTCCACAGCGGGCGCAAACGCAAAGCCGGCGAAGTGCGAACAGGCCGCTGGTTGGCCTGCGCGTCCAACTGCGCGCGCAGGCTGGCTACAAATTGCGGCGAAGCCGCTGGCGTGCTCAATGCCGCCGCCATATCTTCTTCAAATTGCGCTGAGAGAATGGTATCAGTCATGGGACACCTCCATCTGGTTCTGCATGCGAGCCAGCAAGCGGTAAACAGCTTTTTTCACTGCGTCTTCACTGCGACCCAGCAAGGTCGCCACCTCGCCATAACTTAGCCCGGCAGTAAAACGCAGTCTTAAGAGTTCCTGGTCGTCATCGGGTAATTGCGCCACCAGTTGGCGCAGGGCTTGAACCCGCTCGCTTTCGATCACCTGCTGCAGCGGATCAACAAACTCGCCGGGTAGGGTTTCATCGGGTGCGCCGGTCACCTTTTGCGACGCACGCCAATGATCAACCAGTTTGCTGCGGGCAATGCTGAACAACCAGGCGGCAAAATGCCCATTGTGCCGGTAGCGTGGAAAGACTTCCAGCGCTTTGAGAAAGGTTTGCGAGGTTAGATCTTCAGCCTCTTGCGGGTTGCCCAGCCGGCTGAACAGGTAACGGTACACCGGCTGCACATAACGATCATACAGGCGGTTGAACTGGCGCGGGTCGCGCTGGGCAGCCGTGATCTGCTGCGCCTCATCGTCCCACGCCACACCTGGAACGGTAGTCTGAAGGGATGAATGGCTCATAGAGTTCCTTTCGCCACGAGAATACAGGATTGATCAAACCTGTACTTTAAACGCAGGAACTAATGAAAAAGGACACTTTATTGATTATACGGTATCGAATTAGCCCCTACCCAACCCATTCAACCACTTTGCCCGCTTGCAGGCTTTGCGGCACGCGAATCAACCGCTGGTTGGCCGAACCGCGGAACGGCAGGTTGGCTTTCTTCAACGCCTGAATAAACGGACCGTCCACCAGCACGTCGCATTCCTCTAACAGCGTAAGCAGGTCTGAATCTCTGGTGTTCAGCAGGTCATCCCACACAAAGCCGGTGTAAGCCCACACATCTTTGCCGCGCCGGTGAAACTCGCGCGCGATTGCGGCGGCGGCCAGCGGTTGATAGAAAGGATCGCCACCGCTGAGCGTCACCCCCTTGATCAGCGGCGTGTCTTGAAGCTGTTGAAGCAAATCGTGCAGCTCATAATCAGTCCCGGCCTGAAAATCCCAGGTTTGCGGGTTGTGGCAGCCGGGGCAGTGATGCTTGCAGCCCTGGAAAAACAGGGCAATGCGCAGCCCGGGGCCGTCGGTGACGCTTTCGGGCAGGATGCCGGCCAGTTTCACGTTCATGACCACCGTTTATGCCCGTTTGTAAGGACGGCGGTCTTTCAATTCGGCACGCTTGGCGTCGTTAAAGCGGTCCACCGTAGACAGGTAACCCGTGATGCGGCGGATGCGGCGAATGTCGGACGAGCTGCAAATGGGGCATTCGGCTTCGATCACACCGCTGAAACCGCAGATGGGGCATTCATCGATGGGGAAGTTAATGCCGCCGTAACCGATGCCCATTTTTGCCATGTGGGTCACCAGGGTTTCAAAGGCTTCCAGGTTGTGCAGCGGCGGCGCGTCCAGTTCCACATAGCTGATGTGCCCGGCGTTGGTCATGGCGTGGTAGGGCGCCTCCAATGCCAGCTTGTCAAACGATGAAATGGCATAGCTGACCGGGACATGGAAACTGTTGGTGTAATATTCCTTGTCGGTGACACCGGGAATGACGCCAAATTGTTTCCGGTCAATGGCCGAAAAACGCCCCGAAAGTCCCTCAGCCGGGGTGGCCAGCAGGGTGTAGTTGAGGTTGTACTGGTCGGCAAAGTGGTCAATCATTTTGCGCATGTGGCCGACAATTTCCAACCCCAACTGTTGCGCTTCGGCCGACTGGGCATGATGTTGACCGGTCAGCACGGTCAACGTTTCGGCCAGCCCGATGAACCCGATGGACAGCGTGCCGTGGCAGATAACCGGGCCAATCTCATCACCGGGGTCCAATTCTGACGATCCCATATACAGACCCTGCCCCATCAGGAAAGGCATGTCTTTCACTTTGAGGTGCGACTGCACTTGAAAGCGCAAGAAAAGCTGCCGGGCAACCATCACCAGGGTTTCTTCCAACTTTTGATAGAAGGCTTGCAAATTGCCCTGCGCGTTGATGGCGATGCGCGGCAGGTTGATGGAGGTGAACGAAAGGTTGCCCCTGCCGTCGCTGGTGGCTTCGCCATGCCGGTTGGCAATCACGCGGGTGCGGCAGCCCATGTAGGCCACTTCATCGCCATAGGGTTGATTGAAGGGCGCATCCATAAAGGAGAAAGTGGGATTCATGCGCGTGGCGGATACCCGCATGGCCAATTTGAACAGGTCGTAGTTGGGGTCGCCCGGCTTGAAATTGACGCCGTCTTTCACGCGGAAGATGATGTTGGGGAAGATGGGCGTCTCGCCGCGTCCCAGTCCCTTCTCATAAGCCAGCAGCAGGCTGCGCGTCACCAGCCGCCCATTCTCGGAGGTGTCGCAGCCCAGGTTGATGGAGCTGAAAGGTACCTGCGAACCGGCGCGGCTGTGCATCGAATTCAGGTTATACACCAGCCCTTCCATGGCCTGAAACGCCTCATCTTCCGAGGCACCGGCTACAAAATCGGCCATGTCACGGTCAAAGAAGGCAAACGACTGCCCGCCGTGCATGTCGTTCTGCGAGCTTTGCAGGATGATGGCGGCCAGCGCCGCGGCTGAACCGGGCCGGCGGGGAGGGCGAATAAATCCGTGGCCGGTGTTGAATCCCGAGTGCAGCAGCCTGCCCAGTGGAATTTGCACACAGGTGAGCGTTTTGGCGTAAAAATCGAGGTCGTGAATGTGAATGTCGCCGTGCAAATGCGCCCGGGAGATATCCTCCGGGATCATGCGCGACAGGTAATACTGGCGGCTGGCCGCCGAGGCAATTTGCAGCATTTTGGCTGAAGGCGAATTGCCAATGTTGGCGTTTTCACGGCTGGTTTCCACCAAAATTTCCGCCACGGCATCCATCAATTCTGATTTGCCTTCACGAATGCGCGTGCGATGGTCGCGGTACAAGATGTAGGCTTTGGCGGTTTTGGCGTGCCCGTTTTCAATCAGCACTTTCTCAACCGCATCCTGCACTTCTTCAACTGAGGGCAGCAAAACCTTTTTTTCTTCCACTAAATAATCTACCACTTTTTCAGCCAGCGACCGGGCGGTAGCCAGGTCGTGCCCGCCCACAGAAAGGGCTGCCTTGAATATGGCAGCGGCAATTTTCTCAACATCAAACGCAACCACCCGCCCATCCCGTTTTTGAATGGACTGGAAACCCTTGTTAAACGTAATTTCCTGTTCCACACCGTTGTTCTCTACGAGTTTCACCTGAGGCGCTTGAGATGATGGTTGACTCATTGCTTTTTCCCTTTCGAATGTTATTAAATTTTTGGTCAACAAAACTGGATCTGTGCGGGGCTTGGTTTCCCCGGCGGAAAAGTCCAAAAAAATTAGCCCACCCGCAAAGGGATGAGCTGCTTATGAATTGGAGAAAACCCCTATTCGTGCTCAACCCTTTGACGCGAAGGGTGTTACAGGTTGCGGACAGGCATTCGGGCTATTACCGTTGCGCGACAGCGCCAGACTTGCACTGGACTTCCCCTGTTGTTGAACCTCTCCGACAGGTTCGTTCCACAACACTGATAGCATTATATCAGCCGGAAAAATCAAAAACAATGAATTTTTCGTTAAACCGGAATATTTTAAGCAAGTCGTCGGAATCTTTAAGGAATGCGTCAGCTTGCATCACGGGTTATACTATTAACAATCACAGGTGTAATGGGGTTTTGTCTTTGAACATCTTTGCGATTCTCATTGGCGCAGGGGCAGCGCTGGGATTGTGGCAGATTGCTCAAAATGCGCCCGCACTGGAAGTGGACAACCGGCTGCGCACCGGCTGGTTGATATTGCTATGCACCCTGCTGGGGGCGCGCCTTTTCTATGTGTTATTCCACTTGGATTACTTTATCCAGCATCCGCTGCTTGTTCTGGCGGTGTGGCAGGGCGGGTTGTCGTGGCTGGGGGCATTGACCGGGGCGGCCGCGGGGCTGCTGCTGGCAGCGCGCGCCTGGGGCCAGCCGTTGACCGAACTGGCAGATGTGATGATGCCCCTTCTGCCGCCTGTGATCATTGCCGCCTGGCTGGGCTGCTGGCAAACCGGCTGCGCCTATGGTGCACTGGCGCCGCGCGGCGCCTGGTGGGCGGTTCCCTGCCTTGACGAAGCGTGCAATACCCTGCTGCGCTTCCCACTGCAACCCCTGGCTGCCTTTTTACTGCTGCTGTACTACGCCTGGCTGGAAAACCGCTTTAAAAATCCCCTGCCGCCGGGCAGCCGCATGCTGCTGGCAGTGCTGGGATTGGCGTTGGTGATGCTGGCGGCATCATTTTTACGCGACGAGCCGGCACAGCAATGGCTGGGCATGCGCCGAGACTTTTGGGAAGCCTTGCTGGTGGCGCTGCTTTGCCTGGCGGGCCTGGGGGCATTGAAATTTAATCCTGACAAATAATAACAACCAAAAACGCGAAATACTCGAAAATAAAATTCATTTCCACCCAACCTTTTTGAAACTGACGCTGTATATAGGATGATGAGATCTCAGAACATTGGAACTGTATATGGATGATTGTTTGGCTGTTCACCGCCTGAAGAAAGGTGACATGGGTGGGTTGGAAATCCTCATTACTCGCTATCAGGCCAGGGCTGTGCGGACGGCGTTCTTAATCACGCACGACCAGTCGCTGGCGGAGGATGTGGTGCAGGAGACTTTTATTCGCATCTATCATCGCATTCGCTTTTATGATGAGATGCGTCCATTTGAACCCTATTTGCTGCGCAGTGTGGTGCACACTGCCCTGAATGTGATGGAAAAAACAGCGCATTGGACAACATTGGATGAAGAGATTGAGCCAGAGGCCGTGGCAAATTTGCTGACAAGGGCATCTGCCACCGAAGACATGGTGGAATTTGCCCAGTTGAAGGAAGAAATATATGCGGCATTGGGCAAACTCTCTCCACGGCAGCGCCAGGTCATTGTGCAGCGCTATTATCTGGAAATGAGCGAAAAAGAAATGGCTGAAGAACTTTCGGTTGCGCCCGGCACGGTCAAATGGCTGCTCAACGGCGCACGCCAGCGCTTGCGCATGCTCATGGGAATGGAGGGCAACAAGCAATGAAACCGATGACCCCCCACCAGATATTGGATGAAATTGCACAGGAACACACCCCACAGCACGTTCACCTTTCTAACGGCATTTTGTCGCAAATTAGAAAGGAAAATCAGAAAACAATGAATACCCGACGAACCGCCATTGGATTTTTGGTGTTGGCTGCATTGCTGGTTGTTTTATTGAACAATCCCACCGTGGTGCGCGCCATTCAACGCCTGCTGGGCTATGTGCCCGGTGTGGGAATGGTTGAGCAAAGCGCCGCGCTGCGCATGTTGGAAAGCCCGGTTGAAATGAAACGCGGCGACACGGTGGTGAAGGTGATGCAAGCAGTGCTCGATGCGGAACATACCCTCGTTGAAATTCAGGTGGAAAACCTGCCCGCGCCCTCATCGCCGCAAACAGCGCAATCAGACAACATGTGCCATCAATATCCCCTGCTGCGCCTGAAGGATGGGACCACGCTGCGGGGAAAAACCAGCACGGCAGATTTCTGGCTGAGCGGTTACCGGCGCACAATGGTTTTCCCGGCGCTGCCACTTTCAGATGATTCGGCGGTACTGGTGGTTCCCTGCCTGGAAGGAAGCTATCCTGAAGCAGATGAACCGGCATGGGAAATCTCCATGCAGTTCGTGGCCGCACCGCCGGACATGACCGTGTTCCCGTTGATCGACCTTCCCACGCCCACGGCTGCGCCCACCTTCACACCGCAGCAACAGCCCACATTGCAGCAAAACGCCCGCATCCCTGCTGCTGATGAGCTTTCTTTGAACCTGAGCAAATACATTCAAACCGATGACGGCGTCATCCTGGCTGGCGGCATGCAAACGGCGGCTACCGATTTCCATATCAGCGCTGTTGATACCATTGCCATTCATTTGCATGATGCCGCCGGGCAGGATATTCCCCTGGAGGAAGATTACTCTCTCATCGACTCATTAAGCGATGAAATGCTCGGCATCACAGCGCCCATCATTGTGCGCAGCGCGGGCGGCTATACCCCCGGCAAAGCCACCCTGACGGTTGATTCAGCCTGGGTGGATGTGAACGTCAGCGGGGTTACCTTTGATTTTGACCTGGGCCAAAATCCACAGCCCAACCAGACCTGGCAGCTTGATCAAGTGGTAAAAATCGCTGGTTACACCATCCGCTTCACCACCGCGCAAATGGATCCTCACAGCAACGGCCTGACTTTTCAATATGAAGCGCCCAACACCATCGGCGGTGTCGTCGTCATGGATCTAGATCACAAGATCCTGGGCGGCGGTGGCGGCCCGGGAAGCACGGGCTTTACCTATGCCGGTGAATTTCCGCAGGGTGTTCTCCATCTAACCGTTACCGGTTTATCGGTGAACATCACAGGTGGATGGCAAACGACCGTTGAACTGCCCGAGCTGGCCAACCCAGCCACGCCGGCAGCCTTGCCCGCAGCCTGTATGACGCAGGCCGCCTGGCGCAGCGCCTTGCAATCTTCCAAGGGCGCCATCCCGGCAGGCTTGAGTGGAACCCTGGCAATCAGCGAACCCCTGGAACCCGATTTCTATTACTGGGTGATGACCGCAAAACTGGATGGAAGTGAACCCGGGAAAATCAGCAAAGGCGACAATCCTTCTCTTTCACCCGATAACAGCCGGATTATTTACTCCGATCAAACAGGGCTGCAATTGTACGATCTTGCATCGGGCGCGCAAACCACCCTGGCGGGCACCACGCGCAGCGACCGTGGAACACTGTGGTCGCCCAATGGAACACAAATCGCCTTCACCCGCGGCCCGGCTTCAGGATTGATCGGCGGACCCGGACCCCGCAGCATTGTGCTTGCCAACCCTGATGGCTCAAATCAGCGGGCGCTGGTGGAAAACAGCGATGCCAACATTGCCCAGGCCTGGCTGCCCGATGGAGAAAGCCTGGTTTACACAGTCAAGGGGCCTGCAGGGTCGGCCGTGAACGTCATCAATATCCTGACCAGAAAAGTAACCCCGCTGTTTAACATCCAGTACGTCAACGCCGGTGTGTCGGTGTCGCCGGATGGCAAACAGGTTGCCTATGAAGAGATGCTGCCTGGCGACCGCTACGCCATTTACGTATCCAACCTGGACGGATCGAACGCGCGTTTGATTGTCGACTCCCATCCCATCGTCGCCACAGTGCCGCAGTGGAGCCCTGACGGGCGCTGGCTGATCGTCAGTGTGCATGACACCAGCGTGTCGGAGAATCATTCAATCCTTACCTTGATAGAACTGGATACCTGCCAGATCATACCGCTGCTGCATTTGAATGGTTATGTATCCACCTGGAACCCGTGAAAAAGCATATTGGGTTTAATCCTTTACGCTGGCCGGGAATGTGATATAATGCGACTTCGCATTATGAGATATTATTTCTCGTGACATACGCGGGAATCCCGTTTTGAGGTTAGGATCATGAACGAAGAATTGATTAAGGCTGTTGATGCACCCAGCAATCCGAATGTGCCCGAACTGCGCCCTGGTGATATTGTTAACGTTCACCTGAAGATTAAAGAAGGCGGCCGCGAGCGTATTCAGGAATTTAAAGGCACTGTGCTTTTTACCCGCGGCAGCGGTGTAAGCGAAACGTTCACTGTGCGCCGTGTGGCCAGCAATGGCATTGGTGTGGAACGCACTTTCCTCACCCGCTCACCGCGCATTGAAAAAGTGGAAGTGGAACGACACAGCAAAGTTCGCCGCGCGCGCCTGTTCTACCTGCGCGAACGAACCGGCAAGAGCGCCCGCCTCAAGCAAAAGTTCTAAAACCGGGCGGTCATTATCATTGACTTGTGAAGGGGTGCAACCTGCGCCGAGGTTGCGCCCTTTTTTCTGTATATCCACGGAGTCGTCCATGGCCGGGGTAATCATTGGCGTCACCATCGAAAAATACACCAATAAATCTGGTACACTGCGCTGGGCGGTCAATGAAGCCTACACAAGCGCCATCGTACAGGCGGGCGGCATCCCCCTGCTGCTTGCCAACGGCCTGCCGCGCCCGGCGCTGGAAAGTTTTTGCAGCCGTGTGGATGGGATCCTGTTGACCGGCGGCGGTGATGTGGAAACCGCCCGCTATGGCGGCGAAGACCACCCCGCGGTTGGCCGCCCCGACCCGGCGCGCGACGATACCGAAATCACCCTGGCGCAAATTTGCGCGCAACAAAAAATTCCGCTGCTGGGCATTTGCCGCGGAGCGCAGGTGCTCAACATCGCCCTGGGCGGCACGCTCTACGCGCACATTCCAGCCCAATTTTCCAGTTCCCTCCAGCACGACTGCCACGCCCTCGACAATGCCCGCGCGCATCTGGCGCACACGGTTCAAATTCAGCCGGGCAGCCGCTTGCACCAGGTTGTGGGTGAAACTGGCTTGCCGGTGAACAGCCTGCACCACCAGGGCTTGCAGAGGCTGGGCAGCGGCCTGCAGTCGACAGCCTGGGCGCCCGACGGGCTGGTGGAAGCGGTAGAATTAGCCGATCATCCCTTTTTCATCGGCGTGCAATGGCACCCCGAATGTCTGCCCGACCAGCCGGCCACACAGGCTTTGTTCGCAGCGTTTGTAAAGGCAGCGCAGCAATCCAGGGAGTGAACCATGCTTTCCTCTGCACAGGCAGTCCCCATCGGCATATTTGATTCAGGCGTGGGCGGACTTTCCGTGCTGCCGGCCATCCGGCGTGAACTGCCCTGCCAGCCGTTGATCTACCTGGCTGATCAGGCGCACGTGCCCTACGGGCCGCGCTCACGCGATGAAATCATTGCTTTTTCCACTGAAATCATTCAATTTCTCATCAACCAGGGCGCCGGGCTGATTGTGGTGGCCTGCAACACGGCCTCGGCGGCGGCATTGCAGCATTTGCGCACGTCTTTTCCAACCGTCCCCTTTGTGGGCATGGTGCCCGCAGTGAAGGTTGCGGCGCTGCAAACCCGCAGCAAAACCATTGGCGTGCTGGCCACACCCAACACCTTTGGCGGCGCGCTTTACCACGATGTGGTGGACCGTTTCGGCGAGGGTGTCACCATCCTGGAGGACACCTGCCCGGGACTGGTGGAAGAAATTGAGGCCGGGCACCTTAACGGCACGCGCACGCGCCAAATCTTGCTGGATGCTCTGCTTCCTATGTTGGAACACCATATCGATCAACTGGTGCTGGGCTGCACGCACTACCCGTTTGTGACGCCGTTGATCCGGGAAATACTACAAAACCACACGCAGCCCCATCAGCCGCAGGTTGAGATGATTGACGCGGCGCTGGGTGTGGCGCGGCAAACCGCCCGCCTGGCGGCGGAACACGGCCTTGCCTGCTCGGGCGGCCAGCCCGGCAGTGTGCGCTATCAAACCAGCGGGCAGATGCGCCTGCTGCAAACCCTGCTGCCGCACCTCACCGGTGAGAATTCCCCGGTCGAGCCGTTGGCCTGGCGGGATGGAAAATTGTACTTCGCCGCTTAAGCCGGTCGCTTGAACTGCGCCGATGGTATACTTAAGAATATAACGAGGTGATTAACCCATGTCGAGTAATGAAATAAACCTCAATCCGGTTTCCGTACTGACAGTTGATGCCGTTGGGCAGCCGGGCAAACGCACTTTTTACCTGCAGGGCAGAAAAGATGAGCAGGTGGTGAGCCTGCTGGTTGAGAAAGTGCAAATTCAAACCCTGGCCGTGGGTGTGGAGCAGTTTATTGGCGAGCTGGCTTCCCGCTTTCCCGACCTGTCACCGGCCTCCGGTGATTATGATGAAACCCGGATGCACATTGAACCTCCCGTCGATCCGCTGTTCCGCGTGGCCGAACTTGGGCTTGCCTATGAGCCGGACACCGACCTGGCCATCCTGATTGTGCGCGAAATGACCGCTGAAGGTGAGAGTGAGGAAGATGCCGGCGTGGTGCGCTTCTGGTGTACGCGCTCGCAATTGCGCGCCCTGGGACGCTGGGGACTGGAACTGGCCGGGCGCGGGCGCCCCATTTGCCCCTATTGCGGTGAACCGATGGACCCCGAAGGCCACCTGTGCCCTAAAAAGAACGGTCACCGGCACTAACTGGCGCTCCATCCCTTCAGAAATGGTTTGGGGGTTGTAAAAATCAATTAAACTTTAAAAAATGGGTGTGGCCGTTTTCCAGGCCGCACCCTGCATTTTAAATTTTCGTGGGTTACGCCATTTTCGTTGTAAACACGCTGAATTTCATGATTGACTTTTATCAAAACGTCATTATAATGAAATTTAACTTCACAAAAATATTAAGATAAAAAAATAAAACTTCAGAAGAACGTCAGGAAACCGTCTTGATGGAGAAAAATACACTGCCCCACGGGGCAAAAGCCAGCATTCGCCATTATTACAACAGCCTGTCGCCCACTGAAAAGCTGGTGGCCGACTATGTGCTGGCAAATGCCGAGATGGTGGTTTACCAGCCGCTTGAAAAAGTTGCTGAAGCTGCGCATGTCAGCGATGCCACGGTGCTGCGTTTTGCCCGCTCGGTGGGGTTCTCGGGCTTTCCTGAATTGAAAATGGGGCTGCTGGTTGATTTTGTCGCCCCGGTCAAATCCATCTCGCTGGAAATCGACTCAGAAGACGATGCCGGCATGATTGTGCAAAAGGTTTTCGAGCAAAACAGCCTGGTTTTGCAAGAAATCATCCCGCTCATTGAACAGGAATCCTTTCAAGATGCGGTCAACCTGCTGGCCACCGCGCGCAACATTTACCTGTTTGCCATCGGCACCTCGGTGCCGTTGATCTTTTCGTTCCACAACCTGCTCATTCGCCTGGGACTGAAAGTGTCGCTGATCTCCGACCCCTACACCCAGATTTTGCAGGCAGCCGTGCTGGATGAAAAAGATTTGGTAGTGATCATCAGCCGCTCGGGGGTTCCGCTGACCCACCCCATTTTGTACCGGGCAGCCAAACGCAGCGGCGCGCAAATTTTGTGCGTCACCACCGACCCCAAGAAACCCTACGCCAAATATACCGAACATATTTTGCTGGTTCCATCTTCGGAAAACATTAACGTATCACCGCCCACTTCGCCTGTCTTGATGGTTGTGTTTGAAGCGCTCTATACCGCCCTGCTGCTGCGTTTTCGCCAGCAGGCAATCGAATACCAAAATCGAATTTCAGAAGCATTAATGGAAACCCTGGTCGAAGATAAAAATATTTAGGATGAGGACATTATGAGGACTGTTTACTGGGAAGATGAAAGCATCATGCTGGTCGATCAAACCGCGCTGCCGGGCCGCTATGAGCAAATCAAGGTGACCACCATAGAACGCCTGGCGCGCGCCATTTACCTGCTGGAAGTGCGCGGCGCGCCCGCCATTGGCGTTTCGGCGGCTTTTGGGGTGGCCATGGCTGCGCGGCAGTCCAAAGCCAAAGATGCCGCCGGTTTAATGGCCGACATTCAAACCGCCCACGACGTGCTGGCCAAAACCCGCCCCACAGCGGTCAACCTGTTCTGGGCGCTCAACCGCATGATGAAATTTGCCCAGGCGCACCTGGCAGACTGGCAAAACCTGCCGCAGTTGCTGCTGGATGAAGCCCAGCGCATGGCAGATGAAGATGTATCCATCAACAAACGCATGGCGCAGTACGGCGCCGAACTGATACCCGACGGCGCGGTGATTTTGACTCACTGCAACTGCGGCCCGCTGTGCACCGTGGACATCGGCACTGCCATGGGACCGGTCATCCTGGCGCACCAGCAGGGCAAGAAGATTCACGTTTACACTGACGAGACCCGCCCGTTGCTGCAAGGCGCGCGCCTCAACGCCTGGGAACTGGCCAATGCCGGCGTGCCCTACACCCTCATCACCGACAACCATGCCGCCTGGATGATGCAAACGCATCACATTGATATGGTGATGATCGGCGTGGACCGCGTGGCCGCCAACGGCGACACTGCTGCCAAGATCGGCGTGTACGGGCTGGCTGTGCTGGCCAAATACCACGGCATTCCTTTCTACGCCGTTTCGCCGCTCTCCACCATCGACATGACCCTGAAAAGCGGCAAAGAAATTCCCATCGAAGCGCGCGACCCCGACGAGGTGCGCAAAGTGATGGGCAACTACATCACCATGCCCGACGCCAACGTGGAAAACTATGCCTTCGATGTGACACCCAACGAATTGATTGCCGGCGTTGTCACCGAATTCGGCATTTGCCAGCCGCCTTATGAAGCGAGTTTTAAACAGATGTTCGCCCTGCAGGAGCAGCAGGCATGAGCGGCGATACCATTCCCACCGGGTTTATCACCGGCACCGGCTTCTACGAACTGCCAGGCGGTCAAAAGCTGGACAAACGTGTGGTGGAAACCCCCTTTGGCAGCGTGGAAATCGACATCGTAAACTTTTTTGGGCAAAAAATCGCCTTCATCCCGCGCCACGGAAAAAAACATACCATCCCGCCGCGCGACATCAACCACCGCGCCAACATCTATGGCCTGAAAAGCCTGGGCGTGCAGCGCATTCTCGCCACCAGCGTCAGCGGTTCGCTCAACCTGGAATGGGGTCCGGGTACCTTTGTACTGCTGGCGCAATTCCTCAACTTCTCCTATGGTCGCCCCGACTCGTTCTACCCGCTGGACGGCAAGCTGGCGCATGTCGATGTGACCGATCCCTACTGCCTCACCTTGCGCCGCCAGCTCAAAGCCGCCGCTGACAGCATCAATTTTCCCTTGAAAGACGGCGCTACTTACGCCTGTTTCAATGGGCCGCGCTATGAAACGCGCGCCGAAATTGAGATGGTCAAGCGGGCTGGCGGCCACCTGGTGGGGCACACCAATTATCCCGAAATGGTGCTGGCGCGCGAGATGGAAATTTGCTATGCCAGTGTGGCTATTGTCAGCAATTTTGCGGCGGGTATCAACCCGCGCGTAACCTCCACCGAAGTGACCGAAGCGCTGGCCAGTTTGCAGGATAAGATGGCAGCCCTGTTCAGCGCGTTCTTGCAGCAGTACCCGGCGGTGGAAGATTGCACCTGTCAGCATGTGCTGACGGATGCCTGTCTGTAAATCAATGTCTAGACGATTGATTTTTTGTCGTTATAATGGGAGCATTCACGGTTCAATTGGTTGCATCCCGTTGACAAGGGTTGTTTCTGCAACAGGCAAAACCCCGGCCCCCCCGAACATCCATTCGGGGGCAGCCCCTGCACGTTCGGGTCGACCTGTTTGCCGGCCCGAACAATGGGCGGCGGTTTTTGCCAGTTTCTGAACATTGCTTGAATTCAACCCTGATTCAACTGACGCAAAGAGGAGGTTGTGCGCATGTACGATTTGCTCATCAAAAATGCCACCCTGTTATTGATGGACCCGGCTTATACGGTTCACACCCATTATGATATCGCGGTACAGGGGATGAAGATTGCTGCGCTGGCGCCCACCGGAACGCTGGGAGATGCCCGCAAAACGATTGACGCTGCTGGTCAGTTTGCCCTGCCGGGATTGGTGAACACCCACACGCACATTCCCATGTCTTATTTCAAAGGCACCGCCTCTGCCATGGAGTTGTTCAAATGGCTGGCGTGGGGCTGGTTCTACATTCAACGCATGGATCTGGAGGACATCTACTGGGCCTCCAAGCTGGCCTGCCTGGAAATGACCCGCGCCGGCGTCACCACCTTCTGCGACCAGTATTTTTATGTCGATCATATTGCCAGGGCTATTGAAGAGAGCGGCCTGCGCGCCTGTGTATCTGAAGCCATTATGGAACCTGCCCCCGGCATGGACGCGCGCATGCCGGTGGATGATCAAATCGCTTATGCGCGCAACGTGTATCGCACATGGAACGGCAAAGCCGGCGGGCGCATCCAGGTCTTTTTTGCGCCGCATTCGCTGTATGCGTGCAGCCCGGCCACTGTCGAAAAAATCCTTGCCCTGGCCAGCGAAGACCACACCCGCCTGCACATCCACCTTTCAGAGACGCGCAAAGAAGTGGATGATTCGATCAAAACCTGGGGCATGTCTCCGCCCGAGCGCATGCAGCAATTGGGCGTGCTTGATTACCCGGTGATTGCCGCGCACTGCGTGCACCTCAGCGAAAAAGACATTGAAATACTCGACCGACCCACCTTTGGCGTGGCGCACAACCCCGCCAGCAACCTCAAACTGCAAAGCGGCCGGGCGCCCATTGAAAAACTGGTCAATCGTTACATGGCGGTGGGCATTGGCTCAGACGGCAACGGCAGCAACGACACCATCGATATCCTCAAAGATGTCTATCTCACCACCATTTTGCATCCCTGGACGGAAAAGCAGCAGCCCGCCCACACCGCCCTGGCGATGGCCACCCGCGAAGGCGCGCGCGCCCTGGGCCTGGAAAAAAGCATCGGCACATTGGAAGTTGGCAAACGGGCCGATATCATTTTGGTCAAACCCGACCAGGCGCGCATGATTCCCGTGCATGAACCGCATTATGCCCTAGCGCTTACCAGCAACGGCAGCGATGTAACCGCCACCATTGTGGACGGCCAGGTATTAATGGAGAATAAACAGGTCTTAGTTATGAATGAAAAGGAGGTGCTGCAAGAAGCTGCTGAACGAGCAGGGCGCATTTTCTCTGAATCGTTCACGCCGCAAGGATTTGATTAAGAGTTGGTTTAATCGTCGTCAACAGGTTTTTATTAAGGAGATGAAAGATGAATAAGAAATTTGCCAGTCTGTTTGTTGTGCTTGTCCTGGTTGTCGCCCTGTTCCTCAGCAGCTGCCAGCCCGCCCCTGCCGCGGCGCCTGCTGAAGAGCCAGCCGAAAAACCCTTCCGCGTGGGTCTAATCATCGCCACCGGCGGTCTGGGCGACCGCTCTTTCAATGACAGCGGCTATGCCGGTGTGAAACGTGCCCAGGATGAACTGGGCATCGAGTTTGACTATGTCGAGCCCAAAGAGATCGCCGAATACGAAAGCCATGAACGCGCCTTCGCCCAGAAAGAATCCTACGACCTGATCGTTGGATTGGGCTTTGACCAGGCTGACCCCATGACAAAAGTCGCCAAAGAGTTTCCCGATCAGAAATGGCTGATGATTGACGGCGTCATCCAGGACGTGCCCAATGTTCGCTCGGTCACCTTTAAAGATTTTGAAAAAGCCTTCCTGATCGGCGGTTTTGCCGGTCAACTCACCACCCTGCCGCTGGAAAAAGGCAACGCGGAATGTGTGATTGGCGGCGTTGGCGGTATGGATATCCCGCTGATCAAAGCATTCGCCGCTGGTTACAGCGCAGGCGCCCGCTACATCAACCCCGATTGCAAAGTCATCATCAATTACGTGGGTGGTTGGGCTGATTCTGCCAAAGGCAAAGAAATTGCCCTTTCCATGTACGATCAAAACGCCGATATCGTGTACGCTTTTGCGGGCGGTTCAGGCCTGGGTGTGTTTGAAGCAGCCAAAGACCGCGACCTGTATGCCCTGGGCACCGATGTCAACCAGAACTACATTGACCCCGATCATATTGTGCTCAGCGCCCAGCGCTACCTCGATAATGTGATCTTCGACACCATTAAGGCTCTCAAAGAAGAAGGCAAATTTGAAGCCGGCTGGCACGAACTGGGCCTGAAAGACAATGCTGTGGGTTACACCCTTGAAGACAGCAACGTGAAAGTACCCGATGAGGTTGTTCAAAAAGTGGAAGAGATGAAAGCCAAAGTAATTTCCGGCGAACTGGTTCCTCCCAGCACCCTGGAAGAAGTGGATGCCTTCGTTGAAGGCCTCAACAAGTAATCCGGTTTTCTAAAGAAGGAAAGGCAGGTTCGAGAATCATTCGAACCTGCCTTCTTCCATACCCATCAGAAAGCAGCCTTATGAATAGTCTCCCGGTTCTAGAAATTACCAATATAACCAAAGCCTTTCCCGGGGTTTTAGCCAATGATCACATTTCCTTTGCCATCCAGCAAGGAGAGGTGCATGCCATTCTGGGCGAGAACGGCGCAGGCAAAACCACGTTGATGAACATCATCTACGGGCTTTATCAGCCGGATGAAGGGGAAATTAAAATTTCAGGCAAGCCTGTTGCCATTCACACCCCTGCCGATGCGCTGAAGCTGGGAATTGGCATGGTGCACCAGCATTTTATGCTGATTGACCCGCTGACCGTGGCTGAAAATGTAGTGCTGGGCAATGAGCCCACCCGCATGGTGTTCAGCCTGGATCGCGCCGTGCGCATCACGGAAGAATTGTCCCGCAAATTCGGGTTGAACGTTGATCCGCGCGCCCGCATTGAAGATATCCCGGTGGGCGTGCGCCAGCGGGTTGAAATCCTTAAGGCGCTCTACCGCGACGCCTCGATCCTGATTTTGGACGAACCTACCGCGGTGCTGACCCCTCTGGAAGTCAACGAACTGTATGACACCATTGCCAACCTGAAAGCCGCAGGTAAGACCATCATTTTTATCACCCATAAACTGAATGAGACCATGCACATCAGCGACCGAATCACCATTTTGCGCGACGGCAAAGCGCTGCAAACCCTGCAAACGGCTGAAACCAACCCGCAGGAACTGGCGCGCCTGATGGTGGGACGCGAAGTGGTGCTGCGCGTGAACAAAACCCCCTGCCAGCGCGGGCGGCAGGTGATTTGCCTGGGTGACGTGAAAGTTCACGACAACCGCGGCCTGGAAGCCGTGCGCGGCGTCAGCCTGCAGGTTTGCGCCGGTGAAATTTACGGCGTGGCGGGCATTGAAGGCAACGGGCAAACCGAGTTGATCGAAGCCATCACCGGTTTGCGCAAAATGACCGGCGGCAAAATTGAAATAGACGGAAAAGATTTATCCAATGCGCGCCCGGCCGAGCTGCTGGAAGCCGGTTTGGGACATGTGCCCGAAGACCGCAACACGCGCGGTGTGGTTTCGCAGTTCAGCGTGGCTGAAAACCTGGTTTTGGGATATCACAAACAGCAGCGTTTTCGCAATCATCAATTTATCAATCATTCAGGCATCGACGCCTACAGCAGCGGGGTGGTGGCAGCCTTTGATATTAAAACCACCGGCATTCACACCTGCATCGACACGCTTTCGGGCGGCAATGCCCAAAAAGTGGTGGTGGGGCGTGTGTTCAGCCAATCGCCCAAAGCGCTGGTTGTGGCGCAGCCCACGCGCGGCGTGGATGTGGGCGCCACGGAATATATTCACCAGCAAATGCTGAAAATGCGCGACGCCGGGGTGGCCATTCTATTGATCTCTTCAGACCTGGAAGAGGTTCGTTCTCTCAGCGACCGCATTGGGGTGCTCTACCAGGGACAGATTGTGGCTGAAAAGCTCTCGGAAGAATTCACCGAGAGGGAACTGGGCTTGTTTATGGCGGGGGCGGCCGCGGCGGTTGACCGCAAAGCATGGGAGGAACTGAATAATGAGTACTGCTGAACATTCTCCTTCTTCCTGGCAGCACAACCTGCAACTCTGGTTAAAAAACATCAACTGGCGCTCGCTGGGTTCGGGTGTTGGCGCGTTTTTGCTCAGCCTGCTGGTGGGTTCTCTTTTTCTTAGCTTAAATGGCTACAACCCGTTCATTGCTTTCCGCGAGATTTTTACCGGCGCATTTGGCAACAAATACGCCCTGGCCGAGATGCTGGTGAAAACCACCCCCCTCATCTTCACCGGGCTTTCGGTGGCGGTGGCTGCCCAGGCCGGGCTGTTTAACATTGGCGCTGAAGGGCAGTTGCTGGTAGGGGCGCTGGCGGCCGCACAACTGGCGTCTTTTGATCTGGGCTTGCCAGCCGTGATTCATGTCATCCTGGCGCTGCTGGCAGCCGCCGTATGCGGCGGCATCTGGGGCGGCATTGCCGGCTTCATCAAGCAGCGTTTTGGCGCGCATGAAGTCATCGTTACCATCATGATGAACTACATTGCGTTTCTGCTCACCAGCTACCTGGTCAATTACCCCTGGAAAGCCGCAGGCATGGTGCCGCAAACCAACCCGGTTGTGGCGGCGGCAGCTTTGCCCAACCTGCTGCGCGGCAGCCAGCTCACCATTGGCATTTTTATTGCCATTGCCATTGTGGTGGTGGTGGCTGTCTTGTTCAAATCGACCATCCTGGGTTATGAAATGAAAGCCGTGGGATATAACCCGCAGGCTGGCGCAACAGGCGGCATCAGCATTGCCGTGATGGGTGCGCTGTCCATGGTTCTGGCGGGCGCGGTGGCAGGCATTGGCGGCGGTGTCGAAATTCTGGGCGTGCACGGGCGTTTCATCCAGGGATTCTCACCCGGCTTTGGCTACGATGGTGTGGCGGTTTCAGTGCTGGTGAATAGCAACCCGGCCCTGGTGCCCATTTCATCCGTTCTGTTCGGCATTTTGCGGGCCGGCGGCGCATTTTTAGAACGCAACACCAAAATTCCGGGCGATTTCACCACCGTCATTCAAGGTTTGGTCATCTTCTTCATGGCGGCGCCCCGCATTTTTGAAGCAGTTTTAAAACGGAGGTCCAAATGACCGGCGCTGAACTTGCTGCATTGATCATTTCCATTCTGTCGTCCACGGTGCGCATCAGCACGCCGCTGGCGCTGTCTTCAGTGGGCGAGGTGCTTTCAGAACGGGCTGGCATTGTCAACCTGGGTTTGGAAGGGCAAATTTTGATGGGGGCGTTTGCGGCTGCGGCTGCCAGTTATTTCAGCGGCAGCGCCTATGTTGGCGTGCTGGCAGGCATGCTGGCGGGCGCCCTGCTGGGTTTAATCCATGTGCTGTTTTCATTGAAATTCCACGCCAGCCAGATTGTGCTGGGTGTTGCGAATAATATCTTTGCCCTGGGGTTCACCACCGTGGGGCTGGTGGCCATCTGGAGCAACCGCGGCAAATCTGACGCGGTTCCCGGTTTGCCCAACATCAATATTCCTTTTTTTAATAACATTCCGATAATTGGTCCCATCCTCAACAATCACACCCTGATTGTGTATCTGATGCTTGCCTTCACGGTGCTGAGCTGGCTGGTGCTGTTCCGCACCAACATTGGGCTGCGCCTGCGCTCCATTGGCGAGAATCCCAAAGCAGCCGCCACGGTGGGCATCAACATTGAAAGGCTGCAAATCTGGGCGGTGACCATTGGCGGCGCGATGAGCGGCATGGCAGGCAGCTACCTGTCATTGAGCGACCTCAACCTGTTCAGCCGCAATATGAGCGCCGGGCGCGGCTTCATTGCCATGGCGGCCACCATCCTGGGCAACTGGAATCCGTTTGGCGCGCTGGGCGCCAGCCTGATCTTTGGCTTTTTGGATGCCATGCAAATTCGCCTGCAAGCCACCGGTTTTCCCACCCAGTTCATCCAGATGATCCCCTACGTGCTGGTGATCATCCTGCTGGCAGGCGTGGTGCGCAAAGTGCACGCCCCGGCTGCTGCCGGCAAGGTTTATGAACGAAGTTAATCAATCTTGAAAGGGCAACCATGAAAATTGAAGATCTGCGCCAACACTTTGCTGCGCATGCTCACCGCGATGACCCTGAACTGTTCCAGGAGATGAACGCAGCCATTCAAGAGCTGGGCAACGGCACATTTTTGCCCAAAATGGGCGAGGTGCTGCAAAAATATGAAACCGGCGAACCGATCCGCCCGCATTATCCCAACAAAATGCAGTTCATCTATATGCGTGACCGGCAAACCTTCACCTTTGCCCTGTTTCCCGAAGTGATGGAAGCCGCCTACCAGGCCGGGCGCGCCATTGGCGCGGCCTTCGACGCACCGCGCCGCGAGGGCGTCACCCTCAAAGAAGCGCTCGACAGCGCCATCGATGTGGCGCACCAGTTTGACTATGGCAGGCAGGAAGTGGTGCGCGTGGAAGAAAACTTCGCCGTGTACCGCACCTATGAATGCGCCGACTGTTACGGCATGGCCAACATTGGCATGTGCATTTGCGTGTATGAAGCCGGTATTGCCGCCGGCGCGTTGGAGAAAGTGCTGGGCAAACCGGTGGTCGTGCGCGAGGTGAAGTGCTGCGCCAACGGCGACCCTTACGATGAATTTGAAATTACTGTTGGAAGTGAGGCTTAATGATGACTGCAACGCAGGATGTGTCGCAGGGCAAGCTGTATCATAAACAAGACGTGGAGAAAGTGGCTGAAATCATCCGCCGGGCGCGCCCGGGCTTCCAGCCCAGACTGGGTATGATCATCGGCACCGGCTTTGCCAGTTTTACCGATACGATTGAGAATCAAATGGTATTCCGCTATGCCGATCTGCCGCTGTTTGCCAGTGAGCTGCAAACCCCCGGCCATATCAGCGAACTGGTGACCGGGCAGATCAACGGGCAGGACATCATCCTGGCGCGCGGCAAAATGTTTTTGCTGGACGGTGTGACCCCGCAGCAGGTGGCCTTGCCGGTGCGACTGTTCCACCTGCTGGGCGTGGAAAAGCTGGTCTATACCAACACCGCCGGGGCGGTGAACCCCGATTACAAACCCGGCGAGTTTGTGTTCCTCAAGAATCACATCAACCTGATGGCGCGCAACCCGCTGGTGGGCGAGAAAAACGGCGAATGGGGCGAGTTGTTCTTCGACATGACTTACCCGTATGACGCTGAACTGCGCGAGATGGGCAAACAGGCCGCCGTCGAGCTGGGCTTGCGGGCGCTGGAAGGTGTGTATGCCGGGCTGCTGGGCCCCAGTTTTGAAACCGCCGCCGAGATCAAGATGCTTTCCGTCATCGGCGCCGACCTGGTGGGCATGTCCACCATCATGGAAGTCGTCGCCGCCCGCCAACTGGGCATGCGCGTGCTGTGCCTGAGTTTCATTTCCAACATGGCTGCCGGCGTGCTGGGCGATGGGCTGACCAATGAAGAGGTGCTCGACACCACCCAGAAACACATCACGAACTACGCCCGCCTGCTGACGCACATTTTCAGCAAGATATAACCCCACCCAAACCCCCCATTTTTTAAAACTAAAAACGGAGAGTAATCAAGTGAATCATCAGACCTCAAGGTTTTTTGGAAATCCTTGAGGTCTGTTATGCAATTCAACAGGATTATCTAACAAGAACCTGTGGCGATGGCTTTACCGCCATATCTTCGTGTCGACCCGTGGGTTGACCCCTACGGGCAGGGGCGCCCCACGCAAGCGAAGGCTTGCCTTTGTGTTCACCCGGTTTTAACAACCCCTGATAAATCTCCTCGATATCTTTCCAGCACAACGGTTTAACTAAACCGAGAAATCCAGTTTGCCGCGGGCGCGCTGCTCCAACGGCAGCAGGCTGGCATAGATGAAACTGTGCGTGGGGGTGGGCACACCGTGCAGCTTGCCCAGGCGCACAATCGAGCCGGTTTGATATTCCAGTTCGCTGGGACGCCCCTCCAGGATGTCACGCTGCATGGATGCGGTAGTGTGCGGCGGGATGGATTCAACATAGGCCAGGGTGCGCTGTTCGATGTCGGCCGGCAGGTTGACCCCGCAGGCGCGCCCCACTGCCGACACTTCGGCAATGGCGTCAATCAGCATCTGGCGGGTTTCGGGCACGGCCAACTGCACACCTGAAGGCGCGTGCGTCACAGCCCCCACCCCGCTGAAAGATGAGATAAAAATGAACTTGATCCACAGGGCAGCCAGCACGTCGGCCGGCATTTCAACCTTCACACCCACGCGTTCATAGGCGGCGCGCAGGGCATCCAACCGTGGGTCGGCGTGCCCGTCGGGCCAGTTGAAGCTGATGATCGGTTCCACGCCTTCGTGACGAATCACGCCCGGCGCGGCAATCAGGCTGGAAATGCGGCAAAAACCGCCGGCCACATGCTCTTTGCCCAGCACTTCGGCAAGCTGCGGCGCGGCTTCCACCCCGTTTTCCAGGGGGATGACAATGGTTTGTGCGCCCACCAGCGGGCGAATGGCCCGGGCGGCTTCCTGCACCTGCCAGGCTTTCACCGCCACCAGCACCACATCCACCGGGCCGATGGCGGCCGGGTCGCTTTCGGCGCGGGCAGGCTGAATGGTGAAGTCACCGGTCACGCTGTGCACCACCAGCCCTGAGCGGCGAATGGCTTCCAGGTGAACGCCGCGGGCGATGAAATATACCTCTTCGCCGGCCTGCGCCAGCTTGCCGCCAAAGAATCCACCCACCCCGCCCATTCCAAAAATCGCAATACGCATAAAACCTACTCCAATTCTATTAAACAGAATAAACCTCATTTTAATCCATTGCGCCTCATCCGGCTTTCACCGGCCGAATATTAACCCTTTTGGGTGTTTGATTTTTTGGCAATCGTTATATAATGAAAATGTTCTCTATACCAATTTAAATTACGGGGGAATGTCAATTGGATTGGTTTGGCTCTGGCTTTCACGCATTACTGGCTCGTTGTCGTTAGACGGGTCATAAAAATGATCAAACGACAAGATTACATTTTTTGCACAGATGATGGTTAATTATTCTGTGTAGAAAGGAGTAAACCAATCCATTAAGAAATTGGAAACCCTTATTGTAGTCTGACATATTGTCTATCCACTTGTTTCGTTTTGAAAGGAGCCAAGATCATAATGAAGAAGAGAATTTCGATTTTGCTTTCCCTGCTGGTATTGTTCAGCCTGGTGCTGGCTGCCTGCGCCCCTGCAGCCCCTGCTGCGCCGGCCGCCCCGGCTGAAGAAAAACCCGCCGAGCCGGCTGCTCCGGCTGCAGAGGCGCCTGCTGCTGAAGCGCCTGCCGAAGCTGCTCCGGCAGCCTTACCCGATGTGATTAAAATCGGCGTCAATGAAACCATGACCGGTTGGGGCGCCCCCTACGGCGACATGACCTGGAAAGGTATTCAGCTTGCCCACAAGATGAAACCCGAAGTGCTGGGCAAGAAGGTTGAGCTGGTGCTGGTGGACAACAAAAGCGAGAAAAGCGAATCAGCCATTGCTGCTCAGCGCCTGGTGGAAGTTGAAAAAGTGGTAGCCGTGCTCGGTGTCAACTCCAGCTCGATGGCCATGGCGCAAAACGAAGTGCTCGACAAAGCCAAGATCCCTGCAATTGGACCGGCTTGCACCAACCCGCTGGTCACCCAGGGTAAACCCTACGCCTTCCGCGTGGCCTTCATCGATCCCTTCCAGGGATGGGCCGCCGCCAAATTTGCCACCGAAGATCTGAAAGCCAAGACGGCTGTTTTGTTGGTGGACATCACCCTCGATTACTGCGTGGGCCTGGCCAACTACTTCCGCACCAACTTCATCCAGATGACCGGCGATGATCACAGCATCCTGGGTTACTTCTCCTTCCAGACTGGCGACCGCGACTTCACCGCCCAGCTTACCCAGATCAAATCCCTTAACCCCGATGTCATCTTTGCTCCTAATGAGTACGCTGAAGAAGCCGCCATTTTGCAGCAGGCCAAGCAGTTGGGCATCACTGCACCCTTCCTGGCCGGCGACTCGGCTGATGTGCCTGAACTGGTGCAAATTGCCGGTGAAAATGCCGAAGGCTTCACCTACACCGCCCAGTTCCACCCCGAAGCTTTCACCAATCCAGAAGCGGTTGAATTTGTGGAAGGCTTCCGCAAAGAATATAACATCGAACCTGAGACCTTCTCGGTGACCGGCTATGATGCTTATATGGTGATGCTGGATGCCATCGAACGCGCCGGCTCGGTTGACCCTGAAGCCATTCGCGAAGCGTTGAATGAAACCGCATTTGTTGGCGCGCGCGGCCTGCTCAAGTTTGACGAGGAACGCAATGCCATCCTGGGCTGCCCGGTGATCGAGATCAAAGACGGAAAGAAAACCTTCCGCTACCTGGCAAAACCCGAATAAATTGGTGCTTAACCTATTCACCTGGGGGGCTGTCTGCCCCCCAGGAAATTTTTCTTAAATCGGATTTCTTGTTAGGGAAACCCAAACATGACCCTATCGTTGTTTCTCCAATTCCTGATTAATGGGATTGCGCTGGGAGCGTTATATGCCATGATTGCCATTGGCTACACCATCATCTATGGTGTAGTCGGTTTGATTAACATGGCGCACGGTGAGTTTTTTATGGCCGCCGCATTTTTAACCATGTGGGGCGTCATGGCCTATAACCTTCCCTGGTATGTTTCCTTTCCCATTGCAACGGTTATCGTGATTCTTATGGGGCTGCTGGTCGAAAAAGTGGCCTATCGCCCGTTGCGCCAGGCAAAAACATCGTCTTTCATTGGCGCCATCAGCATCTCTTTCTTGCTGCAAAACCTGTTTATTGTGCTGTTCACCTCACGATCCAAACCATTTCCGCACCCGGCGCTGCTCGACCAGGTGATTAACATGGGCGAAGTGGCTTTGCCAGTGGTGAATATTGCCATTGTCATCGTCGCTGCTGTGCTTTTCCTCTCCTTGTTTTACATTGTGACGAATACAAAAATTGGGCGCGCCATGCGTGCTGTATCCAAGGACATGGAAGCTGCCCAGTTGATGGGAGTTAACATCAACCAGGTGATTTCTTTTTCTTTCATCCTCAGCGTTGGTTTTGCCGCGGTGGGCGCTTTTATGTACTGTTCCAAATTTCCGTATGTTGATCCTTTCACCGGCGCCATTCCGGGGTTAAAAGCCTTCATTGGCGCAGTCATGGGCGGCATCGGCAGTATCCCGGGCGCCATGGTGGGCGGCTTTTTGCTGGGCATGGGCGAAATTATGCTGGTGGCATTCCTGCCCACCCTCACCTCTTTCCGCGACATATTCACCTTTGTGATCCTCATCCTGTTCCTGCTGTTCCGTCCGGGCGGCATCTTCAACGTCAAGGTCAGAGAGGAGAAAGTCTAAGATGAAGAAGAATACCAAACTCATCTTAAGCCTGGCGGCTGTTGTGGCTGTGCTTTTCTTATCTGTATGGGGACAAAACCACCTGGATGACTTTATCCTGCGCTTGCTCAATATGTGGGGTCTGTATATCATCCTGGTGTGCAGCTTCAACCTGGTGTTCGGTTTCACCGGTCAGTTCTCGCTGGCGCACGCCGGCTTGATTGCTGTGGGAGCCTACACGGTCTCGATCCTCACCCTTTCACCGGAAGCCAAAGTGATGAGCTTTCTCATCACCCCACCCTTGCCGTGGGTTGAAAATGCCTACTGGCCCATTTTGCCGTCGTTGCTGCTGGGCGGTTTTTTGGCGGCTTTTGTGGGCTTTCTCATCGGTGCACCGGCGCTGCGTCTGCACGGCGACTATCTTCTAATTGTGACCTTTGGCTTTTCAGAAGTGATTCGCCTGTTGCTTGTGAATTTGCCCATGGTGTGCAACGGCGCCATGGGGCTGAAAGGCGTGCCCAACCAGATCACACTCACCTGGATGGCGGTTGCAGTGATCATCACCGTGTTTGTGACCAAACGGTTAATTGACAGCAGTTATGGGCGTGCATTGAAGTGCATCCGTGAGGATGAGATTGCCGCCGAAGCGGTGGGCGTCAATTTGTTCTATCACAAGATGATGTCGTTTGTAGTGGCATCTTTCTTTGTGGGCATTGCCGGCGGGTTGTTCTCCAACATCCTGGGAACAGTTGACCCCAACACTTTCCGGCCCTACCTGACCTATGCCGTGGTGACCATTGCGGTGCTGGGTGGTGTGCAAAGCCTCACCGGCGGCATCATTGCCGCGGGAATTTACACGGTGATGTCTGAATTGCTGCGTTCGGTGGAAGCGCCGCGCATGATTTTTAATTACAGTTTTCCCGGTGTTCCTGGTTTGCGCATGCTGGCGTTTGCCATCATGCTGCTGTTCCTCATCCTGTTTGCCCGCGGAGGCCTAATGGGGTCGCGTGAATTTTCGTGGGACGGTATTTACGGCTGGGTGCACCGATTAATGAAAAAGTCGAATGGAGCAGAGAACCGTGAACATACTGGAAGTTAATCACCTGACAATGCAGTTTGGTGGTCTGGTCGCGGTTGATGATTTTAACCTGAACCTGGAAAAGGGCAAAATTGTGGGTCTCATCGGCCCCAACGGATCGGGCAAAACCACCGTGTTCAACGTCATCACCGGGTTCTATAAACCCACGCGCGGTCAACTGTTCCTGAACGGCAAAGAAATCACCGGCAAACGTCCCGATCAGATCACTGCATTGGGGCTGGCGCGCATCTTCCAGAACAGCCGCATCTTCCGCAACCTCACCGTGTATGACAACGTGATGATTGGCGACCACATTCGCCTCAAATCAACCCCGGCGGCAGCGGTGCTGCGCACTCCCGGCTATATGATCGAAGAAAAACGCGCCAATGACCTGGCAATCAGCCTGCTGGAAGGATTGGGGCTGATCCAGCATGTGAATGACATCGCCGGTTCGCTGCCCTACGGCTTGCAGCGCAAGCTGGAAGTGGCGCGCGCGCTATCCACCCAGCCGCATGTGCTGTTGCTGGATGAGCCGGCCACCGGCATGAGCGCCGAGGAAACCACCGAGATGATCGATTTCATCCTCAACGTCCGCAAAGATTTCGACCTGACCATCCTGATCATTGAGCACCACATGCAGGTCATCATGAACATCTGCGAGCAGATCGCGGTGCTCAACTATGGCAAAACGATTGCGCGCGGTAACCCGGCCGAAATTCAGGATAACCAGGAAGTAATCGACGCCTACCTAGGAGCGGGATAACCATGTTGAAGATCGAGAACCTCGAAGTGTTTTATGGCGGCGTACATGCGCTGAAGAATCTTTCCATTGAAGTGCCAGAGGGCAGCGCGGTCACGCTGATTGGCGCCAATGGGGCGGGAAAATCCTCCACCCTGCGCAGTATTTGCGGATTGGTGAAGCAGAAATCAGGCAAAATCATCTACGAAGGGAATGATATTACCCATGTGGAACCTCACGACCGGGTGAAGATGGGTATTGCCATGGTGCCCGAAGGCCGGCGCGTGTTCACCAACCTGACCGTGATGGAAAACCTGATGATGGGCGCCTATACGCGCGATAACCCGGCGGAAATCAAAGACAACCTGGAAAAGGTATATCACCTGTTTCCCAAGATGAAAGACCGCCAGAAACAACGCGCGCTCACCCTTTCGGGCGGCGAGCAGCAAATGCTGGCGGTGGGCCGCGCGCTCATGTCGAGCCCGCGCCTGCTGTTGATGGATGAACCCTCGCTGGGTTTGGCGCCCAACCTGGTGAACGAAATGTTTGCCACCATTGCCAAAATTCACCAAGAAGGCCTGACCGTTCTGCTGGTGGAACAGAGCGCGCGCATTGCCCTGGGACTGGCCGACTACGGCTATGTGCTGGAAGTGGGCAACATCGTGCTGGAAGGTCCCAGCTCACAATTGATCAATGACGAAGGTGTGCGCAAAGCCTACATCGGCGCGTAAAAAATATGTGGATTAAAAACCAACACCCCGCCAGTATTCCGACGGGGCGTTGGTTTTTCCATAACCAATTTCTGTCATTTCGAACCCCGATTCGATATATCGGGCGAGTTGCAGGTGAAGGAGAGGGGTGAGAAATCCTGGCAGAGATTATTCAACAATGTGATTGGCTGATTGCTATCAGGATTTCTCCTTCCGTTGGTCGTCTAATGACAGGAATCTGACCGGTAAATGCTTTCGACGAAACGCATCAAAGGTGTGATTCCTCGGTTTTTTAGCACTGTAACCTAGCGCATGAAAGCCTGGTTAACGCCGCCGTCTACGTTGAGTACACCACCGGTGGTACGGTCGGAGCGTGAGCTGGCAAAGAAGAGAATGGATTCAGCCACGTTTTCCGGGTAGACCGGCACTTTCAGGATGCAGCGCTGCAGGTAGTAGTCTTCCAACTCTTCGGGTTTGATGCCGTAGGAACTGGCGCGCCACTGTTTTACATCATCGGTGAACAGGGCGGTGCCGCGCAGCACGGCGTCGGGCAGCACCGAATTGACCCGCACGCCCATCTCGCCGCCCTCTTCAGCCAGGCAGCGCGCCATGTGCAGCTCGGCAGCTTTGGAGGCGGCGTAGGAGATGCCGTTTTTGCCCGCCCGCACGCTGTTTTTGCTGGCCACAAAAACCAGGTTGCCGCCCATGCCCTGCCGCCGCCACAGGCGGAATGCCTCGCGCGCCACCAGGAAGTAACCAGTGCTGTTGACGTTATTCACCAGATTCCATTCTTGCAGTGACACCTCTTCAACCGGGTTGCCGCGGAAAATGCCGGCGTTGCTGACCACCACATCCACGCCGCCATAAGTGAGGATGGTTGTTTTGTAAGCATCCATCACCGATGCCTCGTTTGAGGCGTCGCAATGAATGGCAATGGCTTTTCCGCTTCCGCGGGTCTGGTTGATTTCAGCTGCCACTTTTTCAGCACCGGTAAGGTTAATATCCAAAATTGCCACATGGGCGCCTTCGCGGGCAAACCTGAGGGCTGTGGCGCGGCCAATGCCGTCGGCGGCGCCGGTTACCAACACCACTTTTCCCTCAAATTCGGCAGGCGCGGGTTTCAATGAAAGTTTATAAAGTTCCAGGGGCCAAAATTCAAAACGGTGCGCCTCTTCAGCCGAAAGACTGGTGAAGCGGTCCAACACTTCACCGCCTTCCATCACGTTGAGAGCACGATGATAAATATCCCGGACGATCTGCGCGGTTTCATAATTTTCAGCGTTGGTGATCATACCCAAACCGGGAATTAAGATGACCCGTGGGGTGGGGTCCATGTCTCTTTTGGCCGCTTTTTTGTATTCTTCCAGGAAAGGCAGATATTGCTCTTGATATTTTTCAACGCCTTTAATCAACTTTTCTTTTAATACTTCCACGCTTTCTTGCGGTTTCCAGTCCACAAATAACGGGGTGTGTTTGGTGCGCAGCAAATGATCGGGGCAGGCAGCGCCAATCTGAGAAAGTTCCGGCGCACGCTGGCAATTGACAAATTCCATCACTTCCGGCGAATCATCGGTGAGCAAAACTTTGGATTGTTGTTTGCTTAACGCGCCCCTGAGAACAGGCAGCACCTGTTGCAGTATTTCGCTGCGTTCTTCCGGCGAAGGGGAAGTTACCAATGCAGGAGAGAAAATTTTTCGCCCGCTGCGTTTCCGGTTAATAAATTCTTCAGCTTCTTGCACGGCTTGAATGGTGGCATTGTAGCAGGATTGGCAATCATCTCCCCAGGTGATTAAGCCGTGTTTCCCCATGACCACCAATTTTACTTGCGGGTTTTCTTTTACTGCCTGGTAAATATGCTTGCTCAACAGGAAACCTGGACGCTCATAGTCAGTCCACAGCGCCTTGTCACCCCACAGTTCACGGGTTAATTCGCATCCTGTGGGTGTGCTGGCAATACTGGTTACAGCGTCGGGGTGTGTATGGTCGATGTGCTTAAACGGTAAAAAGGCGTGCAGTAAGGTTTCTATCGACTGGCGCGGGCGATTCAAGGCGAACACGCAGTGAGACAGGTATTCAACCATTTCTTCATCGCTCATTTCACCCCGATTCACTAACGGCAGCATGTCGGCCATTTTCAAACCGGCAAAATCTTTTTCCTGCATGGTGGCTAAATCGCTGCCTGAGGCTTTAACCCACAGAACTTCAACATCATTTCCCAGGTGGTCTTTGCAGATCGTTTTAACGCTGGTGTTCCCGCCGTACATATTGGCAATGCTCCGGTCACGACCAAGCAAATTGCTCCGGTAGACCAGCCCTTCCAATGCAGCATTTTTTGAAAATTCATCAGTACGCCAGAAGTTCTCGACCATTTTGTTCCTCCATTGTTGTTACGTGTAATTTATATGGCAGATTTGTTAATGATATTAAAAAATGCACAATTGTGCAATTGAATGGGAATATGTATTGACTTTTGACTTATTATAATGTATATTATATGAATTGGTTATGTTTCCTTAAATACGATATATTCTCTAGCTGTTAATTGTCCTGTAAATTTATAATTGAAAGTTTTTTCTAAGTAATAAGGTAGTGTTTTTTCTACTATCTTTTTTTATTGGTATTTCCCGGTAATACTTGCAATACAAAAAACTTCAAAACCAAGTACAAGGAGATCGTAATGGCAAAGAAATATCGTATTCTGGTGGTTTGTGGAACAGGCATCGCCACATCAACGGCTGCAGAAAATAAATTGCAGCAATGGTTTGATAAAAAAGGTTACACTGTGGCCACGTCTCAGTGCATTGCCGCTGAAACCATATCCAAAGCAAACTCGTTCAATCCTCATGTAATTGTCACCACCACAAAATTGAAAATTGTCAAAGTCGAAAAAGACGGCAAAACCGAATTTAACATCGACGGCATTCCCGGCATTCCGGCGTATAACGGTGTGCCCTTGTTAACTGGCATAGGCGAAGAAGATTTAATCAACAAAGTCATTGCTGCCCTCGATGCTTCCGAAAAGCTCTAATTCATTTTTTATGTAATAGAACAACCTGGGTGACAATTGGGTGTTAATTATTTTGTTTAAAACACCTGATATATATTTTCACAGCAAAGGAGAAAGGTATATAAGAATAATCAACAACGAAAACCAGAAATAGCTCTACCAATTATCTTATTTTAATCATCAAGTAGTAAAAACAAGGAGGATTTCTGTTATGGCTGGTGTAATGACTGTTATTCAGTACATTTTGGACCTTGGCGCATCAGTAATGATGCCCATTATTATTTTCTTCCTTTCGCTGGCGTTCGGCATTAGCGCCGCCAAGGCATTCCGCGCCGGCATCGTCATTGGTATCGGCTTCATCGCAATCAACCTGGTGGTTGGTCTGATGGTGAATACACTTTCTCCTGCGACCACTGCAATGATTGAGAATTACGGTTTGCAGATGAATGTTATGGATGTTGGTTGGCCTATCGGCGCCGCCATCTCCTTCGGTACCACGGCTGTGGTTCCCTGGATCTTCGTCCTGGGTATTGTTTTGAATATCATCATGCTGGCGTTGAACTGGACCCAGACTGCTGATATCGACATGTGGAACTACTGGCACTTCATCTTCGTGGCCGCTTTCGTCAATGTTGCCCTGCGCGAAGCCCTTGGTGAAACCACCGCCCTCATCATTGCAATTTGTGTATCATTAATTGGTGCTGCCATCACCTTCAAACTGGCTGACTGGACCGCTCCCATTGTCCAGAAATTCTTTGAGCTCCCCGGTGTTTCTCTGCCTCACATGGAAACCGTAACCTGGGCTCCTGTTGGTTATGCAGTCAACTGGCTGTGCGACCGCATTCCCGTCGTCAAAGACTGGTATGCTGACCCCGAGACCATCAAGAAACGCTTTGGTGTGCTGGGCGAGACCATGATTGTCGGTACTTTCCTGGGCGCCGTCATTGGTTTGTTGGCTTATGGCCCCACCCTGGGCAGCGATTTCGGCGGCAGCTTCGCCAAAATCCTCAATACCGCCATCAGCCTCGGTGCTGTTATGATGGTTCTGCCCCGCATGGTTGCCATCCTGATGGAAGGCTTGCTGCCCATGTCTGAAGGCGCGCGCGATTTCATCACCAAACGCTTCCCCGGCCGCAAGATCCACATCGGTTTGGATGCCGCCGTCGCCATTGGTCATCCCGCCAATGTTGCCACCGGTCTCATCCTGGTTCCGCTGGCCCTGGTCATCGCCGTTGCCCTGAACGCCATCGGCGTCAACCGCATGCTGCCCTTTGCCGACCTGGCAATCCTGCCCTTCTATGCGATCTGGGCTGTTGGCTGGTCGAAAGGTAACATTATCCGCGGCGTCATCAACGGTAGCGTTTTCCTGACCGGTATGTTCATCATCGCCACCCAATTGGCCCCTTACCTGACCCAGATGGGTACCGATGTTGGCTTCCAGATGCCCGAAGGCGCAGTTCTGATTTCTTCCATCGATGTGGGCGCTCACCTTAGTGGTTACCTGCTGGCCTTGCCGTTTATCAAATTCATTGAGAGCGGCACGAGTGGATTGGTCATCACTGCGGCTATCGTCCTGGTCATCTTCGCCGCTGTTGCTTACATGATCAAGAAATCTGACGTGGAAGCAATCGTTGCTGATATCGAAGAGTTCTAATTCTGTAATCAGTAATCAAGTAAAGAAACAAGCATAAAAAAAAGGGTGCGGCGGTGTTTATGAAGCCGCACCCTTTAAAAAGGCAAAAAAATGATAGCTGCTTTTGTTAATGAAATGATCGGACCATGGGGACGGGCTTTATTAAGTTTCTATTTTGCCCATCAGAGCATCATCAATGCCGTTTTTGTAGTCTGGGCGATTGCCATGACCTATGGTTCCATACAATTGGACAAAATCCGTCGATTAACCATAAAAATGGGTGTGGAAACGATAAAGAAAAATCCACATCAAAACGACGAACAAATATGGAGAGATTTTCGTCCTGTTTGGCAGAAAGAAGTAGAGATGTTACAGGTTCATTTCGTGCTGAATCGATGGAATCTTTGGATTACCAGGCCCACAACCGAAAAACTAATTGAGCTTTTACGTCTCGGTCCTGATTGGTTTGCCGCAATTCGAAATGGTGAAGTTCTGCGATACCGCTTTTCTTTACCTGGAAAAAATGACCGATTAAAATCTTTTTAGACTACGTTCTTTTTCAACAGGCAATGGAATGATTAACAATAAGACCTGGAGAATGGCACAAATTGCCAAATATTATTACATAGATCATCTCACGCAGGATGAGATAGCTGAAAAAGCTGGTATTTCCCGATCTACAATATCCAGGATGTTGGATACCGCCAGAAAAAATGGCATTATTGAAGTGAAAGTTCATTTTCCGTGGCATCGGGTGGAAGAGCTGGAAAGCGCCCTGTGCGAAAAATTTGACCTAAAAGCAGCACGTGTGTTGCATTCGAATAGAGAATGTACAACCGGCGAAATGCTTGAGGGCCTGGGCGTACTGGCTGCGCGCTATTTTCAAAAGATTGTTAAACCCAATACTGTAGTAGCCATTACCAGCGGTCGGGGCGCCTACCATACTGTAAATGCTCTTTCACACCAGAACCTGAATCTCACTGTAGTGCAGATGATGGGTGTTGCGAATTGTGAGAACCCATTGATTGATGGTCCCGAACTGGCACAGTTGATGGTGAGCCGGTTGGGTGGTCGCTATACTTATATGCAAATCCCATTCCTTGCCAACCCTGAATTACTACAAACCCTTTATAAAGAAAAAACATTTCGCGATTTGACCGATCTGATCATGAAAGCCGATTGTGCAATCATCGGAATCGGTACTGTAGATCCGGTTACTTCAAGTTTGCTGCGAACAGGTTTTTCACCTGAGTCGCTCGCAGAGTTAACCCGTTGTGGCGCAGTGGGAGAAATTTGCGGACAACCTTTTGATTATCTGGGGCAGCTTGTATCCTCCGACAAGACTCAGCGAGCCGTATCCATCGAATTGAAATACTTGCGTGAAATTCCCACCGTGATTGGCGTGGCGGGTGAATTGCACAAGACTGAGCCGATTCGTGGTGCTTTAAACGGCAAGTTGTTGAACGTGCTTGTAACAGAGCAAAAAGTTGCGGAATTATTATTAAAACCAACTCACAGGATTAATGGATAAATAAATGGAAAATAATAAGTGGTTTAACGTAGAGAACTTTCTTTTTCCTCTTGAAGCAAATACCAAAGAAGAAGCCATTGAAAAATTGGGCAACCTGCTTTTTAAGAACGGTTGTGTAAAAGACACTTACGTTCCGGCAGTGCGTGCGCGCGAGCAGGAATTTGCCACCGGTTTGCCGACCGGTGTAGTGGGAGTAGCCATTCCACATACCGACGCACACCACGTGGTGAAACAGGCGGTTGCAGTAGGCATACTGCCAACCCCTGTTGAATTTTGTGAAATGGGCGACCCCGAAGACAAGCCGGTTGACGTGCGCTTGATTTTTATGTTGGCTGTTCCCGATAAAAATAAAGTGATGACCGTGTTGCAACAGGTGATTGCCATCATCCAGAGTCAGGATTTCTTGACTTCGTTGGTTTCCACAACCGACCGGGTTCAACTGGCAGCCATTTTGGACAAGCAATTAAATGCAATTGTAGAAAAAGAAGCCAGCCAGGAAGCGGTTGTTGTTGAAGAATCGGCAGTACCGGAAGTGAAACTGGTAATCAATCACGCGGTTGGTTTGCATGCTCGTCCCGCAGCAATATTTGTTTCACTTGCAAAAACCTTCAATTCGACCATTACAGTTTTTTGTAAAGATAAAAAAGCAAATGCAAAAAGCATTCTCAATGTGCTTTCACTCGGCGCTGATAACGGCTGTGAAATTCGCATTCGCGCTGAAGGCGACGATGCCGCAGCCGCACTAAAGGCATTGACTGAGTTAGTCGAGTCGAATTTTGGCGGCGTTGATTAGTACTGTACATTCGCTTTGGATAAGAAATTTTCAAAAAAAGAGAAAAAAGTATGGCAATCATTACAATTGTTGGTGCAGGAAACATGGGAACAGGCATCAGTTGGCCTGTTGCTGATAATGGACACGAAGTTCGTCTGGTTGGCACTCACCTCGACAAGCACATCATTGACAGCATCAAAAAAAACCGCGTTCACCCAAAATTACAGCGAGAGGTTCCGGCCAGTGTTAAGGCCTACTACCACACTGAAATCCCACAGGCTATTGAAGGAGCTGATCTGGTTATTAGTGGCGTGAGCAGCTTTGGTGTGGAATGGTTCGCCGAACAGGCCGGTCCCTATCTTAAACCTGGCGTTCCGGTGCTTGCCATAACCAAAGGTTTGTATGCCAAAGAGAATGGCGATTTACAAATTCTCCCCGACCAGTTAAACGACTTGCTGCCCGATCACCTGCGCAACAAGATCAGCCTGAATGCTGTGGCGGGGCCGTGCATCGCCCAGGAATTATCGGCGCGTCGCCAGACCTGTGTGTATTTTTGTGGACGCGACGAAAAGATGTTGAAGCAGCTTCGATCATTGTTTGCCACACCGTATTATCATGTTCTGGTTTCAACCGATTTCATTGGCGCTGAAGTTGGGGTGGCGATGAAAAATGCCTATTCCATCTGCATCAACTTTCCCATTGGTGTGTATGAGCAGGTAGGGCCGGATGGAATTGCTCACATGTTTAATCCTCAGGCCGCTCTTTTTGCTCAAAGCATGCGCGAAATGTGCAAACTGGTCGATTTGATGGGCGGCAAACGCGAAAGTTTGATAGAACTGGCCGGCTCCGGCGACCTTTATGTAACTGTTTTTGGCGGCAGAAATGCTAAACTGGGCAAATTACTTGGACAGGAAAATTCTTATTCTGAAGCCCGTGAAAAACTCGCCGGTGAAACGCTGGAAGGTGTGGAAATCATGACGCGCGTGTGCAAAGCTCTGCCCAAACTGGAAGCGCGTGGGCTGGTCAAACAGGCTGATTTTCCTCTGCTATCGCACCTTTATGATGTGGTTTATCAGGGTGCACAGGTAAAGGTTCCCTGGGAAAAATTCTTCACTGACATCATTATTTAACGAAGTTCTTTATTAATATTGGAGGCATGAGAGATGGCAGCACGACATGGGATAGTAAAACCACTTGATCCGAATATTAAACCTGAGCAAGTTTTTGATGCGGCGCAGAGTGCATTTAAAAAACTGGGTTGGGAAGTCTATAAAAAACGCCCCATTGCATTCCTGGTTGAGGGACGGACGAATTTGCCCGAGGGGTATATTCTGGCCAACATCATGGTCAAGGTTTTTGGCGGCACAGAATTAAGCGTCATTGCAAAATCCGATACGGTTTCGCAGGAAACGGTTGAAGCAACCGTCGAAAAAATTCTCCAAACTTTGGAAGAGACCATCGCGGCAAAGAAATAACCAGTCAGAATAGTTTCACTAATGACCGCTCGACAGGGTTGGCTTATGCTTGCCTCTGCTACGGCTTTAGAAAATCTTATCGGTTTCAAAATATATTAGTAAAGGACAGGATCAATGTCTGAAATTCCAACAACAATGAAAGCGGTTGTTTATTACAACAACCATGATGTGCGCCTGGAAGAGCGACCGGTTCCTGAAATTGGCCCCGGAGAATTACTGGTGAAATTGGAAGCCTGCGGACTGTGCGGCAGTGAGCTGACCGAATATCACATGCTGCCACGGGCGCCGCTGGTGATGGGACACGAACCCAGCGGCGTGGTAGCGAAAGTTGGCGAAGGTGTTACCCGGTTCAAAGTGGGCGACCGGGTTACCACGCATCACCATGTGGGCTGCATGTCGTGCCACCAGTGCCAGCGCGGCAACTTCACCCTGTGTGAAAACTTCAAAAAATCACACCTCGAACCAGGGGCGATGTGTGAATATTTCCGTATTCCGGCTGAGAATACCAAATATGACACCTTAATTCTGCCGGATAACGTTTCCTTTGAAGCCGGCGCCCTGGTTGAACCGCTGGCATGCACCCTGCGCGCCATTAAAACCACGCCCATCAATTCTGGCGATACAGTGATTATTGTAGGAATGGGATTCATTGGACTTGGCTTTTTGGAGTTGATCAGGCACATGCCCGCCGGAAAAATCATCGTGCTCGATTTGAACGATTGGCGCCTGCAGCAGGGTTTGAAACACGGCGCCACCCATGCCATCAATTCTGGCAAAGAAGACCCGCTGAAAACGATAAAGGAATTGAACGAGGGACGTCTGGGCGATGCAGTGTTTGTGGCTGTGCCCAGTATTAAAGTCTGGGATTTGGGAGTGTCTTTGTGCGAAAAAGGTGCAACCATTCATTTTGGCACTCCTATGAATCCTGAAATTCGCTGGCCTGTAAATGCCAATAAGCTGTGGTTTGAAGAAATCAACTTTACTTTTTCCTATTCGACCTCGCATGTTGAAACGGCTGCAATTCGAGACCTGATGGCTGCTGGTCGCCTGGATGCCGATTCGCTGGTCACACACAAATATGGCATGCACGAAGTTGCAAAAGCCATTGAACAGTACTTCGAAGCCGGAGAATCGATTAAACAACTCATCATACCTTCCTTAACAAAAGCCTGATGGTAAAATTGCAATGAGTAAATCATCCTTACGGGTCTGGTTGGCCTGGTGAAAAAACAACTCGGCAGACAATATTTACTCAAAGGAACAATTATTGTGTAAAAAGAAACAGGCATCCGAAAAATGCCTGTTTCTCATGATTGCTTTGGAGTGAAATGGATTATGACGGTACCCATTATTTGTTTTGACCTGGACGGCACATTGGTTGATGAGTATGGGCGGATTCATCCGGCCGATCTTGAGGTATTGGTTAATACCAAAAATGCCTTGTTTATTCCCTGCACCGGTCGTCCCATGGATTCGGTGGCAGCCATGTTTCACAGCAATGGGCTCTTTCAAGATATTCCCATGCCGTTTCCGGCAGTGGTTCAAAACGGTTCGGCGGTATATGGGCCGGGTGGAGATCAGCTGTTCTATAAATGTTTTTCCAAAGATGTGCAGCACCAAATGTTGGAAAAATTTGATCAATACCCTGAAATTTCATTTATGTTGATGGAAAGAGACCGGACGCTTTTGCTGCATCCCACTGAAGTGGGGATTTACTGGATGAACCGCTTTACTGCTGGATGGGAAGAATGCGATGAAAGCAGCCGTAACAATGACTTTGGAAAAGCTACCTGTATCTCGGATGATAAAGAGGTGCATGCTGAATTGACCAATCAATTAAAATTGATGCCGCTTGAAATTATGGTCAGCATGTCGGCAATCTACGACATCAACCCACAGGGCGTCAGCAAACGCTCGGGCGTGTTGAGCGTGATGGAACATTTGGGTCTGGGCGATTCCCCGGTCTATGCTGCCGGCGATGGTGAAAACGACCTGGAATTATTTTCACTGGCAAAAGCCACCTTCTCGCCGAATACATCTCCCGAGCACATTCAGGCCAGATCAAATTATGTTGTGGATATGACTCAAAACGGGTTGCTAACCACCATGCTGCATGCGGCGGGCATATAAACAAAAATTGAAAAAATATAACAAAAAGGGGCTGTCTAAAAAGAACCCGTGGCGATGGTTTAATCGCCATATCTTCGGGGCGACACATGGGTCGCCCCCTACGGGTAGGGGCAAACCTGTGTGTTTGCCCACTTTTCAGACAGCCCCTTTGAATTCATTACACAAACTTTATATCTTTGCTGCTGCGCAAAATACTGCCCGTGTACAGGCTGGAAACCTGGTGCAGGGTGAGCGCCTGATCAAATTCGGTGATGGCTGAAACCGTGTCGGCGGCCAGCACCACGTGGAACCAGCGCATGCCCGCCGAAGCCGCCGTGTGCAGCACGCAAATGTTGGCCACCGTGCCGGTGATGACCAGGTGTTTCACTCCCCACACGTAAGAGAGGTAGTATTCCAGCGAGGTGCCGTAAAAACCGTCGTAGCGGCTTTTGGGAAACAGCAGGTCGTTTTCAGCCGGTTTCAGTTCGTCAATGACTTCGTAGCCCCAGGTGCCCGGCACCGTGTGAGCGGGCCAAATCTTGAATTCGGGGTCATCGGGCACCATGCTGTCGAGCGTGTAGGCCACGCGCACACCCGCCTGCCTGCCAGCTTTGAGCAGCGAGGCAATGGGTTGAATGGTCTCAACCGCCGAGGCAATGCACAGGCTGCCCTCGGGTTTTACAAAATCATTTTGCATATCCGTCACCAGGATGGCGGTCTGGCTGGCGGGCAGTTCAATTGAATTCTTAAACGCCAGGGGCGGCACTTTTACTGTGTCAGATGGGACAAATGGGAAAGACATAAGCGTTATCTCCTGTAAGTGATGCAGCCATTATTCACGCAACAAGGGACATCTTTTCTGGCTGCTTTTTTTACCAGCCTAATCATATAACAATAATCATAATTTTTACACGACCGAGGTGTGAATACGAATGTCTCCACTCAGGGTGCGGTGCACCGGGCAGCGGTTGGCGATCTCGGTCAGGCGTTGAATTTGTTCGATGGATAAATTACCTTTAAAAGATAAGCGGCGTTCAATCACACTGACACGCGACTCGCCTTCTTCGCATTTTTTGCAATCATTGGCATGCGTGCTGTAAGTGTCCAGGCTGATCTCAACGCCTTCCAGCGGAATGCCCTTGCGGCGGGCGTACAATTGAATGGTCATTACCGTGCAGGCGCCCAGGGCGCTCAAAAGCAAATCATAGGGGGTTGGGCCGACATCATCCCCCACACCCGCGGGTTCGTCTGCCACAAACTGGTGCCGGCCAGCTTGAACAGCCACCTGGTAGCCTTGCAGGCTGCGTGCTGTCACACTCATGGGTACCTCCCGGCAGGCAAGTTGATGGAAACCGGTGCTGCGTTGGTTTTATTTTTGAAATTCTTTCTCAATGGCGCAAATGCGATCCACTTTGGCCACAGAACCGCCGCCCTGGAATTCACAATCGAGCCAGATTTTTACCATCATTTTGGCGGTTTCTTCGCCAATCACGCGCGCGCCCATGGTCATCACCTGGCAGTTGTTGCTCTTGCGCGAGCGTTCGGTGGAATAGGCGTCATGACACACGGCGGCGCGGATGCCCGGCACCTTGTTGGCCGTGATGGCCATGCCAATGCCCGTGCCGCAGATCAGGATGCCGCGTTCTTGTTTGCCGTCAGCCACAGCGGTGGCGACTGCGTAGGCGATATCGGGGTACAGCACCGGGTCGGTGTTGTATACGCCGTAGTCCTTCACTTCGTGACCCAGTTGTTCCACATAGGCTTTGACGGTTTCTTTCATGCTGAAAGCGGCTTCATCACAACCAATAGCAATTTTCATTGATTCACCTTTCCTAATAATAGAACGATCATTAATCCTACAGGCTGAAAGTCTAACCGGTTAAAGATTATCTTGCAAGAAGAGTATGATTCGGTTTATATATCTGCCAGTTCATTCCACTCCGCCAGGCTGCGGTCGAGGGCGGCGTGCAGATCGTTGTACTGCTGCCCCAGGCGCTGCACGGCGGTTGGATCGGTGGGTGGATTTTCAAACTGGCGATTGACAGCCGCAATCTGCGTCTCCAGTTGTTCAATTTCGGTCTCCAGGTTTTGCAGGCGCTGCAGGCGCTGTCGTTCTTTGTTGGTGCTTGCGCCGGGCGACTTTTGGCGCTCGATGGCAGGCTGCTGCAGCCGGGGGGCAGGTTGTGCGGCTGCCCGCGTTTGAACCTGCGCGGCACAGAAAGCGGCATATTCACTGTAGGCGCCGTCGAAAACGCGCAGTTGTTGCTGCTGCGGCAGCACCTCCCACACCTGGGTGGCCAGGGCATCGATCAGGTAGCGGTCGTGCGACACCAGCAGGATGGTGCCGCGGTATTCAGCCAGGATGGCTTGCAACACCTCCTGCGAGGGCAGGTCGAGATGGTTGGTGGGCTCGTCGAGCAGCAACAGGTTGGCTCCCTGCAGCGCCAGGCATGCCAGCGCCAGCCGTCCGCGCTCACCGCCCGACAGCATGGAAACCTGTTTGAATACATCGTCGCCGGTGAAGAAAAAGGTGGCGAGATAGTCGCGAATTTCAGCCGGCAGCATGTGCGGGGCAACCAGTTCGATCTCTTCCAACAGGGTCTTGTCGGGGTGTAGCCCTTCGTGCGCCTGGGCAAAATAGCCAATGTTCAAACTGGCGCCCAGCGCAGCCTCGCCTTTGAGCGGCGGCACCTGCCCCAGCAGCGTTTTTAAGAAAGTGGTTTTACCCGCGCCGTTGGGTCCCAGCACGGCGGCGCATTCGCCGCGCTGCAGGGTCAGGTCGGGCACCTCGAACAGCGTTTTGCCGTCGTCAGCATAGCCCACGCTCAAACCGTAGGTGCGCACCACCAGGTCGCCTGAGCGAGCGGTGGGTTCCAGTTTGATGCGCAAGCGGCGCGAAGTGGGCGGCGGCAGCAGGCGCGACTCTTCCAGCATGCGCTCCAGGCGTGTGCGGCGTCCCTGCGCCTGGCGGGTGTTTTGACCGGCAATGTTGCGCCGGATGTATTCCTGCTCTTTTTCAATGAATTCCTGCTGCGCCTGGTATTCCTGCAGGCGGCGTTGATAGCGCTCGGTGCGCTGCTGCATATAGCCGGCATAATTGCCGCGGTAGATTTCCAGGGCGGGGGTTAGTTCCCAGATGGTGTTGGCAGCCTGGTTGAGAAAGTAACGGTCGTGCGAGACGATCATCACCGCCCCATCCCAGTCGCGCAGATAGGCTTCCAGCCATTCAATGGCGGCAATATCCAGGTGATTGGTGGGCTCGTCCAGCAGCAGCAGGTCGGGGTTGTCGAGCAGCAGGCGCGCCAGCAGTGCGCGGGTGCGCTGCCCGCCGGAAAGCTGTTTCAACGGGCGCTTGTAGTCGCCGGGTAGAAACCCCAATCCTTCCAGCGTCTGGCGGATGCGGGTATCGTAGGTGTAGCCGCCCAGGCGTTCAAATTCGTGCTGCAGGCGGCCGTATTCATGCAGGGTGGTTTCGGCGCAATCGGGGCGGCTCATGGCGGCTTCGAGTTGTTTCAGGCGCGTCTCACGCTCCAGCAGGGGGCGCAGCGCTGACAGGCATTCATCCCACAATGTGCCCTGCGATTCAAAATGGGCTTCCTGCGGCAGGTAGCCAATACGCAGCCCTTTGGCGCGCAGCACCTGCCCGGCGGAAGGCTCATCTTGCCCAATGAGGATGCGCAGCAGGGTGGTTTTGCCCACACCGTTGGCGCCCACCAGACCGATGCGTGCGCGCGGCGGAACGCTGAAGGTTAATCCATTGAATAGATCAACAGATCCAAATGATTTCCCCAGATTGGTTGCGGTAATCAGTGACATAGAAAAAACCAGAGTAAAAATGGCTGTGCCCGGCACAGCAGGGTTCAGTATAACATAGTCCAAAAATTCGCCGGGCTTCCTAAAAAGTTTCGGTTAAAATACTGGATTAGGAATTTTTCATTACTTTTTTTGAAGTCAATTTGTGGTAATATTACCAATGTGTTGGTAACCTGATTAAGGAATTACAATAAAAATGAAACAATCTTCTCAGTCTGAAAAAATGACAGACACCCCCGAATTACGTTTGCGTGAACTGCGGCGTGAACGGAACCTGACCCTGCGCGAGTTGTCCGAAAAATCGGGGTTGGCCATCAACACACTTAGTATGATCGAAACCGGAAAAACCTCACCATCGGTCAGCACCTTGCAGCAGCTTGCCCGCGCCCTGGGAGTGCCCATCACCGCGTTTTTCGCCCCCCAGGTGTCAGAACAATCGGTTGTGCATGTTCGAAAAAAAGGACGTCCGCGGGTCAACATGGAAAACATGCTGCTGGAGAGCCTGGGAGAACACCTGGCTGGCGCAGCCGTGCAGCCTTTTGTGGTCACATTACCGCCCGGCGCCAACAGCGGTACCCAGCCCATCGTGCATACCGGCTATGAATTTGCTTACTGTCTGTCAGGCTGTATTGACTATAAGGTGGATAATCAGGCCTATCAATTGGAAGCCGGGGACAGCCTGGTTTTCGAATCATTCCTGCCGCACTGCTGGGAAAATACTGGAGCCGAGCCTGCCCAGATGATCCTGGTCATGCATCCCACCGATATTTTTGACAGCCCGGTGAAACGTCATTTTAATTCGTTTAATTCTTAAAGAGAAAAAATGAAAATTGCAGTCATTACCGAAGATCAAACAACCATCAGCCAGCATTTTGGCCGTGCGCCCTATTACCTGGTTTTGACCATTGAAGATGGAAAAATTGCCAACCGTGAGCTGCGCAACAAGCTGGGACACCAGCATTTTGCCAGTGAACAACACGGTGAACACGAGCACCATCACGGCGCCGGGCACGGTTCTGATCCGGCTTCACACAACCGCCATGTGAGCATGGCTGAAGCCATCAGTGACTGCCAGGCGGTGATATGTGGCGGCATGGGCATGGGCGCTTATCAGAGCATGCAGGCGCTGAACATCAAACCGGTGGTGACTGATTTGCGCACGATTGACGAAGCCGTGCAGGCTTATATTGACGGTCAATTGCAGGACCGCGTTGATTTGCTGCATTAGAAAACCTGTTTGAGAATCGGCGGGACTGAAGTTTGCGCTTGATTTGTGCAAACCACAGTTCCGTTTTGTAATGCTTCACAACTTAATAAAACTGAGGGTGAATTGTTTCTTAGGAGAAAGAAGATGCCTTTTCAAAAAATTCAGGAATTACTGGTGGAAACCATTCGTCAAGAAATCCAACGCACCAATGGTTGCACCGATCCGGGTTCTGTATGCTTTGCGGTTTCTCTGGCAGTATTGAATTTGCAAAATATTCCTGAACAGGTGCATGTCACCACCAGCGCCAACCTCTATAAAAATGCCATGGGCGTGGGTGTGCCCGGCACCGGACAAACCGGGTTGCCCATCGCGGCCGCCCTGGGCGTGTTCATTCCTCACAGTGAAGCCGAATTGGCCATCCTGGATTACCTGGAACCGGCGGCATTGGAACAGGCGCAAAAGTTTTTGGACGAGGGACGTGTGAAAGTTGATTTCACTTCTTCCGAAGGAGCGCTTTATATTTGCGCCAGGGTGAAAGCGGGCCAAGACAATGCCAGCGTGGTCATTTCTGGCGATTACACGCACGTGGCGCAAATCATCCGTAACGGTGAATTGCTTTTCTCTGACACCGGAAGCGTTTCAGGGTCGGCATCCACGCAAATTCACCAGTTGGTTTATGCCGATATCTACAAGGCCATCATTGCCACTCCCCCTGAACATTATGCGTTTCTGCTTGAAGCAGCCAGGGTGAATCAACAGGCGGTTGAGCAGGCCGGCAAGCTGCCGCAACTCAGGTTTCAAAAGAATTGCTCGAACCGATTAAACCAGCAGGGCATCTATTATCAATCACAACATCACACAGCGCTGGCCTGTGAAGCCCGCATGAGCGGCGCGCCGGTGCCCATCATGGCTCTGGGTGGCAGCGGCAACCAGGGGATTACAAACTTACTCGGTGTGTTATGCGTGGCTGAAGAGTTGGAAGCCCCAGATCAAAAAATGGCCGTTGCCCTGGCGTTGAGCGCAGGCACCGCGTTGTATATCAAGAGTTACCTCAACCGGGTTACTGCCCTGTGCGGCAGCGCGCTGGCTGCGGGGCCGGGAGTGGCTGCCGGAACAGTTTACCTGTTGGATGGTGATTATGATAGCGTGGTGCATGCCATCCAATCGACCGTGGCTGCCCTCAACGGGGTGTTGTGTGAAGGCGCCAATTTGTTGTGCCCCTTCAAAATCAGCGCAGCCGCCACGCTTGCCATCAATTACGCCAACCTGGCCTGCTGCGGCATTTATGCACCGGCCGGTCACGGCATCCTCGAAACAGATATCGAGCGCACCTTTGCCAACCTGGGGCGTATTAATCAATCGCTCAATTCGGCCGATCAACTGGTGTTATCCATTCTCAGTGCGCGCTCACAAAATCATCAGGCAGGCCAGGAACACATTCCCCAAATGAAATAAGTCGGTTATACTCATTTCTTAAATTTATTGTTAGCAGGAGATGTTATGTCCCAGGTTACCATTATCACCGACAGCACAGCTTATCTTCCCCAGGAGTATGTGCAGAAGTATTCCATCCGTGTTATTCCCCTCACCTTCACCTGGGATGGAAATACGTATCGTGACGGGATTGATATGAGTCCCGATGAGTTTTATACGCGTTTATCCCAGTCTGCTTCATTTCCCACCACCAGCCAGACACCCGTGCATGCTTACGAAGAGCTTTACCGCTCTTTAATTGCTGAAGGTAAAAAGCAAATCCTGGTGCTGCCCATTTCCAGCGGCATTTCCGGGTCGGTTTTTTCAGCGCAGCAAGCCCGCACCATGTTCCCTGAGGCTGAAATTGAAGTGCTGGACACGCGCCTGGTGTCGATGGCGCTCAGTTTTCAGGTGCTGGCGGCGGCGCGCGCCGCTGAACAGGGCGCCAGCCTGCAGGAATGCAAACAAGTGGCTGAAAAAGCGTATGATCACATTGGCGTCTATTTCACCGTGGACACACTGGAATACCTGAGCAAGGGCGGAAGGATCGGCAGCGCCAAACGCCTGCTGGGCACAGCGCTCAACATCAAGCCGCTTCTCATGATCCAGGACGGCAAAATCGAGCTGGTGCAAAGCGTGATCTCCAAACGCAAAGCGGTTGAACGCATGGTGCAGCTGGTAGAGCGCGGCATAGACGGACGCAGCCCGGTGCGCATTTCTGTTTTTCACGCCCTGGCTGAAAAAGAGGCCACAGAATTACTGGAACGAGTTTCCAAACAATTTAATACAGTGGAAAGCATCCTGTCGCATGTCAGCCCGGTGGTGGGCAGCCATGTGGGTCCCGGCACCATCAGCATTGCCTATATGGCCGGCATGTAAACGGCCGGCGATCCAGATTGCCCGTAACAGGCATAGAATTTTACAATCGCAGTTGCCGTAAATGATCAAAACCAGGAAACAGTTTCCTGCGTGGAAATTGATTAACGGTTACTGCGGTTGTTGTTTTTAATGCGAAGCGTCTCCATAATCTCCAGATTGCATCCATTTCACCTTCACATTTTCTCCACAATTGATTGATACCATAGCCGTATCAAATCCGTATATAGAGATGAGCGCGAAAATCCGGTCAATCCTGTCTATTCACTGCCGGTTTGCTCATTTCAAAATCAGGTGTGCGGGTAAAATATTGAGGGAAAAATGATTAAAAATTCAGGCGCATTGGTTCCACTATCCATTTTGTTGTTTGTCCTGGTGCTGACCGGGGTGAGCATGTGGCTGATCAGCCGTACGAATCCCAGGTTATTCTGGATACCGCTGGCGGTACTTGCGGTTTTGTTTGCGAGCATGGTGGTTTTTTCGAGAGGCCTTAATCTGCCCACAGAACCTCGCCCCGAAGTGTTGAATGAAAAAGGTGAAGCCGGCACGGCGCTGGTTTTGTATCAGCCGGGTATCAGCAATTTTCATTATTCGGTAACCCATGCATATGCCGAAGGGTTGGCTTCTCAGGGGTGGCGGGTGGAAATGAACACAGTAGGAGAGCATATCTCCACTGATTTATCCGCGTATGGTTTGTTGGCGGTGGGCGGGCCGGTGTACCGCTTCAGCGCTTCCGTTCCAGTTACACAATTCTTATCACGAGTGGGAGACTTGCAGGGAATGGCCGCTGTGGGAATAACCACGGCCGGGGGTTCAGGACCTGAATCCAGTGAAATGTTAAAAGAAGCCATCGAGCATACCAATGGAAATGTGGCGGCAAACCTGAACATTTACCAACTGGCGCCAAATGACGAGCAGTTTGGCAGCACCGAAGCGCTGCAAATTGCCCGCCGGGCTGGCGAACAAGTGGTCAACTTACTGACATAATCACACAGGGTGAAGATTTGTATCATGAATGCAAATTGGGGAAAATTAAATTTGCAGAAAGCAATCCCGAACTGCCTGTCGATCATTCGATTGGCGGTGGGTTCGGGATTGCTGGTGTTTGCGTCACCGCCCTGCCGGTTTGATGTGCTGCTGTGCATTTATCTGCTGCTGGCAGCCACGGATGTGCTGGACGGCCGGCTGGCGCGCCGCTGGGGGGTGTGTTCGCGCGTCGGGTTCTACCTGGATGCCTGCGCCGATTTCGTGGCTGTTTTCAGCGCATTGATCCTGTTTGCGCGCTGCGGCTTCTTAACCATGTTTGCGCCCGTGCTGATCACTGCTGTGTTTCTTTATTTCATCTTCACAGCCCATATCAAGACAAATGGTTATGACCCCCTGGGCAAGTATTTTGGCGCCTGGTTGTACCTGGTTGTGATTGGTGTGTTGGCGACGCCCGATTGCGGATTGAAGACTGCCGCCGCGCCCGCCATTTATGCCGCTTCTATGCTGGTTCTGGTAAGCCGCATCACCTATTTGCTTTCGGGTAGCAAAGCCTGACAGGCTCTGTGTTAAAATGGGTGCTTAAGTGTGTTAAAAACTTGCGTAGAAAAGGAATCGCCCCTTGAAACCAGCAAAAGTTTACTTTACCAGTATGCGCACCAAACCCGGAAAGAATATGTTGGAGAAACTGGATGTACTGCTTAAGAGAGCCTCCATTGAAAAAATTGATTTTCAAAACAAGTTGACCGCGATCAAAATTCACTTTGGCGAACCCGGCAACCTTTCGTACATCCGCCCCAACTATGCGGCCCGGGTGGTGCAGCATATCCAGTCATTGGGTGGCAAGCCGTTTCTGACCGATTGCAACACCCTGTATCACGGGCGGCGCTCCAATGCGGTGGATCATTTGCAAGCCGCCATGGAAAACGGCTTTAACCGCATTGCCGTGAACTGTGACGTGGTGATCGCCGACGGGCTGGTGGGCGCCGATGCCCGCGAAATTCCCATTAATCTCAAACATGTGCAGCAGGCTAAAATAGGCACAGCCATTGCCGATGCAGATATTGTGGTGAGTTTGAATCATTTGAAAGGCCACGACATGACCGGCTTTGGCGGCGCATTGAAAAATATTGGTATGGGCTGCGGTTCGCGTAAAGGCAAGCTGGAAATGCACTCTGCTTCCAAACCCAAAATGGTGGAAGAAAATTGTGTGGCCTGCGGTATTTGCATTAAAAACTGCCCACAAAAAGCCATTGCTTTTAATGACAAACATAAAGCCCAAATCAACTATGACCTGTGTATTGGCTGCGGCCAGTGTGTGGCGGTGTGCCATTATGATGCTGCCCAGGTGGTGTGGGATGCTTCGGCAGATTTAGCCAGCCTGCGCATTGCCGAATATGCCTATGCTGTATTACAGGGCAAACCTCATTTCCATATCAATTTCATCATGGATATTTCACCCAATTGCGATTGCTGGAACAGCAATGACCAGGCAATTGCTCCCAATATCGGCATTGCCGCCTCGTTCGATCCGGTGGCGCTGGATCGTGCCTCGGTTGACCTGGTGAATCAGGCTCCGGTAATGGAAAACAGCGCAATGAGCGAATTGAACTGCAAGCCGGGTGACGATAAATTTACCGCCCTGTTCCCCAAAACGCGCTGGCAAACCTGCCTGGAACATGCCGAAGAGATCGGCCTGGGCACGCAGTCTTACCAGTTGGTCACTGTGAAATAAAAGGCTTACTGTTTTTCAGGTATGTGGGGTGCGCAAAGATTTTGCGCGTCCTGCAGGGCGGCTTCATCGGAGGTTACAAGCGAAGTTCAAGCCAATCAGTAGTACAGCTGCTGCCAAACGAATAACTGCTTTACACTGCGACCCCAAAAATCGACCTCCGGTTATGCATAAACCGGAGGTCGTGGTTTCGAAAAAATACGGTCGGTTTGAATTACTTTTCGATCACCACTGCGCCGGGCACCATGCGGGCTCCGTTGTGCAGGTTGTCGCTAACCGGGCAGCGGCTTTCGACAAATTCAACAAATTCCTTGATTTTGTCTTCGGGCGAGTTGGATTTGATGTGCATGGTGTAGCGGATTTCTTCGAAACCGTTGCGTACGCCGGGTTTGCCCATCAAGAAACCATCAGTGTCCAAATCGCCTTCCAAATCCATCCAAACATCTTGCAGATCAATACCCTGCGCTTTGGCGAAGGCCGCCACCACAATCATCTGGCAGGAACCCAGGGCGCACAATACGGCTTCCACGGGATTCATACCGGTGTCAGCTCCGCCCAATGAAGGGGGTTCATCCATGATGAATTTGAAATCACGTACGGTATTTTCTACAGCTAATCCCCCCGGCAATTTACGGGAAACGGCATTAAAAGTAATAGTAGGCATACTATTGATTTTCCTTTTGTTTTGTAATAGCAAAGTGTATTAGGGATGTATTGTATCATATTTATATTGATAATATTCTTATCCACCGCTTTCTAACAAAATATTAATCATTTGTAGTAATTCCAATTGTTCTATATAATATTTTTATTGATCCGGTTTCGGTCCGATTATCGGGGCTCTGATGAAATTTTTGAAAGCCAAAATCGAATTGCGGATTTCCTTGATCTACATGATTTTCGGCGCATTGTGGATCATTCTCTCGGACCGCGTACTGTTCTTTTTTACCCGGGATTCCAATCAACTGACCAAATTGCAGACGTACAAAGGCTGGTTCTACGTTTTCATCAGCGCTTTATTAATTTACGCACTACTCCATCATTATTTAACCCTGCAGCGCGAGGCCACAGCGCTTGCCATTGAAAACGAAGAACGTCTGCGCCTGGCACTACTTGCCGCCAAACAGGGCATTTTCGATACAAATTTTCAAACCGGCGAGATAAGGGTGAATGACACCTACGCCACCATGTTGGGGTTCGATCCGGCCACTTTTAAAGAGACGCGTGAAAGTTGGTTGGAACGATTGCATCCCGATGACCGCGAATCGCTCGCAGAGATCAACCGTGATCTTGCCGAGGGAAAACTTCGCGGCCACCGGGTAGAGTTTCGTTTTAAAACTGCCTCCGGCGACTGGAAGTGGATTCTTTCCACAGGGAAGATTGTGGAATGGAATGACCAGGGGCGCCCGCTGCGCATGCTGGGAACGCACACCGATATCACCGAATTAAAAACAGCATCGCTTGAAATCAGCCGCCTGCTGGCGGAATCGCGGCGCCGCCTGGAGCGCATTGAAACCCTGCGCGCCATCGATGGTGCCATCAGTTCCAATTACGATCTGAAGCAAACATTGGATGTGATTCTGAAAGAAACCATCACCCACTTGCAGGTGGATGCCGCAGCGGTGCTACTCCACCAGGAAGAAGATCATATCTTTAAACATGCTGACAGCCTGGGATTTCAAACCGATTACATTCAAAAAACCCGGGCAAACCAGGAAGGAGTCCTGGCGGCGCAACGCGAGAAATGGGGGGAAGTTGTGGATCTTGACCTGGTTGAACCCACCGGTTTTGATCCGCTGTTTGTCAGGATGATGTAGGAAGAGAATTTCCAGCAATATTACGCAACTTCGTTAACCTCCAAAGGAAAGCTGATCGGCATATTGGAATTGTTTATTCGCCAACCTTTTGAGGTGGATGATGAATGGCGCAATTTCTTTAAGACGCTGGCCGGGCAGGTCGGTGTGGCCATTGAAAATGCGCAGCTCGTAAACGGCCTGCAAATTGCCAACCTGGAATTGCTTCAAGCGTATGACGCCACCATAGTTGGCTGGTCGATGGCCATGGATTTTCGCGACAAAGAGACCGAGGGACACACCCAGCGGGTGACTGAAATGACCCTGGCGCTTGCCCGATTGCTTGGTATTCCTAAAGACCAAATGGAACATATTCGCCGCGGGGCTTTACTGCATGACATTGGCAAAATGGGGATTCCCGATGCCATTCTGCTAAAGCCCGGGCTGCTCACCGATGAAGAACGCGCCATTATGCAAACGCATCCCAAAATGGCTTACGACATGCTCAAATCCATCGCTTTCCTGCGCCCCGCCCTCGAAATTCCGCACTTGCATCATGAAAAATGGGACGGCACGGGTTACCCCTATGGATTGAAGGGCGAAGAAATTCCCCTGCCCGCCCGCCTGTTTGCGGTGATTGATGTGTTTGATGCCCTCACCAGCGACCGCCCCTACCGCCCGGCCTGGTCAAAAGAGAAAACGCTTGCCTATCTGCAAGAGCAAAGCGGCAAACATTTTGACCCTGAGGTGGTGAAACATTTCTTAAGCATCATCTAAATTTGGAGCATTTTCGTAGCCCGAATTCCTTGACAGGTTGCCCTCCTTGCTGATAAACTCTATGCCAATGAAACAATTGCCCGTAATCCATCATCATCATACGATGTTTTCCCCAGCCTGACCGGTGGTCGTCTGGTGATTTTGGCTTAAGCAAATCACACACAGCCCAACCCATCCCCGGTCAAACCGGGGATTTTTTTTATCCAAAGGAGAGATCATGCCCCCCATAATCATTCCCACAACCCGGCCGGTGCGCCTTTCGCTGCCCTCCAAGGGTCGCCTGGCGGAAGACACCCTGGCCTTGCTCAGCGACTGCGGTTTGAAGGTCTATAAACCCAACGAGCGCCAGTACGAAGCCTTAATTCCCGCCCTGCCCGAACTGGTGGTGCTGTTTCAACGCCCGGCAGACATTGTGGCCAGTGTGCGCGACGGCAGCGTTGATTTCGGCATCAGCGGGCTGGACGTGCTGGAAGAGCACCGCGGCGACAATGGCGGCATCCTGGTGCTGCACGATGAACTGCGCTATGGCCAATGCGCGCTGACCCTGGCAGTGCCCGAAGGGCTGGAAACCGCCCGCGACCTGCCCGGCTTGCGCGCCTATGCCGCCGGCCTGTCGCACCCGCTGCGCGTGGCCACCAAATATCCCAAATTGACCGGGCGATATCTCGATCAACAGGGCATTTCTTCTTACAACCTGATCTATGCCGAAGGAACCCTGGAAACCGCCCCGGCTATCGGCTACGCCGACATCATCTCTGACCTGGTGTCCTCGGGCCAAACCCTGCGCGACAACCGCCTGTTTCCCCTGCCCGACGGCGTGATTCTGCGTTCGCAGGCGGCCCTGGTTGCCAACAAAGCCGCTTTGCAGCACAACCCGCAGGCGCTGCGCCTGGCGCGCCATCTGCTGGAATACATTGAAGCCCACCTGCGCGCCAATGAAAACCTGGCCGTGTTTGCCAACATGCGCGGCGCTTCGCCCGAAGAGATTGCCGACCGCATTTTCAACGAATGCTCGGTGAGCGGCCTGCAAGGTCCCACCATCTCGCGCGTGTTGGTCAAATCGCACGACCCCAACTGGTACGCGGTCAACATCATTGTGCGGCGCGACGAATTGTTTAAAGTGATTGGCGAGCTGCGCGCCATTGGCGGCAGCGGGGTGGTGGTGCAGCCGGTGACCTACATCTTCGAAGAAGAGCCGCCGCGCTACGCCGCCATGCTCAAAGCCCTGAAGATTGAAGCCGCCTGAACGGCAGAGGAGACGACCATGCTTAATATCTACGATGTATCCGCTGCGCAGCAATCCATCCTCAAGCGCGTGCCGCCCGATGAAACCTCCGTCACCCCCGGCGTGCAGCAGCGCATCACCCAGACCTTTGGCGAGCCGCTGACGGCTGCCCAGGCGGTGGAGCGCATCCTTGACGATGTGCGCCAGCGTGGCGACGAAGCCCTGCGTGAATGGAGCGAACGTCTGGACGGCACCGCGCCCGCCAGCCCGGCTGTGCCGCCCGAAGAACTGCAAGCCGCCCTGCAGCGCATCCCGTCCGAACTGCGCAGCGCCCTGGAGCAGGCCGCCGGGCGTGTGCGCCGCTTTCACCAGGCGCAGCCCATCACATCCTGGATGACCAACACCCTGGGCGGCACACTGGGGCAGTACATGCGCCCCATCCGCCGCGTGGGCCTCTATGTACCGGCGGGCAGCGCGCCCCTGCCTTCCAGCGTGATCATGTCAGCGGTGCCAGCCCAGGTGGCGGGCGTGACTGAAATTGTGCTGGCTGCGCCGCCCCGCCGCGGAACCGGCAAGGTCGATGACTCCATTCTGGCGGCGGCCGCCCTGCTGGGCATCCGCGAAGTGTACTGCATGGGCGGGGCGCAGGCCATTGGCGCCCTGGCTTACGGCACACAAACCATCCCGGCGGTGGATAAGATCTTCGGTCCGGGCAACCTGTTTGTTGCGCTGGCCAAGCGGCGCGTGTTCGGCGTGGTGGGCATCGACAGCATCGCCGGCCCCACCGAGACGCTGATCATTGCCGATGACAGCGCGCGCCCCGACTGGGTGGCGGCCGACCTGCTGGCCCAGGCCGAGCATGACGAGCTGGCATCCGCCATCCTGCTCACCCCCTCGCGCGCCCTGGCCGAAAAAGTGCAGCAGGAGGTGGCAAAGCAGGTGCAGCAGCGTTCGCGTGCTGATGTGCTGCATGTCTCGCTGGAGAACCGCAGCGGCGCGGTGATCACCACCGATCTGGACGAAGCGGTGCGCCTGGCCAATGCCTATGCCCCCGAGCACCTGTGCCTGGCGGTGGCCGAACCCTGGCGCCTGGCCGAACAGGTGTACGCGGCCGGCGGCATTTTCGTGGGTGAACATTCCTTCGAGGTGCTGGGCGACTATACCGCCGGCCCCAGTCATGTGATGCCCACCGGCGGCTCGGCGCGTTTCAGCTCGCCGTTGAACGTGCTCGACTTTGTGCATGTGGTCAGCCTGATCGCGCTCGACCCCGCCACCGCCCGCCAGATCGCCGCCCCGGCGGCGGTCATCGCCCGCGCCGAGGGATTGGACGCGCATGCCAATTCAGCCGGGGAGCGTTTATGAAAACCATTCCGCGCTTCGACAACTTCCCGCCCTACACGCCCATCGAACCTTTCGAGGTGCTTTCGCAGCGCCTGGGCATTCCCATCGAACAGATTGTCAAGCTGGACGCCAATGAGAATCCCTACGGCCCCTCGCCACGCGCCCTGCGCGCCCTGGCCGAGCTGCGCTTCCCGCACATTTATCCCGATCCCGAAAGCCGCGCCCTGCGCGCCGCCCTGGCGCAATACAGCGGCGCGCCGGTTGAAAACCTGCTGGCCGGCGCCGGCGCCGATGAATTGATCGACCTGCTGGCGCGCGCTCTGCTGGAACCGGGCGACGCCGTGCTCAACTTCCCGCCCACCTTCGGCATGTACTCCTTCGATACGCGCCTCAACGGCGGCGTGGTGGTTGAAATTCCGCGCCTGCCCGGCGGCGCGCTGGATTTGCCCGCCATCGCAGCTGCCGTGCGGCAGCATAGCCCAAAAATGGCCTTTGTAACCTCGCCCAACAACCCCGACGGGCGCCTGATGACAGATGATGAGTTTGAGGCATTGATCAGCCTGCCGCTGTTGCTGGTGCTGGATGAGGCCTACATTGAATTTGCAGACGAAGGCGAGGGGCTGGGGCAGCGCATCAGCCGCATTCAACAGGCGGCACAGCGCGCAAACCTGGTGGTGCTGCGCACCTTCAGTAAATGGGCCGGGCTGGCCGGGCTGCGCGTGGGTTACGGTGCTTTTCCGGCCTGGATGATGGGCACGCTGTGGAAGATCAAGCAGCCCTACAATGTGAATGTGGCCGCCAACGTTGCGGCGCTGGCTTCGCTGGAAGATACGCCCTACCTGGCGGGTAATGTGCAGCGTTTGCGCGACGAACGTAAGCGCCTGTTTGCCTTGCTGCAAGAGGTGCCGTTCCTCAAACCACGCCCGTCCTGTTCCAATTTCATCCTGTGCGACGTGACCGGTTGGCGCGCCCGCGACCTGATAGACGCCCTGGCCAGACAGGGCGTGCTGGTGCGTCATTACGATACCCCGCTACTGAAAGATTGCATTCGCATCAGCGTGGGCAGGCCGCACGAAACCGACGCCGCCCTGGCGGCTTTGCATGCCTGCGCCAAAGTCAAGGAGTGAATCATGAAAATCGCTTTTTTACTGACCGATGGTTTTTCCAATTTTGAATTTGCCGCCCTGTTCGAGCCGCTGTCGCGCCTGCACCGCGACGGGCTGCTGCCCGATTTGCAGTGGGATTTATGCGCCCTGGCGGAGGCGGTGAGCGACCTGAACGGTATGCGGGTTACCCCCACCTGTGTGCGCCAGCCGTTGAGTGGCTATGATCTGCTGGCGATCCCCGGCGGCGCCCTGGGCGTGGCCGACAGCGCCAGCCTGGTGGACTGGTTGAAGTCCACGATAAATACACCACTACTGGCCGCAACGGGTAACGCCGCCCTGCTGCTGGCAGCCGCCGGGCTGCTGCAGGGCAAACCCGCCGCAGCCACCCCTGAAACCGCTCCCGCGCTGCAGGCGGCCGGGGCGACGCCGCAAATCGGCGGCGTGGTGGAAGCCGACGGCGTATTCACCGCGGCCGGGGCTGAAAATGTGGCCGCCCTTGGGCTGCGTCTGGCTGAAAAACTGGCGGGCGCACCCGCCGCCGAACAGATACGCCGCAGTATGGGGCTGCCTGTCGTGGCAGGCGGCATGCCGGTTGCAGCGCCAGCGGTACGTGAAGCCAGCGTCAGCCGCAAGACGCGCGAGACCAGCATTGACTTGAAGCTGGCCATCGACGGCAGCGGAAAGAACGCTGTTGACACCGGCGTGGGCTTTTTTGACCACATGCTGACCCAGATTGCCGTGCACGGCCTGTTTGACCTGGATTTGAAAGTGCAGGGCGACCTGCACATTGACCCGCACCATACAGTGGAGGATGTGGGGCTTGCCCTGGGCGACGCCCTGCGCACCGCCCTGGGCGACCGGAGCGGCATCACGCGCACCGCATCTTCTTTGTGCCCAATGGATGAAAGCCTGGCGCGCACGGCTGTAGACCTCTCTGGACGACCTTACAGCGTGCTGAAAATTGCCTGGGCGGGTGACATGGTGGGCGGCATGCCGGTTTCTCTGATGGAGCATTTCCTGGAGAGTTTTGCCCTGCAAGGGCGTTTCAACCTGCACATCGAGGTGCTCTACGGGCGCGATACGCACCATCAGTCCGAGGCGATCTTTAAATCACTGGCGCGCGCGCTTGACGCCGCTGCACGCTACGACCCGCGCCGCACCGGCGCTGTGCCTTCCAGTAAAGGTATTTTATTTTAGAGGATGAACATGGACGCGATCTTGATTGATGCCGGCACCGGCAACCTGCACTCGGTGCAAAACGCCTTGCTCAAACTGGGTTATGACACGCGCATCACAGCCGACCCGGCAGACCTGGCCGCCCCGGCGCGCCTGATTTTGCCTGGCGTGGGCGCTTTTGGCTGCTTCATGGACGGTATGCGCACCGCCGGGCTGGTGGATGCGGTGCGTGCCGCCGTGCAGCGCGGCGATCCGCTGCTGGGCATTTGTGTGGGCATGCAGGCGCTGTTTGATGTGGGACTGGAGATGGGCGAGCATCCCGGCCTGGGGCTGTTGCGCGGCCAGGTGGTGCGCTTTCCAGAGTTTAAAGAGTTAAAAGTGCCGCACACCGGCTGGAATCAACTGCACCCGGCGCGCGTTTCGCCCCTGCTGCAGGGGCTGCCTGACGGCAGCTATGCCTATTTCAACCATTCCTTCTACTGCGCCCCGCAGGAACCTGCTGATACTTTGTTGACCACCGATTACGGCATCGATTTCACCAGCGCCGTGCAGCGCGACAACATCTTCGGTCTGCAGTTTCACCCCGAGAAGAGCCAGTTGGTCGGGCAGAAGATCCTGGCGAACTTCTTCAAGGCGTGAGACCCCACCCCAACCCTCCCCAAAATGCAAAAAACAGCATTTTAGAGAGGGAGCAACTTGGGGGTTAGGTCGACAGAAAATCACCTACCCCTGCCTGAAATGAGGGGAATGTGGAAATGATAATAAACGAAGGATTATTCGTATCGGATTATGAAAAATAAAACCGAAGAACGCCAAAACAACTTCATCATCTTCCCGGCCATTGACCTGCGCGGGGGCGATGTGGTGCGCCTGATAGAGGGCGACCCCAACCGCCAGACGCGCTACGCCAGCGACCCGACCGCTGCGGCGCGCCGCTGGCTGGAAGCCGGCGCAGGCTGGCTGCACGTGGTCAACCTGGACGGCGCTTTTGAGCAGCCTGATGCCGCCAACCGGGCTGCCCTGCAGGCCATTTTGCGCACCGCTCAGGAATTTGGCGCGCGGGTGCAGTTTGGCGGCGGCCTGCGCAGCCTGGCCATGGTGGAAGATATTCTTAACCTGGGCGTGGCGCGCGCTGTGCTGGGCACGCTGGTCATTCAGCAGCCCGCATTGCTGCAAGAAGCCCTGCAGCGCTGGGGGGCGGAGCGCATCGCCGTCAGCCTGGATGCGCGCGGCGGCAAAGTGGCGGTGCGCGGCTGGCAGCAGGCCACCGAACTGAACGCCCTCGACCTGGCAGTTCAGTTTGCCCGCGATGGGCTGCGCTGGCTGGTGTTCACTGACATTGCCCGCGACGGCTTGCAAACCGGGCTCAACCTGCCCGCCACGGCCGAACTGGCGCGCGCCAGCGGCTTGAGCGTGATCGCCTCGGGCGGAGTGGCCAGCCAGGCTGACATCGATGGCTCGCGCGCCGCCGGGTTGGCGGGTGCCATTGTGGGCAAAGCCCTGTATGAGGGCGCGCTGGACGCCGCCAGCCTGTTTTAAAAAACACATAAGGGAGAGTAGAGCAATGTTAGCCAAACGAATTATTCCCTGCCTGGATATTGCTGAAGGACGTGTGGTTAAAGGGGTGCATTTTGTCAATTTGCGCGACGCCGGCGACCCGGTGGAACAGGCGCACATCTACAACCTGGCGGGCGCCGATGAACTGGTTTTCCTCGACATTTCCGCCACCCCGCAGGGGCGCGCCACCGTGATCGACATTGTGCGCCGCGTGGCCGACCAGGTGTTCATGCCGCTGGCGGTGGGCGGCGGCATTCGCACCGTGGAAGACATGCGCAAGGTGCTGCTGGCCGGCGCTGACAAGGTGAGCGTCAACAGCGCCGGGGTGCGCAACCCGCCGCTGCTCAGCGAGGGCGCTGAACGCTTCGGCAGCCAGTGCGTGGTGATTGCCATTGACGCGCGGCGTGTATCGACGCCGAACGAGCCGCCGCGCTGGGAAGTGGTGGTGGACGGCGGGCGCACCCCCACCGGCCTGGACGCGCTGGAATGGGCGGTGAAAGCAGTTCAACTGGGCGCGGGTGAGATTTTGCTGACCAGCATGGACGCCGACGGCACCCTGGCCGGTTATGACCTGGCGCTGACGCGCGCCGTGGCTGAAGCCGTGCCGGTGCCGGTGATCGCCTCGGGCGGGGCGGGCAGCATGCAGCACTTTGCCGATGTGCTGACCGCGGGCAAAGCCGACGCCGCCCTGGCCGCCTCGCTGTTCCACGACGGCAAGCTGGTGATTGCAGAACTGAAAGACTACCTGGCCGAACGGGACATCCCGGTGCGCCGCCTGAAAGAAGCGTGAACCATGTTAAATTCATCCCTCACTCTCAAATTTGACGAGCGCGGCCTGATCCCGGCCATTGTGCAGGACGCCGACACGCAGCAGGTGTTAATGCTGGCCTATATGAACGCCGAGTCGCTGCAACTGACCCTGCAAAGCGGCGAGACGCATTTCTGGTCGCGCAGCCGGCAAGAGCTGTGGCACAAAGGCGCAACCAGCGGCAACGTGCAGCGCGTGGTCGACATCACCGCTGACTGCGACCACGATACGCTGCTTGTGCGCGTGCACCCCGCCGGGCCGGCCTGCCACACCGGGCAGGTCACCTGTTTTCACAACCCCTATCCCGCATCTGATTTTCAACCCCAGGAGAAAGCCTGATATGACCCTCGAAGAACTGTACCAGATCATCATGGAGCGCAAACAAAACCCCGCGCCGGGCTCCTACACGGTGGAATTATTTACCAAAGGCGAAGATGAAATTCTTAAGAAGGTGGGAGAAGAATCGGTGGAAGTGATTCTGGCGGCCAAGGGGCAGGGCAACCCGCGCCTGATTGAAGAAGTGGCCGACCTGACCTATCACACCCTGGTGCTGCTGGCCGCGCGCGGCCTCACGCCCGCCGACATCCTGACCGAGTTGGAGCGCAGGCATAAAAAATAATATTTTTCTCAACAGTGGAAATACCGATGAGATTTCCTGTCATTTCGATGAGCGCGTTTTTTGCGCGAAGAGAAATCTTCAGGTCAATACAGGAAAAACCATACTTGGATTATGAGAATCGATTTTTAGTGTGCCAAGATTTCTCCTCGCGCGCAACGCTGAATCAAAAAATTAATTCTTTGCGCTCGTCGAAATGACCAGATCGACTGTTGCATGATGAAATTTTTGGAGTAGATGCGATAATTTAATGCCAGCCCAGCCAGAACAGCAGGGCGACGCCGTAACCCAGCAGGATGCCGCCAATCACCTGGCGGGGGGTGTGCCCTACCACCTCTTTCAAGTGTTCTTCCGAGATGGGATGACCTGCCAGCAGTTCGTTGATCAAGTAATTGATGCGCTGCGCCTGTAAACCAGCCTGGCGGCGCACGCCCGAGGCGTCATAGGCTACAATCATGGTCAGGGCGGTGGCCAGGGCGAAAGAGCCGGTGTTGAATCCCTCATGCAGCCCAATGGCAAGCTGCGTGGCGCACACCAGCGAGGAATGCGAGCTGGGCATGCCGCCGCTGCTGACCAGCATGCCCCAGTGCCAGCGCCGGGTGGTGATGAAGTCAAACGGCACTTTTAAGATCTGCGCCAGCCACATGGCTGTCAGACCCGACCACAGGATGCGGTTCGTCAGCAGTTGTTGCCACCAGGTCATAGGGCGTTTTCTTCTTCTGTGAGGGTATCCATCTCCTGGCCGGTGAGGCTGCGCAGTTTCACTTCGGCGCTGTCCAGCAGTTGCGAGCAGCGCTGCGACAGCATTTGACCGCGCTCAAACAGGCGAATGGCTTCTTCCAACGCGGGCGGTTCGCTTTCCAGTTGCTGCACAATGTTTTCCAGTTCGGCGTAGGCTTTTTCATAATCCATTTCTGCAATATCTGAAGGCAGTTGCGTCATCTTCTCCATCCTCTCCTCTGTCATCCGGGTCAAGATTCGTTTTCGGTGCGGGCGTGGAAGGCGCCGTCCGAAACCTGGATGTGCAGCCGCTGACCGGCCTGCGCCTGCGTCACGCTGCGAATCAACTTCCCGTCACTGTCGCTGACCACGGCAAAACCGCGCTGCAGCACCGCCAGCGGATTGAGCGCTTGCAAACGCTGCGCCGCGCCCAGCCAGTGGGCGTGCAGCAGGCGCACCTGCTGCGCCGCGGCGCGCTGGCTGCGTTCGGTCAACCCGTCCAACTGCTGGCGGTTGTTCAACACCCGGCGCAGCGGCGAACTGCGCCCCAGGTCCATTTGCAAACTTTCCAGTTGATCCTGTTGATATTGTACAAGCGATTGCGCCGCAGTGCACAGGCGGCTGTGGAGCAGGCGGTTTTCTTCGCTCAACACATCCAGGCCGGGGGTGACCAGCGCCGCTGCGCCGGTGGGGGTTGGCGCGCGCTCGTCGGCGGCAAAATCGGCCAGGGTGAAATCAATTTCGTGCCCCACCCCGCTGACCACCGGGATGGCGGAAGCCGCCACGGCGCACACCACGCGCTCATCGTTGAAGGCCCACAGGTCTTCCAATGATCCGCCGCCGCGCACCAGCAAAATCACTTCGGGCAGGCGGCTGGCGTTGAGCGCGCGCAGGGCGCGCACAATTTCAGCGGGCGCTTCGACGCCCTGCACCGCTGCGGGCGCCAGGATCAACTGCGCCAGCGGATTGCGCGCCTGCACGGTGTGAATCACATCCTGCAGGGCGGCGGCGGTGGTTGAGGTGACCACGCCGATGATTTGGGGGCGCGGCGGAACGGGGCGCTTGCGTTCGGGATCAAACAATCCTTCGGCTTCCAGGCGTGCTTTCAGGCGCAAAAATTCCTGGTAGAGCAGCCCCACGCCGGCCGGTCTCAGGTCATCCACGTACAACTGGTACTGCCCGTCGCGCTCGTACAGGCTGATATAGCCGTGCGCCTCGACGGCAACGCCGCTGCTGAAAAAATCATTCAAGCGACTGCGCAGCCGTAGGGCAGTAGATTTCCACATCACGCAGCGCAGCCCGGCGCCGGCGTCCACCAGGGTGAAGTAGATGTGCCCGGAAGACGGGCGCGACAGGGTGGCCACTTCTCCCTGCACGGTCACATCTTGCAACAGTTCATCACTCTCCAGCAACTGGCGCAGGTAGGTGGTCAGTTCGCTGACGGACAATGTGGAGGGAGTGAACAGAGGTAATTGCGGCATAAGCTTTACACAAATTTCAGGCGGCGGGCGGCAAACCACACCATTTGCAGCAGCAGCCAGCCGTGTTTCCAGCGTTGGATGTTGGTGGTTCCGTAGGTGCGCTCGCGGTAGCGGATGGGAAGATCAACAATTTTCATGTTGAGCTTGGCGGCGCCGAAGATCAGGTCGAAGTCGCCAAAGGGATCAAAGTCGCCAAAGTAGGCGCGGTTGGCGGCAATGGCTTCATAATTGGCTTTCCAGGTGACCTTGGTGCCGCACAGCGTGTCTTTCACCGGTTGTCCCAGCAGCCAGGAGAACACCATGCTGAAAAACTTGTTGCCCAAAAAGTTGAAGAAGCGCATGGCGTCTTTTTCCATGGGATACACCAGGCGCACGCCGTTGATAAAATCACCCTTGCCTTCCACCAGCGCCTGGTAGAAGCGCGGCAGGTCTTCGGGCGGCACGGTCATGTCGGCGTCCAGGATCATCAGCACGTCGCCGCTGGCTTGCTGGAAACCCAGGCGCACCGCGTCGCCTTTGCCCGCGCCGGTCTGTTGAAACAGCTTCACGCTGCGCTGAGGAAAGTCGGGGATGGTGTTTTGAATGGTCTCAAAGGTGTTGTCGTGTGAGTGACCCTCAACGAACACCACTTCGGTGCCGGCGCCCATTTCGGGCGTGCGCTCGAGGATGGCACGGATGTTGCCGGCTTCGTTGCGCGCCGGAACGATCACCGAAACGCGCGGCGGCTGGTCGGCCGGGGGGGCAGGAATGGGGCGCGCCAGGGTGAAGTTGGTCAGCGCCAGGTGGTGAAAGGGCGCCAGGCGCACTAAAAAGCGGTTGAAGAAGGGATCGATCAGCGGCACGGGCAGGGGAAAGAGCATTTCATTCCACGAGCGCACCGGCTCGAAACCCGCCAGGTAGAGCAGGTTGCGCACATCTTCTGGTGTCAACCAGTTCTGGTACAGGGTGGGGGTGGCTAGTTTGAGGGCGCGCCCAATGCTGAGCGGCAGTTCCCACAGTCGGCTGTAAAAATTTAGCACCAGGCGGGTGGACGGTTTGCACAGTTTGTACAGCTTTTCCAGCACGGTTTGCACATCCCACAGGTCGTTGATCACGTCAGAAAGGATGATGAAATCGAAGCTTTCATCCAGTTCCACTTCATGCGCATCGGCTTGAAGCAGGTGCAGTTCGGGGTGGCGGCGGTGCGCTTCTTCGATCATGGCGCCTGAAAAATCAATGCCCACCCCGCGCGAAGGCTGCAAGGCTGCCAGCAGGTCGCCGTTACCGCAGCCGATTTCCAAAACGGCATTCCCGGCCGGGATGAGGAAGCGGTAAATCTGGCTCATGCGGCGGTGATAAAAACCGCCCAGGCCGCTGCCGTGCGGCTGGCTGCGGGCGATATTGTCCCAGTGAGCGGCGCGCTCCTGTTGGTATTGAAGAAATCTTCCGTTATGCTCACGGGAGGCGGGTGAATCGAGACTCAAATAAACCTCAAATAAATTAAAGAATGGATAGCATTTTAACCGATAAATAAAAAAAGGCGCAAACCATAGACAGAATCGGGTGTGCGCCTTTTATGCTGTTGCTTATTAGGTCAGGACTATGACGCCTTCGCGCCGCATTCGCCGCAGAACTTGGCGCCCGGCTGCAACTTCGCGCCGCACTGGGTGCAATGACTGGCGCTTTTCACGCTGGCGCCGCACTCGGGGCAGAACTTCACATTGCCCGCCAGCGACGCGCCGCATTTGGGGCAGGTGGCGCGGATGGTCTCTCGCCAGTTTTCTTCGCCCAGCTTCTTGTCCTCTTCGGCCATGGCGGCGTGCGCCCACACTTCCTCCACCGAGCGGCTGGCCTGCGCGGCCGACATTTCCACACCCAGGTCGGGGGCGCATTCTTTGCACAGGCCGCGTTTGTTGTTCCAGCAGCCTGCCTTGCACACCCAGCTTGAGCAGCGCGGGCACTGGATGAATTCGCCGCGCAATTCCTGGGCGGCTTCCAAAAAAGCCGCGTCATGTGCGCGTTCCCAGGCGGCTGAATGCACGCGTTCGCCCATGTCAGCGGCGGCGCTGAACACCCCGCCCAGCAGGCTGCTGGCGGCGTTCAACACGCCCGATACATTGCCGGTTACCGAGGGCTTGAAGCTGGAACGGGAGCCGTTGCCGCAGCGGTCGCAGAAGAATTCGAATTGAAAACCCTTGTCGGTGCTTAGATCGTTGTAGTTTTTGGTGAACTGAATTTTTTCAGACATGGCAGTCCTCGAATAAGATTTTTCCTACCACACGAATGCTGATGCTTTCTTTATTTTTACATCAATCAGACTCTGGTGGTTGCTTAAACCATCTTTACATTGTTGTTAATTTAAGAATGATTCATTTGATCACTCTTGTAAATACCCTGTGATTGTAGGGTATGATAAAAAATGAGTACCCTACTCTTTGTTAGCGTAACTTTTGTGCAATCAGCGGACAAAGTGCTTTTACCGTCAAAAAAGAGCATTTTGAGCAAACGGCAAAGTTAACTGAACCGCCCATTGCTTTTGAATAGAAAGGGACCGGCCAGCAAACA
>Ga0228536_1000435_pt1 | contig 80437 bp, 72 predicted proteins | sample SJ1Smetagenome_FD_168611 | JGI IMG/M metagenome (GOLD analysis project Ga0228536, IMG submission 168611) | Enriched culture of PCE-dechlorinating microbial communities from Ithaca, New York, USA - SJ1.S | ecosystem: Engineered > Modeled > Simulated communities (microbial... > Unclassified...
CAATCCAAGGTTAAATGGCCCAAATGTACTTCTAAGTTCAAATCGATTACACTCTTTTTTGCTTGTAACATACTATATTTCAATTGGTTATGACGCTTTCAAAGTCAAACAGTTGGACAGTAGTGATGCGATTTACTTATTTAATCTCAATCGACCGAATCCGAACCCACTCGTCCGCCCCGGCCGTATGAAACGGATCCAGCCGCAGCCCCGTAATCACGCCCTGATACCCCGCATGGGTTCCAATATCCAGCGTATAGGTCGCAAATGCCTCATCGGCTTTGATGGTAAAAGTCATGCTGTTCTCCTCGCTGAACGCATTGCCCGCCGTCTTCCAGAACACCTGGGCCTGATATGATTTGGCCCCGTCGTTTTTCTTTCCCGCCGCGGTAATCACCAGCTTATGTCCCGGCTCCGCCCGCCAGAACGCCTCCGGGCTGTAAAGCTGTACATCATTGGCATCGGCGTGGATTTCCAGATACCCCTGAATCGGCCAGCCCGTATCCCGGGCATTCGTATAAATCCAGTGCTGCCGGTCCTTCGTAAAATCATATCGCGGCAGCGTCGATTTGTCGGCATGGGCATATATATACGTGCGGATATTGCTCAGCGAATCGACAATCAGGACATACCGGTACTCATAGACAATATTCCAGTCCAGGATTTCCCGATGAATCGGCGAGATATACCCGGTCGGCGCATCCTTGGGCCCGCCTTTGCCCGGCTGTCCGCAGGCAAACCCGCCGATAAACCGGTACACCCCCGGATGCCACACCCCCAGCCCGAAATCGTCGTCATTGACTAACGCCGCCCAGTTTTCCGTCGCATTCCACGGATCCGCCCAAATCCCGCCGGCACCGGGTTTCTTGGGAATCTCAACCAAAGCGCCGCCGGTATAGGGCTTGTCGCCTGTATAGGTCATCAGCTTGTGATACGGCCCATTGGTATAAACCGCCGGCAATTCCTGATCTCTGGCGCCATACCAGGTCTTGTCGGGCCGGGCGTTATTCAGCCGGCTGGTCACCTGCACCGCACGCCCGTCCAGCCGGAAAGTGCATTCAAACGTGCATTCCCCCGGCACGTTTTCCAGCGGCCAGATCATCGGGATACACTGGACATAAATCGTCGTGCCGTCGTTGGTGTGCCTAATCACTTTGGAGCGGAAGCCGAAGCAGTCTCCCGATTGAATCGGATTCCACCCCAGTCCCTGCCAGTGGGGCTGAATTTTCTTGCCCGCCGGGATAAACGGATTCGGCCCGGAATAAAACGACATCTGCACCTGCCGCCCCCAGTCATAGCTGTTGATCAGATTCTCGCCGGTCTTCGCGTCAGCCAGGTACGTCACCGCACCCCCGAGATTCAAATCCACGCCCAGCTTAATCTGCCCGTTATCCAGCCAGCTCATCTGTTCGACAGTGTCCTGCTGCCGGGCAAGGCAAACCGCCGACGCCATCACAACACCGCAGCACAGAACCGTCATCTTGAAAGACTGCATCCGATTAATCTCCCGAAATAATCCCAATTTCACCCGCCGAGGCCCAGGCGCCGCCGTTGATTTCACGAATCGAAACAAACCGCAGATACTTCGCCTTGACCGGCGAGGCAAACAGCACCCGATGCTCGGTCATATTCTGCTTAATGTCACCAAAGCTGCCCTTGCCGGCCAGCGTCCAGCTCTTGCCGTCTTGGCTCGTATAAAATTCACACTCCTGAACCGTGCCGTTGGCCCCATTGGAGCGCGGGGTATAGGTCGCCCCCTTGAGCATACAGGTTTTGCCCAGATCGATATCCAGCGTATGCGGATGCGAGGGTGTCGTGTCTCCGTATGCCGTGTGCCACAGGGTTTCGGGATTATCGTCAATCGCATTGACGGCCTCTTCCCCGGCCTGATGGCTGCTGAAGGCCAATATCGTCCAGCCCCGCTTGCTGGGTCCAAAGACCGCTTCACTGACCGGCCCGCTCCGTCCTTTCCATACCGCAACCGCCCGCACCGTGCCGCCCTGCGGATAATCAAATGCCTGCTGATACCGCTGCGATGTCTCAGTCGGCGTGCTGCCGTCGAGGGTATAAAACACCTCCGTTGAGGATGGATAACATACAATACTGACCTGCCCGAGCTTGTCGCGGCGAATCTGCGGCCGCAGCAGACCGGTTTTCTCCAGCGGACAGTAGTTGACATCCAGCCGGCTCAGCCGCTGGGCATGCGTCATCATCCGTTCAATGAATTGGTCATAATTTCGCGATTGTTTGGGCGACCACACCACCTCCGCCAGTGCCGATGCACGCGGAAAGGCCATGTACTCGGCATGTCTGGGATTGGGGATATATTCCGCCCAGAGCTGTCCCTGAGCACCCAGAATATGCTTGGCCTGCTGGCCGCTCAGCACCGCCGGAACGGGGTCATAGCTGTACACTTTTTCCAGCGGCAGAAATCCGCCAATGGCCAGCGGTTCAGTTTTGGGATCGGCCTGATAATAGTCAAAGTACAGATGGCTGTTGGATGCCATCACCACATCATGCCCCGACTTGGCTGCCGCAATCCCTCCGGCCTCGCCGCGCCAGCTCATCACCGTCGCCCCCGGCGCCAGTCCGCCTTCAAGAATCTCGTCCCATCCGATAATCCGCCGGCCATGCTGGGTGACAAACGTATCGATCCGCTTGATAAACCAGCTTTGCAGTTCTTCCTCGTTTTTGAGCCCCAGCTCTTTGATCTTGGCCTGAGCATAGGCATTTTCCTTCCACTGCTTCTTGGGCACCTCATCGCCGCCGATATGAATAAACGGCGAATCAAACAACTCCATCACTTCCAGCAGGACATCCTGCAGAAACGTAAACGTCACTTCATTGACATTGAAGACATTTTCATTCACGCCCCAGGTCGTCATGACCTTCAGCGGTTGATCCGTGCAGCCCAGTTCCGGGTAAGCCGCAATCGCCGCCTGAGAATGACCGGGCATCTCGATTTCCGGAACGACATTGACATGCCGCTGTTTGGCATACGCGACAATTTCCCGCACCTGCTGCTGCGTGTAGAAGCCGCCGTGACGAACCCCGTCATACTGATTCCCGCCGCGTCCGGCATGGCCAACAATTGTTTCATCCCGCCAGGCCCCGATTTCCGTCAGCTTTGGGTATTTCCTGATTTCAATCCGCCAGCCCTGGTCTTCGGTCAGATGCCAGTGAAACGTATTCATCTTGTGCATCGCAAGCAGGTCAATATATTTCTTGACAAACTCCGCCGGCATAAAATACCGTGCCACATCCAGGTGCATCCCGCGCCATTGAAACCGCGGATAGTCCTCAATCTCCACACACGGCACCGTCCAGGCAACCCCGCTTTGCTTGTCCGCCGCATAAATCGCCTCCGGCAGAAGCTGCCGCAGGGTCTGGATGCCGTAAAACACCCCGGCCTTGGCCGGCGCGTCGATGACAATCCCGTCGGGTTTGACCGTCAGCCGATAGCCTTCCTTGCCCAGCCGCTCCAGCGATGCATCCAGCTTCAGACGGATCGCATTGCCTGCCGCAGCCGTTTGAATCGTGAATGGAAATCCCGTTGCCGGCCGCAGGGCTTCCGCCAACTGCCCTGCCTTGTCCTGCAGTTCCGCATCGGCAACAATCACCGTATCCGCCGACAGCACAAACTGCCCTCGATTGACCTGCATCGATACCGGCTGCGGGATAACGCTGATTCCCTCAGCCGCCTGTAATTGGGATAATGTCAATACCATAACCGCCGCCGCCCAAAACCCTGTTCTTTGTCTCATAATCCACTCCGTTTATCCTGAATGTTAATTATTCCTTATTGTATGACGCGCATCGACCCGATTTTGTAACGCCGATGTCCATCCTGTTCTCCCAGCGGCAAAGCAATCACCGGCGTCCCATCCCGCTTGCCGACCGAAATAAACACATCCATCGTCCCCGGTTTGACCGCCGGGGCAAACGTACCCATCGGATCCTGATGCGCCATCGCGATCACCGCCCGCATCGTCCGCTCCTGCCCGACGGCCTTGCCTTTCTCCGCCGGCTTAAGCTCCCGCATATTAAACGACTCATCCACATGCACCGACACAATGCCGCCCTTGTCATCCTTGAGCGTCAGCGTCGCATACCCGCCGCCATAACAGGGCGCCACTCCCGTATTCACCCATCGCATCGACACCTCGAAAGGTTTCCCGATGGCAACCTCATCCGGCCATGAGATTTCCTCCGGTAAGAGCCGATATCCAATCCGTTGATTAATTTGATTGACTGTTTCGCGGTTGTCCTCCAGTATCTCCCGCGGCCACCAGTGAATCGACATGTAACTGGCGTGATAATCCTCGACCGCCTGAATCAGCAGCTTTCCATCCCAGGCCCCGCGTGCCTTCGATGACCCGTAATGCTCATGTTCCAGAATCACCGGCATCGTCGGCCAGAACGCCTGAGCCATGTCCGCATGATACCACGACTGCGGCGGCGGCTGCACCAGGATGCTGTCATCCCGCAGCGTCACCCCCTGCGACAGGGCATAATCCGTAACCGCAAAATGCCTGCCCGGCCGGTTAGGCCCGGCCACATCATCGCTGATGCACAGTTGCGTCCGGGTAAAATATTTCCGATGCAGGTCGATATGCTGTTTGACTATCTTGTACGTCGTTTCCTCCGACAGTTTCGTGCTGTTGCCGGTGTGCCCCTCGCCCCACATCCCGAATGACCCGATATCAATAAACGCCACATTGGGATTGCCGTCATACCGGGCCGCCATCGCCGCCAGAAATGCCTCCAGCTTGCTCAAAAACACCGGGTCGGCAAAATCCGGCTCCCACTGCGGCCCGCCTTCCCTGACGCCTTTGCCGAATTCAAAATCCACCCCTTTTGCCCCGGCCTCCTGCACCCACCTGGGCGTGGCATACCGCATCCAGCTTTCCGAACAGGTCACGCGAATGGCAATCTGCTTGCCGTGATCAATCCATTTCTGAGCCGGGGTATCAAACAGGCTCCAGTTGAATTGGCCTTCCCGCGGCTCCAGAAACGACCACGGCACCCGCAGATAAATCACCGACAGCCCCGGCCAGTCGTCCAGCGTATCCGCCGGCTCCAGCCGCGATCCGTAATTTTGAATGATGTTGGAATAGAAATGCAGCGTCCATCCCATTCCGGGATTGACCAGGGCCTGCCCGTTATCGACAGGCCGCACCATACCCGCCTGTGCCAGAACCGCCGCAGCAAGCATCACGCCCGCGCCGACAATAAAACGCACTTTTCCCATCGCGAAGTCCTTTCATGCTATAGCCATCATAGCAATCTTTGGACGCCGCCGCAAATGGTTTTACTGAATGGATTCGAGCAGTTCCTGCAGAACATCCTTGGCCGGAGCATTGCGGAAGCCCGCCTCGGTCTTCCATTGCAGCCGCTGATTGGTCTCGACAGCCTGTTCAATCTTGCGGCAGGCCAGAATCACCGTCGCATGATTCTTGTCCCCCAGCGTCTTGCCGATTTCCGGGAACGACATCTTGGTCAGCCGCCGTGTCAAAAACATGCAGAACGACCGAGCCAGGCTGATGGAACGGTCTTTCTTGCTCGAATGAATCTCGTTGGAACTGACGCCGAAATACGCCGCCACCGCCGAAGTGATATCCGAACTGTGCACCACCGGGTCGTTGCGGATAATATGTTCCGACAACAGCTCCCGCGCCGCCGCCGGCGTAATCTTCTGCCCGCACACCGAGCCGAATGCAATCAGCTTGAGCAGTGCCCCCTCCAGTTCGCGCACGCTGGTGGTCACCTGGTCGGCCAGAAGCTCAATCACTTCTTCACTGAGTTTCTGCTTCATCGACGCCGCCTTCCGCCGGCAGATTTCGCATCGCGTCTCAAAGTCCGGCGAGTCCATCCGCACCACCATCCCCGACACAAACCGGCTGACCAACTTATCGCAAAGCTGCCCAATCTGTTTGGGATGCGCATCGGAGGCCAGCACAATCTGCTTGCCCGCCAAATCGATACTATTAAAGGTATGCAGAAATTCCTCCTGCATCCCGGTCTTGTTGGCCAGAAAATGAATGTCATCAATCGCCAGCAGATCCAGGTTGCGGAATCGTGTGCGGAATTGTTCCAGCTTCTGTGTCTTCAGCGCCAGCACATACTGATTGGCAAAATCCTCCGCCGACACATACATCCACTTGGCCCCCGGCCGGCTGCGGGCATATTCATTGCAAATCCCCTGCAGCAGGTGCGTCTTGCCGACGCCATACCCGCCATGATAAAACAGGGGATTGAACGGACTTTTCTCCTCACGAACCACGGTTTTGGCCGCATTAAACGCCAGTTGATTCTTATCACCGACAACAAAGGTATCCAATGTCAGTTTCAGCGGAGGAACAAACTCGGCCTGCTGGGTCACACCTTCAATCGTCACGATAGGACGAGTCTTCGCGGCAGGGGCCTTGCGCGGTGCAGGCACCAGCGTCGAATCAATCGAAAACTGCACCGGCCCTTCCGACCCCGTCACCGCCTTCATCGCATCGCGAATCGCTTTGGCAAAATGATTTTCAATCCAGCTTGCAATAAAACTGTTGGGAACAGCAATATCCAGACCCTGCTCGGTCAGCGTAAAACGCGAACTGTTCTTAAACCAGATTTTATATTTTGCCTCGCCAACAGACTGGGCAATATGTTCATAAATCGCTTTAGTTTCTTCCGTGAACGAAATCTGCATCGTTTACTCCAAGGGTTTAGTGTTGTTTAACAAAGCAGTTACTCATCGATACAGGTCCTCCTGTAGTCATCAGCAATGGGCAAATCATAGACGTGTTCAATCAAGGTTTCAACAGGGATTTTAACAGATTCTTTTCCACACCGAAAAGGCATTGCAATAACCAGCACTTACGAGCGAAAAAAATTTGTTTTTAACACACTATTAACAATGCAAATCACGATTGTGGATAACCTGTGGAAACTCGTTGCAAAAATCACGTTTTCAATACTGATACCGCGTATCCGCCGTCGTGATCCATTTTATCAACAGGTGTTATTTGCGGCACAATCACGTTTTCTTTCACCAGACGTCCATCCTGACGTTCACTCAGCACCTGTCGCACCAGCATCTGGTTTTCCTCGGCCAGAATACTGCATGTCGAATACAGCACATACCCGCCGGGCCGGACAATGGATAACGCCTGGTGTAAAAGTTGTTTCTGCACCGCAGCCAGCGACCCGATGGCTTTTTCCTCCAGCCGCCAGCGTGCCTCGCACCGTCGGGCCAATACCCCGGTATTCGAACACGGCACATCCGCAACTACCGCATCAATCATTGGATTGGATGCAAGAAACGATGTGAGATGTTCCGGTTCGAGGATCTCAACATGGCCCAGTTTCAGACGCCGGCAATTCTGCCGCACCTTTTGCAGACGAATTTTATCCGCATCGCTGGCATAAAGTTGTCCCGTATTCCGCAACAAACCCGCCAGAACTGCCGTTTTTGTTCCCGGCGCCGCACATAAATCCAGTATCCTCCAGCCCGCCTGCACTGGCAGCAGATGAATCGCCTCGTATGCCGCCTGGTCCTGCACAAAGAACAAGCCCTTCTCAAATGCACTCAGCCCCGCGATATCCACCGCCTGCAATAGCGTCAATCCCGTCCCATCGGGCGTCGGACTCACCTCAACCCCCTCCGACGCAAGCAGGACGGCAAGTTCGGCAGTCGTTGTCAGCAGCGTATTGGGGCGAAGCACCACCCCCGGCCGGCGATTGGAGGCCATGCAGATTTGTTTTGTCGCCTCCGGCCCGAATTCCACCAGCCACCGCCGGACCAGCCACGCAGGCAGCGAAAAGGCCGTCCCCAGAAATATCGCTAAATCCTGCCGGGGTTCAGGCAATATATCTGTTTTAAACAGGCAGCCCGCCTCCGCGTCCACCGGCAGCATCTTTCGCGGCGGCTGTCCGGCCAGCGCCACTGACCTTAACTCAATCGCCCGCTGAACGTTGCGCAATACGGCATTCACAAATCCCCCGGCTTTGCGCGACAGTTTGCTTGCGATTTCGACTGTCTCGTTGACAACCGCATACTCCGGCGTGCGGGGCACATAAATCAGCTCGTAAGTCCCTGTCCGCAAAAGGGCTAATATCTTTTTATCCGTATGGTCCATCCGTATCTTAGCCGCCTGCGACAAAACCAGGTCAATCGCCGACAAATTGCGGATCACCCCGTTGACTAAGTCCGTAGCCCTCGCGCGCTGGTCGGTCCGTCCTATCCACCGTTCCAGCCGGGCGGACGTATCGTGCCTGGTAAAGTCCAGCGACTGCAAGACCTCTGCCGCTACCACCCGCGCCGACAGCACACGTTTATCTATCTTCTCATGTTTCGATTCCATTCCCCCATCATAATTCACCCCCACCCAAATGCAAAGCTCATTTCCTCCCCACCACCTCACCTCTTTCAACACCATCCGGCTTAGCCCTGACATGGTCCCATAACTGGACAACCCCGCAATTTGCGTCTTATGTCCAGTACTGATAAAAACTCTCATACCACACTATTTCACGACTCTGCGAGTCCCAGGAAGTACTGACCCAACACCTCAATCCGAAATCAAGCGGACCACACTGCCCATTCATTCTCTCACACATTTTCTGAAAATACGCCTTGCAGTGTGGATAAATAAAAAGGACCACAGACAGCCTGTGCCTGTGGTCCTTTTTGAACATCAGAAAATTCAATTATGCGGCATGTCTGCGACGCAGATAGCCCACCAGCCCGGTTCCAAACGCACCCAGCAGCAGAGCGCCCGGAGCGGGAACAACATAGCCGACCTGCACATTATCGATACCGGTGTTAACAATACCGCCTTTGACGGTTGTCCAACGAATGCTGGTAATCGGATCGCTGGAGGTCACGCCAAAAAAGCCGATCTGAGTCGGATCATGGGACAGAACAAACTGCCCCGTCTGCCCGCCGGCGGTTTTTACGGTGATGGTCGCGGGGCCGTACTGATTCAGATAGGTATCAAACGCCACTGCGGTCGCCGGGAAGCTGAGCTGAATGACCACGCTGAAATCTTCATTGCCGTTGGCGGTCAGAACGCTGCTGGTCGTGGGCTTGACGCCAAAATTGGTATAACCGGCGCTGGCAACCCAGACATTCGCAAACGGTGACCCGGCCAGACCAACATAAGTGATTCCATTACTGGTAAACGACGGCAGGGCCGTATTCTTCGGAACAACCGACTCGAAATCCTCGGTGACGACAATCTGGGTGATTGCATTAAAAACCGACGAGTCTGTATAAAATGTCGGAGCTCCAAAGGCAAGCGGTGCACTTGCCAATACCAATGACGCAAGAACGAAGGAAATTGTTTTCATCATATCCCCCTAACAACTAACACTAACTTCTTTTCATTTGAGACAGACCACCTGTCCAAATCCGATTGCCCTATCCTACCATTTTCAACACCAGCGCTTCAAGGGAGTCAATTCGATATAACACGTTTTCTGTCAAACTATTACAAAAAATGGTAACGACTGTGCGGATTATAGTGAATATAGCATTCATAAGAAGCCCCCCATCCAAACCAAAGACTTTTCCTGTCTGACCCAATCTGCCAAGAACAAAATACATCCATAAAACGAAGTTAAGGTATAAAATACGGAGGCTTATCCATGAAAAATGACAAGCTATATCCATTGATAATCGTATTGATTTTTCCTGTATTAATCTGCTCGTGTGCGACCATGGGAATCGAAAAAGCCAAATATACCGTTCTTGAAAAAAAAGGCTCTCTGGAACTGCGGCAGTATGAGCCTCAGATGATCGCCGAAACGACCGTGGATGCCGATTTCGATCAGGCAGGCAATATGGCCTTTAATCGACTCTATAACTACATATCCGGCCGTAACATAACGCAGGAATCGATTCGAATGACAGCCCCCGTCAACCAGACGGCCAGTGCGGAAAAAATCCCCATGACCGCCCCGGTCAATCAGCAGCAAACACAGGGCAAATATGTCGTCAGCTTCCTGATGCCTGCCAAATATTCCCTCGAAACAATCCCCCAGCCCCTGGACCCGAGTGTTCAAATCAGACAAGTTCCTGCTCGCAAAATCGCCGCCATCCGATATTCGGGCACATGGAGCCAGAAACGCTACGAACAAAAGAAAACCATTCTCGAATCCTTCATCCAGGAAAAAGGGCTAAATCCCACAGATCAGCCCATCTTCGCACGGTATGATCCACCCTTCCAGCTCTGGTTTCTGCGTCGCAACGAAGTCCTGATTCCAGTGGACTGATTGACGACTCGACGCGGCACATAGTCCTGTTTGAGGCCATTTTACCTCTGGTTACTGCCTTCAACCCCGGGTTTACTTGCAAATATCGTCCCATAATCCTTGCTTTTTCACCTGTAAAAAGCATATAATACCCCCGATTGAGATTGTCGTAAAAAATAGAAATGATATTGCCTTGCAGACGGCAAACAGGAATCTGGACTTCGCAGGGATGTATCGCGTATCAGGGGATTTATGGATAAATCGATTCCTTTAACCGCCATGTGTCTGGCTGTACTGTTTAGCGCTATTTCACAGGCAGCCACCTATGGGGGCGGAAACGGCACCCTCTCCGAACCGTACCAAATCTGGACGGCCGGGCAGATGAATACTATTGGAGCCAATCCCGCTGACTGGACCAAAAATTTTAAACTGATGGCCGACATCGACATGTCTGCATACACCGGAACCCAGTACAAGATTATCGGCAATGCGACTGCCAAATTTACCGGTACCTTCGACGGCAATGGATATGTCATCCGCAACCTGACCTACTCAACCGCGCTTGCTGTCGATTATGTCGGCCTGTTCGGCTGGATTGACGGTGCCGTCATCCAAAATCTCGGCATCAAAAACAGTTCCTTTTCCTCCGGCGGCAGAAACATCGGCGGATTGGCCGGGCGGAGTTACCGAGGCACCATCACCGCCTGCTATACCACCGGCTCCGTCAGCGGCTTTCAATATGTCGGCGGACTGGTGGGTTACAATTATGAAAGCTCTCTGACCTCCTGTTACAGTGCCAGCGTCACCAGCGGAGATTCCTATATCGGCGGACTGGTCGGACGCCAATATACCGGCTCCATCTCCGCCTGCTATGCAGCCGGAGCAGTCACAGGCAGCAGCTACGTCGGCGGACTCATCGGACGCAATTATCAGGGCAAAGTGATTTGCTGCTACGCCACCGGCAAACTGTCGGCGGATTTTTCGTTTGGTGGTTTATGCGGGGACGCAACCCTCGGCGGCGGATACGAAGATACCGGCAACATCTGGAACACCCAAACCTCCGGAACCACCGCCAGCGCCATGGGCACAGGCAAAACAACCACCCAGATGAAGACTCTGGCCACGTTTGTCAGCGTCGGCTGGGATTTTACCCCATCCGACGGCGACCCGGCCGACTGGTGGCTGCCCAACAACCATTTCCCTCGTCTGCCCTGGGAAATCTTCTATGGCGGGGGCAGCGGAACCGTCGCCAATCCCTACCAAATCCGAACCCCGGAACACATGAACACCATCGGCGCCACACCGGAAGACTGGGCAAGCTGTTTTAAGCTGATGGAAAACATCGATATGGCCGCCTATGCGGGATCGCAATACAACATCATCGGCAATTCCGCCACCCCTTTCACCGGGACCTTTGACGGCAATAAACACATCATCAGCGGCCTGACCTTCACCACCACGGCTGCGGTTGACAACATCGGCCTGTTCGGCAGGATTGAAAACGCCGTCATCCGGGACCTTGGCCTGGAAAACGTCACCATCGCATCCGGCGGCAAGCATGTCGGCGGGCTGGTTGGGTACCTGGCCTCCGGCACCATTACCACATGTTATGTCACAGGTTCAGTCACCGGCATCAATCACGTCGGCGGACTGGTCGGATTGCATGATTCCGGTTCCATCACCACCAGTTATGCCGCCGGCTCCGTTTCAGGCATTAATAACATCGGCGGGCTGGTCGGACACCTGAACTCCGGCTCCATCGTCGCCTGCTATGCCACAGCCCTCGTCAGCGGCATCAGCAGCGTCGGCGGCCTGGCCGGATTCAGCAGCGGCATCATCGAATCCTGTTTCTGGGATATCCAGACCAGCGGCCTGGCCTTCAGTGCCGGCGGAACCGGAAAAACCACCGCCCAGATGAAAGCCCAATCCACCTATACCGACGCCGGATGGGATTTCACCTCCGCCGACGGCGACCTGGCCGACTGGTGGATGCCCGTCGATAACTACCCCCGTCTGCCCTGGGAACTCACCTACGGCGGCGGCAGAGGAACCCTCGAAGACCCCTACCAAATCTGGACCGCCGAACAACTGAACACCATCGGCCTCAATCCCGCCGACTTTGCCAAATACTTCAAGCTGATGGCCGACATCGACATGGCCGCTTACACAGGCTCACAGTATAACATCATCGGCAGCACCGCCGCCATGTTCACAGGCACCTTCGACGGAAACGGATATCGCATCTCCAGTCTGACCATTGCCGCCGCCTCAAAAAGCAACGTCGGTCTGTTCGGCATTCTCGGCGCCGGCAGCAGGATTTACAATCTGCATATCGACAACACCAATATCACCGGCTCCAATTCGGTCGGGAGCATCGCCGGATACAACGAAGGCGGAACCATCCTTGCCTGCCACGCCGAAGGATTTGTCAGCGGTGCATACAATGTCGGCATATTGGCAGGATTTAATGATTCTGGAATCATAACAGACTGCTCGGCCAGGGGTTCTGCTTCCGGAACCGGCCATATCGGCGGGCTGGTCGGCAGAAATAAATCCGGCCTCGTTGAAACCTGTTATGCCGCCGGCTCTGTCCGCGGAATAAATGCAACCGGGGGACTGACCGGGGCCAATTATTCAGGAACCATCAGGAACTCTTATGCCGTCAATTCCGTCACCGGCACCAGCAGCTTCATCGGAGGTCTGACAGGATATAACAGCAAAGGCATCCTGAACGCCTGCTACAGTACCGGCCCGGTCGGACAGACCGGCATCCAGGTCGGCGGTCTCATCGGCTGGAACAGCCTCGACTCGACAGCGACCGCCTGCTTCTGGGACACGCAGACCAGCGGCATGGCCGCTGCCGTCGGCGGAGGCTCAGCCGGCAGCATCGCTGGCAAGACCACCGCCGACATGCAGCAGTCTTCAACCTTCATCAATGCCGGATGGGATTTCATCCGCGAGTCTAACAACGGAACCCGCGATCACTGGCGGCTGCGCTGCGACGGCTCAGCGTATCCCCAGTTGAACTGGCAGCCGCTGCCTGCCGCCGATTTGACCTGTCCGGATGGTATCACGATTGAAGATCTGATTTACTACGCCGGCCGCTGGCTGAACAGCAATTGCACACCGGATAATTTTTATTGTGACGGAGCCGACCTGAACCAGTCCGGCAGTGTCGATTTAACCGACTGGAACCTCTTTACAACTCAATGGCTGCTGGAAAGCAGCGTCGGACAATAGCCCTTGCTTTACGATATATCCCGTATTTTATCATATATTATTTACTAATTTCTAACTATAAATTAAGATAACACCGATATGTAATAGGATGTCTTTATTATTCTGTGATGGAAATTCTATGACTTCAGGCAAAAACCGGTGGGGATGGGCATGGGGATGGGGCATGCTGGCACTGCTGACCGTTGCCGGCTGCTCGATTAATGACGAACCGCGACCGCGACTGGGAAGCTACGCAACATCCACCCCCGGAACCAATTTCCTTGATCTCAATTCCCTCGGCGATCACAAGTATTACGGCGGCCTGTTCGAGAAGAACGGCATCGTCTATACCTGCCGCGGCGGTCACATTGATATCGCCCATCTGCGAATCGCCGCCGACTATACACGCTATCTGTACAAACGAACCAAACAGTGCCTGCTCAAGACCGACCGTCAGTTCTCCTTCAAACTCAATGTCGAACCGTCCCGTTATTACATCCGGCTGACGTACCCAAAGAACTGGAAAGATTTGCCCGACCCGCAGAAGGAACAAATCGCAGAAGAAGTCGCCCTCGAGATGGGGCAGTACCTGACATTTACCATGGTGACTTGGCACGAAGTGCTGACATTTTTCGGATATAAGTCCATGGCCTTCCTGCCGGAGTTTGCGTCGGCGTTTTCATGGGAGGACAATTATTCCAATCTGCTGGGTATCCGCCTGGCCGCCGAGGCAATCCGGGACAATCCGCAGAATTATGAGACAACCATGACAGCGCTGATAAAAGCTCAGATGGAACACCTTGGCATCGTGTCGGCCTCAGAAGCTTATGCCGCCGCCGAATCCATGCGAGGCATCTGGTTCGAAGGCAATATCCTGGTCACGATGAAAGTGCGAAACATGGACATCGGACTGGACGACGGACAAATCACACCGCTGCTGGTGCCTTCCATGTGCGAACAGCCGCAGCCGCAGCCCTATCCTGTCCCGACACTGGCGTCCTTCAAAAAATACGGTTTCGATATGGACCTCTACGTCAGACCCCAGGAATTTGAACGGGACCAGATTCTCAAGGTTGTCTGTCCGGACGGCGGCTGCAATCGAATCCACATGCCGGACGACCTGCCGATATTTCTGGCTTATATCAAAGAAAAATGCCGTCAGATAGGATGCAGGGTCGTCGAATAAGACCCATCCTCTGCTCAGCCCCCCCTTTGTATTCCTGTCTCCCTGTATTCCTGTATTCTTGTATTCCTGTACACCTGATTACTGATAATCTTCGGTCTTATGACGAATAATGCGTCCTTCGGCCATATAAATCACTTCTTCAGCAATATTAACCGCATGGTCGGCAATCCGTTCCAGATGCCGCGACACGCTGAGCAGGTGAATCAGGCTCTCGATAAACTCCGGGTGCTCCTGAATCGCCGCCTTGACCTGGTCGTACATCTGGCGATTGATCGCATCGACCTTGTCATCGTCTTTGAGCACCTTCTGAGCCAGCGGGCAATTCATATTCACCAGCGCATCGAGACTGTCACGCAGCATCTGCTGGGTAATCCGGGCCATCTGCTCAAAATCAAACGGAATCGGTGCCGGCTCATTGCGGGCCAGAAACTCACTGCGTTCGGCAATATTCACCGACAAATCCCCAATGCGTTCCAGGTCCACATTAATCTTCAGTGCCGTCACGATAAACCGCAGGTCAATCGCCACCGGCTGATGCAGGGCCAGAATCTTGAGGCATTCTTCCTCCACATCCACTTCATTCTGGTCAATCAGTACATCGTCATCGATGACTTCCTTGGCCAGCGCCCCATCCCGCTGACGCAGCGACTTGACGGCCTTCCAGAGACTCTGTTCCACCAGCGAACACAAAAACAGCAGCTTGCTCTTGAGCTTCTGGATCTCATTGGCCATGTGTACGGTCATATCGGATTCTCCTGTACCGTTCGATCATCCAAATCGACCGGTGATGTAATCTTCGGTTTCTTTCTTGCTCGGATTGGTAAACAGCTTTTCGGTCCTGTCATACTCAATCAGCTTGCCCAGGCAGAAAAACGCCGTCTCATCGCTGACCCGCGCCGCCTGCTGCATGTTATGCGTGACAATCACAATCGTATAAGCCCCTTTCAGTTGGGCAATCAGGTCCTCGATGCGGGCGGTGGCAATCGGGTCCAGCGCCGAACACGGCTCATCCATCAGCACCACATTGGGCCGGGTCGCCAGCGTCCGGGCAATGCAAAGCCGCTGCTGCTGTCCGCCCGACAGGGCCAGCGCCGACTTATGCAGATCATCTTTGACCTCCTCCCACAGTGCCGCATCCCGAAGACACTTCTCGACAATCTCGGACAACCTGCCCCGGCTGCGAATCCCCTGCAAACGCGGCCCGTAGCAGATATTGTCATAGATACTCTTGGCAAACGGGTTGGGCTTCTGAAAAACCATCCCGACCTGCTGGCGGAGATTGACTAAGTTGGTGCGTTTATCATACACGTTATGGCCGTTGACCGCCAGTACCCCCTCGGCCCGGCTGCCGGGAATCAGGTCGTTCATCCGGTTGATGCTGCGGAGAAACGTGCTCTTGCCGCAGCCGCTGGGGCCGATAATCGCCGTCACCGACCCAATGCGAATATCCATCGACACCCGATCCACACCGCACTTGGCCCCGTAAAAAAAGCTGAACTGGCGAGCCGAAATCACCGCCTCAGATGATTCTGTAACAGCCGCTTTGGCAAATTGCTGCGGACGGGCCGCATGGCCGGCCTCTGTCTTTTTCAGCGGAACGGTTTCAGGCGTTTCCATCAAAGACCTCTCGTTCTGTTCTATCACATCTATCGTATTCATATTCATGCTTTATAGCGACAGCATTTTCACTTTAAACTTCCGTTTCGCCCAGGCTCCATCGTAGCCCAAGCAACCGCGACTGGACTATTCTCATCGTAGCTCAAGCCTCCGTGCTTGAGATATCCAGCCTCGCCGCAGGCGAATCCTTAATTTTTATTTTTACCTTTTAAATTTTAATATTCGTTTGTATGGCAGTCTCGCTCAGCAGCCTCGCAGTTTCCTGCTCAGCCGGGAACGGATGAGTATCGCTGCCACATTCAGGGCTACAGTCAGCAGAATCAGCGTCATCGCCATGCCGAACTGCTGATGCGGCGCCAGCATCGAAATGCGGTCGCCTACCGCGATATCGTAACTGCCGTAGGACAATGCCCGCGTCGGCTGAAACAGCCAGCCGAACAGACTGCCCGGATTTTCAAGCCATTGCGACGGCGACCCGAAACTCGGTATCGGCCCCATCGCCACTACCCCGGTAAACAAAATCGGCGCCGTCTCCCCGGCCGCACGGCTCAGACTCAGGATAATCCCCGTCAGGATTCCAGGCCCCGCCGCCGGCAGCGTCACCTGCAGCAGCGTCCGAAACTTGCCCGCCCCCAGCGCCAGCGACGCCTCGCGATACGTCTGCGGCACCGCACGAATCGCCTCTTCGCTGGCCCGGATAATCACCGGCAGCGCCAGAATCGACAGCGTCAGCGACGCCGCCAGAATGCACGGCTTGCCGATGGCTCCAATCGTAATCACAAAAAACGCCAGCCCGAACAGCCCGTACACAATACTCGGCACGCCCGCCAGCGTATTGATACACATCCGGATAATCTTAATCCAGACCGTATCCCCCGCGTATTCAACTAAATACGCCGCCGAAATCACCCCCAGCGGAATCGCCACACACATCGACATCAGCGTCAGCAATAGCGTCCCCAGAATCTCCGGCCCGACACCCCCGAAATAATGACTGTTCACCCAGTCGTCGATAAAGTATTGCCAGTATATCCGCAATCGCGGCTGCAAGAGTTTGTCCCAATCCGCCTCCACTCGATCAAACAACGGCTCCAGCGGCGTGCCGGCAAACTGCTCTTTGCGGGCGACAACTTTTTTAACCATCGGCTTGCCCGGGCCATCCGAAATCCACTGCTCATCATACAGCAGCGCGTCCCTGGCCTTCAGCGCCATATCCAGACGCGTCGCCCCGTATTGATTCATCCACAACGGCGGCGTCGGCTCGCCCGGCAGCGGCCCCAGAAGCTGTCGAATCGCCGCCGTCACTTCCTGCAGGCTCGCCAGGTACTCCGCCCGATGCGACAAGTCCACCGTCTCGGCAATCTTCTTATACCGCTGGGCCATCGCAAAATATTCCATCGCCGGCGAGTCTGCAAACGCAGGGTTGTCTTTTTCCTTGAGCACCGCATCCAGACCTTCCAGCACCGCCTGCCGGTCATTGCTTTCCAGGGCATCCACCAGCCCGTCCCGAACGTCCTTGGCCTGCTTGCGATACTCTGAATACTGTTCCCTGGGCGTGTTATGGTAATTCAGATACTCGCCGTATTTCTGATAGACATCGCGGGCCTGCTTGACCAGCGGCTCGGTATCGATCCCCTCGCTGAACTCCCGCAGCATCGTATAAATCGGCTCACGTGCCGCCGTCACATCCGCCAGCGCCCTGGCCAGATGCTCGTTATCACCCCGCCCATGCAGGTCTTTCTGCAAACGGCGAAACTCCACCGTCTCAGTAAAGACCACCGCCGTGATGCCCCGCCCGAACATCGGAATCAGCACCACCAGCAGCGCCGCCGCAATCAGCACCACAGCCCCCGCCGACGCCGTCGTGAAGCCCTTATCCTGGATTTGCCGCAGCCATGTTCTCATCGTCGCCCCCGTCCGGCCCGGGCCTTGCCCAATAGATACTCACTCAGCAGATTCAGACTGAACGTAAACAGCAATAGCGTCAGCCCCACTGTAAACAACGCAAAATAATGTTCCGAATTTTTCGGCGTCTCACCCATATCCCCCGCAATCGTCGCCGTCATCGTGCGAATCGACTGCGACAAATCCCACCACGGAGACGGTATCCGGCTGGCATTGCCCGACGCCATCCACACCACCATCGTCTCGCCAATCGCCCGCATCATCCCCAATATCACCGCCGCCAGGATCCCGCTGTGCCCGGCCGGGATCACCACGTTGATTATCGTTTCCGCCCGCGTCGCCCCCAGTCCATAAGACGCCTCGCGAATCTCCCGCCCCACCGCCGTCATCGCATCCTCTGACACGCTGATAATCGTCGGCAGCGCCATCACCGCCAGGATCAGCGACGCATTCAGGGCATTGGTCCCGCTGGAAAATCCCAGATGCGTCTGCAGCCACGGCGCCAGCACCATCACCGCAAAAAAACCGTAGGCCACCGACGGAATCGCCGCCAGAATCTCAATGACCGGCTTGCATATCTGCCGCAGATTAAACGGCGCAATATCCGACAAAAACACCCCCGCCAGCAGTCCCACCGGCACCGCCACCACCAGCGCCCCCGCCGTCACATACAGCGACCCCACAATCAGCGCCAGCGCACCGTATCGCGGCTCTGTCGCCGACGGATACCACCCCGGGTCCGTAAAAAACTCCCGCACCCGCGCCAGAATCGCCGCCCCGCCGCCGGTCGTAAAAAACGGCAGCGACTCGCGAATCACAAAGTAAAAAATCAAAAAGACCGCCGCCACCGATGTCGTCGTGATCAAAAACAGAATCGCCCGTCCCAGATGACCCATCACATACCCGGCCAAATCCTCGGATGCACTCAAACGCAGCGGCCGGGTAAACTCAGCCGCTGCGTTTCGATTCCGTTTCTCACCTTGTACAGACGTTTCCGTCATCGGTTCTCCAGTAAAGTTTTCTCCCCTCGGAGAATTCTTTAGTAATTCGTCATCGGCACAAAGCCTTTGGCCTCAATGATTTCCTGCCCTTCTTCGGACAGATAGAAGATGCAGAACGCATGAATCAGCGAGCCTAATTTCGGATAGCCGTTGGTGAACAGAAACAGCGGCCGGCTCACCGGGAACGTCCCCTGGGCAATCGTCTGCTTGGTCGGCGACACGCCATTGACCTTAATCGCCTTGACATTCCTGTCCAGGAAACCCAGCCCGACATACCCAATCGCCCCGGCCGTCGTCTTCACGCGGGCATGAGCCTGCGGATTGGCATTGACATACTCAACACTGGCCGCCATATCTTTCTTGTTCATCACCTTCTCATGGAAGACTTCGTACGTGCCGCTGGACGTATCCCGGCTGATGGCCACAATCGCCATATCCGGCCCGCCCAGTTCCTTCCAGTTGGTGATCTTACCCATATAAATATCGGCAATCTGCGCCGTCGTCAGCTCATTGATCGGATTCGACGGATGCAGCACCACGCACACGCCATCCATCGCCACCGTATGCGCCACCGGATACACGCCGTTATCGATAGCCTTCTTGAATTCTTCCGGCTTCAAAAACCGGCTGGACATCGCGATATCGCACCGCCCGTCAATCAGCGCCGCCACGCCATCGCCGGAGCCGGTCTTCTTGACCGTGATCGAACACCCCTGCGACTTCATAAATGCCTCGGCAAACGCATCCCCGATCGGCCCCACCGTCGTCGAGCCTTCCAGTTGCAGTGTCTGTTTGGCCTCTTCAGCCGCCCCGACTACCGACACCAGCCCGCAAACCGACATCACACACAATCCCGCCATCACCAGCTTGTTTCTTAATGCTCTCATACTTAATGTCCTTTCCTTTTATGAATCCTATTGTCTTTTACTAACGTAATGTTAGCGTTGTGTTAGCATTGCATTAATGATTCGTTAAAACTTCACCATCACATCCACCTGAAGGCGATTGTAATCATCTTCAACCTTGCCCGCAGAATTGGCCTTTTCGTTCATAAAGTAGCTCACTCCGGCCTGGGTATTCTTGGCCAACTGATAGGTTACCCCAAACCGATGTCCTTTGCCGTTGGTACCGCCGCCGACAAAGTCCGAATCATTAAACGTCCCAATCGTACAATCCCGCTCCAGATCACGGTAATCATAGCTGAATTCCCAGCTTCCCGGGTCCTTGCACTTACCCAGCGACATCCCCACCAGCCAGCCGGTATCTTCCGACACGCCCGAGGCCGTGTTGACCGCATAGTCGCCATACACACTGGCCGGCAGTTCGCCAATCTTGGTCCCGTATTCGCCAAAAGTCTCAAAGATGTCGTAGTCATACAGGTACGCGCTGGCCGCATTGCTGTTGCCCTTAAACCCATTGCCCAGCGCCGTTTCCCCCACGATATTGCCGAAATCATAATACCCGATACCGCCGGTCAGCTTATTGGTCTCATCCAGCTTGGCCGTCAAACCGCCCTGTGCCCCGAACATGCTCAGCTCATCGGTGTCGTTATCGTCCAGCCGGACATAAAACGCCCCCGCATTGGCAAACGCTGTCAGACTGTCGCCCAGCTTCAGGTTATACAGTGCCGCGACACCTTCCATATTCAGGTCCCCATCCCACAGGAGCTGATTCTTGCCCACCTGCATGAACGGCGTCCCGAACTTACCCAGTTCCACAGCCAGCCCTTCCACGGACTTGGGCTGCCAGGTCAGATACGCCCGATCCAGCCAGATACCCTTATACGTCCAGCTATCGCCCAGATTCTGGTTGGTCGATGTCGGGTCGGTATTCTTGCCCGTGGCAATCCGCATATCGAAGTTCATCTCGTCGTTAATCTGAGCCGTCATGCCGAGCCGAACGCGTATGCGGTTGCGGTTGACGCCGTTATCGCCGGAGCCGTTGGTCTCCTGCGAGATGTTCTCATAGCGATACCGGAAGTCGCCGTAGAACTTGATTTTCTCGACCCATTTGAGCGTCTCGGGGATGGTCATCTCGTTTTTCATCGTGGCCATCTTTTCGCCCTGGGCCGCCTGATTTTGTTCCAGCTCGACCAGCTTGGCCTGCATCTGCGTAATCGCCTTGTACTGCTCCTGCAATTGCTGACGAAGTTCAGCCACTTCGTCGGCGCGCACCGCTGCCGCTCCCGTGAACAAACATAACAATACCGCCATCCTTGCTTTGTTGCCTGCAAACATAGGTACCTCCAAAAAATAGGTTGTCTAAAATCGCATAAACCACTTATGCGAACGCTTCTGTCGCAGCCAACATTAAGAGCGACAGATTAAGATTGTGTGTGCAATGTGTTAGATTTCAATTAGTAGGGGGCAAGCCGCTGGTCGCCCATTTAACGTAGTCAAAGCATCCCTGCTTCGATTTTTTATTTTTAACGCAACCCGCCCCCTGTCACCTCTGAAGCTGGAAGCTTCAGCTACATTGGGAAAAAACTACGAGCGGCCGGCTTCCAGCGTTGGGAAAGGGGCTGTTTCACATTATTCAGTTGTCTTTGCGTGTTATTCATTTTTATGTGCCTCCGTAGTAGGGGCGACTTTGCAATTTTTGTTCGAAAAATCGAAATAGCACAGGGCGTGAGAATTTATAAGTGCAGGCTGGGTAAGGAGAAATATTTTTTTATTTTTTTTACGAATAGCAAGATAGTGGTAGCGTAATTTGTGCTATTCGGAGAAAAAGGACCTAAGAACCCAAGAACTCAAGAACCGAAGAATTATTTTCGATTTTCCATTGCGAGGATTTAGAATTCAAAGGGGAATTGGAGGGTTCAAGATGCGGCGGATTATTATAGGGGTGGGATTAAAAAGGATTGAAGGATTTTTTGGATTTTGGCCGGGGCTTCCAGCCAGCATTCCCAGATAATCAGGATTTTCCATCCGGTTTTTCTTAATTCAGCCAGATTGCGCTTGTCGCGGAGCTTGTTGGACAGGCGTTTGGATTGCCAGGTGCTAACCAATTACGGTAAACCCAATATTTTTCAAATACTCAAATGTCGGGTCATAAAAGTCAGGTAAACGTGTAGGATCTTCTGGATCACCCGATGGCACCACGATAACCATTCCCTGACGGGCACGGGTCAAAAGAACACGATAAGCATTTTTTTGATAATTTTTTCGTTCTTCCATGTTAATTTTAGTCCACCGATTCCCACGAAATGACCAATGTCTCCAGCCTTTTTGAGAATACCGGAAATCGGCATCCCATGTTACACAAGTCCAATCAAGTTCTAATCCTTGTATATGAAATTCTGTAGCAACATCTTCAAGATAATATGATGAACGGACATCATCTTTCCCATTTAGAAACCAGTGGATAGGATCTATTGGTGATTTTACATTAATTGCATGTGGCTTTAAACGTTCAGCCTGTGAAGACACGACAATACCATAACGCTCTGAACCTCGGGCTTGTCTTTTGAGCCACTGCTTTGCCTTGCTAAGGTCACGGGTAATTACAATTGGATATTTCTCATGCACTTCTTTTAGTACAATGCGTGCTTCGTCAATATTACAATCCAATAGTTGTTTGACCAATAAAGAAACATTCTCTGCACGAAAAGATCGCATAGATACAGCAAGATGTAATTCTTCTTTAAACACAGTGTTTGAACGTGATTCTATTTTTTTTAACACAGAACCAGAACCGTACTCGCTATCATTAAGCCGAGGGGAAATGAAAAGATGCCAATCCGGAAACGACCGAATTAACGATTCTACCCACTCACTGATACCAGCCTCACCGGTATTAATTTCTTGGCCACCACCAACAAGACAGACAATCACTGCCCAATCTGAATGACGATCAAGGCAAGAGATCAAAAATTCAGGCTCCGACTTACTAAAATTGGAAACGTGTTTCTTTCTTTGCATGAAACCGGCAGTCTGTTTAGCAGTCCAAGCACGTTGCGCTTCATCAAATAATACAACGTGTTCAATGGGAGGCTCTTGTTCATCCTTCAGGCATTCATCTCGAAAATTGTGAACATTCTGAATGAATGATTTGACGCTGCTCAGAGCTTCTCCTTTTTTTATTTTCCTGCCGAGGTTCTTTTCATGCAAAACCTTATCGCGAGATAACGCTTCACGAAGAATAGCAACAAGTGGCCCATTCCCAGAAAGAAAAACACTATAAAGATTGTCAGATTTATCGATATGTTTATTTGCAATATTAAGTCCAACCAATGTTTTACCTGCACCAGGGACGCCTGTCACAAAACAAATGGATTTACACGATTTTTCCTTTGAATAACGGATGATATCAGAAATAGCATCGGAAGTTTGGCTCAGATTGATTGCGCTGGCATCGCTACGCGAAATTTCGTTAACTGAATGACCTTTATACAGCGCCATTGCGGCTTCAATAATTGTGGGAGTCGGGCAATATCGGCCCCCTTCCCATTGAAACCGATCAATATCACAACCTTCGGCGAAACATAATACTTGTTCGATTACAGTCCCAAGCAATGCAATGTTTGTCGTGACCGGAAAGAGAATTTTATCTTTCTGCGGTGTAGCAGCGATAATCGGAGTTGCATTTTTTGCTTCTGTAGCTATAAGTATGGGAGCAATGAATTGATTGTGACTTGATTCGTGGAAGTTTTTTAAATCTAAAGCATAGTCCCAGACTTGATCTTTGGCATAAGAATGAAATGTATCTTCGCCGACTTTGAACTCAAGGACAAAAATCACTGATTTAATCAAAATCACCACATCGATTCGCTGGCCCATACGAGGGATTGAATATTCAAAATAAATGGTTCCTTGGTAAGGTGGCAAGATTGAATGTAAGATATTAATTTCGGCCAACCATGCATCACGCTGGGTTAGCTCTATAGAGAAGTTGGTATTCATTGCCAGTTTTTTATAGACATCATCTGGCGATGATTTTAAAAAACCAGCAATTGAATCAGAGTAGTATTCTCGTTTCATTGATTTTATCCTTCAAAAGCCAGCAAAGAGCAGATATTTTTTACTCCCAAAGTCACAGTTTTATAAATTGTTGGATACTGCGAAATCCCTAAATGTATATTTAGACGGGATTTAAAATAAAACCTTGGGTAAAAGTATATCCGGAAATCCTATTTTATCAAGCTGAAAAACCGAATACTCCTTCATACAACAAGGTAGTCTTTCGCCCCGCTGGGGCTATGGAGAGTTGGAGACCTTTTACCGGGGGCTTACGCGCCCCGGCTATGAAACTATCATCCCTTTGGGATTGAAGGTCGCTTTTGTACCGCCCCAGCCGGGGCTTGGGGGTGTGATGCAGGCCTCCGGGCGTTTCCACGCCCGGCTATTTTTTTTGACCCCTTCGGGGTAAATCGAATGGCCCGTTTTCTACAGAGCCAGATGCCGGACGATTTATGACTTGGAGCAAATTGCTTTGGATTCATTGAATATGGTTATCCAATTGCTTTTTGATGGTATCGATCAGATATTGATAATAATCTGCAATCGCTCTGGCTTCGTGTTCGTCGGAGCATTCTTCGATACAATCCGCGGATTGGGGGCAGCCATCAATAAAATATTCTTCGGTGGCACGCCAGACGAGCATTCGTTCATGAAGGCCGTCCAGTACTTGTCCGATGTCTATCCGTGATAATGTGAGCTTGACGAAATCTTCCATTTTACAGTCCTTTCTGTTTTTGTCCTTAAAATGCCAGAAATTAAAAGGTGGTCAACGGACTATAAGTCACGTATGGGAAAAATTAAGAATAGAAGTGTACAGGGAGACAGGAATACAAGTGTGCAGGGGTGGAGAGGAAGAATTTGAGATTTCAGATTTGGGAATAGGAAATCCCTGTCGCTTGCGCTGGGGGCAGCTGTTGTTTAAAGCTGACCACGTAAAATTACAGTTTTGGGGTGGAAATAACCGACTTTTAGTATTGGAAATCAAAATAATGGGCCCTTTGGCCGGCCGGGTTGGGTAAACATGACCGGCCGGGTTGGGCATTTTGTCGTTATGAGGATGCAATGGAATCCGTATTGGATAAGAAATATCATTTTATCGGTATTGGCGGCATCGGCACCAGCGGCTTAGCGAAGCTGCTCATCCGCCATGGTGCCACGGTCAGCGGCTCGGACATGTCCGACAGCGCTCTGATGCAGGATCTGGCGGGCAAAGGGATTGCGATTTCGGTCGGTCACAAGGCCGAGAATGTCCCCGGCGATGCGGACGCGGTCATTATCAGTGCTGCTATCCCGGCTACCAACCCGGAACTGACGCGGGCGGGCGAAAAAGGTAAAAAGATATACAAATATGCCGAAATGCTCGGCAAGGTCTTCGACCAGTTTGCGGGGATTGCCGTCTGCGGCACCCATGGCAAGAGCACGACGAGTGCCTGGACGGCCTATATTCTGGAAAAAGCGGGTCTGAATCCGAGCTTTATCGTCGGGGCGGACATCCCCCAGCTTGGGGGGTCCAGCGGGGTCGGTGCGAGCAACTGGTTTGTGGCCGAGGCGTGCGAATATGACCGCAGCTTCCTGAACCTGCACCCGCAGATCGCCTGCATGCTGAATATCGAGGCGGATCATCTTGATTATTACCGGGATGAGGACGAGATTGTGGATGCGTTTGCGGACTTTTCGCGGAATATCCGGCCCAGCGGGGTGCTGGTGGCCAACGGGCGGGACCGAAATGTGGCTCGGGTACTGCGTCGGGGCGGGCTGAATGCCAAGGTGGTTACTTACGGCCTCGATCTGGGGTGCCAATATACGGCGATTAATCCCGACCTGGTGGATGGACTTTATCATTTTGATATCTATTATAATGGCAAGCTGTTTGGCAAGACGCATATTTCGCTGCCGGGGCTGCACAATGTGGAAAACGCCCTTGCGGTGACGGCAATTCTGGCGGAGGCGGGTCTGCCGCCGCAACGTATCTGTGAGCTTTTACCGGGGTTTACGGGCACGGACCGGCGGCTGATGTTCAAGGGCAAGGTGCGGGAAATTACCGTGATGGACGACTATGCCCACCACCCCACCGAGATACGGGCGTCGCTGGCGGGGATTCGTCAGCGGTACCAGCCCAAGCGGCTGTGGTGTGTATTTCAGCCACATCAGTACAGCCGAACCCGTTTTTTACTTGATGATTTCGCGGAAAGCTTTAAGCTGGCAGACATTACGATAGTTCCGGAGATATACTTTGTCCGGGACACCGCCGAGAGCAAGAGCAAGGTCAATGCCGAGACGCTGGTGCAGCGAATTCAGAAGACCGGCAGTCAGGCCTTGTTTCTGAACGATTTTGGCGGTATTCTTGACCACTTGAAAGCGAATGTACAGCCCGGCGACCTGGTCGTGACGATGGGTGCGGGCACAATATGGAAGGTTGCAGATGAGTATCTTTGCTGGCTTGGACAACATAATTAAGAAAGACTGCCCGCTTTCGGACTATACGTGGTATCGGCTGGGCGGGAAAGCGGACTGGCTGATCAGCCCGACGACGACCGAACAGCTCCAGACGGCGCTGCGGCGTTGCCATGAGAATAACGTGCCGGTGCATATTCTGGGCAACGGGTCGAATCTGCTGATCAGCGATGAGGGTGTTCGCGGGGCGGTGATTCGTCCGTGCGGGGATGGCTTTAATCAATATCGCTTTGACGGGGTGAAGCTGACGGCCGGGGGCGCGGCGGACCTGCAGCGGGTGCTTCAGGACGCGGTCAAACGCGGGCTGGGCGGGCTGGAGGCGCTGGCGGGGATACCGGGCACTATCGGCGGCGCGGTGAAGATGAATGCCGGCGGGCGGTTCGGCGATATCGGGACGTGTGTGGACAGCGTGCTGGTGATGGACCTGCACGGGAATGTGTTCGAGAAGATCAAGCCGGAGCTGGTGTTTGATTACCGGCATGTGAATATTACGGCGCGGGTGATTCTGGAGGCGCGGATGGAATTGTCCGAAGGCGATCCGGAAGAACTGCTCAAGACCGTCAAGGAAGTCTGGATTTACAAGAAAAACACGCAGCCGCTGGATATGCGCAATGCCGGATGTGTGTTCAAGAATCCGCGCGGGATGTCGGCGGGGGCGCTGATTGACCGGGCGGGACTCAAGGGCGAAAAGATCGGCGGCGCGATGGTCAGCTCCAAACATGCCAATTTCATTACCACGGAAAAGGGTTGCACCAGCGCGGATGTCAAGGCGCTGATTGAAAAAATCCGCACTGTGGTGCGCGACCAGTTTGATGTGGAACTGGAGCTGGAAATTGAGATATGGTAGCGAGTTCATAGTTCATAGTTCGTAGTTCGGAGTTCGGAGTTCGTAGGGTGGGCTGTGCCCACAAAATGCTGTGGAGTGCTCTGTGACACAGGCTAAAAAAACGGAAACGTTTTGGAATAGATTTTTTAATGACGATAAAATCGATTACTGATTTACATATCGCCGTGCTGTGCGGCGGCGTCGGGTCGGAACGGGAAGTGAGCCTGCTCAGCGGTGAGAATATCTATAACGCACTGACGCGAGGCGGATGCCGGGCGATTCTGCACGACCTGAATCCGCAGGATTTGTCGATTCTGGACGATAAGGCCATCGATGTGTTTTTTCTGGCACTGCATGGGCAGTTCGGGGAGGATGGGCAGCTCCAGGCGATTCTGGAGAAAAAGAAGCTGGCGTTTACCGGGTCGGGGTCGCAGGCCAGCCGGCTGGCGTTTGATAAGATTGCGGCCAAGCGGGTTTTTGCGGAGGCGGGACTGCCGCTGGCCAAGCAGATTGTGGTCAAAGAGACGGATACGGCGATGCAGCTTGCGGCTCAACTGGATGGATGGGCGGCCAAGGTGGTCATCAAGCCCATTTGCCAGGGCAGCAGCGTCGGGGTGGAAATTCATACCGACATGCCGACGGCAGCCGCAGCGGCCATCCGCTGCCGGGATACGTATGGCGACTGCATGATTGAGGAATTTATTGCCGGACGGGAGATGACCGTGGGACTGCTGGAGGGCAAGGCGCTGCCGGTGCTGGAAATCCGCCCGAAGGTGAAGTTTTACGATTATCACGCCAAATATCAGGACGACTCGACGGAGTATCTGTTCGATACGCTGTCGGATGCGGCGGTGGTCAAGCGACTGCAGGCGGCGGGTGAGACGGTGTTTGCGTCGCTGGGGTGCCGGCACCTGGGACGGGCGGACTTTATCGTGACCGAGGATGGGACGCCGTATGTGCTGGAGATGAATACCCTGCCGGGCTTTACGAGTCATTCGCTGCTGCCGATGGCGGCGCGAAAGGCCGGAATCGGGCCGGAAGAACTGGTGCAGCGGATTGCACTGGCAGCATGGGAAAGCAAATAAAAAATTAAATATTAAAAATAAAAAATAGTGGCCAAGAAAAAAATCAAAAAACCGAGAAGCGGTAAAAGCTGGCGCGACTGGTTCAGTTGGGGCAAGCGCAAGGAAAGCCGCGCCGCCCGCGAGGAAAAACGCGAGCAATTATACCGGCGCATCAAGATTGCGGCGCTGAGTATCTTTCTGCCGCTGCTGCCGGCGGGGCTGGTGGTCGGTTTTTTCTATATGGAAAAATATGTTCATGCCCAGCGGGCCGCGGCACCGGTTTATGGGTCGCTGGAGTTTGTCAACGCGCCGGAGTGGGCGTTCACCGAGGGAATGAAAAAGAAGCTGTCGGCGGCGGCCGGCGGCGGGCAGTTTGAGCTGAAAGAAGGCGTTGCTGAGGCTGTCGGCCAGCGGCTGGCGGAACTGCCGTGGCTGTACAATGTGCGTGTGCGGACAACCACGCATAATGTGAAGGTCGAGGCGCAATACCGGGAGCCGCAGGCGATTATCAAGACTGCCAGGGGGCAGACCTGCTATGTGGGACTGCCGGCGCCCGGCGATCCGCTGTGCGGGGATAATCCCGATGAGGTCAATACGGTGTTTGTGCTGGACCAGGTGGAGGTGAAAAAACCGCCGTTGATCGAGATCAAGGGCTTTGCCGACAAGCTGGCTCCGTCGGCAGGCAAGACCTGGTATGCATCGGATGTGGCGGCGGCACTGAAGCTGATCGCGGCACTGAGGCAGATGGACGAGAAAGTCTCGAAGGAAAAGCCGCTGAGCAATGAAATCAGCGAAATCGATGTCAGCAACTTCAACGCAAGACAGGGCACATCGGCTCCGCGGATTGTGCTGCGGCTGCGAGACGGCAAAACCCAGGTCAACTGGGGGGCGCCGATGGGCAAGTCGGCCAGCCAACTGGAGGCCTCCGATATCGAAAAGCTGACGACGCTTTACACCTTTTATCGGGAAAACAAAAACACGCTGCTGAATATCGTGGCCTTTATTGAGCTGCGATATCCCAAGATGGGCATCCCACGACCGCAGTAAATCGCTGCGGTTATGGCGATTACTGCATTTCATGTAACCGGTATTACTTTGTATCGATTTGAACCCGGGGGCTGGGGATATTCCATTGTCGGATCAGGATATTGGAGCCGGTGGATTCGTCCCATACATTCGTATTAGCACATCGAATTGCATAACGGGGATTGTCTCGCAGGGAGTCGGCGGCATCAGGCAAGCATAATTCGAGACGGCCGGTGCGGCCAAGGCATTCACTGGGAATTTTCAGATTCGTTTGAATCACGATGGGTTTTCCCGGCAGCCAGAGACGAGGGTCTTCGTTCAGCGGCTGGGTATAAACTCGACCGCCGCAGCGGAGGAGCAGTTGGGCCGGACGGGGATTGAACGGTGCGGCAAAACCCACGTTATCCAGACGGATTTGGATATCAAACGACAGGGTATCATCAGGGGAGATTCTATCGGTCACCGTGACGCTGCGCAGGACAAAGCAATAGCCCAGGCGCCGCTCGATGGAGTCCAGACAGCCGGCCTTTTGCCAGTGCTGTCGGATGTCGGCGGGGAAATTCCGATTCAGCCAGGAACAGTGCAGCCGTTCCATCTCGTCAAAGGTATTGTGGCAATCGTTAAGCACGTCGCGCCGGGTGAGCTGAGCACCAAAGGGGACAAAGCGGGTTTCGGCGCCGATGTGGTCGATCCATGCCCATCGCGGCATCTGGTCGGTATAGACGCCGCTGTCGTCGGGGCCGGAAAGAAAGGTGTTGTTGTAATAGCCGACGCGTGCGATGGGAGCATCGCTGAAGGCCTGTTTGTCGGTCAGGGTCCGGGTCAGGAAGATGTCGCGTTTGTATTGGGGGCGGGCGAGCACAACCATGCGGTCTTGTGGCATCGCCGCCAGCAGACGCATGAGGATGCGTTTGTAGTTGTCGGTGGTTTCTTCGCCGTTTTGCCAGTGGCGCCACTGGCCGTCGGGACCGACAAACCCGGCTTCGGCTGCCAGCAGGACGTCGGCATTTTCATGCAGAAGCGGCTTGAGCTGGTCGATGTGATGGAGGATGGTATCCAGCGAGGCGTCGGGGTCGCCGATTTTATCACTATACGATACACAGAGGATGACTTTCAGGCCGGCCTGGCGGGTGCGGTAAAAGCCCCACTCGATTTTGTTCAGGAATTCACGCGACAGGTCTTTGTCGCGAAAGTCATTGGCTGGAATTTTGCCGTAAATCAGGGTAACATACTCATCTCGCAGGTCTTCGAGCGGACGGATGTCGGCAATTTCTGTGAAGATAAGCGATTGATAAAAGCCTCTTTCGGGATTGGCAAACCGCTCATGCGTTTCTTCGAAGCCGACTTTCTGGTCGGCTGCTGCACAGGCCGCAAGGCTCATCAGCATCACCCCGATAACGTATTGTTTATGGATTGCCACGGTTCGCTCCTTTATGCAGACATTATGTGGACACCTCATTCAATGCCGTCTTTAAATCCAGATAGCGATACTTCAATCCATGTTGTATGCAAAGATTTTTGCAGAACGCTACGGCTTCTTCGCTGAGTTGGCCTTGAAGGTCGGCATCGCCGGTGCAGTTGAAGATGCGGCAGCCCGCAAAGCGCCAGGGATAGACGGAGCATTGGCTGTCTTTGCGATAGGGGCAGACGCCGGTGGTCATCGGCAGCAGCGGGATGTTGTTCTGGGTCAGGCCGGCCTGAAAATAAATCCATTCCGGCGGCGTCAGAAACAATCTATGCCCGAAGGACTCGAAATCGCAGCACTGGCCGCAGGCCTTGCAGGGCATGGGCGAGGAAGAGAGACTTGCTTCAAGCTGGCAATACAGTCTCCCCACAGCATCAACAATTGCCAGCTTCTGTTCAATCGAAAATTGAAAATCAAAAATCGACAATACTATCACTCCCACCATTTTTTCTGGGACCGGATTTTTTCGATCTGCTCGAAGGAAAATGCCGGGCCGCGATTGATGCCGGGGCAGCGCCGGGCGGCTTCGTCCCAGTCGGCCGGGGTGGCCAGATTGCAATTCCAGAACGGCCAGGTGCGGCACTGGTTGGGACGGACCGGGTAGATGGCGCAGCCCCGCTGACCATTGGCGCCCTTTTGCAGGAAGATGCAGTCTTTGGTGGCCTTGTCTTCGATGAGGGTCGTGCGCAGGCCGGAGCGTTTGATGAAACGCTTGCGGACGTCGGCCTCGGACATGCCCAGATACTTTGCCAGCATGGATATTTCTTCGGCACAAATCCAGATATAGCCTTCTTCCGGCCCGGCACAGCAGTTGCCGCAGCCGACACATTCAAAATGCAAACCACAGGAGTACCACTTTGATTTCAACTTTTACCTCATTTCTATACTAATGTCATTGCCATACGAGATTGATGTTTCACCATGAAGAACATGAAGAACAGGGAGTTTTCAATTTCAGACGCTCATTTTTTTGTCGGCTCGGCGTAGTAGCTGCTGACCTGCATGGCGTCCATATCGACGGTGATGCGGAAATAGTCCGGGAAACCGCCGAGCATTGTCGTTATCGACTGCCACTGGGGATAGACGGTCGGGTCGAAGAAATGGAAGACGCAGGTGGTGACTTTGGAATATTGATACCCGCGGGCGCTGGCCACCATGCGATCCAGCTTCGCTTTGGGGATGTTAAGCTGCTCGAGGGCGAACTTGCGGGCAATCATTTCGGCTTCCTGCGTTTCTTCTCTGCCGAGCTGGGTGGATTGCACGTTGGGCATCACCGGACTGCAGCCGGACAGGGCCACTATTGCTAAAAATGCATATACCAGAGTATGAATTACCGTTTTTTTCATATTGACCATCTTGTTCTGAGTTTTTTCAGTTCCATTGCCAATTCAAGACGCTTAAATCTTTCGCCCCGCCGGGGCTTAGAAAGAACCGCGATCTTGTTCCGGAGGCTCATGCCTCCGGCTATGATACTTTGTGACCCCTTCGGGGTCTATACCCAATGGAGATAATTACTTCGCGGCGGCAACAGCCCGCTTTTATAACATTCCGGGGGTTTACACCCCCGGCTATTTTATACGACCCCGCTGGGGTCTGAATGAAAACAATTCTCTACAGAATCGTACCGATTTTCATATTTTAACAAAAGTGCGGCTGCGATAACGTTTTCGGCAATCATAAAAAAGGGTGAGCCTTTCGACTCACCCGTATTGGATTGGCTTTACCACTTGAGGACACCGCCGGTGTCGGCGCTGGTGGCCATGGCGGCGTATTTGGCCAGGCAGCCTTTGGTAATCCGCGGGGGCCGCGGCGTCCACTGTTTTTTGCGTTCGGCCAGTTCGGCGTCGGATAATTTAATCTTGATTGTGTTGGCGGGGATGTCAATTTCAACGATGTCGCCATTTTTGAGCAGAGCGATGGGCCCGCCGACTGCGGCTTCGGGGCTGACATGGCCGATGCAGGCGCCGCGTGTGCCGCCGGAGAATCGACCGTCGGTAATCAGGGCGACGGATTCGCCCAGGCCCGCCCCCATGATGTAGCTGGTGGGGCTGAGCATTTCCTGCATGCCGGGGCCGCCTTTGGGGCCTTCGTAACGGATAATGACCACGTCGCCGGCTTTGACTTTGCCGCCGAGGATGCCATCGCAGGCTTCTTCCTGGCTGTCGAAGATGACGCAGGGGCCGGAGTGCTTGAGCATGGCGGCGGTGACGCCGGCGGATTTGACGACACATCCGCTGGGGGCGAGATTGCCGCGAAGGATGGCCAGGCCGCCGGTTTTGGAATAGGCCTTTTCGAGGGGGTGGATGCAGTCTGGATTTTTAATCTCAGCATTTTTGATCCGTTCACCGAGCGAGACGCCGGAGACGGTCATGCAATCCAGATTCAGCAGGCCCGGAATCTTGCTGACTTCCTTTAATATGGCACTGATTCCGCCGGCGGCATCGACATCTTCGATATGCCAACTGCTGGACGGGGAGACTTTGCAAATATTGGGAGCCTTGGCACTAATTGAATTTATTCTATCCAGATTATACTCTATTTCGGCTTCATTTGCCAGGGCGAGAGTATGCAGAACGGTGTTGGTGGAACCGCCCATAGCCATATCGAGAACAAAGGCATTGTCGATAGATTTTTGCGATATTATAGCTGAGGGTCGGATGTCTTTTTTGACCAGTTCGATGATTTGCCGGCCGGCTTGTTTGTATAATTCCTGACGTTTTGGATCGACAGCCAGGATTGTTCCGTTGCCGGGCAAGGCCATGCCGATGGCTTCGCACAGACAGTTCATGCTGTTTGCGGTGAACATGCCTGAGCAGCTTCCGGGGGTGGGGCAACCTGTGCATTCAAGGTCTTTTAAGTCGTCTTCATTGATTTTCTTGGCGTTATAAGCGGCGACACCCTCAAAAATCGTGATCAAATCGGCTGCCTTACCGGTTTTGGTCTTGCCAGCGGCCATAGGGCCGCCGGAGACGAACAGGGTAGGAATATCGAGGCGGACGGTTGCCATGAGCATACCGGGTATAATCTTGTCGCAATTAGGAATACATACCATTCCATCAAAGCAGTGTGCCCGAATCATGGTTTCGACGGCGTCAGCGATGATTTCACGGCTGGCAAGCGAATATTTCATGCCGGTGTGGCCCATGGCGATACCGTCGCAGACGGCAATCGTGTTGAATTCGAAGGGTACGCCGCCGGCGTCGCGGATGGCCTGTTTGACCACTTCGGCGACCTTATTGAGGTGGACGTGGCCGGGGACGATCTCACAAAAACTGTTGGCTACCGCAATAAACGGCTTGTTTATATCTGTATCTTTGAGGCCGCAGGCCCGTAACAAGCCCCGATGGGGCGCCCGTTGAAAACCGCTTTTGACTGTATCGCTTCGCATTGTTTTACTCCATAAAAGTAGTCTATCTTGCCTTCCGGCCCTGAAATGCCGAAAAGTGCGGGTATTATAACGCGATTTGGGGGTTAAAAAAACCTCTTTTTTGTGTTTTGGTGTTTTACTTTAAGGCCTTATTCTGCCGATACCTAATATACGTATGATTTGAGAATGCCGGCAAAAGAAAACCTTGTCAAGGGGGTATAGTCCAGCTATAATCCTCTTGATTGTAAGCGAAACGGCACACTCAGGATAATTTTCGGGTTTGGCGGTTTTGACCGCATCCTGATGAGGTATCCCGGCCGGCAAAAAAAATGCAAGGCAAGCACAGTCCAGATAAGGAGAAAAGTATGTCCCGGATGATGCAAGTATGTGTAATTTCAGCGGCAGCAGTCCTGATTGCAGGAATGCATGGATGTTCGTCTTCGGTCAAAATGGCTTATACCCCCACAGTCGGGCAGACCGCCACTTATGAATCCACATCCCAGTTGGTCAAGGACTTTAAATTTGAACAGCCGACTTTGAATAAAAGCCGGGAAGAGCAGACCAGTACTGTCGTGACCGTCACGTATGAGCAGAAGATCGCTGAAATCCGGCCGGATGGTTCGGCCGTTGCAGACATTACCCTCAAGGCCGTGCAGTGCAAGATGGTCAACAAGAATGAGGTGCGATATGAGTTCAACAGTGCTGATGAGAAGAACAAAGGCGATGCCCTGAATAGTATTATCGGCAAGAGCTATCGTATTGCCATCAGCCCGGAAGGCAAAGTCACCGTGGTGGATGCGGCTGCGGCAAGAGCTGTGGTTGTCAGCGGCGAAGGTCAGAAGATCGCTCAGAAAATATTCATGGACGAAAGCATCAGGGAACGCCATGAGCTGCCGCTGCCGGCTGGTGACAAGAACGTGATTTCGGCCAAGAAATCCTGGTCGAGCGTTCAGCCGTCGCCTCCCGGACTGCTGGCCCCCAAGACATTTGAAAAGGTCTATACCGTCAGCGAAATCGGCAAGGATAAAGTGGTCGTAACGATGGCTGCCAGAGAAAACCTGGATAAGCCCGCCGAGAATCAGGCTGCTGGCGCATCGAGCATGGGCATTTTCGCCAAGATGTTCGACAACCAGGATCAGTTCACCGGAAAACTGGTGATGAATCCGGCCGACGGCACGGTTTCAGAATACAACGAAACGCTGGTCAGCAGCTATGTTGCCCAGGAAAAGCCGCAAAATGCCCCGGCCGATGCCGCGCCGGACACCCTGATGATGCAGTTGACCTACAGCATCAGCCTCAAGAAACTCAACTAACCCCCTGCCTGTCCAGAGAAAGGATTCGGGATGGTTTTTGGAAGACAGCAATTGACCCGGCCGCTGTACGCGGTGATGGTATGTATGGCGGCAGTCCTTATGGGATGCCATGGTCCTGTTCAGCGAGGCGAGAACCTGCTGATTGTCAATTTCGAAGAAGGCAAAGTCCTTCGATACCAGATGACATCCAGTCGGGATGTGACGATTGAACTGACGGGCTCGACAACCGGCACCAAGCAGGGCCAGCCGCAGAAAATGACCGAGTCGATGGAACTGACCATGGCGTACAAGCCCGTCAAGGTGGATCCATTCGGCCTGACGCGGATCGAATGCACCTTTGAGGCGGTCAAGGTCAATCGCAGCTCGTTCAGCGGCCGCGGCGGCACCAGCTCGGATGCGATGGAAAGCCTTCAGGGCAAGACCTTTATCCTGGAGCTGTCACCGAGCGGGCAAATCGAGGACTTCAGCCAACTGGAGCAACTGCTGCTGGACACCGGCAAGGCGGCGTTTGATACCGCACGCAATGATTTGCGGGTCAAGAATCCGGATATGATTTATGATTTTGTCGCCCTGCAATGGTATTTGTGGGATTCGATTTCCTCGGTGCCGAATCCGCTGGATGGGGTCAAGCCGGGGATGACCTGGACAAATACGCAGTTGATTGCCTGGCCGGTGCCGATTCCGAATCCGCCCTGCCGGGTGACGACGTTCAAGCTGGATTCGGTCGTTGATGAAAACGCACAGAAAAAGGCCGTGATAGCCAGCACCTACAGGCTCAGCGATACAACCGTGGCGAACTTTCCCAAGCCCTACGAAGGCACATTCCAGATGCGCGGGCTGTTCGGCTTTTTGCGGGATTATAAATTCCAGTCGCTGGAAGGCGAAGGCAAGCAGGTATTTAACCTGAGCACCGGCACCGTGGAAAGCGACACCCAGAAGTATCTGCTGAAGACCACGGCTTCGTTTCTGCTGCCGCTGGGAGATTCCGTGCCGCATGTGGCCATCGAGCAGACCCTGCGGATTCAGAAGCTGGAACCATAAATCGGGGATGGAGGAGACGATGGAACGCAACAACCTGTGGGCCCCATGGCGGATCAAATACATTCAGGGGCTGTCCCAGAAAAGTCCGTGTTTTTTGTGTGATTATATCGCCTCGCCGCAGGAGGATGCACAGAATTTTGTGCTGTGGCGGACGGCGGATGCGGTGGTGGTGTTCAACCGATTTCCGTACAATAACGGCCACCTGCTGATTGCCCCAATGCGGCATATCGGATCGATGGAGCAGGCGACGGAGTCGGAGCTGCTGTCGATGACGCGACTGATTCGCGACAGCCAGAAACTGCTGTCGGCGGCGATTCAGCCGCACGGATTCAATGTGGGGATGAATTTCGGCCGGTGTGCGGGGGCGGGACTGCCGGACCACATGCACATTCACGTGGTGCCGCGATGGAACGGGGACACCAATTTCATGCACGTTTGCAGCGATACGGATGTCATCAGCCAGAGCATGACCGACCTGTACGCCCTGCTGCTGGAACAAAGCCGTCAACTTCAATTACCCGTGGTATAACATGCCCTGCACTCTTGCCCCATACGCCGTCACAGAACATAACAGCCGGGGCAGGCAATTCCCGGAAAAGCCTCACCGGTATCGTGCCGACTTTGAGCGAGACCGCGACCGGATCATTCACTGCGCGGCGTTTCGTCGGCTGGAGGGCAAGACGCAGGTCTTCACCACCGGCCTGAACGACCAGTACCGGACCCGCATGACACACAGTATTGAAGTCGCCCAGATCGGGCGGACGATTGCGCGGGTGCTGAATCTCAATGAAAGTCTGACCGAGGCGATCTGTCTGGCTCATGATCTGGGGCACAGCCCCTTCGGCCATGCGGGGGAAGCGGTACTCAACGAACTGACCGCCGATGTCGGCGGATTTGAACACAACCGGCAATCGCTGCGCATCGTGGATTTTCTGGAGCATCCTTATCCGTCATTTGCGGGATTGAACCTGATGTATGAAACGCGGATGGCGCTGGCCAAGCATCAAAGCCCCTATGATAAACCCGACGGATCGGCGGAGGCCATTTGTCTGGAGGGGCGGATTGCCGATGTCGCCGACCGCATTGCGTATAACTGCCATGACCTGGAAGACGGCCTGCGTTCGCGGCTGCTGAATGAAGAGCAGCTCCGGGGAGTGGTTTTGTATGAGGAGGCCTGCCGAACGGTCGGGGCTGACCGGATTGACGATATTGTCATCCGGCGGACGCGGATTTCCAAGGCCATTCTGGATTACCTGGCGATTGATGCCATCGAGACCAGCAGGCAGTTTCTGGAGAAGTACCGTATTGAGTCGCTGGAGGATGTGTACGGCTGCCCGGAGCGGCTGATAGACTTGTCGGCGGAGGCGGAAACCAAACTGCGCGAACTGGAACGGTTTCTCTATATGAATCTGTATTATCATCCGATGATTGCCGGACAGGCCCAGTCCATCCGCGGATGGCTGACCCGGCTGTTCGAGAAATACAGCCTCAGGCCGGAGCTGATGCCGCATTATTATCAGCACATGATTGCCGCGGAAGGCCTGAAGCGGATTGTCTGCGATTATGTGTCCGGGATGACGGATCGTTATGCGATGAGTATGCAGGAGTGAGTCGCCGGATATGGACCGACAAGAACCAGACTTGACCCTCGATGCCCTTGCCGCCCGGCTGGAAGACTGCCCGCTGCCTGCGGGCCTGAGACGGACCCTGCGGCAGGGGATTGTCCGCAGACTGATTGGCTGGCTGCAAAGCGGGCGTATCGATTCTGTGACGGCTCGGTTTATCGACCAGCACCCTGCATGGTTTCTGGCCCATCTGCCGTTGCGGCTATTGCCGGCGCGCTGGCATCGTTTTGTGTGCGATCCCCGGCAGTTGACCCGGCATATCGGGTGCCGGCTTCGGCTGCTTGGGCGACAGTTTGCCGGGATAGCCGCACAACAATCACCCCAGCAGAGCCGGTATCTGCATATCCCTGTGGTCGTGGGGCTGATTTGGGCCTTTCTCATCGGCCTGCATCAGGTGCATTATCAGCGGATTGGCACGATGCCGTCATGGACTAATTTGTGGTACCTGAAAAGTCTCTGGGCGATGACAGCGCCACTGCTGTGCGGAGGATTGATCGCGGGATTTGCGGGAGGTATGCGATTATTCAAGAAAATCAGGATGGCAATGCTGGGGGGATTTACGGCGGCGATGGTTTACAGTATCGGGGCGTTTTATCTTGAAAAGACCTGGCGGCAGGATTATATGCCGTCTCTGGCTGCACCGCTGGTAATCAGGCTGCTTGTCTTTATTCCGCTGTCGGGATTGTCAGCCGCGATGTTCGAGTATATTTTGTTTATTTTGCGATCCAAGGCGGGAAAGGATTTCTGATGAATCGATTATGGACAAGCGGTTTGGGGCTTGGGCTGCTGCCGGGAGCGCCGGGGACGTGGGGATCGCTGCTTCCGGCGGTGGTCTTTATGACAGCGGGGATTTTGTTCGGACCCGCAGCGGCGATCTGGGCGATGGCGGCTCTGCTTGGGGCGGGATGCGTGGTTTCGGTGGTATGCTCGCCTTCGGTAATTGCACAAACGGGTCGAACAGACCCGGGGCAGATTGTCAGCGATGAAGTCGCGGGGCAGGCCCTGGCATTGCTGCTGGCGCAGTTGGTTGCACCGCTTGATTTCTGCTGGATGTCGGCGTTTCTGTTTGGTTTGTTTCGGCTCTTCGATATCGTCAAGCCCTGGCCGTGCAAAAAGCTGGAAAAACTGCCGGCCGGCTGGGGAATTCTGGCCGATGATCTTGCGGCGGGACTGTGGGCGGCGGGTGTCTGGATTGCCGGGCGAACACTGGCTTACTGGAATGGTCTGCCGCAGGAAGAAGCCGCGATGACGGCTGCGTCCACGATCCTGCTGGGGGCCGTGCAGGGATTGACTGAGTTTTTGCCGGTGTCGTCGGAAGGTCATCTGGTTTTGTTTCAGCATCTGCTGCCGGGCATGGATGCAGAAAATCCGCAGATGATTGTATTTGACCTGGCGCTGCATCTGGGGACTGTCTTGTCTATTCTGATTGTGTTTCGTAAAACCATCGCCCGATTTTTTACCGGGCTTGCATCATCGTTCAAATCCGGATTGAAACCGGCAGAACTGATTCAGAAAAAGGCCCCGGTGCGACTGGCCATTCTGGGGATTGTTGCGACTATCGCCACCGGAGTCCTGTATATTCCTTTTGATGATTTGCTGGAATCAGGACGCGGGATGTTCGGGCTTGGGTTCTGGTGGGTGGTGTCGGCGATGTTTCTTTTCGGGGCCGATTTTCGCAAAGGCCATATTGGTCTCAAACGGTTTGGATTCGGGGCGGCGGTTCTGATCGGGCTGGCACAGGGGTTGGCGATTTTGCCGAGTGTGTCCCGCAGCGGTTCGACCATCTGTACAGCCATTCTGCTGGGAATCCGTCCGCGATGGGCGGTGGAATTCAGCTTTTTGATTTCCATTCCGGCTATCCTAGGAGGGGCTGTAATCAAAGCCATTCAAAATATTGACTATCTGAATGGCGGCAATTTTGCTGTCATGCCCACTTTGGCCGGAATGATTGCTTCCTGTATCGTCGGGATATTTGCATTAAAGATACTGATTGCAGTGTCACGGAAACGAAACCTGAAAATCTTCGCCCTGTATTGTCTGATTTTGGCGATGATGACTTTTGTGTCTTTGCTGTAGTATTTAGCTATTGTATATCTATATATGCTCATATTTTTAAAAACTTGCTTATCTCCACACGAATAAATCTTGTAAAAAAGCTTAATTTGTGAGAAAATGATGTGTTGATTGTGTGATTGTTTTTGGAGATAGAAAAATGACCAATAGTTTTGGGTCGTTTTGTGACGATTTTTATGTTGATTTATGCGTCAATACCCAGCTTGAGCTGCCGGCTGAGCGGGATACGGTGTTGAGTTTTTTCGAGCAGTTGCGTAAGCGGTTTCCGAATATGGTTCACTTTTCCAAGCGCGACAATGGGGAGTTTGTGCTTGAAGAAGAGAGACAAGGTCAGAAATATCGCTGGGTCAGCCTCGAATCCGAACGTATCACCGCCGGGTGTGCAGAACCTGAAAAGCTGGGTGAGGCGTATGCGCTGCATTGCGAGGTGCTGGAACTGATGCCCTATATGCTGGGGGTCACGGCGCTGGATGTGGATTCGATTGATGTGACCTTCACGATGGATTTTGATTATCAGGGTAATCACGATGAAGTGATTGCAGAGGCCCTGCTGGCAGGTTCGAGTTTTGGGTCGCTGTTTGAAATCGGCGGGGCCAAGACCATCGGCTGCAATCCGTCGGTGATTGTGTCGCTCAGCGAGGACTTCCGCACACAGGCACGGATCGCCGTGGAATCCCGCACGAGTGTGTATGATATGAAAAATGAGAAATTCAAACAGGATGAGCCGATCAGCCTGTACTTTACCATACGCCGCTATCCCAATCCGGCAATGTCGGCGGAGCTGATTGAATCGTATCGCCAGCAGTGCAAGCTGGGAGAGCAGTTGATGTTCGACCGGGTGCTGCCGTATTTTGTACAGCCTCTGGTCAGCGCGATTGCCCAGAGAAGATAACGGTTATTCAGGGAAGGACTTATCAATGAGCATTGAAGCACCTCTGAGCAAGTATCGTAAACACAATTTACTGATTATCATTGCCATTCTGACCGGAGCGTCCGGGTGGTTTTATTATGACGGCCATTATCACCAGAAATTCATCCAGGAACATACGCTTGAGGACGGCAGTCCTGACAGCACGCTGTATTTCAATCAGAAAAGTCCTCCGTTCATGCTGCTTGGGGCGGCGGTGCTGGGCATTCGCCTGTGGATGATCAAAGACAAAAAAGTCATCGCTGATGAGCAGGGTCTTCGGTATGAAAAAACATCCATCCGTTACGACCAGATTGAAAGTATTGATAAGACGCACTTTGGCACCAAAGGTTATTTCATCATATATTACACTGACGGCGGCCAGAAAAAACAGCTTCGTCTCAGTGATCGCGGCTTTGACAACCTGCCGACCGTGTTGGATCATCTCGTGGCCAAAATTACGTCATAATAGATAAGGACAGACTGGATAGACAATGAATTTCTGTGTAGTAGGACTTCAGTGGGGAGACGAAGGCAAGGGTAAGGTGGTTGATATTCTTGCCGAGAAAGCGGATATTGTGGTACGTTACGGCGGCGGGGCCAATGCGGGCCATACCGTCATCATCGGCGAGACCAAATTCGCCCTGCACCTGATGCCTTCGGGCGCGGTGCGGCCCAATACGACTTGTGTGATTGGCAACGGCGTCGTGGTGGATCCGGCGGTGCTGCTGGAGGAAATTGCCGGGCTTGAGGCGAAAGCTCTGAGTCTGAAAGGCCGGCTGTGGGTCAGTGCCTGTGCCCACGTGGTGCTGGATTATCATAAACTGGAAGACCGTCTGCGGGAAGAGGCCCTCGGCGCCGGAAAAATCGGCACGACGGCTCGCGGAATCGGTCCCTGCTATGCCGACAAGACCGGACGGAGCTTTGCCGTGCGGATGGGTGACCTGCTGGATACGGCGACATTGAAACAAAAGCTGGAGCATATTGTCGCTTATAAAAACAAGCTGTTTTCGGCACTGTACAATGCGGCGCCGATTTCCTGCGATGAAATCTATCAGAAATGCCTGGACTACAGCAAGAAACTCGGGCCGTACATCTGCAACACGACCGAATTGCTGCACAGGGCGCTGGATGAAAAGAAAACCATTCTGTTTGAAGGCGCCCAGGGTTCGCTGCTGGATATCGATCACGGCACGTTCCCGTTTGTGACCAGTTCCAATGCCAGTGCGCTGGGGCTGGGGCCTGGATGCGGTGTGCCGCCGCAGCAGATTCAGCGTTTTATCGGCGTGGTCAAGGCCTACACCACCCGTGTCGGCAGCGGGCCGTTCCCGTCCGAACAGGATAACGCCATCGGCCAGCGCATCCGTGACAAAGGTCATGAATACGGCACCACTACCGGGCGGCCGCGCCGCTGCGGCTGGTTTGATGCGGTTGCGGTGCGATATTCTGCGGCCATCAGCGGCATCACGGATATTGCCATGATGCACCTGGATACACTGGCGGGAATCGAGGAACTCAATATCTGTCATGCTTATCAGATTGACGGCAAGACGACCGACTTTTTCCCGGCCGATTCCAATCTGCTGACCAGGGCCCAGTGCGTCTATCAGACAGTGCCGGGCTGGAAAGAGGATTTAAGCGGCATCAGCCGGTTTGAAGACCTGCCCCGGACGGCACAAAATTACGTCAAAACTGTTGAGAAAATCATCCGGGTTCCGATCAAGATGATCGGCGTCGGCCCTCGACGGACCCAGGTTATCTATCGGTAAGCACTGTGAACAGCGACTTCCAAAGCAAAAAAGAACACGCCGCCGGACGCCTCGGCCTGGAACCTGCGGGAATTCCGTGTCATATCGCCATCATCATGGACGGCAATGGACGCTGGGCCACCGAGCGCAATCTGCCGCGTTTTCGCGGGCATGAACAGGGCGCCAAGGTCGTACAGACCATCGCCCAATATTGCGTTGACAACGGGGTAGAGTTTCTGACGCTGTATTCGTTCAGCATGCAGAACTGGAAACGGCCCAAGGATGAAGTCGATTTCCTGATGCATCTTTATGTGATTTATCTGGAAGCGATCCGTCCTCAGTTAATGGAAAACAATGCCCGGCTGATTCATCTGGGCCGGCGAGACAAGCTGCCCCAGACGGTTCTGGATGCAATTGATGAAACCATGCGCATCACCGGCACAAACACCGGGCTGACCATCGGGCTGGCGCTGAACTACGCCTCGCAGACGGAGATTGCCGATGCGGCGGCGAGCATCGCCCGCGATTGCCTGGCGGGAAAATTAAAGCCTGAAACCATTGATGAAAAAGAATTCGCCAGGCATCTCTATACGGCGGGCTGGCCGGAAGTGGATTTGTGCATCCGTACCAGCGGGGAGATGCGCATCAGTAATTTTCTGCTGTGGCAGATGGCCTATTCGGAATTTTATGTCACCCCCACCTACTGGCCGGATTTTACCGAAGAGCTGATGGACAAAGCCATTACCGATTATTCCCGGCGAAGCCGTCGATTCGGCGACGTCAAACCCGCCAAGACTCAGTAATTCCTGACTGCCATGCTGAAATACCGTCTTATTTTCGGAACGTTGATGACCGCCCTGTTTATCGGGCTGATTCTTTTGGATGCCTGGCTGGACGGCACACTGCTTGCAACGCAGCAGCCGGCCGCGGTTGAGGCCACGATTTTATGCGGATTGCTTTCCCTGATGGCCATTCCGGCCCAGCTTGAACTGGGCAAACTGGCTCGTCAAAATGGGGCATTGATATTCACGCCAATCGCCCTGCCGGCAACGATATTGATGTCCCTGACATTCTACCTGAAACAATTTGAATTATTTTCTACCCATATTTATACATATTATGTACTCTTTTTGCTTTCCGCTGTAGTTTTGCTGAGTTTCCTGACCCAGGGAGTCCGCTTTGGGGTTCAGGGAGTACTAAAAAATTGCTCGGCAACGGTGTTTTCGGTAATGTATCTGGGATTATTGTGCAGCTTTGTGCCGGCCATTCGAATTCACTATGGAGTCGGGGCATTTTTGATGTTTATTTTCACCGTAAAGTGTTCTGATATAGGGGCTTACACAGCAGGCAGACTGTTTGGCAAACACAAAATGGCTCCCTCGATTTCGCCGGGTAAGACCTGGGAGGGTCTGGGGGGGGCGGTAGTCTTTGCCGCGGTAACGGGCTTCTGTTTTTCCCATTTTTGTGGTATAATGCCTTCGTTGGCCGGCCTTTTGTTTGGAGCACTCTTCGCCGTACTTGGGCAAATGGGAGATTTGGCCGAGTCGATGCTCAAACGGGATGCAACGGTCAAAGATTCCGCAAGCCTGATACCGGGCTTTGGCGGAGTCCTGGACGTAATTGATTCACCGCTGGCGACCGCACCAGCGGCGTTTGTCTATTTCTGGTTATGCTGCGGCATCTAAGGATTCAAGTTGGAAATACATATAGAATTGGAATCGCAGGCACAGCGGCTCGAACTGTTCGGGCCGGCGGATAGCCACTTGCGCCTGTTGAAAAACAATCTTAATATTCAAATCACCGCCCGCAACGGCAGCATCATCCTGACCGGCGAGCCGGATAATGTCCGTCGTGCCGCGGAAATCATCGACCGGATGCAGAAGCAGATTCTGCAGCGAAGGCAGCTCAATGAAAATGATGTGCGGGAGTTTCTGGCCCATTCGATTATGACCAAAGCCCGGGCCGAACGCAATGATGTGATCGAAGTGTATTCCCACAAAGGGATTATTGAGCCTTTTACCGCCGGGCAGTATCGTTATATCGAAACGATGCTCAAGAATGATATGACTTTCTGCATCGGGCCTGCCGGAACGGGCAAGACTTACCTGGCGGTGGCGGTGGCGGTGTCCATGCTCAAGAAAAAACAGATTCGCAAAATCGTTCTGGCCCGCCCGGCGGTCGAAGCCGGAGAACGGCTCGGGTTTCTGCCCGGCGACTTGCAGGCCAAGGTTAATCCGTATCTGCGTCCGCTGTTCGACAGCCTCGAAGACATGATGGAATTCGGCCAGATGCGCAAGTTCATGGAAATGGATATTATCGAGGTGATTCCGCTGGCCTTTATGCGGGGACGCACGCTCAATGAAGCGGTGGTCATCTGCGATGAAGCCCAGAACACCACGCCCTCACAGATGCTGATGTTTCTGACGCGGCTGGGGCGAGGCTCCAAGATGATCATCACCGGCGACATCACCCAGACTGACCTGGAAAAAGGACAGGTCAGCGGCCTGATTGACGCCTCCAGAAAATTACAGGACGTCGCCGGGATCGGCTTTGTGGAACTGGAACGAGGTGATATTGTACGTCATAATCTGGTGCATCGCATCGTCCAGGCATACGACCAGACCAAAAAAGAATCTTAACAGGCTAAGACGTGTTTTTTCTGAAGAAAAAAATCAGCGCCAGGCGACAGCAGGTTCGCAATACGATTGCCGCCGAACGGCTCGGCCGGTTCAGTTCATTTATCAATGGACCGCACCCGGCGGCGATCGGCGTACTGCTGCTGTTTATGGTCGGAGCCGTCTATCTGCTTGGACTGGATACCAAAGGCAAGACCGTTTTCACCGTTTTGTTCTCCAGTTTCAAACCGTCGGCGGAACTGGCTGCACTGGCAGTCATTGTTGTCCTGACCTGCCTGGCTGCGGCGGTTTATATCAGGCACTATCAGCCTCGCATCATCGGCAGAAAATCCCGCTGTCTGAACCTGGCGGTTTTGTTGTGGCTGCTGCTGGCGCTGACGCGCATCGGGTCGATGTACCCGGAATGGGAATACCTGGCGACCGGAACGGTTATCACTGCGGCAATGATTATGACCATCGTATATAACCAGCGGTTTGCCATGGGCATCAGCCTGTTTTATTCGATCCTGGCCTGTTTTGCGGTGGGACGCATCGCCACGGTGGAACTGTTTTTGACGATGATGTCCGGCGCCACGGTCTGCTGCTTCAGCCTGCGGGAAATTCGCACCCGTATGAAACTGGTCCAGGTGTCGGCAACGGCGGCGCTGATTGTCTTTATCATTGCCGCCGCCATGCAGACCATTCAGCTTCCTCTTGAGGAGATGGTCAAGGAGCGAACCACCGGCGAGATTCTGCGGAAAATTTTGAAACCGGCTGCCTCCGCCGCCGCGGTAACAATTGCCGTGGGTGTCATCATTCAGGCCTTCCTGCCGATTATCGAGCGGGTCTTTAAAATTGCAACCAGCATGACGCTGATGGAATACAGTGACGCCAACCAGCCGCTGCTGAAAAAACTGGCCATGGAAGCGCCGGGCACTTTCAGCCATTGCCTGCTGATCGGGTCGATGGCGGAACACGCCGCCGAGGCCATCGGCGCCAACGGGCTGCTGTGCCGGGTGGGATCCTATTATCATGACATCGGCAAAATCAACAAGCCCGGCTACTTTGTCGAGAACCAGATGGGTTCGGTCAGCCGGCATGAACAGCTCTCGCCGGCCATGAGTCAACTGGTCATCGTCGGCCATGTCAAGGACGGCATCGAAATCGCCCGCGAATACGGGCTGCCGTCGGTCCTGCGGCAATTTATTGAAAGTCATCACGGCACGACGCTGATGGAATATTTCTATAACGAGGCAAAAAAACGTCAGGATGAAAAGATGTCGCCGGTGTCCGAGGCCGAATTCCGCTACCCCGGCCCCAAGCCGCGGACGCGGGAATCGGCAATCGTGATGCTGGCCGATGCGGCCGAAAGCGCCGGACGCAGCATGACCGAACCGACGCCGACCAAGATTGAATCGCTGGTGCATTCGATTGCCATGAAGCGACTGCAGGACGGCCAGTTCGATGAATGCGACCTGACGCTGAAAGAACTCAGCCGGATCGAAGCGGCGCTGGCCAAATCGCTGGCGGCCCATCATCACAGCAGAATCGCTTATCCCAGATTAAACGGCTCCGAAGAGAGCCAGACTCGTCCCGCAGCAGTCGCAGGCATTCAACAGGCACAATGAAAACACAAAAAGCATCCATTTGGGTACACCTGGACTGTCGGGTCCCCTGTGCGGACCTCGACACGGCCCGGCTCCGGCGACTGGCCCGAAAGGTCTGCAAACGCTTTGACGCCGTGCCGGCCCGGGTTTCGATCAGCATCGTGGATGACGGACAGATTAAAATCCTGCACAAACAGTTTTTCAATACCGCCAAAACAACCGATGTCATCAGCTTTGACCTGACCGATGAACCGGATTCGGTTCGCGATTTTGATATTATTATCAATATTGACCAGGCCCGCCGCCAGGCTCAGCAACGCGGACACACCGCCGAAGCCGAGATGTCGTTATACCTGGTCCATGGCCTGCTGCACCAGCTCGGATTTGACGATCTCGAGCCGGCACAGGCACGTCGGATGCACGAGCAGGAGGACGCCATCCTGCAGGATGCGGGATACGGCAAAGTCTATGATTCGACCAGGAAAGGATAATCCGTCGTGGACAATACAACACTGACGATCGTTTTAATCTGTCTGCTGACGATGCTGTCGCTGTTTTTTTCGCTGCATTCGCTGGCCTTGCGCGGCATGAGCAAGGTCAAGCTGCACGATGCCTTTCGCGCCGCCGGCAAGGATGCCCATTTTGACCGGTTCTATCAGCAGAGCGAAGCCATTAACCTGACCTGCGGTTTTTTCCGGCTGCTGGCCAATACCGGCATTATTCTGGGCCTGACGCATCTGTTTGCCGATCGTCATTACCTTGTCACGCTGATTGTCAGCATGGTACTGATCGAAACCTTTGCACTGGCGATTCCCCATTCCTGGTCCAAGCACGCCGGCAAGTCCATTCTGCCGAGGACGTATCCATTGATGGTATTCATTCTGATACTGATGAAGCCGATTCTGCAGATTTTCGTCTGGCACGACCGGCTGGTGCGTCGGCTGGCCGGGGCCCCCAACCGCTCCACCGATGAAATCATGGAAGAACAACTGCTCAGCGCCGTCGAACAGGGAAAGCTCGAAGGGGTCGTTGACGACGAAGAGGTGGACATGATTGAAAATGTCCTGGAACTGGACGAGACGACCGCCGAACAGATTATGACGCCGCGGACCGACCTGATAGCACTGCCGTCGGATGCGGATTTGTCCACCATTGTCAAGACGATTTCCCACGCGGGTCACTCCCGTATTCCGATTTACGAAGGGACCATCGACAATATCATCGGCGTGCTGTATGTGCGGGACCTGCTGTCGGAAATCGGAGGCAACCCGGACGAATTCAATCTTCGCAAAAAAATGCGTTCTGTGTATTTTGTGCCGGAGACCAAGCCGCTGCGCGATCTGCTGCACGAGTTCAAAAAGCAGAAGCTGCATATCGCCGTGGTGCTTGACGAATACGGCGGCACTGCGGGCATTGTCACCATCGAAGACATCCTTGAACAGCTTGTCGGGGATATCGAGGATGAGTACGATACCAACCAGACCGAGGCGTTCAAGACCATCAGTGATACGATCACCGAAGTCGATGCGCGGATGTACATTGACGATGTCAACGCCCAGTTGCATATCCAATTGCCCGACGAGGAAGACTACGACACACTGGGAGGATTTGTCTTTTCGCATCTGGGGTACATCCCAAAGACCGGCCAGACGTTTGATTATCAGGGACTGCGATTTACCATCACCGGCGCCGAGCCGCGAAGTGTGCGCCGCGTGCGAATCGAAAAACTCCAGCCCGAAGACGAGGAAAACACATAAGGAGACCCCGCCATGCTTGAAAAAGATCAGGCCATCTGTCTGCGGGCGGTCAATTATTCCGACACCTCGCAGGTGGTCACTCTGATGACCCGGGACCACGGCAAAATTGCCTGCATGGCCAAAGGATCCAAACGCCCCAAATCGGCCATGGACGGGGCGATTGAGCCGTTTTCATTCGGGCCGGCGGTTTTTTCAGCACCGAAAGAGGACGGCCTGACCACCCTGAGTGAATTTTCCCAGCAATTGCGGTTTCGTCCGCTGCGGCAGAATTTGTTTGCTCTCAACTGCGGGCTGCTGGCGGCGGAATTGATGGAGTCGCTGACCGAAATGAACGACCCTCATCCGCAGCTTTTTGATGCCTTTGTGCATTTCCTGGATTCGGTTCAGAGTGTCTCGCAGACTGCCTCGCAACTGGCTCACATGATTGTCTTTGAGCTGACCCTGCTGCAGGAAATCGGAATCGGCCCGGTAACGGGCCGCTGTGCCAATTGCTCGGATGCGTTCGGCAGCCGATGGAAATATGCATATTTTTCCACTGAAGCCAAAGGACTGCTTTGTCCGGGATGCGAAAATGCGTTCGTGGAAAAAATCCGGCTGGAGATTCATGCGGCCGCGGCACTGTCCGAACCGCAGCGGCTTTCCAAAACATCCGAAGCCCTGCTGCGCCAGATTCAGAATGCCATGCTGCACCATTTCACGCAACTGCTTCACCGCCCGCTTAAACTGGCACAGTGGTTTTTGTCTTAATGACCTTCCTGCTCTTCAAATAATTCCGGCTGAGCGGCCGCTGATTCTTTTTTGGTTTGCGGCATGGTCATGCCGAGATGGTCGTATGCGGCACGCGTGATTTCCCGCCCGCGTTTGGTCCGACGGACAAAGCCGATCTGCAGAAGATACGGCTCGACCACATCTTCCAGCGTATCGCGTTCCTCGCCGAGGGTCGCGGCAATCGCCTCAATTCCCGCCGGGCCGCCTTCATAGACCTGAATCAGGGCCTTCATAAACGCCCGGTCCAGATCGTCAAGACCCAAGTGGTCAATCCGTTCCATTTTCAATGAATTATCGACAATATCCCGAGTCAGCTTGCCGGTGCCTTTGACCTGGGCGTAATCACGCACCCGTTTGAGCAGGCGGTTGGCGATACGCGGTGTGCCCCGGCTGCGGGCGGCAATCAGCTCCAGCGTTCCATCCTGAAAGGACAGTTCCAGCAGTTTGGCCGACCGACGCAAGATGGAGGTCAGTTGTTCAATTGAATAAAATTCCAGATGGTATAACATCCCGAACCGGCTGCGCAGGGGGGCACTGAGCAGCCCCGCCCGTGTTGTTGCTCCGATCAGCGTGAATCGTTTCAATGGGAAATTAATTGTCTTGGCATGCAGGCCGCTATCGACGGTAAAATCGACCTTAAAATCCTCCATCGCCGGATAGATGAATTCCTCCACGGGGGCGCTGAGCCGATGAATCTCGTCGATAAACAGGATATCGCCGGTGTTGACATTGCTCAACAGGCCCATGACATCGCCCTGTTTGGTCAGGGATGGGCCGGACGAGACGCGGATGGCCGCGTTCATCTCATTGGCAATGACGTTGGCCAGGGTGGTTTTGCCCAGTCCCGGCGGGCCGTAAAACAGGATATGCTCCAGCGGTTCGCCACGCTGCCGGGCCGCCGCAATGGCAATCGACAGTTTTTCCACGACATTGCTCTGTCCGACGATTTCTGTCAGCCGTTTGGGACGCAGCGCGGTATTAAACTGCTCTTCCCGGTCTCCGCCGCTGTCGGCACTGATAACACGATCTATAGCCATGCTGTTCTCTGCAATCTACCCTTCGCCATCATTTATACTTCAATTCCCTGCTTGACCCGGTAGGCCAGCGGGACCAACTGCTCGGCGGTTTTGACCTCCGGATGCCGCCGGCAGGTCAGTTCGATCAATTCCATCGCCTCGGCCCGTTTTTCACCCCAGGCGATCAAAATCTCCAGCGCCTCGGTCTGGAATGTCGCAAATGCCGCACGGGGCCGGCCTTCGGTCTGGGTCTCGACGGCAAAGGCGGTCAGTTTGCCTTTTAGCTCGGCGATCATCATCTGGGCCATCTTCTTGCCCACCCCCGGCAGGGTCGCCAGCATCTTTTCATCACCCGATTCAATCGCACCGGCAATCCGTTCAATCGGCATGGCCAGCGACTTTAACCCCTTCTTGATGCCCATGCCCTTGACGCTCGTGTAAATATCAAAGAAATCCCGGTCTTCTTTGGTCAGAAAACCCACCATCCGCGGAACGAGATTGCCGCCGCCGAGCGTGCCTTCATAATATTCCATCGTGCACAGCGTCACCGTCGAGCCGGCCTGGCCGCTGAGGCGATTGACCGCATAACCCGGCAGCATCAGCTCATAGCACACCGCCCCCACCTGCACCCAGCAGGATGTCTCATCCAAACTTACCAACTTGCCTTCAATTTGTACGATCATATTTATTTCTTTTTTTAGAACCTGTTAATCCCGTCTAAATATTATTTTTTCCTGTCATTGATACAGCACAGGGCCGCAGCAATCGCATCCGCGACATCCGCCGGCTCCGGCAGGGCCGCCAAGCCAAGGACTGACTGGATCGCCCGCTGCATCTGCGGTTTTCCCGCGTGGCCGTTGCCGGTCAGCGATTTTTTAATCCGCGTGGCTGAAAAACTCCGCACCTCGGCCTCCATCGCACCGGCCTGCTGCAGCAGAACCCCGCGGGCATGGCCCATCAAAATCGCCGTCCGCGGATGCTGATAATGCGAATACAACTGCTCCACGGCCACGATACCAGGCCTGTATTTTTCCACCACCGTCCGCATATCTTCGGCAAGCTGACAGAGCCGCTGCTCAAGGCGCTTTTTGCCGTCGGTGCGGAACACCCCAGCTTCCAGCAAGGTCGTCCGCAACAGCTCCGCCTTGATGACCGCATAGCCGCACACCTGCAAACCGGGGTCAATACCTACGACAATCATTTTTATGCCCCCCAAGGCCTTTTTTGAAATTTTTTAAAATAACTTCTTTTAGCTCCTTTCAGTGATGTTTTACTGGCCCAATGACATTTATCATAAGAATCCATAATACCAACATGTGTCGGATTAACTGACAAATACGCATCTTGACTGCAAGGTATGGGCAATTGTATTGTCTCACCAATCCCGAGCTTTTTAGGTAATTCAGAGCTATATTGATTCGTATAGTCATACATTACGTGGGCATATTTATTAAACCAATTAATTCCTAAGAATCGCAGAATAGATAACTTTGCCATTGCAATGGAATTACATACAATTTCGCCAGGACCATGATTGGTAGCATATATAAAAATATAATTTTCTGATTCGTATTCTCCATGTTTTATAAAAGATATACTAACACGAACTTTTAATCTGGGTTTTAGAAGTACATCTCTGTAAATATTCCATCCGAGGGAAAGTCCACTGATTAGAAGAGAAAAGGCACTGACAGTAACTGCAATGATTCCTATTGTTTCAGGCTTCATTTCCGTCTCCACGTGGTTATGCCGCCGGGTTTGTCTTCGAGGACGATGCCGCGGGCTTCGAGGTCTTTGCGGATCGCATCGGATGCCGCAAAGTCTTTATTCTTTCGGGCTTCCATCCGCTTTTGTATCATCTGGCCAATCAGGAAATCCAGCAGGTCATTATCCGCCCCTGCCGCCTGCGGATATTGGGCGGGCACAATCCCCAGCACATCGCCGCCCAGCCGACGGAACTGGTCGTCAATCGCCTTGAGGGTCGCGGCGGTCACCTTCTGGTTTTCCAGCAGGCGATTGCTGATTTTGACCATCTCAAACAATACGGATATGGCGATGGCCGTATTAAAATCGTCGTTCATCGCCTCTTCAAATTTTGCCCTGGCCGCATCCAGCTCCGCCAGCACAGACGCATCAGCGTCTCCTGCCGGGGCGGAATTCAGTTTATTGCGAAGTCCCTGCACGGCCGCGGCAATCCGGTCATAACCGCTCTGGGCTGCCGACAGCGCCGCATCCGAAAAATCAATCGTCATCCGGTAATGGCTGTTCAGAATCAACTGCCGCACCGCCAGAGGGTCATACGCCCGGCTCAGGGCCGGGTGCCGGCCGGTGAACAACTGGTCCAGCGTAATGAAATTGCCCAGGCTCTTGCCCATCTTCTGGCCGTTGACGGTGACCATGTTATTATGCAGCCAGTATTTGACAAACGGCACGCCGTTGGCCGCCTCGGACTGGGCGATTTCGCATTCATGATGGGGAAACTGGTTTTCCAGCCCGCCGCCGTGAATATCAATCGTCGCTCCAAGATATTTCATGCTCATCACCGAGCATTCCAGATGCCAGCCGGGATACCCCTTGCCCCAGGGGCTGTTCCACTGCATGATATGATTGGACTCGGCCTTCTTCCACAGGGCAAAATCCGCCGCGTTGCGTTTTTCCTGGTTGACCTCAATCCGCGCCCCCGCCTGCATTTCCTCGACATTGCGGCCGGACAGCTTGCCGTAACCGGGCCATTTCGTCACATCAAAATACACCGAACCGTTGACTTCATACGCCACGCCTTTGCCAATCAAGGACTGCACCAGCTCAATCTGTTCGGGGATATGCCCCGTCGCGCGCGGGCTGATATCGGGACGCAGACAATTGAGCTTATCCATATCGCGGAAATACATCCACGTGTAATATTCCGCAATCGCCATCGGATGTCGGGCCTCTTTTTGGGCCTGCTTGGCGATCTTGTCTTCGCCCGCATCGGCATCATCGGTCAGATGACCCACATCGGTGATATTCTGCACATACGTCACCGCATAGCCCAGGTACCGCAGCCAGCGGGCCATGATATCAAAGCTGACATAGCTCTTGCCGTGCCCCAGGTGCGGCGGTCCATACACCGTCGGCCCGCAGACATACATCCCCACCCTGCCCGGGTTAAGCGGCACAAATTCTTCGGTCTTTCGTGTCAACGTATTATAAACATGCAATCCCATAGTATATCAATCCCGCATAAAAAAGTGTTCAGCATGGCGGCTTATTTTACTTTTCGCCGGAGCATGGTAATCGCTGTCGCGGCAATCGCCCGGCATTCTCCGACGGCATCCAGGCCTTCATTGGTCTTGGCCTTGATATTGACATTGGCAAAATCCATCTCCAGCAGTTCGGCGATACGTCGTTTCATCTGTCCCCGGTACGGCCCCAGCTTGGGCAGTTGGGCATGCACAATCAAATCCACATTCACCATCTCCCAGCCCTGCTGGCCGACTTTCCAGACGACCTGCTTGAGCAGTTCGGCACTGTCGGCGTCTTTCCACTGCGGGTCGGTATCCGGGAACATCATTCCGATATCCCCCAGCCCCGCCGCACCCAGAATCGCATCCGTCACGGCATGCAGCACCGCATCACCATCGCTGTGGCCCAGCAGCCCCAGCTCAAACGGAATCTCGATGCCGCCCAAAATCAGTTTCCGCTCCGGTACCAGCCGATGAATATCCGTGCCTATCCCGCTGCGATAGTCGTACTGGTGTTGAATCACAGAATCCCTTTCGTGCTGGGAATATCTCCGCCGACTACTTTGACTGCTGCCGCCATGGACTGGCCCAGCGCCTTGAAAATGGCTTCGGCAATATGGTGGCTGTTGGTGCCGTAGGGGACATCCACGTGCAGGTTGAATTTGCCCGCCGTGGAAAACGCCCGCAGAAACTCTTCCACGCATTCCACATCGAAATCGCCGATTTTCTGCGTGTGATACCTGGCCCGGTACACCAGATACGGCCTGCCGGATAAATCCACCGTGACCTGCGCTTTGGCATCTTCCATCGGCACGACACTGTCGCCGAACCGTACAATGCCTTTCTTGTCGCCCAGAGCATCGCACAGGGCCTGCCCCAGGCAGATCGCCACATCCTCGACGGTATGATGCGCATCCACATGCAGGTCGCCTTTGGCCCGCAGGGCCAAGTCCATCTTGCCGTGCTTGGCCAGATGGCTGAGCATATGGTCAAAAAAGCCGATGCCTGTATCAATCTGATACTGGCCCCCGCCGTCCAGATTCAGGTCCAGGGCAATATCCGTCTCGGTTGTTTTGCGTTCTATTTTTGCGTTTCTATTCATCGTTATCGTTCCATTTGTCTGAACTGTCAGCCGTTATCATCCGAGACATGGGTGTAAAGGGCCTTCCACCCTTCTTCTTTGAGCACAAACACAATCGTCTGATTAAACGACGTCCCAAAAGTTCGCCCATCCGTCGTCGTGACCGCAGCCCGGCCCTGCTCGATCCAAAGCACAGTCTGCGGCGAAACAACCGTCACATCCTGCCGGTTGAATTGATACTCGACTTTCTGAATGCCTTTGTATCGTTGTTTATACACATCATACGCCTGCTTGCGGGTCAGCAGTTGTTTGCCGTCATTGATAAAAATCGCATCGCCATGTTCGGCCACGCAACTGAACATCGTCTCCACATCCGCCCGTGCCGCGGCGCCGGTAATTTTATCGTGGACTTGCCGAACCTCTTCCGTAATTGCCTTGACCTGCGATTCCGACATAACCGGCCCAGCCGTCCGACAGGAACAAACCGCCAAAAGAAACACCGCAACGACAATCCGCACACTCCAACTCCTCAGACTGCTCATAGACTTACTCCCTGCTCAGAATCTCTCTGATGGCCCCCAGCAATTGATCATTCTGTTGCGGTGTTCCGATCGTAATCCGCAATTTATCTTCCAGGCCGGGCAGTTTGAAATACCGCACATAGATATCCCGCTCGGCCAGCAGTTTGAATACCTTTTCCGCCGGCATCTGAATCGATTGAGCCAGGATAAAATTCGTCGCGCTGTCCGGCACGGCAAATTCCATCTTCCGCAGTTCACCAATCACACGCGACCGCTCCGCGATCACGTTGGCGACACAGTCGTTATGATAAGCCTGATCCCGCAAGGCCGCCGCCGCCGCGGTTATCGTAACCGCATCAATATTGTACGAATCCTTGACCTTGACCAGCCCTTCAATCAGCGCTGGCTGGGCAAATCCAAGCCCCGCCCGCATCCCGGCCAGCGAATACCCCTTGCTCATCGACCGCAGCACGATGACATTGGCAAAATCCCGCACCAGCCGCAGGCAATTGTCCTGTGCAAAATCCACATACGCCTCATCCACCAGCAAAACACCTTCCAGCCGGCCGGCCAGTTCAGCAATCTTATCTACCGCCGTAAAATCACAGGTTGGGGCGTTCGGATTGCAGACGATGGTAAACGGGGCATTAATTCGAGCCAGTTCCTCCAGACTATCCATATTCCGGTCAATCTGAATCGCCCGGCAATCCTGTAATTTGGCCAGCACCGGATACAACGAATAGGTCGGCTCGGCCCATGCCGCCGGGCGGTCCGCATCGCAAAACGCCCGAAAGGCATAATTGAGCAGCTCGTCGCCGCCGTTGACACAGAGGATATGGTCCTCCGGCAGGCCAAAGACCTCGGATGCTGCCAGACGAAACGCCCCGCCCATGGGGTCGGGGTAGCGTCGGACTTGAAAATCGCGTATTCCCCGAATGGCCTCAAGTACTTTGGGGGACGGGGGATATGGATTTTCGTTGGTGTTGAGTTTGACTGCATCCGGATTTTTTGGCTGAAAACCCGGCGTGTAGCCTTCCATCTTCTCGATTGTCTCTCTAAAATATCCCATATTCTATATCCATTTAAACCTCTGAATTATACGCAAAAATCATAGAAAAGAAACCATTGATTTCACAGATTTTCATAGATTAAAAGACAGTCGCCTTGCCGCCTCAGACCTCGTTCACAGGTCGAGCAAATCGGATATTGTCGATTCAGGTTGACAAAAGCAGCCGGAAAGGGGTACAATTGCTACACTGTTGTCGCCAGAGGTGTAGGGTAAAGCGGTTGTTTTTTTAAAAAGGTCAAGCAGCGAATCTGATCTATTAATTTGGATGAAGGAGCATTTTATGGACACTGCATCAACTCCACGGAAAATTCCGGCTTGGGTTAAACTCTGTCAGTGGATTGGGCTGGCGTGTCTGGGCCAGTTTTTGATCGTTGCGATTATCGGAGTTCTCCGCGGCTATTCGGTTCAAAGCCATATTCCATCTTATGTGATGCTGGGCGGATCCATCCTATTAATGATTGGACATGCAGGAAGAAACTTTTCGTTTAGTGAAGAAATACCCCGGATGACATGGAGGCAAACTCTAAGTTTTTACTGGACGCTCTATCTTGTTTTCTTTATTTGGGGACTCAACAGCATCCCGGGGGCCATGCAGGGCCGCTATCGCAAACAGGGGGATGAATTTTTCAAGCAGAAGAACTATCCGGCTGCCATTGCCATGTATCAAACAGAAGTAGATACCTGGTATCTGCGGCTGCGGTATAATTATCACGAGGATAGCTGTCTGTTTGGGATTGCCCAGTCATATTGTCAATTGGAGAATTTTGAACAAGCTCGTCAAACCTATCAGCGACTCCTTAAAGTGGCCCGAGGCTATTACCAGGAGCGAAGCCAAACCGAACTGGCTGAACTGGACACTGAGCTGAAAAATATCGCCGAACTGGAAAAACAACTGGCCGATGCGGCGGATGATGATCAAAAAGCTCAAATCCTGTGTGACATGGGATTGGCCTATCGCAAAATTGAATGCAGCAAAAAAGCAACCGAGCTATACTCCCGAATCCAGACGCTGAACACCACCGAAATCTGGAAAGAAACAGCCCAAAAAATCGCCGCCAGTTGCATCTAAAAGAAAGTGAATCGCGACAGGTCAGGCTCAGGCTTGCTTGCCGCAATAATCAATCAGGCGGGCGATTTCGCTGCGTAAATCGTGCCGATTGACAATCATATCGATAAATCCATGCTCCAGCAGGAATTCGGAGCGCTGGAAGCCTTCGGGAAGCTCGATTTTGATGGTCTGCTGAATCACCCGCGGCCCGGCAAATCCAATCAGGGCATTCGGCTCGGCAATAATAATATCCCCCAGCATCGCAAAGCTGGCCGCCACGCCGCCGGTGGTCGGGTCGCTCAGCAGTGAAATATACAGGCCGCCCTTTTCATCCAGCCGGGCCAGTGCGGCACTGGTCTTGGCCATCTGGGACAGCGAGACCAGCCCTTCGTGCATCCGTGCCCCCCCCGAACACGACACCACCACAAACGGCAGGTCTTCTTCAATGGCAATATCCACCCCGCGGCAGAATTTCTCGCCGACGACCATCCCCATCGAGCCGCCCAGAAAATTAAAATCCATCACCGCCAGCACCACCCCGCGGCCCTTGATAAAGGTCTTGCCCACGAGGATCGCCTCATGCGTGGCGGTCTTGGCCGGGTCAAACCCGATGCGGTCTTTATAGGATTTATCGCCCCAGGTAAAGCCCAGCGGGTCGCTGCTGCCCAGGTTGGCTCCAATCTCTTCAAAGGTTCCCTCGTCGGCAAGCTGGCGCACCCGGGTCGGCCCATCCACACGGAAATGACAGCCGCAATCGGGACACACGTTGAGATTTTCCTCCACGGTCTTTCGGTACAGCATCTGCTGACAGGAGGAGCAGGCCATCCAGAGGCCGGCCGGCATCTCTTTACGTGGTTTCAGTGAAAATCCATTCCAACCTGCTTTTTTATTTTTCGCCATAGTTATACTGATCGTATTTGAAATTTCCTGGTTCGTCGCGGCTCAAGAGCTTTCAGCCGCCAGCGTCCAGCAACAGCTTTATCACCGCGGCTATGCAGGGTCACTTAACCCCGTGAATACGCGCGGCATAAAACGGCCTGTGGCCGTCGCGGAACAATCATACCCGTTGGGTATAATTCAGGCCGCAGGCCTGTCCGCATTTTTGCCTTTTTATTTTTAACTTTTACCTTTTCTTACCGCCGTCAACAGCGCGTTCATCGCCGCCGCACGGTCGGGCTGTCCAAAAATGGCGTTGCCCGCCACGAAGGTATCGGCGCCGTAATCGCGTGCCTTGACAATCGTATCGGCATAAATGCCTCCATCGACTTCAATCCGCACATTCGGCCCGACAATCTCCCGTACACGCCGGCACTTCTGAGCCGCATCGTCCATGAACACCTGTGCCCCGAATCCGGGATTGACTGTCATCACCAATACCATATCGCACAGCGGAGCGACTTTTTCAATCGTCCCGACCTCGGTCGCCGGATTCAGCGTGATGCCGACCTGGGCACCCAGGCCGCGAAGGGTCTTGACAAACTCTTCCGGCTGCCTGACGGCTTCAATGTGAAACGTAATCAAATCCGCACCCGCCTTGATAAATGCCTCCGCATAACGCTGGGGCTCACTGATCATCAGGTGTGTATCGAGAAAGGCATCGGTGCACTTGCGAATCCACTTGACCACCACCGGCCCAAGGGTGATATTGGGCACAAAATGGCCGTCCATCACATCCAGATGCACCATCTTCGCCCCGGCCCGCGTGACCTGGGCGATTTCGGACGCCAGATTCGCAAAGTCCGCACTCAGGATCGACGGCGACAGCTCATACGTTCCAGCGGGTGGTATTTTTCTTGCGTTCATTCTTATTTGATTTTGTTATTGATACAAACAAAAGCAGAAACCGCACAACAAAAAACCATGAAGCTCATGAAGCCCATCAAGGATACTGCTTCATGTCCTTCATGCTCTTCATGGTTTTATCACTCTGTACAATCGATACTCTCGCTGATTACTTCTCGTCCAGAATATCGATGGCTTTAAACTTCTTGCCTTCCATGAATTCCAGACTGGCGCCGCCGCCGGTGGAGACATGCGTCACCTTATCCGACAGCTTCATCTTCTTGATGGCGCTGGCACTGTCGCCGCCGCCGATGATGCTCTTGGCGCCCTTGCCGGTCGCATCCGCAACCGCCTGAGCAACAGCCTTGGTGCCCTCATCAAACGGCTTCATTTCGAACACGCCCATCGGGCCGTTCCACACGACCGTCTTGGCGTCGGCCAGTTTTTCAACGAACAGCTTGCGTGTCGCAGGCCCAATATCCATCCCCTGCCATTCATCCGGAATGTCACCAGAAACAACCTTGTTTTCGGCGTTTTCCTTGAAGTCTTTGGCGATGACGGTATCGACCGGCAATACCAGTTCGCATCCGGCGGCCTTGGCCTTGCCGTACAGCTCTTTGGCCTTTTCAATGAAATCGTCTTCACACAGGCTCTTGCCGACCTTTTTGCCGTCGGCCTTGAAGAACGTATACGCCATCGCGCCGCCGATGAGAATGCGGTTGACCTTGCTCAGCAGGTTTTCAATCACAGCCAGCTTGTCCGACACCTTGGCACCGCCCAGAATCGCCACAAACGGACGCACCGGGTTATTGATGGTATCGCCGAGGAACCTCAGTTCTTTTTCGACCAGGAAACCGACGACTTTGGGCTTGTTGCCCATCATCTGCGGCACCGTCAGCATCGAGGCGTTATCGCGGTGAGCCGTACCAAAGGCATCATCCACATAGACATCGCCCAGCTCGGCAAGCTGCTTTGCAAAATCATCTTTTTCCTTGCGAAGAGCAGCGTCTTCTTTGGCCTTTTTATCTTTGATTTCTTCGGCCTTATAGAACCGAACATTTTCCAGCAGCAGTACGTCGCCATCCTTGAGCGCCATCGCCTTGGCTTTCACATCCGGACCAATGCAGTCGTCGGCAAACACCACGGGCCTGCCCAGAAGCTCAGACAGACGCTTGGCCACCGGCTTCATCGTAAACTCCAGCTTCTTTTCGCCGTCGGGCCGCCCCAGATGACTCATCAGAATCACCCGTCCGCCTTTTTCAACAATCGTCTTGATCGTCGGCAGGGCCATGACAATGCGATTGTCGGAGGTGATGTTTCCCTGGGCGTCGATGGGAACATTGAAATCCACACGCATCAGGACGCGTTTGCCTTTGACATCAATATCTGCAACAGTTTTCTTTGCCATATTCGTCTTCCCTATTATACTGAATTTTACTTGATATTTCCCGTCTCGTCGCGGCTAAGTACAGCAGCTTAACCACGTGCTTCTTTTACTCGCGGAATCATCATACCCCTTGGGTATAATCCGTTATCCCGAATAAAAAAAAGCCTGTCATTCAACAGGCTTTCTTAAACCTTTGTTATTTCGCCATCTTCTTGAGCAGGTCAATGGTACGATTGGAATAACCCCATTCGTTGTCATACCAGCTTACCAGCTTGAAGAAATTCTTGTTCAGTTCAACGGCGGAACCGGCATCGAAGATCGACGAGCGGGCATCATGAATGAAGTCGCTGGATACCACTTCGTCTTCGGTATAGCCAAGAATACCCTTCAGGTAGGTTTCACTGGCTTTCTTCATGGCAGCCTTGATCTCGGCAAGCGAGGTGTCTTTGACGGTCTTGAAGGTCAGGTCAACCACCGACACGGTCGGAACCGGAACGCGGAACGCCATACCGGTCAGTTTGCCTTTGACTTCGGGCAATACCAGACCGACGGCCTTGGCGGCACCGGTGGTCGAGGGGATAATATTCTGAGCCGCAGTACGGCCGCCTTTCCAGTCCTTCTTGGACGGACCATCGACGGTCTTCTGGGTGGCGGTATAAGCATGAACCGTCGTCATCAGACCTTCGGCCAGGCCGAAGCCTTCTTTGAGCAGCACGTGCACGACCGGGGCTAAGCAGTTGGTGGTGCAGGAGGCATTGGATACGATATGGTGCTTGGAACCATCATACTTGTCGTCATTGACGCCCATCACGACGGTGATGTCTTCGCCTTTGGCGGGTGCGGTAATCAGGACTTTCTTGGCACCGGCATCGATATGGCCTTTGGCCTTTTCGGCGGCGGTGAACAGGCCGGTGGATTCTATCACCAACTGTACGCCCAGCTTGGCCCACGGCAGTTCAGCCGGGGTCTTGGCGCTGACGACAAGAATATCTTTGCCGTTGACCACCAGCACATCGTCGGCCTCTTTGTCCGGCGTGGACTTCTTGGAGCTGACGGTACCGTTGAACTTACCCTGGACGGAATCATACTTCATCAGGTAAGCCAGGTTGTCGGCCGGAACAATATCACCCACCGCTACCACATCAAACTGGGTGCCCAGCAATCCCTGCTCGACCAGAGCACGGAAAACAAGCCGACCGATACGGCCAAAACCGTTAATCGCAATCTTTGTCGCCATAAAATGTCTCCTTTAATATAGAGGTTTCAATTTATCAGTATCACCAGACCATCTTGGTTTGGTTTTATCAGAATCTTGTTCAGTTGTTGCTTTTGCATCAAGGGCGTACTCTCTCCGCCGTTGCAGTGCTCAAAGAGTCCACAATGTAAGGATAATCCACCTTCTTGTCAAGAATCTTTCATCGGGGAATAACATAAAATCCAGATATAAAGACAACGCAAGTCTTGTATTTATATGGATAATTGTTGACTTTTTCGGTGTAATTTCAAATAATTATCCGATAATATAGTAAGGAGTGTCAATGTCGCATATAATTATTTGTCGCACATTCATATATCTGGTATTGCTCACATTGCTTGCGGCCGGGGGATGCCGCAAAAAGAATGAGCCTGTACCTTCCGGCGTGAACAGGAGTTTTCTGAAGGATGCGGTCAAAGAACAAAACAGGAGCTGTCGCCCAAGGCTTTCAGAACCATCCGATCCTCGGATGGCATAGATATTGTCTATACTCCACATCCCAAACCATACATTTTCGTTTTTTTTAGCGTTGCAAAAGGAGTGTAATCATGATTAAATTTCACTGTCCATCCTGTAACCAAAAGCTCGGTGTTCCTGATGACTACGCCGGCCGCCGCATTCGATGTAATAAATGCAACGAACCGACGATGGTCCCACAGCCTGTTCCAGCAGAATCCAACTCCGGCGGCATTGAACTTATGAAGCCGCAAATATATCCGCATCAGACGGATGAAAACTCTCCCCTGTCCCTGGCACCGGAATCAGTGCCGGTTGATCCTAATGCTGAAATCCTGCGTCAAGTTTCTCGTCAGCGCAGCAGTGAATCCTCTGTACGCAAACCCGCATCCGAAGGTTCAGACGAGGTCTCTTCTGGACGATTTTTCGCTTCCATACACGGTTTTCGCTCTCGATTTGGATCGTTTCCTCTGGCGCTGCTGTCGGCAATTCTGTGCAGCGCCGCAGCAATTGCCTTCTGGATGCTGCTGTGCAAAATCACCGGCCTTGAATATGGCCTCGAATGGATGTTCATCCCGGTTGCCCTTGCAGGCCCCATCGGTTTTTGTATTTTCAGCGAGCAGCGAGGGACAGGCATGGGCATCCTGGCTCTTTTTATTGCCCTGTTTGCCATTATCATGGCCAGGCTGTCCTATGCTGCATTCTTTATCATTCCTGAATGGCGATATGAGGTCGTGGAAGCCAAAGACATTCCGGCAAAATTGGCCCCGATTTACGAAATGATGGAACAGATGAACACGACCCTTCGCAGGTACGGGAGCAAATCGAAGACCGTAGAACCGTCTGCCGCGATTGATGCAGCCATTTGCTCACTCATCATGGATGACACAATCAAACCTGTAACCGGCCAGATACTTCGTAATGCAATGGTTATTGACGACTCCGAGCCTCTGGACCCAAACAGCCTTGAATTAAAAAGATCCGATCCTGATCCTGAACTGGAACAGTCTTTACAGTTAATCTCGCAGCGACTCAGGGAGTGGGGTCCGAAACAATGGGCCGGTGCCGCGAATAAATACAGCACGCGTCGTATGTTTTTTGAAACTCAATGTCGGTACAAAACCCTGCTTGATCACTACCCAATGGCCCTGGGAACTGCTTTTGTTCAGTGTGATGGATGTATTTTCTTGTTCCTTCGCGTGGTTTACTGTATCATTGGAATTATCGGAGCATACAAAACCTGTTCCGAAAGTTTTATGGACTAAATCAACGGCTTAACCAGCAACGGAGAATATAACCATGACTAACGAGACTCCTGCGTGGGATTTAAAGTACACCAATTTGGACCGGATTCGACAGCATCATTACGAAGTCGCCGTCATCCCCGTCGGAGCGGTCGAAGCCCACAACCGGCATCTGCCCGAAGGCATGGATGTCATCCACACCGAGTACGTCGCCCGTGAATCCTGCCGCATGGCGTGGGACAAATCCCAGTCTGTCATCTGCCTGCCTGCCGTCCCTTTCGGCGTCGATTGCAATCTGCTGGCCTTCCCCCTGACCATTCATGTCTCCCAGAAGACGCTGGATGCCTATCTGACCGAGATAATCCAGTCCTTGCGCAAGCATGGTATTCGCAAAGTCGTCATCCTCAATGGTCACGGCGGCAACGACTTCAAGCCGCTGGCTCGCCAGATTCAGTACGAGTTGGATGTGCATTTATTTGTTTGCGACTGGTGGAGGGTCGGCAAAGAGATTCACGACTCCCTGTTCGGCAAAGGCGATGACCACGGCGGCTGCCTGGAAACTTCGGTGGCAATGGTCATCTGCCCGGAATGCGTGGAATCAGACAAAGCCGGCCCCGGCACGACGCCGCCCTTCCGCTTTGAGGCCCTGCGGCAGGGCTGGATTTACACCAGCCGGGATTTTTCCAAACTCAACGACCATGGTTCCGTCAGCAGCAATGTCGCCCCGGATGCCCAAAAAGGCAAACAATACCTGTCACTCGTCTGCGGCCGCATCAGCCGTTTTCTGGCCGAACTGGCCGCCAGCCCCATCGACACCGCTTTTCCGCTTCAAGCAGACCCCAATACTCCCTGATTCCCAGAGGCCTGTTCTTTGGATATCTGTTCAAACGGTGCAAGCAGGGCCTGACGAACGGCTCCCTCATCTTTGCCATGCGCCAGCACAGTCACATGATCCCATCCCTGAAGACGGGTAGAACCTTTGGGGGGAATAACTTGCTGCCCGCGGGTAATCATCGTAATCAAAGCTTCCGGCGGAAGCTGCAAGTCACGAATCATTGCCCCGGGAACCCCCTGCGGACCGGGCAAATCAACCACCACCAGATCAAGATCGCTTTCGGCCATGGTAATCAGCTCCAGGTTAAAAAGCGGTTTGGGCTGCGAAGGCGTGGACAGTCCCAGCCGCTGGGCCGCCAATCCCAGAGTCGATCCCTGCACCAGAATAGACAGTAAAACGGCAAAAAAGACCAGATTGAAAATATCCTGACCAATCGCCATGTCGGCCGCGGCCGGATACGTGGCCAGAACAATCGGGACGGCTCCCCGCAATCCCGCCCACATGATAAACAGTTTATTTTTCCAGTTGATTCCCATTCCCAGCGTACCCAGACACACCGCCGCAGGTCTGGCTGCCAGCGTCAAAACCAGAAAGAGAACTATCCCATCAAGCCACAGGGTTGACCATTGATGCGGATACACCAGCAGCCCCATCAAGGCAAACATCCCGATATTGGCCATCGTGGATAATGCCGATGAAAAATTGGACACTCCCTGCTTATGAACAAACGAATGATTGCCCATCACGTACCCGGCGACAAATACCGCCAGCATACCACTGGCATGAATCAACTCGGTCAGCCCATAAATCAATAGAATAATCCCCAAAGACAGCACATAGTAGTGCCCCCGATCCTGCGGACGAAGCCGATTGAAAAGCCATAAAGCCCCCTTTGCCAACATCCAGCCGACCAGAGGGGCTGCCGTAAATTTCCAGAAAAAGGACAAAATCACGACATGCCACTGGCTTTGCCCCGAAGTCAGCCCCTGCACGGCCACCAGCGTCAATAAAATCGCCATCGGGTCATTGGCAGCGCTTTCAATCTCCACCGTGGAACTCAATTTTGACGGCAGGGACTGACGGCGAAGAATGGAAAAGGTCGCCGCCGCATCCGTGGATGAAATAATCACCGCCAGCAGAAACGACTTTTCGAAAGACCAGCCCAAACATTTATAAAGCACCGTAAAAGTCACCGCTGCCGTTAAAACAACCCCCCACGTTGCCAGCCCCAAAGCCGGCAGTGCAACAGCTTTCATGGTATCCCGCCGGGTGCAAAAACCGCCCTGAAACAGAATAAATACCAGGGCAATATTGGCAACCTGATTGGTTAAGTGCATGTCGCCGAAATTCCATAAATTCAGAACATCGCTTCCAAAAATAATCCCGGCCCCCAGCGCAACCAGAATGACTGGGACACTCCACCGATCCAGCCATACGGCGGCCAGCACCACCGCGATCAGAAGCATCGGCCCGATTATATAAATGACATCCATACCTACCTGCAATAAAAGACTTTGGAGCCGACGGCGTCACCTGGAAGCATCGTCGCTCCATAATTGAGCATCCTACATGAACAAGCAGCATATTTCAAGCATGGATGTAAAGTAATGGGTAAGGTGACTGGAAACAGCGTCTCATCCTAAAATGCCGGACGACGGAAAACGCACTCTGTTTCTATCCCTGCTTCCTGAATATCGGATTCAGGGTCGCGGCAAGTTCTTTCAGCCTGGCGACCTGCTGCTCCGTAATCGGCTTGATCTGCGGGGCCAGTTCCATCGCCAGCCTGAAACTCCGAATGTCTCCCGGAGGAATCGCCGACGTCACCGGCTGACTGAGCGTAAAGGTCATCGCCAGTTTCGCCTCCTCGCTATCCGTGATGGGCTGATACCAGCATTTGGGATATTGCCTGCGTACCGGGTCCTCCTGCGGGGCACGCTGACGGGCCAGAATCTTCAGCGCCAGAATCGCCATGCCTTTGTCCCGGGCCTGTGTGACGATTTCAGGACCGAACTGCCCTTCCAAAAATCCCGCAAAATTGACCGGAAACAGCAGCGAGTCAAAATCATACCGCTTCATCGCCTCCGCCGCCGCTTCCTGCGAATGAGCCGAAAATCCAAGATACCGGATACGCCCCTGCTTTTTCTCCTCCAAAAGCAGCTTCATCACCCCGTCTTCGGCAAACGCCCGCTCAACATCTTTCTGGACATCGGTAATGGCATGAAGCTGATATAAATCGAAGTAGTCCGTCCGCATCCGCTCCAGCGACCGTTCAAATTCCTGTTTGGCAGCCGCATAGTCCCGCTGGGTAGTCTTGCAGGCCAGAAAGACCTCGTTGCGATAAGGTTCCAGCGCCGGCCCCAGCTTAACCTCCGCATCCCCGTACGACGGCGCCACATCATAATAGTTGACTCCCTTTTCAAACGCCTCCGCTACAAACCGATTCGCCTCCTCCTGCTCGGTATCCCGAACCACAATGCCTCCAAATCCAATAATAGATAAAAACACCTCGGTTTTTCCGTATTTTCGCCTCGGCAGCATACCCGGCTTACTTGTTACTTCTTTGGGCATCACCGCAGATTGCGCAAGCAGAGGAAGACTGTCCAGAAAAGCAAGGCCGGGCAGGCTCGCAGCGGCCAGCGTCGTTTTTTTCAGAAAATCGCGTCGTTTCATAATTCAAATCCTTTCGCATTTCCCGGTTCGTCGCAGCCATTGTGGCTCAAGCCTCTGTGCTTGAGAATAATTCAACCTCCGCCTCCGGCGGTTTCCATAATTTTGATTGTTGCTCTTTGATTTTTAATCTGATCTCACTTGAAATTTTCCGGTTCGTCGCGGCTAAGTACAGCAGCTTCAACCACATGCTTCTTTTGCTCGCGGAATAAACATACCCATTGGGTATTATTTCAGCGGCCAGCCCGCAGGACACGGCTGGAGCCAGTAGAATGCAAGATGAGCCAGATCGTCGATTTCAACCGTCCCGTCCCCGTCAAAGTCGCCGGGCAAAAACGGCACAGATACAAGCCAATCCTCGGCAAACCGGGCAAAATCCTCGAGATCCACCACGCAGGCACGCGGATCAGGACTGACAGTCACATCGTAAAAGATAAGGTCATCCTGGCTGAAGCCATACCCGCCGATCCTGCCCCCGACAAAGGTATCGTCGGCAATATCAAAAAGCGGCCCCCCATTCAGGGAGATAACAATATGGCCGGGGCTTAGATCAAAGGTAAAGGTATAGGCTGTATTAAAGGCCCATCCTGCGCCAACCGGCCCGGCCAGCGTCGATACTCCCAGCCCATCCGTCCCGCCCCACAGCCCGTCTCGAGTCCACGACCCGTTGATCTTCTTGACCTTGATGCCCCGTTCGGCATGGTCATCATTGACAACCACCTTATCGCCCCAGTTAAAAGTTTGGGCTGCGGCTTTCCAGTCCAAAAGATAAAAATGGTCGGCATCCTGATAACCAAATACAATTCCCACAAAATCGTCATCTCCGGACCCGAGAACCTGCAGGGTCATGCTGAATGTACTGGTTGGATACAGAATAAAATCACTGACGACCCATCCGGGAGCAACCGTTTCACTGGATGCGGCTTCGTCCAGACGAACACTCTGGATCGTGGGATTGGAAATTGACCATCGACCGTACCGATCCACCTCACTCCAGGCAGTCATCTCAACCACCCCCATAACGGTACAGGACAACCATAAAACCCAAATGAAACCGCACAGCATTCTATTCATAATCTCATCCTCCGAAAGCCGTTACATCTGATTTGATAATTGTTAAGGTTGGAAAAGAACGCAGCCAAAATCAACAGAGGGATCTTTCCTCTAACCGTTACTTATACTGAAATCCAATGCCAAAGTCAAGCCGCCCAATCCTCCCCTGGATACTATTCCAGACTCGAATACACCCAAATCAGTATTTTTACTGATTAGACAACCACATTACAAAATAACTTGACAGTCCTTACTGATTTTTTGTACGATAGAAACGACATTTTTAAAAGGATTCATGCTTTTCACCGCTTCATCTGAATGTCCGCTCAGCAGATATCCGGAGAAAACAAAACCGCTTTAGGAGGGTAACACATGAACAGGCTCGTTATGTATGCGCTCACTCTGGCCGTATTATTATCCACCGCATTCGGCCACAGCTACAACATCCAGGAATTCACCCTGTCCTCAGACTATGTGGACATGATGAACCTGAAAACCGCAGGCGATTATGCGGTCTATTCCAAAATGGCGATGCAGGCGTACGGGTTCCGGCTTTCCACGCGACAGGAATTCCAAATCATGCAGGGGGGGGTCTCGATAGAAACCTGGAATCTGAAAATGAACAGTCACTACGTGGTCGGCGGATCAATGGCTTCCCCCGGATTATACGGCTTCGACCTGGACGCCCGCCAGATGTTTCTGATTAAATCCATGGATATGTTGCCCATGACGATTGCCCTGGCTGACCGGTACGTCTATTGGGCCGACACCGCCGATCCAATGAATCCTGTGCTTCGGGGTTACGACCTGATTGACAGACAGGAATTTCTTGTGAGGGAAAATTTTATGGATTACATGAGCCTCAAAGCCGCCGGTAATTATGTCATCTGGGCGGAAGATGCATCCATGAAGGCTTATGGGTACGATGCCGCGACCCAGGAAACATTCTTGATCGCAGAGAATGGCTTTTTTGACTCCATGTCCACGCTCATGAATGACAGATACCTGATTTACAGGGATATGGACAACCTGTATGCCTGTGATTTACCCAATCACCAGTCATTCATCGTAACCACCGAAGATGTGGATATGATGTCCCTCAACCTCACGTCTCATTTTGTAATCTGGAAAGAGATGACCATGATGAAGCTGTGGGCTTATGATCTGGATGCAAAGCAGCAGCATCTGATTACATCCTCTCCGACAGATCCCGCACTGCTTGCAAATGACAACTATGTCATCTGGAAAGATTCAGCATTCATGACTTTACATAATTTCAGTTTGCAGACCCTGCAGAATCAGGACATCAATACCCAATCGGATACCATGATGTTTACCCTGTCCGGAGATTACTTATTCTGGAACCAGTATAATGCTGAAACCATGTTAACATCCCTCGAAGGCTGCGATCTGGCAACAGGACAGCCGTTTACCATTGCTTCCACGTCATCCGGTGCGGCCTACCCCCCGGCTGCGGTCGGCGATTATGTCATCTGGTCCGATATGGTCGATGCGATGTCGGTCCTGAAAGGAGCCCAGATATTCAAACTGCCCAACGATCTCTGTTCCGACGCAATCAGCATAGTAACGGATGTTCCGTATGAGGGGACAACGCTCGGCTCAACCGGCACAGACCTGTCCAGTTGCGGCTTCAATGATTCTTACGATGTCTGGAACCGGTATGTCCCCGCCGCCGGCGGCGCCGTCACCCTCTCCACCGACGGCAGTTCCTTTGATACGATATTGAGCGTCTATGAAGGCTGCAGCGGAAAGGAACTGGCCTGCAATGATGACTACAGCCTCGAAAATCCGTATTCCCAGATCGTCCTCAATGCCGTCAAGGGAAAGACCTACCTGATCCGCATCGCCGGCTTTGACGGCCAGCAGGGTGCATACAAACTGCTGGCAACACGCGGAACCTGTGCCAATCCGCCCCAGAGCGACACCAACAACGACTGTAAGGTGGACATGCAGGATTTGGCCGTCCTTGCCGCCGAGTGGCTCCACTGCGGCAAGAGCAATCCGGCCGATTGCCTGTAAGCCGACACGACGTATCTTTTATATTCCAGCACAACCGTTGAAGTGCAAAACCATCAAATACACAGGACCGGCGGGGTCTCCAATCGACCCGCCGGCCTTTTTTCATCTCACAGGCCCTTATTTTTTCTCTGATTTTAAAGTTAAATACCCTCGACAGAATCCCAGGCCCTGTTTTTTGACCGGATTTACAGGATAGATATCCCCACCCTCCGCAGAATAACAAGTTGCGGTGCCAGGTGGATTATCGGGCTTAACTGAGATGCAAACGAGGGCGACCACACCTTGTAACAGAAACGGGTCCGATAACGCTTTATCTCAACAAAATACGGGCCGGAGGAGCTAAGGTCTTGCTTTAAAACCCTGCATTTTGGTATAATAAGCAATGTTTAGCGGGGAATTTGTCGAAATACACGAATCAGAGGAAGTCGGCTGATACTTAAAAAAGGGATGCGGTATGAGAACTATCGTAACATTATTGGTCGGAATAGCGGTACTGTCTTCGTTTTCTCAGGCGTATGACTGGGGCACCAACCCCGGCGACGGCTCGGCGGACAATCCTTATCAAATCAGCACCGCACAGCAGTTGATCGCAATTGATTCGGACCCTGCGGTACTCAATAAACACTTCATTCAGACGGCGGATATCGACCTTGACCCCGCCCTGCCCGGCAATATGGTCTTTTCCACGGCAGTCATCGCGCGGGATATCGACAACACCAACGATTACACGTTTGAGGGGGTCTCTTTCTCGGGCTCCTTTGACGGCAATGGCTTTGCCATCCGCAACCTGACCATCACGGCGACGGCGGGCGAGGACTTCCTTGGCCTGTTCGGGTATGTCGAAGACGGCCTGCTGTATCGCATCCGGCTGGAAAATGCTGCGATCACCTGCGAGGGCACGGCGGCCAACTGGTGCCGGAATATCGGCGGGCTGGTCGGTCGATACACCGACTCGGCGCCTGCGACGACCATTCAGGATTGCTCTGCGGATGCGGTGATAACCCTGAAATATGCCGAAAACGCCGGGGGCTTGATCGGGCACCTGCTGATCGGGTCGGCGTGGCGGTGTTTTGCTGCGGTCCAGATTACAGGCAGCGAGTCGGCCCTGCATCTGGGCGGGCTGATCGGGACACTGTATAATGCATCCGTTCTGAGCGAATGCTATGCCGAGGGTCAGATTCACGGCACCCGCAACATCGGCGGGCTGGTGGGGTGGAATCCTGATTCCCAACTTCGCAACTGCTGGGCAAGCGTGGCCGTCAGCGGGTCGCAGAATGTCGGCGGGCTGGTCGGCAATAATACGACGACCAAGGCCAGCGGCCTGTTCTGGGACAAGACCATCAGCGGCACAACCAAGGGCGCCGGCATCGGCTATACAACCGGCATGGCCGGCAAGACAACGGAGGAAATGCAGACGCAGGCGACGTTTACCGCGGCGGGATGGGATTTTCTCGGCGAAAGCGCCAACGGCAGCCTGGAGACATGGCGGATGTGCGCGGATGGCGTGGACTACGCCCGGCTGAACCGGGAATTTCGGCGATTTGGCGATTTTGTATGCGGCGACGGCGTGGAGGCCGGCGATCTGATGTATTTCATCCAGCGGTGGCTGATGAGCAATTGTGCCAATAACGACGACTGCGGCGGCGCGGATATCAATCGCTCGGGAACGGTGGATCTGGCCGACTATGCACGGCTGGCCGAGAACTGGCTGGCAATATAAGGGGGAATTGGCAGTTGGGAAAGTAAATTGGAGCTGCGATTTTTGATGTTTGATTAATCCCTGTTCACCATGATGGGCACAAACAGCAGCAAGGGGCAAGGAGGGATTGTGCATCATGGTGGGATTTTGCCGGGAGGCATGCCCAGATTTGGCCTTTGAAGGCCGCACATTCAGCTTTATATACCAATCCTGGATGAAATTGTCCGCCCGAGGCGCAGCCATTGTGGCTCAAGCCTCCGTGCTTGAGAGTAATTCAGCCTCCGCCCCCGGCGGTTTCCATATTTTTGATGTTTGCTCTTTGATTTTTAATTTGCTTTTATATCGGGTATATAGCTCACTTGCTTCCCCCGTTTGAAATCTCAACTTCTTCTCCCCCGTTATTAATATCTCGAATCCGAAATTCTCCCAGGCTGTGGCTTGCTCTCAGACCGCAGGGTGGGCCATGCCCACGCCGTTTTGATTATAAATAAACAACAGCCCCCCCCGCCTGCCAGCGTCAAATCCCCGCTGGCTGATCACGGATATTTTTACGGTTCGGCGAGGCTGCAAAGCTTCTCGCCGCCAGCTTCCTGTAACAGTATTAGCACCGCGGCTATATAGGTAACTTGACGCAGCGAATACTCACGGCATAAAAGCGGCATGTGGCCGCCGGCAGAATAAACATCTCCATTGGATTTATTTTGTCTTTTTTTCAAAAAGCGGCAGCAGTTGGTCTTTCTTGTCCGACGGGATATAATCAGCGGGAATCTTGCCAAGTGCATCTTTGCAGTCACACTGAGCACCGCTGTCTATCAACCGCTGAATGATGGACGCATCGCCCCGGCTGGCGGCATTATGCAGCGGAGTCTTTTTCTGTGCATCGGCCAGATTGACATCGGCCCCCTGTGCAATCAAAAAGTCAATCAATTCGGGAGACTGCTGCTTGATTTTGTCAAAAGAAAATGTAACACAGCGATTAAGCGGTGACTGGCCCTTGTTATTGACCCAATTAACATCTGCTCCGTATTGTACCGCCAGTTTTCCAATTTCCACGGATCCCAAATCTGCCGCGATATGCAGGAGACTGTCGCCCGAATTGTTTCGCACCGAAATGTCGGCTCCGGCTTGAAGCACGAGCTTCAGATTATCTATCACGCCCGATTCCACATCATGGCCCGGACGACGCAGTAAAAACCAGGGAACTTGTCCGCTGCTGTTTTTTTGATTCACATCCACTCCATGCTCAATAAGAACTCGAACCGTTTCTGAACCCCCTTCATAGGACACAGTGTGGTGCAGTCCGTTATTGCCGTTTGAATCAACCGCTTTTACATCCGCACCCCGTTCGATGAGATGGAGAACCGTATCATGCTTTCCAAACATACAGGCGCCATGAAGAGGCGCCCTGCCGCCCTTGTCACGGGTATCTATATTCGCTCCAAACGACAACAATTGGTCAATCTCCTCATTCTTCCCGTATTCAGCAGCCCGGGTGATTAATGTTTTCCCCTCATTATTGGTTTGTTCCAGATTGGCTCCCAGTGAAATCAGAGCCTTCATCATCTCACGATTGCCGGCCTTAAAGGCAATCCACAGCGGACTCATTTGATGTTCAATATCACAGATGTTAATATCCGCCCCCTTGGAAACCATATATTCAACCATGTCAATATCATCTGTACTCGCCAGATAATGCAAAGCCCCCCATCCGGTTTTGAAGCCGTATGTATGCCCGGCCACAACGCCGGTTTGCCGATAAAATGTTGCATTTTCATCCAATTGATTAATATCCGCTCCATTCTCAAGAAGCAAAGATACCATCTCTTTGTTGCCGGTCATGGCCGCACAGGTCACAGGCAGCACCCCCATTCCATCAGGCTTCCCGACAATCGACTTGTCCTTATCAATCAGGGTCTTGGCAAAGTCCAGCTTTCCCATGATGACCGCCTGGTGAAATGGCCTGTCGGAACTCGATGCAAGCATCTGGATGTAATCCTGCCGTTTTTCGATACCGCGCTGCCGTGCCTCCTCCATTGCCGCGGTATCGGGTACAGGAGGAAGCGGCTTTAGTAAGCTTTTCTTTTCATCCGGACTGCCTTTGGCGCCGGCCTGCCCCTCGGCAGAGGAAAACTCCCTCAGCAGCCGCTCGGTTCGCAGATGTTTCTCCGCAACAGCCAGATCAACAGGGGTTTTCCCGGTCCTGTTTTTGCATGTCACGGATGCACCGGCTCGTAAAAGGGCGGCAACGATATCATTTTTATCTTTCTGGGCCGCATAATGCAGGGCGGTATTGCCCAGCGTATCCTGAGCGTTGACATTGGCCTTCAACTCAATCAGCTTCTCGACAAGCTTGAGACTGCCTTTTTGAGCCGCAAGGATCAGCGATGTGGCCCCGTTATTCCAGTCGGAATGAACATGTTCAACACCGCCGTCATCAGCCTTGACCAGCCTTTCAATGTCATCAAGCTGGTCATAAAAGACAGCCTCGATAATGCAGGCATCTTTCTTGTAAGGAAATAGTAACGCAAGTTTCTCTTCACGATCATACCGTGCCACATCCAACGGATTGCATCCATAAATATCACGAATATCAACAGATGCCCCGGCCTCCAGAAGCATCTTCACGGTTTTGGGGGTTCCCATGTCCGCCGCCCGATGCAGGGCCGTCTGAAATTTTCCATCAAAACGATCAATCGCCGATCCTCTTTCAATCAACAGCCGAATTAAATCTTCACGACGATCCATATTGAGTTCGCTCAACTTAATCAGCGCCGTTGCCCCAAAGTAATTGCGGGCATTAATATCCGCTCCACGGTCCAGCAGCATCCGAACAATCGTTAATTCCTGTTCGATCCCTCGGTTGCTACTACAATTCCGTGACAGGGTAATCAGTGGGGTATTGCCGGTTTTGTCACGGATGTTGACATCGGCGCCGTGCTCCAGCAGAATCCGGACCTGCTCGACATTATCATCCGCTGCGGCCAGATGAAGCGGCGTTTCACCGTGAATATTGACGGCATTTACATCCAATCCCGCCGCAATCAGTTTTTCAAGCCATTCTTGCCTGAACCTGGCCGCATAATGCAGCGGCGTGTTTCTTTCTGAATCGACTCCATGCATGTCGCCCCCCTGACTGACATAATCGGCAAACCGATCCCAATCCAGATAATAATCATCGTCTCGCTTGCTGACAAATGCAGCCCACGGTGCGGCTTTAACTGATTCTCTGGCCTCCCGATCCGACTTGCGAAGAAAATTCAGCATCATCGGTGTTATCAGACCCGTATCTCGCTCAAGTAACGTCCCTCCATAACCGGGCGTGGCGTAAAGATAGGCGCCTTTGGCAACCAGCAGCTTAACCATCTCAAGATTATTGGCCTCAACGGCGGCAATCAGTGCGCTGCGTCCTAAATGGTCTCTAATCTCGGGATCGACATTTTTTTCCAACAGATAGCTCAGCATCGGAATGTTATCGTCCTCGATGGCAAGATGCAGCAGAGAACCACTGGCACCCCGTCTGAATAGATAAAAACTATTAAACTGTCCGCCTTTTTCTACGATGAGATCGAGAAGCTCAGTATTATTCGATTCAACGGCAAGACAATCAAGATGTCTGCTGTTGGAATCACCAATTTCCAGCGATACCCCCCTCGAAACAAGAAGAGATACCATCCCGTTCTTTTTCATGGAAGCCGCCCACATCAGAACCGGCATCGTAACATCTTTGAATTCAGCCCCCTCTCCCGCCGAATACAGATCAACCTTCGCCCCATGGTCAATCAGCAATTCGACCGCCTGTGAATTGGCGTTACGTACCGCATAATACAGGGGCAAGATTCCCTGCGCATTCGCCGCATTAACATCGGCACCCTCCTGAATGTACTTTTGAATCTGAAAGATCTGATTGGCCTTACAGGCCTGGATCAGACTTTGTGTTGCGGATGTATTGTCTCCATAAACCGCACTCAAAAAGACAAACAGAACTCCCATGATACATGCTCGTGTCTTCATTGTCGCTCCCTGAAAAAAATGATTAATAAACCTTTTGCTGCTCCATGCCTCATTGAATCGTACCGACTTTTCAAATGTGCACATATCATACATTCTCCATCTTTTATTGAAAACCATATTTTCTAAATTTCCCCAATTTTGCTCCCCCCCCGCGCCCTTGCCCATTGGAAAATGGAAAATTTAAAATAACTCTTGGATTCTCGAGTTCTTTTGTCTATTATTATTTTAAAATTAGTTGAAAAATAAAAGCAACTTTCCCTCCCCAAACAACATATATATAGAGCCTGCTCAGAAAAGACAGGCAGAAGTAAAAGAGGCTAAAAAGGAGCTGTAAAGTAGGGAGCTTGTAGAAATGATATTCAAAATCATTTATCCTGTTAATCTTGTCAAAAAACGAAACGAACCCATTTGGTCTCGTCGCGCCTGCGTAGAATTGCGTGACCCCGTGCGTTCTCGCGGCATAGAACCGGACTGTGTCCGGCCAAACGAACCCAATTTTACCCTTTTCCTTGTACTTTTTCTTTTTCCCCTTTGCCATTTTACTTTTTTACCAAACGAACCCAATTTCAAAAAATACACTGAAAATGTTAATATTTGCGGGTCAAAAAATCCCCCGCCGGCGTATCTGTTAATAGTAACGCCTGGGTAAAGCAGGATAGCTTATAGCCCTGATTTCAGCGAACAAAAAAAGTCTCATAAAATGCGGCTTATGAACATAAAAGCAAAAAGGCTTATGCAAATTCCTGACAATGCAATAAAATGTGGAACAAAATAGGCTTAGGTAACGTCTTATAAGTAAATTTTCTTGATTTTTTCAAAAATCTTGATAGATTTTCCGACTTTTTGGGCATTATATAATAGAGAGAGTACTTTTATAGTACACATAGAAGAGAGAAAAAGAGAAACATATAGAGAAAGGTAGAAAATGATAATTTTCAAATGCTCGAAGTGCGGCCATGAGTACAAGGTCGCCGATGAATATGCGGGCAAAAAAGCACGGTGTAAAAACTGTGAAAACGTCAACGTGATCCCCGCCCCCACGGCCAAGCCCGCGCAAGCTGCTCGTCCAGTCGGCAGTGGTGACAGCGTCGCGGCCTACAACAACCTGCTCCAGGAACTCCTCCAGCAGGAAAAGACCGCCCCCACGGTTGAAGTCGAGACCAAATAGCCATCATTTGAACTTATTCCGAAGGTATTTATTACCGGCGGTAAGTTAGCTTTTTGTTAGAATCGGGGTAGGGTATTGCAACAACCCTGTTCAAAAAGTAAACTTATCGCCGGTTTTTTTATTCAGGCTATATAATGGCATTACAAGACCCAGATATACCTGTAAACAGATGGCTTTACGGAGCAATGGCGTGGAATTATATCGGTTTTATCAGAATCCTCTCACTCCAGGCCGGGTGCAGTTGACCACGGCGGAGGCCCACCATTTCGTCAGCGTCCTGCGCGGTAAGCTCAATGACAGCATCGAGTTATTCGATGGCCAGGGCACCCTCGCCCAGGCCGTCGTCACCCAGATACGCAAGCATGACGTCTATGCCGAGGTCCAGACCCTGACCCAGCAGCCCCCTCGCCAGACCCGCAGGCTCATCCTCGCCACCGCAGTCGCCAAGGGCCAGCGCTTCGACTGGATGCTGACCAAAACCACCGAGTTAGGGATTGACCACATCGCCTTAGTCCAGTTCGACCGCAGCGTTCGTCTGGGCCGGGAGTCTGCCATTGAACGCTATCAAAGCATGACCATCGCCGCTTGTAAGCAATGCGGCCGGCTCTACTTACCGCAAATCACAGGCCCCGCCCGGCTCATCGAAGTCATTGCCGACCTTAAAAAACAATACCCCCATTCCCGCCTCCTCTACGGCGGCCTCGAGGGCAAGCCTGCCAGCTTAGCCGAGCTGTCAGCCTGGGACGGGGACACCATTGTCTTCGTCGGCCCCGAAGGCGGCATGACCGAGCTGGAACATCGCTTGCTCGAACACCACGGCGCCACTGCCCTGCGGATCGGGCAGCACATCCTTCGCACCGAGACCGCCGCTACCGCGTTTTCAGCATTGTTAGAGGCCCTGCGCGTTAACAATCCTGCCTAAACCCCTCAGTCTTCCGCAATATTTGCGTAACATTCTATCTTTTCCGCAAAGATTTTGTCGCTCCTCATCAGTACTTTTACGTATAGACTTACGGAATTAAACCGATGAGGTGTGCGATGATGAATAAACCCATTAAAAACCTTGCCGAGGAATTAGAGGGCTTGCTCCTGAAGATCAATGAGGGCAAGACGGCGACCGACCTGCGGAAACAGGCCGGCCGCCTGATATCGGCGATATCCCCAAAAGATATTGCCGCTGCCGAGGATAAGCTCATCCGCGGGGGGCTGCCGGCCCGACGGGTCCAGCAGCTTTCGGCGGCGTTCATCCTGATGGGCCTGATGGACGGCAACAAGACCCACCTGCGGGACCGGCTGGCCGAACGCCATATCCTCAAGAAGGTCCTGGCCGAACACGATATGCTGCGGTGCTTTATCAGCGACCTGGAAGACGTTACCCTGCGTATCAGCCAGACGGACTTTATGAGCGATACCCATCACGATATTCGAAGACTGGCACATATTGTTGAGCACATTCACGCGATGCAGGAACATATCGACCGTGAAAACGATGTGATATTTCCCTCGCTGCGCGCCCAGGGGTGGGACAGTCTGTGCCAGTCTGTTGAAAACGACCATATTTATATCGAGGCCGAGATTACCAACTTAGTCCGACTGATTGACTCATTCGGGCAAATCTCGTTTGGGGTGTTTAAAGGGCGACTGATGTCCATCGTCAAGAAGCTGTGCCCGACGCTCAAGGAACACCTGTTCCATGAGGACCATATCCTGTACCCGGTGGCCGTGGCGATGATCGACAACGCCCAGTTCTGGGACAAGATGCGGACCGTCTGCGACGAGATCGACTATTGCGGAATACATTTGTAAAGCAGGGATACAAGTATGCAGGAATACAAGGATACATGGTTTGGAAGGAGGAGCCTTAAATCCAATCTCTTTCTCCCCCATGCTCTGATGCTAATGACCATCGACGGTCTTTCTTTACCCTGATGCGTTGCAGTTCAAACTCACATGCGCTTCATAAAAAAAGGCTCCTGCTTTTTACAGCAGAAGCCTCTGAAAATTTGAGATGATCGTTACTTCTTACGATGAAGCAACAACCCGCCAAGACCAACTAAAAGCAGGCTGGCCGGTTCGGGGATAACTCTGACATTCTTCCAGACAGGATCGTAACCTCTGCTGGTTTGGTCCAAAAAATTTATGGAAAAACCATCGCCATTATTCCAAAGGCCGGTAATCCCTTTAATCTCGCCGGAAGTATTGTAAATCCAGGACCACCCGGTCTTGCAGTAAATGGTAACATAAGGATCATTGTTAACAACCTTCTGAAAAGTACGAAGGTCATTTATTTGACCACCACTTAGAACTGCTCTGGCATGGTCATAAACATTAATTAAATCAGTGGCACCGCCAGCAAATAACAACGAACTATGATCATCCATAAATATATCATAAACGCCACCGACATCTAAGCCGAGAGGTAGGGATGTCGATAGAACTTCAAGGCGGCTATAATCCCAAGCATCTATAACATCTGCCCCCCCCCCTTGGACAATGAGTTTGTCATACTTTTCAAGCCGAACAGCATACTGATATTCTCCGGAATTGATATAACTGATTCCGGCCTGAGACACAGAATAGAAGGAAATGATCCCCACTAACAACACCATTTTGTTTATCATAGAAAACCTCCAATCCAATTTCAGATTATTCTACCAAACTCATCCGGTTTTGTCAAGGATTTACTAATTTTCCGTACTTTGGAGACTCTGGAGTTCGGCAAGCAATATCGCTTTAATCTCCTCAATCCCTGCCGTATTATTGGACCCTTCTGCGGATGCGTTGTTCAGGAATTCAAGGATTTGAATCAGGGTTGCTGCGGAAATTTCCGGCTGGGTTTTAGCGGATTCAAGAGACGCATCCAGAGAATAGACCGAAAGACTTCGGGCACTGGAAAGCGATTGTGCCGACATGCTCTCTGCCTGAGCAGCGGCGGCATTGATCTCTTCCAGCTTCCAGCAGGCCACCCATAGCCAGTCTTCACAGAAAAGCATGAAATCCGACAGGCCGACGTGTAAATCCTTGTCGAGATCGCATTGCGGATTATATCGCAGCTTATCCTTATCACCGATATACCCCGGTTCATTGGGTTCGGCCA
>Ga0228536_1000436_pt1 | contig 80425 bp, 67 predicted proteins | sample SJ1Smetagenome_FD_168611 | JGI IMG/M metagenome (GOLD analysis project Ga0228536, IMG submission 168611) | Enriched culture of PCE-dechlorinating microbial communities from Ithaca, New York, USA - SJ1.S | ecosystem: Engineered > Modeled > Simulated communities (microbial... > Unclassified...
GCCGATGGCCTGGCAGGTCTTGGCGATGTTCTCCGTGCCGGTGACATTGACCGCGAAGCAGAGGTCGCGGTCGTCTTCGGCCCGGTCAACCGCGGTGAAGGCGGCACAATGGACGACGGTGTCCGGCGCATAGGACCGGATGTAGGCATCGACGGCCTCGGCCTGGGTCAGGTCGAAATCCTGGATATCGACGCCGCGGCACTCGATGCCGAGGGACTCGAGGCGCCGGACGACATCAAAGCCGAGCTGGCCATTGTAGCCTGTGACTAAAACACGCATGCTTGCTTCCCTTCCCTCTTGATCAGCGATTGGCGTACATTTTGGCATAGTAGTTCTGGTAATCGCCGCTGAGGATGTGCTCCCACCAGGAACGGTTGTCGAGATACCACTGGATCGTTTTCTTGATCCCGTCGTCGAATTTCGTCGCCGGGATCCAGCCGAGCTCGCTGGTAATTTTTGCTGGATCGATCGCATAACGCTGGTCATGTCCGGGACGGTCGGTGACGTAATTGATCAGGGATTCGGGCTTGCCGAGCTCGCGCAGGATCGTCTTGACGACCTCAAGATTAGTCCGTTCATTGTGGCCACCGATGTTATAGACCTCGCCGACACGACCTTTGCGGATGATCAGGTCGATCGCTGAGCAATGGTCCTCGACATAGAGCCAGTCGCGGACGTTTTCGCCCTTGCCGTAAACCGGCAGGGACTGGTCGGCCAGGGCGCGGGCAATCATCAGGGGGATCAGTTTTTCCGGAAAATGGTAGGGGCCGTAGTTGTTGGAGCAACGGGAGATCGTCACCGGCAGCTTGAACGTGCGGTGGTAAGCCTGGACCAACAGGTCTGCCGAGGCTTTGGAGGCGGAATAGGGGGACGAGGTGTGGATTGGGGTTTCCTCGGTGAAAAAGAGGTCCGGCCGGTCGAGTGGCAGATCGCCATAAACCTCGTCGGTTGAGACCTGGTGGTAGCGGCCAACCTGGTATTTGCGGCTGCAATCCATCAGGACCTGAGTGCCCATGATGTTGGTCTGAAGAAAGATCTCCGGATTTTCGATCGAGCGGTCGACGTGGGATTCGGCGGCAAAATTGACCACGACATCGAATTTTTCGGTGGCAAACAGTTCATCCATCGCAGCGCGGTCAGCGATATCGGCTTTGACGAATTTGAACTGGGGATTTTTCAGCGCCTCGGCGAGGGTCTCGAGGTTGCCGGCATAAGTCAGGGCATCGACACAGACGATCTGGTCTTCCGGGTGGTTTTGGAGCTGGAAATAGACAAAATTGGCACCAATGAATCCGGCGCCGCCGGTGACTAGGATTTTCATGGACAGAGGTCCTCCGCTTGTTAGTGATTGTGGCGACTGGGTGATTTTTTCTGGCCAACCGCCGGAAGCATGATGGATCGGGTTTGGTCAGGCTTAAAAAGTGAAGTTGAAGTCGCAGTCCCTGAGCAGGGGGGCTTTGAGATCCTTGTCCGACAGAACGGGCTCGGCCTCGGTACCCCAGTCGATGCCGATCGTGGGATCGTCGTAGCGGATGCTGCGGTCGCAGTCGGGGGCGTAATATTCGTCGACCTTGTATTGGACCTCAACGTCCTCAGTCAGGGTCATGAAGCCGTGGGCAAAGCCTTTCGGGATCAGGAGTTGCTTTTTGTTGTCGGCCGAAAGCTCAACCGCGATCCACTGGCCGAAATACGGCGAGCCGCGGCGGATGTCGACGGCGACATCGAGGATGCGGCCGCGGGTACAGCGGACAAGTTTGGTCTGGGCCTTGGGGTCGTTCTGGAAATGCAGGCCGCGCAGGGTGCCCTTGCTGGCTGAAAACGACTGGTTGTCCTGGACAAAGTCGATCTCGATCCCGACTGCAGCCAGGGTGCGCTTGGAATAGACTTCTGAAAACCAGCCGCGGTGGTCACCAAAGACCTTGGGCTCAAGGATGAGAACGCCGGGCAGGCTTGTTTCAATGACTTGCATGGTGGGTATCAGCCTCCGAAAGATTCAGGATGTCTGTATGCTACACATAAATGGGGCATACCACGGGGGTGTTCCAACGCGGCAGCTTTAGGATGGTTTTTCAAGGCAAAGAGCGGACGATGTTCTTCTCGACCTTGCGCAGGTATTCACCGTAGGGGGATTTGCCGTAACGTTTGGCCGCGGCGTGGAGGTCTTCTTTGCTGATCCAGCCTTTGCGGTAGGCGATTTCTTCCGGGGCGGAAATTTTGATGCCCTGGCGTTTTTCGATCATGCGAATGAATTCGGCCGCCTCGAGCAGGCTGTCAATCGTGCCGGTATCCAGCCAGGCATAACCGCGGCCCATCAGCTTGACATCGAGCTGGTCCTGCTCCAGGTAAATGCGGTTGAGGTCGGTGATCTCAAGCTCACCGCGGGCGCTGGGCTTGAGGTTCTTGGCAAATTCGACAACGCGGTTGTCGTAGAAATACAGGCCAGTGATCGCGTAGTTGGATTTCGGGTGCTGGGGCTTCTCTTCAACGGAAAGAACCTTGCCCTGATCGTCGAACTCGACGACGCCAAATCGTTCCGGATCCTCGACATAGTAGCCGAAAACCGTGGCCCGGCCCGGATTGTGGGCGGCTTCTTCCAGCAGTTTGGTAAAGCCATTGCCATAGAAAATATTATCGCCGAGCACCATGGCGACGGAGTCATCGCCGATGAATTCCTCGCCAATGATGAAAGCCTGGGCGAGGCCATCTGGAGACGGCTGCACCGCGTAATTCAGGCGCACGCCATACTGGCTGCCATCGCCAAGCAAATTGACAAAGCGGGGTGTGTCCTCCGGAGTGGATATGATCAGGATATCCTGGATACCAGCGAGCATCAGTGTCGACAGAGGATAGAAAATCATCGGTTTGTCGTAGATCGGCAGCAGTTGCTTACTGGTGACCAGCGTCAGGGGGTATAGCCTCGTCCCTGCTCCGCCAGCCAGAATGATTCCTTTCATAAAGGCCTCCCGTTGCGTTTGTATTTCTGTTGTTTGGGCCAATGACCTACTCGATATTATATCAGACCTGAATCAGGAATGGCGGTCAGATGGCAAGGTTTCCTTGCGGATCTTGCGAAATTTGGCGCAGCGGGTGAGCGGGGCCGGACGCGGCCGGAAGGCCGGGGACGGGAGCGCGGGGGGGCGCGGGGGGCGCGATGTGAGCGGGCACTGTTGCCGGCAAGAGGGTCGGACTTGGGAAAGGTCTGACCCTTTTGTAGGAATGAGAGTACGGCACCACGACAAACCCGACACAAGTGCCGGCAAGTGGATCCGGCACAGTCGTGAATCTGACACCTTTACCGGCAACAGTGCCAGACGTGCGCTAAAACTCACCCTCAGCGTTGGTCGAAGCGGGCGTGTTTCTGGTTGAAGTTGGGGTTGTAATAGGGATCGGGTTGGGCGATGGTTTGATGCCAGAGGGAATGAAAAAGGTCGTGATCCGCTGGATTGCCTAAGTGGCGGGCAAGTCGCTCGACGGTCAGCTGGCGCGAGTCGCGAATGGCTGCTGTTGCGTAGGGGGTGAAAAGGTGGCGCAGGCCTTGCTGGCTGAGGCGAAAGGCCAGGTCGAGGTCGAAAAGGTCGGTCTGGTAGCGTTCGTCAAACTCGCCGGCTGCCAGGAAATGGGTACGGGAAACAGCCATCAGGGTTTGTTCGGCGGCTGAAATGTTGTTGACAAAGGACAGGCGGGCCATGTAGCCGGGCTCGCCATCAACTCGTCCGGCATGATAGCCGGAGAGGGAGCCGGAGATGCCGGTGGCCAGTCCAGCCTGGCAGATCAGGCCGCGGCGGGTGATTTTCCCGGTGGCCAGGCCGATATCGGGGCGCAGGGCTTGCCGGGCCAGTTCTTCCAGCCAACCGGGCGACAGGGATTGGACCGTTCCGCTCAGGAATACGAGCAGGGGTTCCACGGCAGCACGGGCGATCTGGTTGATTTTTCCGCTGATGGACTCGCCGGATTGGACGGAAACGAGCGTCCAGTCAAGGCCTGCAGTCACCAGCGATTTTTCCCAGCGAGCCTTGTCCGCAGGTTTGTCCAGGAATCCCGCTGAAACCAGAAACACCCAGCGGGACTGGATGCTGCCAGACCGGGTGCCAAACTGCTGCCAATGACGCAGGTCGCGTGGGTCTCGGATATGGACGAAAACCAGCGCGCGCAAGCCTTGGGGCAGCGGATAGCGGATCCGGTAGGTGGAAAGGATCGAATTGTTTTCGACCTGGCCGACTTGACCTGCCTGGCCAGGCTGGCCGTTTTGGTCAGATTTGCCTGGCTGCCCGGTCTGGCCTGTGCGCTGGAGATGGTTGGCCAGGGCCAGGCGGGCGGCGTCGAGGCAGTAAGGCTTGACCGAGATGTCGCTGGCCACGGATCCGCCATGGATGCGCCAGTAATAGAGGATCTGCGGGATGTGAACGATTTTCCGGGCTTGCTCGGACAGACGGAGGATGTAGTCGTAATCCTGGCTGCCGTCACAGGCAGGATCGAAGCTGCCGATTTGCTCGGACAGGGCGCGGGCAAACACGGTCAGATGGCAGATGTAGTTATTGCTGCGAAGATTGTCCAGGGCAAAATCAGGCTTGAAATGGATCAGGCTGACCTGGGAGATGTCGCCGGCAAAATTCATTTCATCGCTGTAGATCAGGTCCGCGCCCTGGCTGACGATGACCTTGTGGACTTCGGCCAGGGCCTGGGGTGCGAGCAGGTCGTCATGGTCCAACAGGGCGATGTAATCGCCGCTGGCCATGGCGAGGGCGGCGTTGGTATTGCCGGAAATTCCCAGGTTCTGGGCCAGGCGCTGGTAAGTGATCCGGTTGTCCTGGGCGGCCAGGTGGGTGGCTTGCAGTTGGACGCGGTCCTGGTCACTGCCATCGGCGAGGCAGAGCTGCCAATGGGGGTATGTCTGGGCTTGGACCGAGGCAATCATCGCGGCCAGATGGTCAGGCTGGGTATTGTAGAGCGGCACGATGATCGAAAACAGAAGCGGCGGTGTTGCGGGGTCAACATCGCCTCTATACGTCTCCCCTGCCGCTGCCGTCCGCTCCGCTTGCTGCAAACGGGTAGCAAAAACCTGCCGGTCATTCATGCGACGCCAGCGGTTTGAGAGCTTGACAAAAAGAATGCGTGGCCCCTGGTGAACCAGGATGGCAATGACTCGGCGCAACGCAGGTGCGATTTTAAAGAATCGGGCGGTGATCCTAGGCGGATTCATCGCAAGGACCGCCTGACTTGCCAGAATTCGCGCAGGGCCCGCCAGCCGATCGGGAAGATCTTGCTGAGGCGGATCGAGTTTTTGCCCGCCTGGCGGGGGTGGAAGGTGATCGGTACGTAACGGACCGGCAGCTGGTGGCGGGCCAGGAGGACGGACATGAGGGCATTGGTCAGGAAAAAGCCTTCGGGAATGGATTCCAGGCAGGTTTTCAGGGCATCGCGCCGGATCAGGCGGAACGGGGTATTGGCATCCGTGACGGACACACCGAACACGAGCAGGATCAGGGTTTTGAGCACGAAGGCGACCAGGACACGGGGCAGGCCGTCGCCGCGATGGACACGGTGGCCGATCAGGGCTGCGAAATGCTCGCGTTCGCGCCAGAGGCAGCTGAATTCGCCCGGCTCCGTCTGGCCATCCGAATCGGTCTGGAAAACATAATCAGCACCGTGCTCGAGCGCCAGGTCATACCCCATGCGAATGGTGGCCCCGTGGCCGCTGTTTGCTTTTTTGATCACGAGGAGCTGGGGCAATTCGTCTTGCAAACCACTCAGGATGCTGGCGGTCTGGTCCTTGCTGCCATCATCCAGAATCATGAGCCGGGAGTCCGGACCACCGTGCTGAACCAGGACAGCGTGCCATTCATGCGCCACCACGGCGATCGTGGCCTCTTCATTGTAGGCCGGAATGACCATGTAGAGCGTTTCCCGGGCATCAAGAGCCATGTGACATCCTCCGCAGTTTTCGAATCGTGCGCCAGCGTTTCAGGCAGCGACCGGACAAGGCCAGGCCCAGCTGGATGCGCCAGGCAAGCACTTGGCCGGGCGATCGTGGGGTCAGGGCACTCTGATTGTCGTCATGGCGCCGGTAACCGGTCAGGCGATCGGGGATAAAGCGCACCTGACCTGTGAGTTCAGCCAAAAGGCCCAGCCACATATCATGCATCGGCAAGCTTGCTGGCAGGGGCAGGGCAATTTCCAGAAGTTCGCGCCGGAAAGCCAGGGTGCAGCCCTGATAGGTGTTGCGCCAGAAATTGACCCAGAAACCTGGGCGGCTGTGGCGCAAGGCATAAAACGATTGTGCCGTGACCTGGCCATCGGCGTTGATCAGTGCCGCATCGCTCTGGACCAGCCAGAGCCTGGGGAGACTAGACAAGACTTCGCTCAGGCGGGCGACCTTGCCAGCGTACCACAGATCATCCTGGTCGGACAGGAAAATGATCTCGCCGCGGCAGTGTTGCAGCGCATGGTCGAAATTGCCGATAATCCCGGGACGGCCTTGGTTGCGCAGCAGATGGATGCGTGGATCCTTTTGGGCCAGGTCCGCCAGGAAGTCCCAGGTGCCATCAGTCGAGCCATCGTCGGAGATGACCAGCTCATCCTGGGCCGCAAGCTGGTCCAGGATCGAGGCCACCTGCGCCGGCAGAAAAGCCAGGCCGTTGTAGGTGATCATGGCTACGGAAATCATGCGAGCTTGAAACCCCATTTGCGAAAATAGAGCCAGAGGGAATGGAAATGGATCCGGAACATCTTGAAACTGCGGTAAGAACCGCGCGACCAGGCGTGCTCGACCATGGATGCTGGATCATAGAGGACTCTCAGACCGCGTGAGCGAACGGTGCGCGAGAGGTCGGCGTCTTCGGCATAGAGGAAATAACGCGGGTCGAATCCGCCGATGGCGCGGCAATCGGCCGTGCGCATGGCCATCAGGCAGCCGGAGGCGAATTCGATCGCAAAAGACTGGTCGTAGTCCTGATCCTGGTACGTATGGTAGCGTTCGCGCCGGGCCAGCAGACGACCGGGTAAATAGCGCAAACCCAAGTCGAGGATGGTCAGGTCGCGCCGGGCCAGGTGCTGGACCTGACCGTCCGGATCGACAATTTTCGGCATGACCAGCCCAGTCTGCGGTTCGCTGTCCAGGCGCCGGACCAGAGCCCGGACCGAGTCTGCATTCAACACGTTGATGTCGGGATTCATCAGCACATGGATCCGGGATTCGAGGTGGGGCAGGACCTGGTTGTGGGCGGCGCCATAGCCACAATTGCCGTTCGCTGAATGGATCAAAGTGACCGGCAGCGGCTCTTTTTCAGCAGCGGCCTGTTCGATCAGGCGGATGGTCTCGTCGGTCGAGCCATTGTCGACCACATAAACATGGCCGCTCAGTTCTGGCGGCCAATGCTGGCGCAGTGCGCGCAAGGTGCTGGCTATCGTTCGCGCACTGTTATAGGTGACAATTCCGACTGAACAATCGATCATGCCTTCGTGCCAGGTCCTGCGGCTTGTTCACTGCGTTCACGGCGGATGTTGCGCAGTGTCAGGCCGATATCAAGCGACACCATCAGGAGGTTGAAAATATACAGGTAAATAACCAGATCTCGGGAATAGATCAGCTTGTGCAGGATGCCTGCAATGTAGCCGATCCAGATCGCAGCCATGAACAACAGGCTCTTGCCGGCTGCACGCCCGGTCTTGTAGCTTTTGTAGGCGGCAATCGGCCAGGACAGGCCAAAACAGCTCAGCATGATGATTTCAAAAACACTCATGGTCATTTTTCCTTTATGCAAGAATCGGGTCGATCAGCTGGCAGGCCTTGCCATACTGGTACTGGCCAAGAAGGGTCTGGACTTGGATCAGGATCTGCCTGTCGGTTTCCAGCTCCGTCTGCGCCAGGAGCTGGTCGAGCAGCCTGCGGCTGTTTTTCGGATCATGGACATCGAGGCTATGTCTGAGCTGCAGCCAGACCGCTCGATCGCGCACAGGTTGTGCGGGCGCAAGCTCATCGGTTGACGTTGGACCTGGCTGCCGGTCGGTCACGGCAGGGGCATTTGCCACTGTACGGCCAAAGGCTGGCGACTGATACGCAGCCAGATAGGCTTCAGCCAGATCCATCAGGCGGCGCATGTTTTGGACCAGGCTGGCCAGGTCCTCTTTTTCAACATCAGTCAAGAAGCCCGGTGATGATTTCAGCTGCAATTCGACCGCTTTGGCCTGCTGCTGCACCACCATGCTACCGACATGAGCGGTGGTTGATTTTGCCGTATGGCAGAAACGGACCAGTTCCGAGCGATCGTTTTGCCCGATCAGCCGGTCGATCCGTTCCTCCAGGTTCTGGTGGTGGTCGACAAAGCTGCGCAGAAGGGTCTCGAAAATAGCCTGGTTGTCCATGACCAGGGCCAGTCCAGCCGCAGGGTCGAAAAACGCGCCAGCCATCAGAGGGTCGGGTAGGAGCCCTTGAGGGTGAAGCAGTCGAGGATGTGGCCGTCCATGGCCTTGTGCAGCTCATTGAAGTAAAAGCCCGGTTTGAGATCGAGCAGGCAATCAAGGGCATAGACATGGATCTCATACAGGTGATCGGTGTCCGGCGGACTCATGCCACCATAGACGCTCGCTGCCAGACGATCGAGACCACCGAGCTTACCAGACCAGCTATTGGTTCCCTGGATGTAGTCGGTTGCCGTGACACTCTCATTAGCCTGCAGCTCAGGCCGCTGCAGGTTGGCCACGAGCCAGTGGATCCAGGAAAAACCACAAACCGGAACGGCGTCCTTGTCTTCGATCACGATGGCATAGCTGACGGTACCGGCAGGCGCCTCGGCAATGGACAATGGCAGCGAATAGGTCACCATCTGCCCAGGTTTGTTGCGATGTCCGCGCTGGCCGTACACATCCGCGATGATGCCATCCTGAATACCTGCGCTGGTTACTTTCATTGCACGTGTGTCTCCTTCGCATGTTTTTCAAGGCAGTCCCGGCACAAGCCATACAAGGTCAGTCGTTGCTCAGAAACGCGATAGCCGGATGCCTCGAGATTTTTCACAGCATCCGAGGGACCGATGCCCTCCAGGTCGAAGATCTGGCCGCATGACCGGCAGACAAAATGGGCATGGCTGTCGGTGCGGGCGTCGTAGATCTCTTTCTGGCTGCTGTGGCCGACGATCTGAACCTGGCCACTCTCGGTCAGGATACCGAGATTGCGGTAGACTGTAGCCACCGAAATGTCGGGATGATCAGCCCGGACCCGGTTATAGATATCGAGGGCACTGAGATGGCCCTCAGCCTTGAGGGTGTCGAGCACCCACTGGCGTTGGTTGGTATGGCGACGTTCGACCATAAAAATCACTTCTTTGCTATAAATTCGATCGGCTGGCCTGGCCTTCTGTTCAGATACCGTATGCGACGAGCCGTTTCATGGGAATTTTATGCGGCTGTCTGCCAACTGTCAAATGCTATTGTTACTAAATAACGCACTTGAAATGACATTCGGCTCATAAGTGAGCCTCTGCAGGTCTCTCGATCAGGAGGTGGCACCCGCCAGGTTGGCTGCGGCCTGTTCTTTGATGAACTGCAGGTAACTGCGGCGGGCGATGGCCCGCCTTTTCTGGGCGATCGGGATGACCATGCCGTCGAGCATCTGGCAGCGTCCCTTGGCCAGGCTGGTGATGTAGTGCATGTTGACCAGGTAGCTCTGGTGGATCCGGATAAAGGAGTCGGGCACGAGCTGCTCAACCTCGTCGAGCTGAGCATAGAACTGATGCTCATTGGCCGTGCGGTGGACGATGATGATCCGGCGCTCACTTTCGAGGTACATGATGTCCTTGTACGGGACATTGAGGTGATGGCCACGGCTGTTGATCCTGAGGAAGGATGCCTTCTGCGAGCTGATCCTGCGCAGGGCCATGTCCCAGGCCCGGCCCAGGCGGTCGCTGGATACTGGTTTGTTAAGGAAGTAGACGGCCTCCAGGTCAAAAACGTCCAACGAATAATCAATATCGGCAGATACGAAAATCGTCTGAATGAATGGATAGCGCTCGCGGATCATCTGGCCGAAATCAAGGCCATTGGTGTTGCCACCGAGCATGATATCCAGGAAGAGGATATCCACGTGATTCTGGTTCTGTTTCAGATAATGCATCAATGGTTCGCCGGCCTGGAATTCGACAAACTCGACAAACTGGCCGGATGAACGAGCGATCTGCTCGATCATCTGCTCCAGCAATTTGAGGAAGATCGGATCGTCATCACAGATTGCGACTTTAATCATGGACAAGCCCTTCCCTTTCCGGTACGTTCTTAAGAATGATTATATACGATTTGATCACGTGTAAACGATCTTTTGCATTAAATTTGTCATCTGGTTTAGCAAAACTGACAGATTCGCCAGAAAAATTGACACCTACTCTGGACAGGTCTATCATTTTGACATCTGGACCCGTGCTTTGGGCTGGGGACCAGGAACCGGTCAAACGCGAGGAAACCATGAACTTCCACGATCTTTCGAACCTTGTCAATTATGAAAGCTATGCCCGCGGCCTTGGCCACAACCTCGTCCCGCTCGACGAAGTGGCTGGTTTCAAAGTCCGTCCGGGCTTTTTCCTGGAAAATGGGGCAGTCGTCCTGCCGGGTGGAGTCAGTTTCACCGTCCACTCGCAGAATGCCTCGTCCATCAGCCTGGTCCTCTTCCATCGCGAGCAATGCCAGCCCTTCGCCGTCATCCCCTTTCCGGAAAATTACCGCATCGGTTATGTCTACTCCATGATCGTTTTCGGCCTCGACATCGAGGAATTCGAATACGCCTTCAGCGTCGATGGCATCTATGACCCCAGCCGTGGCCACCTCTTCGATCCGACCCGCCTTCTGATCGACCCTTATTCCAAAGCTGTGACCGGCCAGAGCAAATGGGGCGAACGTGCGCTCTCCAACTGCCATTACAAATCCCGCGTGGTTGCCAATGATTTCGACTGGGGCCACAGCCGCAACCCCCAGATCCCGATGCAGGACCTGATCATCTACGAGCTCCATGTGCGCGGCTTCACCCGGCACGAATCGTCCGGCGTCACCGATCCCGGCACCTTTTCCGGCCTGAGCGAAAAGATCCCCTACCTCAAGGAACTCGGGATCAATGCCGTCGAACTGATGCCGATTTTTGAATTTGACGAAATGCGCGACGTACGTGAATACAAAGGGACCAAGCTGCTTGATTACTGGGGCTATAACCCGGTCAGTTTTTTTGCCCCCAACACCGGCTATACGGCCAGTCTCGAATACAACCGTGAAGGCATCGAGCTGAAAAACCTCGTCCGCCATTTCCATGAGCATGGCATAGAGGTCATCCTCGACGTCGTTTTCAACCACACGGCTGAAGGCAATGAGAATGGTCCCGTCATTTCATTCAAGGGTTTCGACAACAACGTCTACTACATGCTCAGCCCCGACGGCCATTACTACAATTTCAGCGGCTGCGGCAACACCCTGAACTGCAATCATCCGGTCGTGCAGCAGATGATCATCGAATGCCTGCGCTACTGGGTCACAGAATACCGGGTCGATGGCTTCCGCTTCGACCTGGCTTCGATTCTCGGCCGCAACGAAGACGGTTCCCCGATGAGCAAGCCGCCGCTGTTGCAAATGCTGGCCTATGACCCGATCCTGGCCAATGTCAAGCTGATCGCCGAAGCCTGGGATGCGGGTGGCCTGTATCAGGTCGGCAGTTTCCCACACTGGAGCCGCTGGTCGGAATGGAACGGCCGCTACCGCGACGATCTGCGCTGCTTTTTAAAAGGTGACAGCGGCCTGGCCGCGATCGTCGCCGATCGCCTGGCCGGTTCGCACGATCTCTACGACCCCCTCCACCGCGGCAAAAACGCCTCGGTCAATTTCATCACCTGCCATGACGGATTCACCCTGCATGACCTCTACTGCTACAATGAAAAACACAACGAGGCCAATGGCTGGGGCAATTCCGACGGCGAAAACCACAACAACAGCTGGAACTGCGGCGCCGAAGGCGAAACCGACAACCCGGAGATCAACCGCCTCAGAAGCCGTCTCGTCCGCAATGCCCTGACCGTCCTCCTCTGCAGCCGCGGCACACCCATGCTCCTGGCTGGTGACGAATTCGGCAATACACAGCATGGCAACAACAATCCCTATTGCCAGGACAATGCCATCAGCTGGCTCGACTGGGACGACCTGGCCAAAAACCAGGGCCTGTTCCATTTCGTCCAGAAACTGATCGCCCTGCGCAGGAAACACCCCGCCTTGCGCAACGGCACCGAAGCCGCGCGTTGCGGCCTGCCCGCCTTCAGCAAACACGGCGTCAAAGCCTGGTACCTCGACCCCTCGCCAGAAAATCGCACCGTCGCCGTCATGTTCACCGGTCTCGACACCGAGCACGACTGCGACGACATCGTCTACGTCGCCATCAACGCCCACTGGGAAAGCGCCACCCTGCAAATTCCCCGCCTCCCCGGCCGCCTGCGCTGGCACCTGGCCGTCGACACCGGCCTGCCCCCGGGCGAAGACATCATCGACGACCCTGTCCTGATGAAAATCACCGGCCCCCAGCTGAAAATGATCCCCCGCTCCGTCGTCGTCCTGATCGGACGATAGGAAAAAGCCTGGCGATGGGTCTTCCCCAAGTGCCAGGCTTCAATGAGTGTTGAATGATTAATCCCTGCTGCGGTTGTAGCGTGTCCTTAGCGGCGGCGGCGCTTGGTGGTTTTCTTCGGGAAAATGTGGCCCATGATTTCGATGATGGTCGAGACGATGCTCATGATCGAACCGATGTGGGCGGCGGTCCCGGAGGATCCGGCGAAGAAGCCGTGGACGCCGTCTGAGACGTCGTGGACGGCTGCGCCGACGCTGGTGACGCTTTCGCGCACGGTGCCGGTGACGGTCTGGACGTCATCCAGGACGGTGGGGACGGATGTTTTGGCGGAGTCGGTGATGGTTTCGACGTGGGCGCTGATCCGGTCGACTTTGCTGATCAGATCAGGCAACTGGCGAATGGTCTCGGTGACAGGTGCGTCGATCTGGCCGAGGAGGGTGTTGACTTTGCCAAGGACCTTGACCAGGCGGGCAATGGCGATGACCAGATAGACGGCCAAGACGACGCCGGCTATGATCAGAAGGCCTGTCAGGACCGACAGCAGATCAATTGTGACGACCATACGGACGCCTCCTTTCTCATCTGGAAGAACGGGAGGTTATTCGGTTTTCTCCGGTTCTTCAGCGGCAGGTGCGGCATCCTCAGGGGTCGGGGCGGTCTCGTGATGGATCTTTTGCTTGAGGGTGTCTTTGACTTCCTCGTATTTATCCTTGGCCTCGCCGTACTTTTCCTTGGCGAATTCAGCGGCGTGGCTGGCGGCTTCCTTGGCTTTTTCGGCACCGATCTGGGCACCGACCCGGATGTCTTCACGGGTTTCCTTGCCTGCCTTGGGGGCAAAGAGGATACCGGCGATGGCACCGAGGAGTGCTCCGGCAGAGATACCTGCGGCGATCTTGCGGTTCTCCCGTTTCTTGTTGGCACCGGTCATGGCACCGAGGACATCTTTAAGCATAAATGTTGCCTCCTTTCAGTTGTGGACAGTGGCTGTCTGGGATCTGGATTTGTGTCATTGAAAGGTCTGGGATGACACTACCAGCATATCATGAAACGGTTGATTTGTAAAAAGATTAATCAGGATTGAGCAGGGTGCAAGGTGCTCTGCGCGGGGACCGTGAGAGGAGCGCGCGACTATGAATAGGGTGATAAATGCTGACAAATCCTGTAACTTTTGCGATAATAGATCCAGGAATTGGCAGGATGGATGCCAAGCCACGACAGGAGGTGCCATATATGGCCAAATTATGCAGCAAGTGCGGCAAGGAAATTGCAGATGATGCGACATTCTGCAATCATTGCGGTGCAAAAGTCGGAGACAGCAGCAACACTCAGTGGGCTAATTTTTCCAGCCAGTCGGGCCGCGCTACGGAGGCCTACTCAACAGAGGACATCCAGGCCAATAAAGTCTGGGCGGGACTGGCGTATTTCCTCTTCTTCCTGCCCCTGATCATCTGCCCCGAGTCGCGTTATGCGCGCTATCATGCCAACCAGGGCCTGGTGCTGCTGATTGTCAGCGCGTTGGGCTCGATTGTGCTCGCGATCATACCGATCATCGGCTGGATCTTGTCGCCGATCTTTGGCCTGGGCGTGCTGGTCCTGGCGATCATGGGCCTGGTCAATGGTCTCAACGGACAAGCCAAGGAATTGCCCCTGATCGGTAAATGGCAGATCCTGCACTGATCTCTCACAGGTAAAGCGTTCGCGCCAGCTTTTGACGGGTCAATCCGGACGCAGGCCTTCGAAGAAGGCGATTTCCTCGAAAATTTTCCGTGCAAACAGATAGTGGGCATCGTCCAAGAAAAGCTGGATGATGCTCACTTTTTCATTGTTGACGAGTTCATCGACGATTGAGCGCTCGTCGAGGCGTTTATCTTGCTCATTGAGCAAAGCCTGGCGGGCGGGGATGACAAGGCTCTGGTCGATCGGCCAGAGGTCTGGGTCGACCGGTGCTAGACGAGCTGCACGTTCTGTCTCTGCACAAGGGTCTGAGATTGAATTCGCAGCGGCGTCTGATGCCTGTTCGCCGGCAGGATCTTGTTCCACACGATCTGCTGCCGAATTGGCTTGGATCACGGCTTGTTCCAGACGCGTGGTTTGTGTCTCGGCAAAAAGCTTGGTCGGATAGAGGTAGAAATGCGGTTCGCCGCGGCGCAGGACAATGGCCAGACGCGGCAGGTGGATGACCACTGTTTGCGGGGTCAGGAGCTGGGCCGGCTCGTGGAACAGGTAGTGGAAACGGCTGAGCAGCTCGATCTGGCGCGGGGTTGCGAGCAGGCGACGCAGGCTGTCGAGTTTGCGCCAGGAATAAAAGCGCCGGGCGGCCAGTGGCGTCAAAACAGCCTCGACAGCACTGGCAAAGGCCTTTTCAGCTTGCGGGGCCTGATCTACCGGGTCAAGATCAAGCGGATTGGCACGATCGAGCAAGGTTTTTTCCACCAGGCGGCCGATGCGGTCATCCCAACGCTCGGCTGGCAGCGTTGCGCCATAATGGTTGATCACCGCCCACGACAGGGGTGTGGTCAAGGCGAGCCAGTCGGACAAAATGGCGGTGTTCATTTCCAAGCTGGTCTGATTGGCCTGGCTGAACGTCTCGATCAGCAGGTCGCGGACCCAGGGGCTGGCGAGATGGAGGTGAAAGCGTCTGAGCACATCGGCAACCGGATAGCGGGTGCATGCGTGATGGACCAGATAGCGCCGGCTGGCCGCAGCAAAATCGGCAGCAGCCAGGGACTCGCCAGTGTGTTCGGCCAGCGTGCGGGCGGCCAGCTCGACGCTGGGCTCGAGGTCGGCGGCGATCCGGCCGTGGTGGGCCGCCAGGACATCGCGTGCCAGCTGGAGCATCAGTTCGCTGTAAATCAGGCGTTCAGGCTGGTTTTGCATGTGCTGCCAGATCGGATCAGCCAGACGTGGACGCAGGCGAAGACTCAGAAGCCGCTGTGCCGTCTGCTGGATGGCCGGGTCTTCGTCGCGGGCGAGCAAGGGGACCAGGCCGGAGAGCTGGCTGGTCGGGATCGTGTAAGCCATGGCCCGCTGGATCAGGGCTGGTTTGTGACTGGCCTGCTGAACCAGACGCAGGACCGCATCCGGTACCTGGGCCTGAGTGGATGACTGACTGCTCAAACGAGCAGAGCCCAGGGCGTTCTGGGTCAGAACAACCTGGGCCTGGAGGCGGGCTGGGGTAAAGGACACCACCGGCTGCATGACGGAGCCCAACTCAGGCGGTCGTTGACGGTCTGGCGGACGCAGCACTGGAGTCGGTCAGGACTTCACGGGCACTGATGATCGCACCAGGCAGGTCGTCGACGGCATCACCGATCAGGCGCACGGTGTCGGTCAGCTGGGCGACGATGTCAGACAAGCCCTGGTCAAAGGACTGGAAAGTCGACTGGGTGCTGAGCTGGATCTGTTCGCCGAAATTCTGCACCGACACATCGAGCGATTTGTTGAGGCCGGCGATTTCCGACGTCACATCGCGCACCAGGAACGTCAGGTCGCGAACCTGGTCGTCGAGGGTGTTCATCAGGGTGGTGGAACTATCTGTCAGGCGGGTCATCAGATCCTGGTACTGCTCGTCCGACTGGGTCAATGTCATCTGGGTCAGGTCATTGTATTTGCCGAAAATATCAACCAGATTGGCCTGGAGATCATCCTGGAGGCGGTTGATCTGGACATGCATCTGGTCAAAGTAGCCGCCGATCTGCGATTCGACTGCGACCTGTTCCTCGCGGATGCGCTGGGCATCGGCCTGGCTCGATTCGATCATGGCCCTGAGCTGCTCGACCATATCGCTGCTCTTGACCAGGGTCTGGCTGAGGGCCTCCGTGGCACCATTGAGCGTCTGGATCAGCTGTTCCTGGCCGGCGGAGAACGACTGGGTCAGGGCTGAAGAGCCGTTGTTGAACAGATCGGTGAGCAGGGCGTTGCTCCTGGTATAGGATTCCTGCAGGTTCGTGCTGCCTGTTGTCAGCGACTGGGTCAGGGACTCGGCGCTGTTCTTGAACGCCGATTCCATCTCTTCGTAACCCTGGGTAAAGATCGAGCGCAGCTGTTCCGAACCCTGCGACAGGGCGGACTGGACCTCCACCGCACTGGTGTGCAGCGTGCTGGCGAATTGCTCGGTCGAGCCGGTGAAAGCAGCCTGCAACTGACTGGAGCCTTTGTTGAACAGGTCGGTGATCAGTGTGCTGCTCTGGGTGTAGGAATCCTGCAGCGTCGTGCTGCCGGACTGGAGCGACTGGGTCAGGGTGTCGGCGCTGGTCTTGAACGCCTGTTCCATCTGATCATGGCCCTGGGTAAAGACGGCACGCAGCTGCTCGGATCCCTGGGCGAGCGCGGTCTGGACCTCCATGGCACTCGTGTGCAGGGAACTGGCGAACTGTTCAGTCGTGCCGGCGAACGCAACCTGCAGTTGGCTGGAGCCTTTGGCAAACAAATCGGTGAGCAGGGTACTGCTCTGGGTATAGGTGTCCTGCAGCGTCGTGCTGCCGGACAGGAGCGACTGGGTCAGGGTGTCGGCGCTGGTCTGGAACGCCAATTCCATCTGATCGTGGCCCTGGGCAAAAACCGATCGCAGCTGTTCGGAGCCCTGGGAGAGGGCAGACTGGACTTCCATGGCACTGGTGTGCAGCGTACTGGCAAACTGTTCCGTCGTCCCGCTGAAAGCAGTCTGGAGCTGGCTCGAGCCCTCGGCGAAGCGGCTGTTCAGGAGGTCGCTGCCAGCATTGAAAGCAGCCTGCAGGCGATCGGCGCCGGTGACGTAAGTCTCGCTGACCTGGACGGCACTGGCAGCAGCGGCGGCCTGGACCTGGGCGGCGCTGGCTGCGAGGAGCTGCTCGATCTGGGTCGAGCCACCGGCCAGGATCTGCTCCATGCGGGTGGTTCCACTGTCGAAGGTCGCAGCCAGGCTGGTCGAACTGGTTTCAAAGGTCGAAGCCATTTGGGCGGAGCCGGATTCATAGGTTGTATTAAGGTTCGCTGCTCCGGTCTCGAGTGTCGAGGTCAGGCTGGACGTGCCAGCTGCGAGGGCCTGGCTGAGTTGCTCGGTGCTGCTGGCAAAGACCTGGTTGATCTGGCCTGCGCTGTCGGCAAAGACCTGGCTCAGCTGGCTGGAGCTGGCGCTGAAGACCTCGTTGAGCCGGGTGGTGCTTTCGATCACGGCCTGGTGTGAGGCAGACAGGCCGGCGAGGATGGTCTGGGCGGACTGCTGGGCATCCTGTTGCAGGCCAGTGGACTGGTCAATCGCAGCCAGTAGTTCCTGGGTGCGGCCGGTGGCAGTGGCGTGGAGCTCGTTGAGCGCGGCGATCGACGCCGACAGGTCCGTGAGGTGCTCGCCGAGGAGCTGGTCGAGCTGGCGGGCGAAATGGGCGGCCAGCTTGCCGATCCCCTGCTGCTGCTGTTCGTTGACGTGCTTGACGGCCTGGTCGAAGGACTGGCTCATGTTGCGGATGACCGGCACCATCTGTTTCTGGGTCGCATCGGCCATCGCCGTGCTCAGGGCCGGGCCGAGGTTCTGGATCTGGTCGATCAGGAGTTTCTGGTCAGCCAGGATGCGGTACTGGACCTGGGCATCGCTCATGACGATGAAATGGTGCGACAGCATGTCCTGCAGGGCTTCGATCTCGACCGTGGCCCGGTGGATCTTGATCTGGTCGAGGGCGCGGAACAGCAGGATCAGGAACGTCGAGAAACTGGCGGCAAGGAAAATTGGCAGCAGGCTGGCAGCAGGATCCTGCTGGGACTGGCTGTAGATGGCCGTGAGGGTGCCGATGACTGTGATCGAGGCCATCAGGACGAACGCCGGCATGACCAGGCCCCGGTAGGGTGTGTGGCGGACGATCGTGCGGGGATTGAGATGGACATTGAGATCGGCCAGGGCGTGTGGCTGGCCGTTCGAATCGTTGATGATCGAACGCACGATCGCCGGCGAGAGCATGCCGAGCCGCTCTGGAGTCGCCTGGGAGCGGAGCAAACGCAGGTTCTCGACCGGGTCTCGTTTCCAGAGCTGTGCCACTTCCTGGCGGACGGTCTGGATCGAGCGGAACAGATGTGCAAAACCGGCCAGATCACAGAGGATCCAGCCGGCGGTTGCCAGGAGAAAAATCAGGGATGCGGTTCCGGTCAAGACCCAATTGACAGGCAGGTCAGCGAGGAATGGAGTCAGTTGCGTCATTCGGGCCTCCTAGTGGAAATTAATAAGTCTTCATGAATCGGTGTCAACGACGGCGAAGGGGTCTGCCTTGCCATAGGGGCCGGTCAGTTCCCAGACCTCATAGTCCTCATCCTGGGTGACCAGTTTCGGAATGGAATTGAAGGCCAGGCTAAAGTTGCAGTCCAACAGGCCATTGGGCACAGCGACGGTCACCGGATTGCCATTTTCGTCGGTGATCGTTTGTTCCGTGGCATCGCCCGGAGTCATGCTCAGGCTCTGGAACTGGACCGAGCGGTCCTGCTCCTCGACCAGACGCATCCATTCGATGGCCTGGGCATAGGTGGCTGCGAATGTGACGTTGAGATTCATTGACTCGATCGAGGTCACAGCGGCCTGCATGGCGGCAGTGTCTTCTTCCCCAGCTGGCTGTGCCGCAGCCGCTTCACTCTCTGCAGCTGGCTGCGCAGCGGCTCCACCCAGAGCGGCGTTGTATTCCTGGACAATGACACCCAGGCTGTTAGGGTCTGCAGCTGGAGCCTGTCCCGGCGCGCGGGGCAGATCATGGGTGACCATCAGGGTGAAGGCCTCGTCAGACACGGCCACATCGCTCTCACTGTAGAGGTCGTTCAGGATCAGCATCAGCTTCTCCTGGATGATCGAGGGGTAATAGACCTTCGTCCGTTCGTTCACCTGCGCCGACAGGGTGGCGACTTCGCCCTTCATCTTGTCGAGCGAGGCGATCTTGGCCATGGTCTCGTCGTAGGTCATTTGGACCTCATCGCGCTGGGCAACGAGCGATTCGTGGGTCTCCCACATTGGCAGGTAGACAAGGTAATAACCGACGGCGAGCAGGGCGATGATGGCCAGGACAGCGAGCAGGAATTGTTCACGTACGGAGAGTTTCATTCCGGCATCACCTCCTGGAGGGTGGCATGGATCACGATCGTTCGGTCGTCAGTTTCAGCGTCCTCAGCATCGCTGCTGGAGGCTGAGAGGAGTTCGACGGTAGCGAACAGGCCGGTGTCCTTGAAATTGCGCACGAGCTCGGCATTGGCGGTCAGATCGGTCGAGGTGGCCTCGAGCATCAGGTCGCTGGAGGTGATCGTCAGATTGGTCAGGGTGACCGTCTCCGGGATCGCGGCGGCGATCGTATCGAGGGTGGCTTTCCCGATCCGGTCATCGACCTGGAGCGCGCCTGCGATGGTGGTCAGCCCCTCGTCATAGCGTTTCAGGAGTGAGAGCTGTTTGCTGACGGCATTGACTTCGTCGAGCTTGGCGACGACTGCCGGGGAGGCCAGCTCGTCTTCCATCAGCTGGATCTCCTGGCGCACAGCGGTGTTGAGGTTATCAAGGAAAAAGTACAGGCCACCCACGGCCAGGGCGATCACCACAATGGCGATGATCAAGATGCGGCCGATCGGGGCATGATCCCTTTTCGCATGGGGATTGATGAAAAAGTTGAGATCTTTCATGCGCGCCTCACCTCCCTTCAGTCATTTCTGTAGAATGCCGCGCAGGCATTGACGTAGTTGATGACATCGAGGGTTCCCGCTTTGACAGAAACATGGACCGCCGGGGTGTCATTGAAAATGCGCACCGGAATGCCTACGGCTTGTTCCATCAATTCAGCGAGGTTTTTGAGGTGGGCGTTGCCGCCGAAGAGGTAGATGATCTCGGGGCGTTTCTCGGCCACACGACCGGAATAGAACTGGATCACGGTCTGGATCTCGTTCGTGACCCGGCTGACATACGGCCGGACGATGTCGTTGAATTTTCTGGCTTCTTCACTGACGAATTCGCTGCGCACCAGGTCGACCAGTTCTTGTTTCTTGGTCACAAGGGCGGCATCGCTGGTGCCGGTCTGGCGCATCAGCTCGGTGTCCATGAAGGCACTGCCGTACGGGACCTGGCGGGTGAAGAGCAATTTCTCGGCATTAAGTATCGAGATCTCGGTCAGTTCTTTGCCGAGATCCACAAAGGCGGCGAGTTTCCAGTCCCAGCCGCCAACTTTGTCTTTGTTGGCTGCGACCGTGCGCTGGACGAGCTTGTTCAGTCCGTTGGCATGCACGTCGAGGTAGAGGGGCTTGAGTCTACAGTCCTTGAGGAGGCTGGCATACTCCTCAGCCATGGTGTCGGGCATCGCGAAGACGCGGACCTTGTTCTGGCGCGCGCCGGCACCGGTTTGCGATTCGATCAGAGTCACGCCGGTACGGTAGTCTTTGGCAATATTGGGCAGATATTGCTCCATTTCCAGGATGATCAGGGGCAAAATATCTGCCGGCGGAACCTCGGGCATGGTCAGCTCACGGGTGATGATCGAGGTGCTCTTGACCGAGACGATCCCCTTGCCGACCTTGATGCCGCTTTCCTTGATCAGTTCATTGATCGCGAAGGCCAGCGCGCTGCGGTCCAGGATCAGACCTTCCTTGACAGCGCCTTCCGGAGTGGGAATGGAAAACGCCGAATCGACCTCCAGGATCCCGTTCTTATTGCTGCCAACGACGAGGTGGATCGTACCCTTGCCGATATCGATGGAAAGAACCTTTCCAGAACTCACGTGCGTCACCTTCTTTTTGTTTGATGTTTCAAGTTTCCTTGGCTGGCGAGACTTCTATATCTCCATTTGAATGTATTATCACTTCATAACTGACAGTACTTCCACCTAAAAACCCTTGGTTGTAAGATATTCCTTCTGGCAATGAAGGCCATTCGGTAATGTACTTTTCAAGTTCAAATCCTGCCTCATTTGTTCCATCAACATCTGGCCATTGAATATTGGTTGATGGAAAACCGTGTACAGCCATTGCTAATCTAGCACTACTCTCTAAAACCGCTATGTTGGCGTTATGAGTTGCTTTCTTAGATCGACTAATTTGGTTCATAAAATGCGGCACCGCGATTGCTGCCAATAAAGACAGAATTGATACTATAACGATTAATTCGGACAAGGTGAATCCACGGCGTCTGCTTAAATTCGATTGCAGTTTAATAGACATGTTATCGTTCCTAAAATTTCTCTTCGAGAAGTTATAATCGCTACCGTTCAGAATCGGTACTTCTTAGAAAGCACATTTCTGATGATGGAATGGAAAATGCCAAATCGATCTCTAGTAGACCATTCTTTTTGCAGCAAACGACAACGAAGATCGTACCAATGCCAATATCTAAGGGAAAAAGCTATCAGGTTCACACGTCCGTCAGTTTTTTTGTGTGGATTGCGTGAAGGGTATTAGAGTCTCAGACTTCCAATGTGTTGAAAGCCTGAGACTCTTTCTAAATATACTTAAAAAAATTTATGAAACAGCGCCACCATCATCGGGATCTACTTTGGCTACATTAAGATCGATAGATCCATCAGCATTAATTGTTACAACATAATCACCGGCTTGAGCATTAGTTGCCGGCAAAGGATTTTCAGGCCATGTATCAATGAAGCCTGAAGCTAGCCATTCATCTGCGCCACTATCGGTATCAGACCACTCAACTTCTTCTCCTGGTGCGCCATTTTGAGCCACAGCAACTGCAGCAGAACTCCTTAATGTCATAACATTTGCATTATGTGTCCGGTATTTTGCCTTGTTTACTTGCCCTAAGAACGTCGGAATAGCAATAGCTGCCAAAATTGCAAGAATAGCAATAACGACAATCAATTCGATCAATGTGAAGCCTTTACGCTTGCGTAGGGATGGATTTTGTAGTTTTGTGTTTTTCATGTGCATTCCTCCTAGTATTGTTGTGGTTTGTGTTCTGTTTTGTTCTTTGACCAGCTATTATTTCACTAGTCATATCCACTCATTACATTAAATTCCACAACACCTCTTTCATCGTTAAGATGTATTTTACTCTTTTAAGAGATACATTATCCAATCATGTCATACATCGCGAACATCGGGCTGATGATTGCAACAATTATTGATCCTACAACCAAAGCCATGAATACAATCAGCAACGGCTCAAGCATGGTCGTCATCCTCTGGATGGCCATATCGACTTCTTCATCATAAAAATCAGCAGTTCGTCTCAACGAATCATCTAGAGAACCTGATTCCTCACCGATCTTGATCATGCTATCGACCATCGGCGGGAACTGCTTGCTACGCTTGATTGGTCCTGCCAGGTCATAGCCTTTGCGGATGTCCTCGCGCACGGATAGGATCGTCTTCTCGATCACTTTATTGCCAATAACCTTGGAGGTAATTTCCATGCCATTCATCAGTGGAATGCCACTGACCAGTAAAGTCGAGAGGGTACGAGTAAACCTTGTTGTAGCAATGCGAATCATGACCGGACTAAGGATTGGCAACTTAAGTTTCAATGAATCAAAGAAATACATGCCTCGGTCCGTTTTCGTCATGTGGCGGATCCACCAGATCAGGAGGATCAGTCCTCCCAATACCAGATACCAGAAGGTACGGATGAATCCACTCATTCCAAGCAACAACCGAGTCATAAACGGTAGTTCAACACCACTTGACTCAAACATATTAATAAACGTCGGTAGTACAAACGTCAGCAGGAAAATAACCACCAGCACCGTCACCGACATCAAAACGATCGGGTAGATCATCGCCCCAACAACCTTGCGGCGCAGCCGCGTATCCTTCTCATAGTGCTCCGCCATGCGGCCGAGGATCGTGTCGAGGTTACCGCTGGCTTCGCCGGCGTCAACCATGTTGATCAGGAGCTCAGGGAAGGCGTTTTTATACTGGCGCATCGAGTCGGAGAGACTGGCGCCTTTCTGGACCAATTCGTAAACCTCGCTGATGATGCCGCGCATTTTCTTGTTGTCGAACTGCTGGCGCAAGATGTCAAGGCACTGGATGATGCTGATGCCGGAGTTGAGCATGGTGTAGAACTGGCGGCAGAAGACGGCGACGTCTTTCGTGCCGATCTTGCCGGACAGGGCGGCGAAGCTGACTTCCTGGACTTCGCGCTTTTGCTCGACGGAGATCGGGCGCCAGGATTTCTCGCGCAGCATGTTGAGGACTTCGGCCCGGTCCTTTGCGTTGAGCTTGCCTGAGACGGCTTCGCCATTGGCGCCGATGGCCCGGTAATTAAATACTGCCATGATGGATGACCTCCTTCCTGCTTGCTGTCGTTAATCTTAGATGGCGAGGTATTTCTGGAGCATCGTCTTGTCGAGGGCGACGCGGTAGGCTTCTTCGGTCGTGATCATGCCGTTCTTGACCATCTCGGACAGGGCCTGGTCGAGTGATTTCATGCCCAGGCGTGAGCTGGTCTGGATGATCGAACCGAGCTGGTTCGTCTTTTCATCGCGGATCATGTTGCGCACCGCTGGGGTCGCGATCATGATCTCCTGCACGGCATGCATCTGCGATCCATCCGGGGTCGGCAGCAGGAGCTGCGAGATGACCCCCTCGAGGACGGAGGAGAGCTGGATGCGCACCTGCTGCTGCTGGTGCGGCGGGAAGACATCAATAACTCGATCGATTGTCGCCTCGGCGCCGGTTGTATGCAGCGTCGACATGACGAGGTGGCCCGTTTCAGCTGCTGTGATTGCCGTCGCGATCGTCTCGAGGTCGCGCATTTCACCGACCAGAATGACGTCCGGGTCTTCACGCAAGGCAGCGCGCAAACCTGAGGCGAAGGAGCTCGTATCACTGCCCACCTCGCGCTGGTTGATCATGCTGTTGCCATGCTTGTGCAGGTACTCGATCGGTTCCTCCAGCGTGATGACGTGGCAGTTGCGGAAGGTATTGATGTGGTTGACCATCGCGGCCAGGGTGGTCGATTTACCGCTGCCGGTCGGACCGGTGACCAGGATCAAGCCACGCGATTTTTCTGCAAGGGATTTCATGACCTCAGGGAAGCCGAGATCATCGAGGGTCGGGATCTTCACCATGATGACACGGAACGCGACGCCATAGCTGCCGCGCTGCTTGTAGGCATTGACACGGAAGCGGGAGAGGCCGGGGATGGTATAGGAAAAGTCGATCTCGCCGACATCCTCGAGGCGGGCGAATTGCTCCTCGGACAGGATGCTGCGCACAATCTTCTCGGTGTCTTCCGGTTTCAAGACCTCGTCATTGTAGGGATGGAGGATGGTGTTGGTGCGGATCATCGCGGGCAGGCCGACGGTGATGTGCAGGTCAGAGCTGATGGTTTCGACGGTCTTGGCGAGGGCTTCATGCAGGATCATGTGTCTTTCCTCCTGGCGCTGTTCTCTTAGCAAAGCAGCTGGCCTTACTCGACGCTGTAGGTGACCTTGAGCAGTTCTTCGATGGTCGAGACCCCTTTGAGCACCAGTTCGGTGCTGTTCTCACGCAGGGTGGTCGTGCCCTGACGGATGGTGACATTGCGGATATGGTCGATGCTGGCCCGTTTGTCGATCAGCTCACGGATTTGGCTGTTTACTGGCATGATCTCATGGATCGCCACCCGGCCGCGGTAACCTGTGTAGTTGCACGAGCTGCAACCGGCGCCGCGGTAGAGCGTCTGCGGCTCGCGGATCTTGAGCACATCCATCTCGAGGCGGTCGGGCGTGTAGGGCGTCTTACAATTGCTGCAGATGCGGCGCATCAGGCGCTGGGCCGTGATGCCGACGACCGAGGACGAGACGAGGTAGGGCTCGACACCCATGTCGATCAGGCGGGTCAGGGTCGAAGCGGTATCGTTCGTATGGACGGTAGCGAGGACGAGATGGCCGGTGATGGCGGCACGGACGGCGATCTGGGCCGTCTCGGCATCACGGATCTCACCGATCATGATGATGTCCGGGTCCTGGCGCAGGATCGAGCGCAAGCCATTGGCGAAGGTTAGGCCGGCCTTGACATTGACCTGGACCTGGTTGATACCCTCGAGCCGGTACTCGACCGGATCCTCGACCGTGATGATGTTGCGGTTGATCTTGTTTAGTTCCCGCAGGACCGCGTACAGGGTCGTGGTCTTGCCACTGCCGGTCGGGCCGGTGACGAGAATGATGCCATTGCTGCTCTTGATGATTTTGTTGAACAGCGTGATGTTGGTCTCATTAAAGCCGAGCTGGGCTTTCGAAAGCAGCATGTCGCTGCGGCCGAGGATGCGCATGACGACCTTCTCACCGAAGACCGTCGGTAGGACCGAGATGCGCAGGTCGATGTCCTTGCCCTCGACCGACAGTTCGATGCGGCCATCCTGGGGCAGGCGTTTCTCGGCGATGTCGAGCCGGCTCATGATCTTGATGCGGGTGACGACGGCTGGATGGGCGGCCTTGGGCGATTTCATGATCTCCTGCAGCTCACCATCGACACGGAAGCGGATCCGCATGGTGGTATCGTACGGTTCGATGTGGATGTCACTGGCCCGGGCGCGCACGGCATGGGCAATGACGGAATTGACCAGGCGGACGACCGGGGCATTGTTGATCTCGGAGAGCTGGTCGGCATCCTGCTCGGTGATCTGCTCGAAGTTGAAATCCTTGCGGATGTCCTCGACCGCCTTCTCGGCACCTTCGCGGCTGTAGTAGCGGTCGATCATGGCGGTGAGTTCAGCCGGGACTGCGATGACTGGCTTGATCGCCATGCCGGTGAAGAGGCGCACGTCATCGATGGCCTGGATATTGAGCGGGTCGGCCATGGCCAGGATCAGCTGGTCATTCTCGCGGCCAATCGGCAGGACCAGATGGCGGCGGGCCATGGCTTCATTGATCAGGAGGGTGGCATCGTTGTCGATCTCATAGGACCCCAGTTCAACCAGAGGGACCTGGAGCTGGAACTCGAGGACTTCGAGGATCTTCCGCTCCGTGACCAGGCCTAATTCGATCAGGGTTTCGCCGAGTTTTTTTCCGGAAGCGCGCTGGGAAACCAGAGCATCATTCAACTGGTCTGCAGTGATGAGCCCTGCCTCGATGAGTAATTCGCCCAGTGATTTGCGCTCGTTGGTTAACATCATTTCCCTCTGTCAAATGTCAATTTTGTAAGCATATATTGGAAAATTTGTCATTTGCTCGTTATTTTAGTTATACCATACATGATTGGACCGTACAATTGAAATTTCATTTTTGCCAGGTTACAAATTCACTTTTTGCTGCATTTATCAAAATAGTGATGCGATGATTTTAAGTATTGTGCGGATGGCAAAAGATCCTGGGTCCACCCAGGCAGATGTCAAGTTTTATGTTGTGAAATTTTTGTACGATCTGCTCCATCGGTGGAGCGTGAACAGAACGGTCCGGGCTGGATTCAACCCGGGAAGTGGGTGTCGAGATCGGCCAGTTGTTCGTCGGTCAGGCGGACAGCGCGGTCGAGAGAGGGCAGCTCGAGCAGAGAGCGGGACATGAACTCGACAACCTCGAGGCGGTCATACGCCTTGGCGATCGTTTCGCCAGTCACGATGACACCATCGTTCTCGAGCAGGATGGCCGGGGTCTGCGGTCCGAATAGCGAGGCGGTCCGCTGCGGTTCGGTGTAATTGAAGCCGTAGCGGGCGCGCGGCATGTTGTGCAAGAGAATGTACGGTTCAGGCAAAGATCGCACGTCGATCTCGAGGTCAGTCAGGGTGAACGCCATCAGGTAGGGCGGCTGGGCGTTGATGATCGACTGGACCTTGGGATTCCTGTGGTAGATCATCTCATGGATGAAGACAGCCCGGCTGGGGGTCTTCCCTGCTTCTTTGAGACCGCGGCGGACAAGGACAAAATCCTCAGCTCCGACGTCGAGGCGATCGCGGCCATAGGGCGAGATCAGGAAGGAACCATCGGAGAGGCGGGCGGAGGCCGTGCCGGTATTGGCGGCGAAAAGCTTCTGGTCGACGGCACGTTGCATCATGCGGGCCAGCTCGCGGCGCAGGTCGAGTTCCTCGGGCGAACGGGGGCGCGGGGTCAGCTCGGTCATGCGGGTGTGCTCGCGCGTCCGGGCCAGGTCGATCTCTTCCTCAGTCAGTGAGCGCGGATGGCCGAGTCGACGGGCATGGAGCTCGATCCGGGCTGCCAGCTCGAGGGTCTCGAAAATCGAGTAGGCTTTCTGCATGTTTTCGGCGGCAACGACGACGCCGTGATTCTCCATGATCACGGCATTGACGCCTTTTTTAAACTCGGCGGCCAGGATGTCACCGAGCTCCTCACTGCCCATGCGGGCATAGGGGGCGAGGGCAATCGGGCCACAGACGATGCGGGTGACGGGCATCAGGCGGACATCCGGCAGCTCGCGCATCAGGGCAAACGAAACGAGCGCCGGCGAATGGGCGTGCAAGATGGCACGGATGTTGTTCCTGGATTTATAGATCGCCTGGTGGAAAGGTAATTCGCTCGAAGGAGCGACGCGCGAACTGGCCGGGCCCTGGTCGGTGATCTGGACCATGTCACCGCGGGTCAGAATCCCCTTGTCCAGGGCGGTCGGGGTGATCCAGATATGGCCATTGGCATCGAGGATCGATAAGTTGCCACCGGATGCCGTGGTCAGGCGGTTGGCATAGATCCGGGTCATGAACGCGACCAACTGGTCAGCGGGGTGCATGATTTCCAGGCGCATCGTATTTTCCCCCAAAGCCGAATCTTGACTTACTACCAGCATACCACACGGGTCAATCGCACCAAAAGATGCCACAGCTATTTCCAGCGAGATTTTTTAGGAATAGAATCGAGTTATCATGCAACCGTTCTCTGTCGTTGTGTGATTTCGTCACAGTAGCCGCAAACGCTTACAGTTACACTCAGTGGGAAAGTTCCGTAATCGTTTGTGGACGTTTGCCCACAAACACGACCAGCCAGAAAGGAAATCATGCTTGAGCGTGATCAGGAGGTTTGAAGATGAAAGTTTTGATTGTCGGCGGTGTCGCCGGCGGAGCATCAGCAGCAGCCCGTCTGCGCCGCAATGACGAAAAGGCCGAGATCATTTTGTTTGAAAAAGGCGAATACATTTCCTATGCCAACTGTGGCCTGCCTTATTATGTCGGTGATGTGATCAAGACCAAGGACAAATTGCTGGTCCAGACGCCGGAAGCCATGCGCCAGCGCTTCAATATGGAGGTGCGCATTTTTTCCGAGGTCACGCGCATCGATCGCGCAGCCAAGACAGTCACGGTCAAGAACCACAAGACCGGCGAAGAGTACTCCGAATCTTATGACAAGCTGATCCTGTCTCCAGGTGCCGAACCAAAACGCCCGCCGATGGAAGGCATTGACCTGCCTGGTGTCTACACCCTGCGCACCGTGCCGGATACACTCAAGATCCGCGAGTTTGTCGATACGAAGCAGCCAAAGCGGGCCGTCGTCATCGGCGGCGGATTCATCGGCGTCGAAATGGCCGAAAACCTGATGGAACGCGATGTCGAGGTCACACTGGTCGAATTCACCGACCAGGTCGTGGCCTCGATTGACCCGGATATGGCTGCTTTCCTGCACCAGCACATGCGCCAGAAGGGGCTCAAGCTCCTCTTCCACACCGGCGCGACCTCCTTCCACACCAACCCGGCCGGCGGCCTGACCGTCAAGCTGACCAATGGCAAGGCGATCGAAACCGACCTGGTCATTTTCTCGATCGGTATCGCGCCCGACAGCCGCCTGGCCAAGGACGCCGGGCTTGAGCTCGGCATCGCTGGCAGCATCAAGGTCGACAAGTACCTGACCACCTCCGACCCGGACATCCTGGCCGTCGGTGATGCAATCGAGATCGAGCATTTCGTCAGCCACAATCCTTCCCTGATCCCGCTCGCCGGACCGGCCAACAAGCAGGGACGCATCGCCGCCGACAATGCCTGCGGCAAGCAGATCCCCTTCGAAGGTGTCCAGGGCAGCGCCGTGCTCAAGGTCTTCGACATGACGGCCGCTTCGACCGGCCTCAATGAAAAACAATTGAAACGCGACCAGATCGCCTATGAAAAAGTCTATGTCCATCCGCTGAACCACGCCGGCTACTATCCGGGCGGCACTCAGATGAGCCTCAAGCTGATCTTCGATCCGGCCTCCGGCAATATCCTCGGTGCCCAGGCGGTCGGCTTTGACGGTGTCGAGAAGCGCGTCGATGTCCTGGCCACGGCCCAGCGGCTCGGAGCCACGGTCGAAGACCTCGAAAAGCTCGAACTGACCTATGCCCCGCCCTTCTCCTCAGCCAAGGACCCGGTCAACATGCTCGGCTTCACCGCCCGTAACGTGATCAAGGGTGACATGCGGATTTTCCAGTTCCATGATGTCAGCAAGATCGACACGGCGGTCGATTTCCTGGTCGATGTCCGCACGCCGGAAGAATTCGAGCTTGGCTCGATTCCGGGTGCGATCAACATCCCGGTCGACGATCTGCGCAGCCGCCTGAGCGAAGTGCCGAAAAACCGCAAGATCTATGTCTTCTGCCAGGTCGGCATCCGCGGTTACATTGCCTACCGCATCCTGGTCCAGCACGGCTATGCTGACGTCTACAACCTGACTGGTGGTTACAAGCTCTACCACACCGTCAGCCTCGACCAGGCAGCCGAGGTCCCGCGCGAGGACAAATACGGCTTGCCCGAACCAGTCGAAGGTGAAGGCGAGACCCTGGTTGTGCCAGCTGCCGTGGTGGCCAAAGGTCCGGCCAAGACACTGCGCGTCGACGCCTGTGGTCTGCAGTGCCCCGGTCCGATCCTCAAGGTCGCTGAAGGCGTCAAGCAGATCGATGCCGGTGACCAGCTGGTGATCGAAGCGACCGATCCGGGCTTTGCCTCGGACATCGGGGTCTGGTGCGAACGCACGGGCAACCAGCTCAATGGCATTGAGTCCAAGGGTGGCACAATCACGGTCACGCTGACCAAAGGTGGTCCGGTCACCACTCCGGCTGCCATCGGAGCCGGCAACGACAAGACGATCATCGTGTTCAGCGGCGACCTCGACAAAGCCTTGGCTTCGTTCATCATCGCCACCGGAGCGGCTGCGATGGGCCGCAAAGTCACCATGTTCTTCACCTTCTGGGGCCTGACTGTCCTGCGTCGTCCTGAGCTGGTCCCGGTCAAGAAAAACCTGGTCGAGAGAATGTTCGGGGTAATGCTGCCGACAGGCGCCAAGAAGCTCGGTCTGTCGCGCATGAACATGGGCGGTGCCGGCACGGCGATGATGCGGGCGATCATGAAGTCGAAAAACGTCGCCTCGCTCGAAGAGCTGATCGAATCGGCGATCGAGTACGGTGTCAAGATCGTCGCCTGCCAGATGTCGATGGACGTCATGGGCATCAAGCCGGAAGAACTGATCGACGGCGTCGAGATCGGTGGCGTCGCCACCATGCTCGGTGCAGCCGAGACATCGGACACGAATCTGTTTATCTGAGGAAGATCAGACTGCAAAGAAATTTTCCAGATCAATTGGAGGGAGCACTTGACCGTGCCCCCTCTTTTTTTGGTAAGATCAACCTGGATCTTTGTAAAAATTCAAACGATTGAAGGTTAATCCTATGAAGAAGCCGATCAAGCAAACCCGGCAAGAATTATCTGAAATGACCTCGGTCCGGCAGCTGGTCAACGCGATTCCAGAGCAAGGTCTGGAGACGATCGCGCTTGTGCTCCTCTCTCTCTGGTGCCTGTCGCCGGTTTTCATGGTTTTCGCCTATTACCTGATCCAGCAGGACGATCCATTCCTGACCCTGCTGAATCTGGATCTGGCAGCTACGACTTGGGCACAAGTCCTGCAAATCCTGGGCAATCTGGGTGTGCTGGTCGGTTTAGTTGCTGTCGTTAAGAATCATTTCACAGAAGGGCTGCTGAAAACCTTTTCGTCCAAAGCCCTCGCTTTCAGTCTGCTTTTGATGCTGATCTGGAGCATGATTGCCACAGCGGTGTCGAGCAACCGACTGCTTGCCTTTTTCGGCGATGCCTATCGCCGAGAAGGCCTCCTGACCTATCTGGCTTATACAGGCATCTTTGCCTGTGCTGCGCTGATTCGCAACCAGAAAAAAATCGAATTGCTGCTCGCCTCATTCGGTATAAGCTCGATGATTGTGTCTGCTCAATATCTGCTTTATTGGCGGCCTGAAAAATTCGGGTCCAATTATTCCGGTATTTTTTTGCAGTTCAATCACACAGCCTACTATTTTCTATTCGCCACCTTCATCAATCTGACCTTGATACTGATCACCCCGCCAGAGCGCCGGTTCGCAACATGGTGCTGGTATCTTTCGTATGGCGCCGCGATCGCCGCCTTGCTGGTTAATAACTCTTTCGGGCCTTTTCTGGCCGCTGTCGGCGGCATGGTGCTGGTCGTCATTTTCAGGCCAAAGAAATCCGACCGGTCGCAAAACAGACGTTTGGTTGTTGCGCTGGCACTCTTTGTCCTGATATCGGCAGGGATCAACCTCTGGCTGAACGGAATCGGCCGAGATACGAGCCTCTTTTTCCGGGATATCGCCAAGGTTACCAGTGGTGATCAATCCGCCGGGTCAGCCGGGTCTGGGCGATGGCTGCTCTGGACAGTCGGTGCAAAACTCGCAAGTGAACGGCCATGGTTCGGATATGGTCCAGATTGCCTTGGTCAGCCCTTTATAGAACACGGAGTGACCTACAACGATCGACCCCACAATGAATTCATCTATTTTGCTGCCAGCCTGGGCATACCAGCCCTGTTATTTTACATTGCGGGCCTGATCTTCCATTTGCGCAATTTCCTGGTGAACTGGAAAAAGTTTGATTGGCTGACCGTTGGGATCTTCTGTACCGTTGGTGCCTATCTGGTCAATTCTCTTTTCAGCAACACGATGTTTTATACGTTCCCATTTTTTCTGACCTTACTCGGTTTATCATTTGGTCAGATCCGGCAATACAAACCATGAGGAATCAAGACTCGGCCTGAGCCTGTTCCTTGGCATGAGCAAGGCGGATTTCATCATACCTTTAGACTGAATCCCCCTCACGCCGTCTCAATCGCAGCTGCCTCTCCCAAGCCCAGTGCGTCGATCGCCCATTCGCGGATTTTGAATTTCTGGATCTTGCCGCTGCCGGTCATGGGGTAGCAGTCGACGAAGCGGACGTAGCGGGGGGTCTTGTGCTTGGCCATGTGGCTGCGGACGTAGGCTTTGATGTCGTCTTCGGTGACGTCCTGGCCTTCTTTCCTGATCACGACGGCGAGGGCTTCTTCGCCATAGGTGGCGTCGGGGACGCCGACGACCTGGACGTCTTTGACCGCCGGGTGGGTGTAGATGAAATCCTCGATCTCCTTGGGGTAGAGGTTTTCGCCTCCGCGGATGATCATGTCCTTTATCCGGCCGGTGATGCGGTAGTTGCCGTTGTGGTCGCGGACCGCGAGGTCACCGGTGTGGAGCCAACCGTCGCTGTCGATCGCCGCGGCCGTAGCCTCCGGCATCTTGTAATAGCCCTTCATGATGTTGTAGCCACGGGCGACGAATTCACCGGCGACGCTGTCCGCGACGGGCTCGTTGGTCGCCGGATCGACGATGCGGCATTCGATGCCGGGCAGTTCGCGGCCGACGGTGCTGACCTTGACCTCGATCGGGTCTTCGGCCCGGCTCTGGGTGCAGCCGGGCGAGCTCTCGGTCTGGCCAAAGACGATCGTTATTTCGTTCATGTTCATGCGGTCGACGACCTCTTGCATGACCTTGATCGGGCAGGGCGAGCCAGCCATGATCCCGGTGCGCATGTGCGAGAAATCAGTCGTGGCAAAATCGGGATGTTCGAGCAGGGCGATGAACATGGTCGGCACGCCGTGCAGAGCCGTGCACTGTTCCCGGTTGATCGCTTCGAGGACCTTGCCGGCCTGGAAATATTCCAGCGGCACCATGGTCGTGCCATGGGTGACGGCGGCGAGGGTGGCCAGGACGAGGCCAAAGCAATGGAACAGCGGCACGGTGATGATCAGTTTGTCATCGGTCGAGAAGTTCATGCAGTCGCCGATCGACTTGCCGTTGTTGATGATGTTGTAGTGTGTGAGCATGACACCTTTCGGGAATCCGGTCGTGCCCGATGTGTACTGCATGTTGATCACATCGTGCTTGTCGAGGGTGCGGCCGATTTCGGCGATGTGCTCAGCAGGGATCGTGGCACTGCTCGCGAGCAGGTCGGACCAGGTCCAGCAGCCAGGCTGCTCACTGGTGAAATTGATGATGTTTTTCAGAAGCGGCAGGCGCTGGGCCGACAGCTGGCCGGGCTGGGCGGTGGCCAGTTCGGGGCAGATTTCGCGGATGATCGCGGTGTAGTCGGCATCCTTGAAACCATCCATCATGACCAGGGTGTGGGTGTCGGACTGGCGCAGCAGGTATTCGGCTTCGTGGATCTTGTACGAGGTGTTGACGGTCACAAGGATGGCTCCGATCCGGGCACAGGCAAAAAAGGTCAGCAGCCACTCGGGATGGTTGGTGGCCCAGACGGCGACGTGGTCACCGGGTCGCACGCCGATCGCGAGCAAGCCGCGGGCGACACGGTCGACCTCGTCGAGGAATTCGCGGTAGGTGCGGGTGTAGTCGCGCGTGGTGTATGTGACCGCAGGCTGGTCCGGAAAGACGCAGGCAACGCGCTCGATCAGCTGGCCGAGCGTGAGGTCGACCCATTCATCCTTGCCAAAGAGGGTTTTGCCCTTTGGCGCTGAGGCCATTGCTGCACCGGCGTCTGCCGGGGCGCCCGGCTGGCCTGCGGCCTTTTTGCCCGGACAGATGCTGGCCCGGGTGCGGTTGAACATTTGCAGGGTATTGGCGAAGGCCGGGAAAACAACGGCGGCGTCTTCGAGATCGCGGCTCCAGCGCTTGACCCATTCGAGCGAGACGAAACCGGTGTAGCCCTGGTCCTCAAGCAGGTCGAGGGTCTGCTGGATCGGCAGGTCGCCATGCCCGAGCATGCGGTACTGGATCTTGCCATTGGCAAGTACCGAATCCTTGATATGGATGTAGCGGACGTATTCACCGATGGCGCCCCAGGTCTGTGCCGGCGTTTCACCGAAAAAGCGGTAGGGATGGTGGATGTCCCAGAGGACGCCGACGGCCGGGTGATGGACGGCCTCGAGCAGGGCCTTGAGGCGGCTGGTGTCGGCGTAGACGCCGTTGGTCTCGATCAGGACCGTGACGTTTTTCCACTGGGCATAGTCGGCCAGCGATGCCAGGGCACGAGCGACGATGGCATCATCGACGGGTCCCTGGACTTCCGGAGCGATATCGCCGAGCACGCGGACAAAAGGCACACCGGTCCTGGCCGCCAGGTCGATGTATTCAAAGCCCTCGGCGAGGATCTCCTGGCGCCGGGCTGGGTCTTTGAGACAGCAGCCAGAGGACAAGCAGGTCAGCTGCAGGCCGAGGCTTTGCAGGCGTTCGAGGGTGCGGGGCAGCTCGGCCGTAGTGAAGGGCAGCGCGCGCGGGGCGTGGAGTTCCTCACCGAGGCCGCGGATCTCGATGCCATCAAAGCCAAGGTCCTTGGCCATGGCGGTGACTTCGATCCAGGACCATTCCGGACAACCAATCGTGGAGAATGCGCTTTTCAACATGCTGCTTACCTGCCTTTTCTCGTGAAGTGTATTTGTGTTCAGTTTGTTGTGTGTATTCGTATTCAGACGATCATGATCTCTCGTGCACCGCCGGTGAGACAGACGGCGCCCCGGGGTGTGATTTCAAAGGTTTCTTCGACACCGACCATACCGATGCCGTTGATGCCGCATTTGGGTTCGAGGGCGATGGCCATGCCGGCCTGGAGCGGATCTTTGAATCCGCGCGCGATGACAGGCTGCTCATCGATGTGCAGGCCGATCCCGTGGCCGAGGAATTTGACCCGCTCCTCCCCGTAGCCCATAAAATGGGGCGTCAGGTCGGCGGGCAGATCGGCCATGACTGTCAGGTAGATGTGCTCCGGTGTGGTGCCTGGCGCCAGGAGTGCCGCCGTCCTTTCAAGCACCGCCATGCAGGCCGCGTGGACTTTGACGGCTTCTGCGGGTGGCGGGGCGCCGAACGAATAGATGCGGGTCTTGTCGCTGTGGTACCCATTGACGCCATAGCCGATGTCGACGAAGACGAGGTCGCCGCGCCTGAGCTTTCGGCTGCGGCTGCCGATGGCGGGAACAGCGGCAGACAGGCCTGCCATGCCGCCCGGGCCGTCGAAACAGGTCGGATGGAGTGAGGAATCGCCGAAGCCGATCTGGCCGACGATCATCTCGATCTGGGGCATGGCGAATCGCGACAGGCCATGGTGGCCGAGCTTGACCATCGCGGCGTAGGTATCAGCCAAGAGCTCAGCCTCACTCATGCTTTCTCTGAGCAGACCGGGGATGACGTGCTCCATCAGGTGGCTGTGCTGGCGGGCCGACTCGCGGATGAGCGCGAGTTCATAAGGGCTCTTGATGGTGCGGATCCGCGCCAGGATGCCATCGAAGGCATGAATCGATTCGAAGGTGAAGGATTTGCGCAGGCGCTCCAGAACGGCGAGCGGCATCGCTTCCATCTCCAGGAGCGTATGGCCGAGATTTGCGGGCAAATAATCGAGCAGGTCGCGGTAGGAGTGGATCTGTACGATCTGGGCTGGAGGCAGCGGCGACTCGAGCCGGGCCCGTTCATAGCTTTTGCGCACGAAATAGAGGATGTCGCCATTTCTTCGCACCACGAGCAGGCCGTCCTGCATCGTCCCGGTCAGATAGTATTGGTTGACCCGATTGTAGACCAGGGCAGTGTCAAAGCGGTCGCCCTGGCGTTGCAACTCCTGGAACAGCCGGGCCATGCGGTTTCGAAATTCGGTCACAGGGGGATTGGTTTCAAAATTCACACACGATGTCAGTGGCGGGCATGAGCCACTGCCTCCTTGTCTGGTGGCGCACGCGACGCCTATTTATATGAATATAACCTATTTTGCAGGTGAAATGTTTTCATTTTTTTGTGCGAATGATGCTCATTTTTTCGCTGTGCATGGATTCTGCTGACATGGCCCCCAGAAAGGGGCCGGCTTGCCTTTTTGTGTATCCAACAATATAATAGAGATAACCACAACTATTTGATGGTAAAGAAATCGAGGTGATGCCATGAACCCTCATCGAATAGGCCGTCCACCATCAGCCGATCCCAAAGGCTTTGCCATGAGGATTCGGTTGACGTCATCTGAACGCCAGAAACTCGAAAGTTGCAGCAATGCCCTGGGGAAGACGAAAGCGGACATCATCCGGCAAGGCATCGAACAGATTTTCCAGGAATTAGCCAGGCACGATCCCCTTGACTGATGCACCCCAGTAAAGATGATCAGGCGCCCTGCCATGATCTGGCCTGATCACAATTGCAGCAGCAGGAAGCTGTCACCGCTTCCATTTACAGCATGGAGAAAAGACATGCAGAATGGAGGTCACCATGTTTAGTCCACCCACCATCGAAGACCAGGAATTCCTGGAGACGATCGAACAATCTGCTCCAGCATTCGTCAAACCATTCAGGCAACCCGAATTCTATCCGAAGAATGAGTTTCAGTTGACTGATGAAAAGATCGAAGCAGTCGTCGCCCTGATCCGCCACTATGAAAAAATCCTGAGCAAATGTGGCTGACCCTTCTTATTTTCTGGTTCATGCCGGATCATGCGTAGCAGCTCCCCTCTATCTAAGAAATCACAGGATGAAAAGAACCCTGGTGCCGTAACGGGCGCCAGGGTTCTTCGTTGAGCGGATTGGTTCGCTTGCGGCGAGGTCTTGTGAGCCTTTACTCGGTGACGAGCTCGTAGCCAGCGTTGACCCAGCCTTGGGGGACGTTGGCCGGGGTGCCGGCGCCGCCGTTGAGGGAGACGGCGTCATAGCCACGCAGGCGCATGGCGGCGACGACCTGGCCGGCGGTCTGGCCGGTGTAGCAGTAGACGACGACCTTTTTGTTCATCGGCACTTTCGCCATGGCCAGCTGGTCGATGGTGTCTTTGCCGAAAGGCACATTGACAGCGCCCGGGATGTGGCCCTTGGCGTAGTCTTCAGCCTTGCGCACAGACAGGAGGAAAAAATCTTCCTGGTTGTCAATCATGGCCTTGAGGTCTTTTTCCGAGACTTTGTAATTCTTGAAGCGTTCATCGGTGATGGCAGCCAGACCGGCATAGTAGTCGGCAACGGCCTTGGTGATGTCCGCATCGATGGTGTGGGTCGCATCGGCCAGGGTGTTGGCGGTGGTCTCGGTGACGGCGGCGACGCCTTCCACTTTGGAGATGCCGAAGTTCCAGCCGAGATTGACGCTACGGGCCGGGATGCCGGCGATGTTGAGGGTCACGACGGCCTGGCCGGCGGTCTGGCCGGTGTAGCAGTAGATCATCACGTCTTTGTCCTGCGGGATTTTGGCCAGGTTGTCACTGATCGCCGGGCCCCAGGGCAGGTTGACGGCGCCTTTGACATGGCCTTTTTCGTAATCGGCCGCGGCACGGATGTCGAGGATGACCATGTCATCACCGGCAACGACTTTGTCGATGAATTCCTTCTGGTCGATCTTGTAGATGTGTTCGGGCATCTCGCGGAAATACGTGTTGGTGGCGTTAAAGACGGCGTGATCGGCTACGGTCGGGTAGCCTTTGTTGGCCCAGCCTTGGGGATGGTTGGATGCCATGCCCATACCGCCGTTGAGGGAGACGGCGTCGTAGCCGAGGAGGCGCAGGGCGGCGACGGTTTCACCCGCAGTCTGGCCGGTGTAGCAGTAGACATGGATCTTCTGGTCCTTGGGCAGGGCAGACAGATCGTCGAGGGTGGTTTTGCCGAAGGGGATATTGATCGCGCCGGCGATGTGGCCCTTGGCATAGTCTTCAGCCTTGCGGACGGAGAGAATGAAGGGATTCTTGCCTTCGTCGACCAGGGCCTTGAGGGCGTCTTCGTTGATCTTGTAGTTCTTGTAGGTTTCATCGGTGATCGCAGCCAGGCCAGCATAATAGGCACTGACGGCTTCCTGGACGGCCGGGTCGATCGTGCTCTTGGCATCCACCAGCTCGTTGGCGGTGGTTTCGGTGACGGCGTCAACGCCTTCGACCTTGGAAATGCCGAAGTTCCAGCCGAGGTTGATGCTTCTGGCCTTGATCCCGGCGAGGTTCATCGTGATGACGGCCTGGCCGGCGGTCTGGCCGGTGTAGCAGTAGACGAAAACGTCCTGGTCCTGGGGCAGTTTGCTGAGGTTGTCGCTGATCGCGGTACCCCAGGGCAGGTTGACGGCGCCCTTGAGGTGGCCTTTTTCGTAATCAGCAGCCTGGCGGATGTCGACGATCGTCAGCTTTTCGCCGGCAACGACTTTTTTCACCAGTTCAGCCTGGTCGATCTTGTAGATGTGTTCAGGCATGTTGGTGAACAAGGCTTTGACGGCGCCTTCCAGCGGTGAAGCCGGGGTTTCAGCGGCCGCGGCTGTGGTGGTGGCAGCGGTCGTCGGACCGAGGTCCATCGAGGCAGGGGCTTCAGCCTTGGTGGCGCAGGCCACCGAACTGATGGCCAGGGCAAGAATCAAGGCCAGTATGAGCAGTTTTTTCATACGTTTCCTCCGTTGTGGAAAATCAAGATGCGCTCTGGATGCTGGGAACGGTCTGGGCGGGTTTTTCAGCCGGGGCTTCATTGGCGGACCATTCGACCCAGGCACCGTCGTAGACCTGGACATTGGTGTAGCCGGCTTCGGTCAGGACGAGCAAGGTCTGGGTGGCTCGGAAAGACGTTTTGCAGTACAGGATGATCGGTTCGTCTTTTTTCAGGCCGAGGTCGTGGTAGTCCAGGCCGATATCGCGGGCGGACTTGAAGGTGCCGTCCGAATACAGGTTGCGGGTGTGGGAATAGAGAATGGCAGTCGGGATGGCGCCTTCCTCGTACTCAGCGGTCGAGCGGACATCGAGGATGACGGCCGGAACAGAGCCATCGATGGCGGCCTTGACTTCGTCTTTCGATGCAAAGAGGCCTTCATTCAGTGGCTTTGTCGTGTAGGTCGCAGCTGGCAGGGTCGTTGTGTCGGCAGCCAGGGGCAGTCCGGCTTTGAGGATGGCGGACTCGCCACCATTGACAACCCGGGCGGATTCATGGCCGAAGACCTTGAGCACCCACCAGACGCGGCCGGCGTAGACGCCCTGGTTGTTGTCATAGATGTAGATTTTGGATGTGTTGCTGATCCCGGCAGTGCCCAGGGTGGCGGCAATGGTTTCGGCCGGGGCCAGAAGACCCGGGACCGGTTCACTGACAGAGAGCTTTTCCGGGGGCAGGCTGATCGCACCTTGCAGGTGGCCTTTGGCATAATCATCGGCTGAACGGGCATCGATGACGACTGCCTGCGGGTCCTGCATCAGCGTGGCCAGGTCGGCTGCTTCGACAATGTTGGCACTGTCGGTGTAGGCGGTCTGGTTGCAGGCGACGGTGGCCAGCAACAGAACGACAGCCAGCAGCAGGACGACGGCCTGTTTGAATGGACGCGGCATGCGGTTTCCTCCTTGACGTTGAAGCGTGAAACAGGTTGGTTTGTGGGAATTGGGAATCACACACACGTTTTTGCTCCAGACTTCCACCCCAGTATATACGAATTCCCGTAAACGTAACCGGTCAAGATTCGGCTTTCGGTATGAAATATTCCGATGTACCATTAGATAAATTGATGGCCGATCGATTGCCTCTCTGGCATGGATCGTGTCAATCTGGAAAAAACGTTCAACGAGGTTTTGTGTGCGCATTCATTTCCTGGCCAACTTGCATCATCGCCTGGTTCCGGGCTATCTGGTGCTCTGGACGATCCTCAATGGGCTGACGTTGACCGTCTTCCCTGCTGTCCATTCAGATGAAGCCTGGCTGGCCGGTCTGGCCCAGGCTTATCTGGACCAGGGTCGCGTGGGGGCGACTGAGCCATTTTTTGATCTGTTTCCCCGCCAGCCGCATGCGTTCAAGATGCTGTTCCATGTCTTGCAGGCTGGTCTGATCGAGCTGCTGGGTTTCGATGTGTTTGCAGTCCGGTTGCTGAGTCTGCTGGCCGCGGTTGTCTCGCTGATTCTTGTCTATTGGGGGCTCGCCCGCTGGACGGGCCGGCGCGACCTGGCACTGGGATTGATGATCGCACTCAGCCTGCAGCCTTTGTTTCTGACGACGGCGCATCTGGCTCGCCAGGAAAGCCTGATTCTGGCTGTTCTGGCTGCCGCTTTCACGGTGCTGCCGCAGATCCAGCAGCCACGCCAGGGCTTCTGGTTCGGCGTGCTGCTGGGCGGTGCGGCTCTGATCCATCCCAATGCACTGTTTCCTGCGGTGATGACCGGGCTGATTTTGCTCTGGAATACGCTGGCCGGGCGCCTGTCGCTGAAAACACTGCTGCTTTTTGGTGCCGGGCTGGCTGTGGCGGGTTCACTGCTGGTGGCATTGAGCCTCTGGGTCAGTCCGGGATTTCTGGAGAATTATGCGGAATTTGGTGCCAATCTGGCGGTCGATGCGGCGCCCAGCCAGCGCGGGGCCAATTTGCAGCAATTTGTGCGCCAGTTGTGGCGCCAGGACAACGGGACCTACTGGCTGCCCGATGTGCGCGGCCTGCTGGTAGCCACGGTGGTGCTGGCCATGCTGGGCCTGGCTTTACAATTGAGCATGCTGCTGGGCGTGGGTCGCAGGCGGCAATGGTTGTTAAACAACGATCCGGCGTCTGTTTCACCCGTCATCAGGTTGCTGGAAAACGGCCTGTTCGGCCTGGGTGGATTTGTCCTGGTGCTTTTCGTCATCGGACGGTTCAATCCGACGTCGATTGTCTTCCTCTTGATCCCGCTGGTCTGGCTTCTGGGCGGGATCTTCTGCCTGAAATGGCGGCCTGTAGGGCCACTGCTGCTTGCGATCGTGGTTGTCTGGGCTGGCGCTGCCGCGCTGCCGCACGAGTTTGGCTCATTTGTCAGTCAGAGGATTGCGACTGGAGAGGATCCGTATCAGGTCTACAGCGCAGAAATCCGGCGCCACCTGCCGCACAAGGCGAGTGTGCTGGGTAATCTGAGTGCAGGGTTTGTTTTGCAGCAGTCGGCAGATTTTTTCTATGATGTGCGCAATCTAACCTATGTTACTGATAACATAGGTTATTCGGAACATAGGTTAGAAAGTGAAAAAATTAGTCTGGACTACGACCCGAATGCAGCCCCCCTGCCCCAGGCAAGCGACACCAGCGCGACGTCCAGCCCGGCAGTAGAGGCTGCGGTGGCATCGTACCTGCAAGAACGCGGCATCAACATGGTGATCTGGTACGAGGAGTACGACTTCATCCTGAGGAATCCGGACTGGTGGGTGCTGTATGAGATCCGGCCGGGACGGACGGCGGATCCAGCGGTTTTGCGCGCACTCAAGGCCATCCTCGAGCAAGAGGGTAAGCTGATCCACACCTTTGCGGCGCCGGTCTATGGCACCCGGGTTGTCAGATACCAGGGGGATTATCCCTGGGCAGTCAGTATGTATCGGCTTGACTGGGCAGCCAGCGGCGGAACACCACCGACTCGATGAAAAATCCGGTCAGGATCATCAGGACGATACCGGCATAGACACCGGTGATGTCCATGAAAGAGCGACGTTCAAACAGATACCAGCCCAGGCCACCAAGGCTGCCGATGGCTGAAAAAATCATTTCAGCACTGATCAAGGCACGCCAGCCGCGGGACCAGCCGATGCGCAGGCCGGCGGACAGTTGCGGTCCGATCGAGGGCAGCAGGACATGGTACAGGATCTGGCGCCGGCTGGCCCCCAGATTGCGGGCGATATCGAGCAATTCCGGGGCGGTCGAGCGGAATCCCGAGATAAAACTGAGGTAGGCAGACCAGACGATGGCGTGCAGGATGACGATGCTGACTGCTGGCAGGCCCAGGCCGGCGATCGAAAGGACAACCGGCAGGATGGCCACGCCAGGCAGCGGGTGCAAGACCGCATTGAGCAAGGTGATCACAGGGCGGATCCGGGGCAGGAAATAGTCTGCGGTGGCCAGGAGCAGGCCGATCAAGCTGCCGACCAGAAGGCCGGCAACGACCAGGCTGACCGATTGCACCCACTGCAGGAACAGCGTGCCGCCCCACAGTCCGGTCACCAGTCGGCGCAGGACTGCCGACACAGGCGGCACGATCAGTGGATTGACGAGACTCAGCCGGCTGACACTTTCCCAAGCCAGCAGCAGCACCAGAAGCCAGGCCAGCTGGGCCTTCACGGATGGCAGCGCCTGTCCGGACCGGCCGCTGGACCCATTACTCCGGCCAGACCACATCTTGATGCCCATAGACCTTCTCCAGATAACCGGTTCGCTGCATGAATTCGGCGAAATGGTCGACACCACGGATCGAGGTGCCGAAAATGAGACGCCGTCCATAAAGATACATTTGCGCCTGCTCCGGCGTCAGTTCATAGCTGGCGGCGAGGATTGCAACCGTTTCGGCAGGGTTGTCTGCCATGAACTGGATCGACTGTTCAAGGGCCGCCTGAAAGGCCTGGCGGCGCACTTCGTCCTGCAAAAACGTGTCTTCAGCGATGCCGACAATGAAGCTGAATGAATCGCCGAAGGCTTCTTCACCCGACAGGATCACCTCGATGCCTGGTGATTCAGCAGCGATGAAATTGTAAGGGGGTGCAGTGAACTGGGCGACGATGTCCTGGCCTGAGAGCAAGGCCTGCAGGCCGTCGGGATGTTTCATCGCCACCAGCTGGCGGTCAAAGCGGGTGGCATCGCCGAGCTGTTGTTCGGCGGCCATCGCGAGCAAGATGTGCTGGATGCTGCCTGGCTGGGGCAAGGCGATTTTTCCGGCATCGGCGAGACTCTTCAGGTCCGTGATTGCCGGGTCATTGCTCAGAAGTTCGACCGGGCATTCCGACAGGCCGGTGAAAATTGACCAGGGCATGCCCTGGTCGCGGCCGATCAAAAACGGCGGGATGCCAACGAAGGCGACATCGAGCTGGTCAGCCAGCATGGCTTCCTGGATTGCCGAGGTGTTGGCCAGCTTGATCCAGTCGACGCTGACCGACTGGTCGGTAGCGGCCACGGTTTGCAGGGCCGCCTCGAGAAAGCCCTTTTCCTGCATGATCTGGATCGGGGCATAGGCCAGGCCGTATTGTTCCGCAACGCTGATCTTAAGCTCAGCGGGTTTGCTGCAGCCGGCCAGGATCAGCGTCAGCACCAGGCTCAGCAACAGGCTGCCACAAGCAGCAGGCATGCTTTTGATCCTGCGGCCCGGCTTCAAAATAAAATGCCGGTCCGGATTTTGCGGGCGATTGACTCGGTGGAATTCAGACAGGCTCTTCAAGCGGTGATACCTCCAAAGGTCGATGGATCAGCTGGTTGATCCCTGCGGTGTCGATGACTTGGAGCATGGTGTAGACCTGGGCGAGCCGCTGCTCCAGTGTGCGCTTGTCCGGTGCGGTGACGATGCAGTAGCCGACGCGGGCCGTGGCATTCGAGATCGCCGGGATCGTGTGGCCGGGCTTGAGATGGTAGCCGGCATCGAGCACGCCCGGGCAGGCCAGAACCTCAGCCAGAGGGGTCAAACGGGCGATGGTGCAAGGCCGGGCGAAAAACAGCTGGACGGAAAGGTGTTCCCGGACCTGGCGAAAATCATGCTGCTCCAGGGCAAGCTGGCTGGCCGCGCGGAGCGGCCGGCCGAGGGCAAGATCGATCTGGGTGGCCGTCAGGTCAAATCCAGTCAGGCGCGGGATGAACTGCGACTCGAATGCGCCCCCGATCCGGCAGGCAACCTCATTGATCCTCACCCCGGACGCGCCAATCAGGAACTGGAAATAGATCGGTCCCTCACCGATCTCAAAGCCACTGACGATGGCCTGGGTCAGAGCGGCGATTTCGTCTGCGTGGCTGGCGAGATAACGGCTTGGCCATTCGTGGCTGAGGCAGACCCCGAGCGGGTCGGTGCCGGCAAAGCGCTCCCGGTCGGTCAGAGTCAGGATCTGGGCCTTGCCTGCACTCACCCAGCCGCTGACCGTGACCTCGGCACTGGGGTAGTAGGTTTCGACCAGGATTTCATCGGCGCGGCTGAACGCCAGGACTTGCGGCGCTTGCTGGCGGGCTTCGGCTGGAGTTGCGCAAACGAAAATACCGCGCTGGCCTTGTGAATCGACCGGTTTGACGACGACCGGATAATCGAGCTGAGCCAGGGGATCCGGTGTGGCTGTTTTGTATCGTGCTGACGCAAGTGAGCGTGGCGCATCAGGGGCAGCAGGCTGTTCCGGTTTGTAAATCACAAAGGGCACCGTCGGCAGGCCGAGCGATTGGAAGCGCCGTTTCATGACGCGTTTGTCGGTCACAGCGCGGGCGGTCTCGACGGTCAATGCCGAGGGCAGGCCCAGCTGCTGCGCGACGATCGCCGCGGTCAGGACCGGCTGGTCCGAACCCATGGTCATGATCCCGTCGATTTTTTGCTGCCGGGCGGCATCCAGGACGGCAGCGGGATCAAACGTGCTGGCCTGGATGGACTCATGAGCCAAGGTATGACCCGGTGAATGGGGCAGATTGTCACAACTGATGACGTGTATACCCTGATCGCGGGCAGCCACGATGCCGGGGATCTGGGCCAGCGAGGCGCCCAGCATCAGGAGTTTTGGCGGGATCATGACTGGATCTCCGGACGGACCTGGGCCGTGGGTCGGGTGGCAGCCGGGGCGGTCACACGGGCCAGGAGCCGGTACAACGGACCGTACCAAAGCGCGATCCTCAATAATAAGCGGGCCAGAGCGGCCAGGGAATAGCCGGATGCATTGCGAACCGGAGCAGTTACCTCGACTTGGCCAATGCGGACTGGTTTTTCCAGGATCGTGGCTGAAATGTAGACGTGATGGCGCGAATCCGCCACGATCCGATCAACAGTAACCCGGTTCAGGGCGCGAAAACCTGTCAGGCGGATGCCTTTCGGTTTGTGGCACAGGCAACCAAGCAACGCTTCCTTGATCACAGTCCCTGTCCGGCGATGCCAGGCCAAATCTGCTTCATGCTCGGGAATCCCGTATACGACATCATAACCAGCTGACAACAGGTCGACCAGGCGCACGATGTCCGCAGGATCATCTTTACCGTCGTCATCCAGGGTCACTGCGACTGCCCCATCGGCCTGGGCCAGTCCGGCTCGAGTCGCAGCCTGCTGGCCCAGGTTCTGCTCGAGGTTCAGGATGCGCACGTCCGGGATTCGGGCGCCGAGTTCGGCGAGCACAGCGGGGGTCTGATCCGGGCTGGCGTCATTGACAACGATGATTTCAAAGCGCCGGCCGGGGAAATCGTTGCACAAACAAGCGTGGACCGCCGCGATGTGCGAGGCCAGGGTCTTGGCCCGGCCGTAGGTCGGAATCACGACAGACAGCCAGGGCTGCTGGCCGGATGGTGTGGCTGGTGCGAACGTTCGTTGGGCGGGCTGCATCAGGCGCCTCCGGAAAAGAATGCGTCGACAGCTGAGAGGATCTGGTCTTGTTCCGTCTCGGTCATGGCTGCATACAGGGGCAGGCGGACCAGGCGCTGGCCCAGACCGTTTTCAAATGAAAAATCATTGGCCGGCCTGATGAAGGAGCGGCCAAATGGGCTTTCGTGCAGCGGGACAAAATGGGTCCTGGCTTCGATTCCTGCAGCAGCCAGGTGGCGAATCAGCTCTGCGGCTGTTGCGGCGTCACGAAACAAAAGGTAGAACAAGTGGCCGTTCGCACCGTCTGGCTGTGCAGATGAGCTGCGCCTGTTTCCGGTGTCCAATAGTACAGGCGCACAATGCGAACTGTACCCAGCGAGCTGGGACCGATAGGCCGGCTTGTCTTTTTGCCGGTAGAAATGCTGGACATAGCGGGCAAAGAGATGTCTTTTGCAGCTGAGGATTTCCGTGGCCAGCTCCAGCTGGGACAGCAGGAGAGCCATGGCCAGTTCGCCGGGCGCATAACTGGAGCCGATCGATTGCCAGTCGTAGAAGGCAACCTGGCCGCTCGTGAACGCGTCGCGGTTGGTTCCTTTCTGGCGAAACAGGCGCACGCGCTCGAGATAATCAGGGTCATTGACCAGAAGGGCGCCGCCTTCACCACAGATCACATCTTTGGTGCCATGGAAACTGAAGCAGCCGAAGGTTCCGAAGGTGCCGGTCGGGCGTCCCTGGTAGGTGGACAGGTAGCTCTGGGCACAATCCTCGATGATGCACAGGTCATGGTCCGCGCAGATGGCCTGGATTGGAGCGAGGTCGCAGCTGATACCGCCGTAATGGACCAGGATGATGGCCCGTGTTTTCGCGGTGATGTGCAGCGGCAAACGCGCTGGATCGAGGGTCAGGTGGACCGGTTCGACCTCGCCATAGACGACAGTGCCTCCAGCTAAAAGTACAGCATTGGCGGCAGACGGATAGGCAAACGAGGGTACGATGACTTCATCGCCCGGCTGCAGCTGCAACGCCTGCACCGCCAGCTCGAGGGCAGCAGTCCCGGATGTGACGAGAAAAACGGCCTGGGCGGGAATCTGGTTCTGGTGCGGACTGGACGGACTGGCTGGTTTTTGCAGTGAAAACTGGCTGGCCAAAAGGGCCTGGCAGCGGGCAGTCATCGGTCCATCCCCTTCTGTCCGGCCACTGGCCAGGACCTGCTCGACCAGCGGGCGGGCAGTCTCAAGGCGATACGGTTTCTGGAAGGGAAGGTTCCGCTGCTCCACGTAAAAGGTGCTCCACTTGACTTTTTTCAGGCAGTTCGCTAGCGTGAGCTTGAAACCGCGTGTTGATTGCTGCCCCAGACTAGCCACCCAGGCTCGAAGACCCAAGGAGTCACCCGATCATGATCGTACTCGACTGTCTCGGAGATTTTTGCCCGGTGCCTCTGATCAGCGCCAAGGAAAAAGCCAAACGCTTGCAGCCTGGCGAAAGCCTGATGGTGGTGACCGACCATAGCTGTGTGCTCGAGTCCCTGCGTGACTATTTCACCGACCGCGACTATGGCATTGCTGTCGAAGAGGTCATCAACGGTGTCTGGGAAGTGACCATCAGCAGAAAATCGAAACACCAGCCTGAAGGACAAATTTGAGGATCTGCTGGTAGGGCTGGACGATGTTCTTGCTCGGGCGGGTCACTAGGAAAATATCATAGTCCATATCCAGGTTGTCAACAGCTACCATCTTGATCGATTTCTCGTACAGCTCCCGTTTGACACTTTCATACGGCACAAAGGCCATGCCAAAACCTTTGACAACGGAAGATTTGACCGCTGACAACGAGTCGGCGTTGAAAATGACGTTGAGGCTGTGGATGTCCTTGCCGACGCGGATTAGCTCTTCCTCAAGCCGGTCACAGGCGTGTTTGTTGGACGTGCACTGGACCATCTCGTAACGGATCAGGTCGTCGATGGTGATGGTTTCCGGCACCGGATAGCTGTCCTGGGCGATCAGGACAACGCGCTCCCGGCCCATCGGGTAAAATTTCAGATCGTCATTATCACGATCGCTGATATCGACAAAACCGAAATCAACCAGCCCTTCGCGGACATCGCGCAGGATGGCTTCCGTGTCGCGAGCCTCGAGTGCATAGTCGAACTGGGGGAAGGCTTTTTTCAGTTTGTACAGCAGGCAGGGCAAGGAATAGGCCGCCATCGAATGGGTGCCGTTGATGTGGATCTTGTGCTGGCCGTGATGGATCGACTGCAAGTTCTCCAGCATCTGGTCGTATTTCTGGATGATGCTGCTGGCATATTTCTGGACGATCTCGCCCGCCTCAGTCAGGGAAACGCCGCGGTTGCTGCGTTCCAGAAGGGGCAGACCAACATCCTCTTCAAATTTCTGGATCATCTGGCTCAGGGCAGACTGGGACACGTGGGCCTTGGCGGCACCCTTGGAGATGCTGCGTTCCTGGGCCACCAGGAGAAAATATTTCATGACTTGAAGATTCATGGGGTCCCTTCCTGCTGCTGGTTTGATGGCCGGTTGACCTGCTGGTTTGGATCATTTGCCCCTTATTCTATCATAGTCTGGCTATCCATAAAACTTATACTGCATTAAAATCCTGATGGACCTGTCTTGTAGACAGATGTGATAGTCTTGGTTTGGGAATCACATTCAAAACGTTTACAGTCCTTCAAAACAACCAAAACCTGACCAAACCCTGATCAATCGACTCAAAATCCTCAACACGAAACATTCAAAAGGAGAATGGCACATGAGTGAAACCCAAGCTGGTTCATCGATCCGGCGCTCATCAAGCTCACGGGCTGGTACATCCAGAAAACCCAAGCCCAACCAGCTGCCGTTTGCGATCCTGGCCCTGCTTCTGCTGATTGCCGCGGGCATTGCCCTGCAGGCGTTCGGTTTTGGCACAGGCTGGTATCTGGTCACAGGCCTGATCTTTGGCTACATCCTGCAGCGTTCACGCTTCTGCTTCACCGCATCGATGCGTGACCCCTACCTCACCGGAAGCACGCTGGTGACCCGCGCCGTCCTGGCCGCCCTGGCCTTCACGACCATTGGCTTTGCCGCGATCAAGTATGGCTATTTCAAGGCTGGCCTGCCCATTCCGGGCATGGACTACGTCGTCCCCGTCAGCTTTGCAACCGTTTTCGGTGCCTTCATCTTCGGCATCGGCATGGTCATCGCCGGCGGATGCGGATCTGGTACCCTGATGCGCGTGGGTGAGGGCTTCTACATGCAGATGCTCAGCCTCCTGTTCTTCATCGTCGGCTCCTTCTGGGGCGCCCACGATTTCGGCTGGTGGAAAGAAACCGTCATCAACAAAGGCTTCGAAGTCTTCCTGCCCGACGTCTTCGGCTGGTTCGGCGCCGTCGTCATCCAGCTCGTAGTGATCCTGCTGATCTACATCGCCGCTGAAAAGTACCACGAAGCCAAGGCATCCGCCGACGCGCACTGAAAAGGGACCGGGTCCCAAATTTGGCAAAACGAGAAAAACCACAAAAACAAAAGAAATCATTCAAAATCAGGTCTTATTTTAATTTTAAAAAAATGTAATACGGAGGTATCTGAAAATGAAAGAAGTTATGTTGGATTGCTATGGTGAAGCTTGCCCGATTCCGCTGGTCAAATCTCAGAACAAGCTCAAGGAAATGGACATTGGCGATATCCTGATCGTCCAGATCGACCACAGCTGCGCCATGAAGAATGTTCCTGACTGGGCCCGTGGCGAAGGCCACAACGTTGAAGTCGAAGAAACCGGCGACGGCGAATGGGAAGTCATCATCGAGAAAGTCAAGTAACTTTTGAGGATGTCACGATCCTATCCATGGCTGGCCTGTCCGGCCAAGATTATGAGGTGAACAGTGAGTTCCTTTAAAGAAACCATGAAAAAAATCACCAGCAACCCGGTCTATATCAAATGGCTCAAGGATGCCTGGCCCTACCTGACCGGCGCCATCCTGCTGTCGTTGTTCCAAATCGTCACCCTGGCTACCACATACACGGCTTGGGGTGTGACCGGGGCCTTCACCAATTGGGGCGCCTGGGTCTACGAACTCTTTGGCGGCTCGGTTGACAAATGGTACTACTTCTCCAGCGAAGGCATGCAGCGCACACTTGACAATGGCTTCCTGGCTGACGGCGGCTCCGTCCGCAATGCCGGCGTCATCCTCGGCGCACTCCTGGCAGTCCTCTTTGCTTCCCAGTTCAAGATCAAGAAGATCAAGTCGAAGAAGCAAGTGGTTGCAGCCATTCTCGGCGGCCTGCTGATGGGCTACGGCGCCCGTGTCGCCTATGGCTGCAACATCGGTGCCCTCTACAGCGGCATCGCCTCCCTCTCCCTGTCCGGCTGGGTTTTCGGCATCTTCCTCTTCCTCGGTGCCATCGTCGGCAGCAAACTCCTCGTCAAATATTTCATGTAATCAAACGCAGGCTGGCAGGGGCCCGTTGCGGCCCCTGTCCCCTACATCATCGGAGGTCACATGTCCCGCGAGAAAAAAGTTGAACAATACGATGTCTGCGTCATCGGCGGTGGTGCCGCCGGCCTGACCGCCGCCATCTATTCCGGTCGCGCCCGTCTCAAGACCATCCTGTTCGAAAAAGCCCTGGTCGGCGGCCTGGCCACCTATACCAACGAAGTTGAAAACTATCCGGGTTTTCCGAACAAGCCCAAGGGTGAAGAAATCACCAACCTGATGAAAGAACAAGCCAAGAACATGGGTGTCGAGTTCAAGCTCACCGACGTCAAGTCGATGGAACTGTCCGGCGAAGTCAAGAAAGTCGAGACGTTCCGCAACATCTATGAGTGCAAAGTCGTCATCCTGGCCATGGGCGGCCGTCCGCGCATCACCGGTGCCGAAAACGAGAACAAATACCTCTTTGACAAGGGCATTTCCTTCTGCGCGACCTGCGACGCAGCTGCCAACACCGACAAGACTGTTGTCGTGATCGGCAGCGGTGACGCCGCGATCGAAGAAGGCATGTTCCTGACCAAATTCGCCAAGAAAGTCATCGTCTCCGTCCTCCACCACGAGGGCAAGATGGACTGCAACGAAATCGCCAAGGAAGCTGCCCTGAAAAATCCGAAAATGGAATTCATCTGGAACTCGACCGTCAAGCGTTTCGAAGGTGAAGAGCACCTCGACACCGTCGTCCTGCGCGACCTGCGCACCGACGAAGAGATTCCGGTCAAGTGCGATTCCTGTTTCGAGTTCATCGGCTACATTCCGAACACCGAAGTCGTCAAAGACCAGATCAAGATGACCCGCAACGGTTACATTCTGACCAACGAGAAGATGGAAACCAACATCGAAGGCGTCTTCGCCTGCGGTGACGTGCGCGACAAGTGGCTCAAGCAGGTCGCCACAGCCGTCGGCGACGGTGCGATCGCCGGCTATGCTGCCGAGAAGTACATCGCCGAGAGTGAAACCTTCCACGAGGTCATCATGCAGAAGGAAAAACCCGGCCTGACCTTCATCTACAATGCCGTCGATGCCGAGAGCCGCGACTTCCTGATCGAAATCGAGAAGATCGAGAACCATTTCGAAGACCGTCTCATCGTCAACCGCGTCGACATCTACAAATCCAGCGGCATCGCTGACCGCCTCAACGTCACCGAATTCCCGGCCGTCATCCTGACCGTCGAGGGCAAGGTCCGCGAACGCATCATCGGCGAGATGGATGCTAAAAAGATCACGAACCTGCTCGACTCGATCTGCATCGAGTGCAAGTGATCTGAGGGAGCGGAATCGTCATCCAGTCAATCAGACCCGGTTAAATCACGACATCTTCAGATCTCAAAACAACCTGGTGGCCCCCCTCCGCCAGGTTGTTTTTACCACCTGGTGGAATCAACCTCTGCCGGGTGGTTTTTGCACGGAGATATGCAAAGAGCCTTTGTTTGGGCTGCCAGAGATTGACTGCGAATGATCGGAAGATGGATAATGATACTATCGAAATATTGGCATGGTTTCATATCTGATGTGTGGCGTTTTGCCTTTCTGCAAAACAAATTTCAAGGATCCTGGTCTTCCTTGCAGTTGATGAAGGCTGCATGAAATTGTCTGCCCAGCTGTCGAAAGTGAGGAACTTGCCATGAAAAAGTTTTCCGCAGTCATCCTTTGTGTTTGGCTGGTCGTTGTCCTGTTGATCGCACCAGCCTATGCTGCCCGCCCCCCGAAAGTTGGAACCAATGCAATTACCGTAACGGTGACGATCGACGGGTATCCAACAGACGCAACTCCCTTTTCTGTGACTTTGAGTCTGGACGGTACAGTCATTGCGAGTCAGAACATCACCCAAGGATCCCCGCACACTTTTTCAAATTTATCGGCCGGAACGTACCAGCTAACCGAAGCGCTCCCAACGGGTTATGCATGCATCTCTGCCAATCCCGTGAATCAAATTGTCGAAGGCAAAAACAACACTTACGCAGTATCTTTTACGAATCAAAAAACGGCCACTCCGGAGCCTGACCCGGAAACAATTCATTACGTTGCCCTTGGCGACTCCATCGCGACTGGCTCGACATCACGCGGGACAACCACCAGCTATGTCTACAGCTATTACAATTATCTCAAGCAGAAATATCCGGATTCAGTAGTGACCCTGACGAACCTGTCCTACAACGGAGATGATGCGACAGATTTGCTGAACAAACTCGCTACCAATGATACATTCAAAACCGAAGTCGGCAAAGCGAATTACATCACGATGACCATCGGTGGCAACAATATCCTGATTGCTGGCGAAAACAGCTTTACGTCGATCAACAACGCCGTGGCTGAAGCGGGCACGCAAAATTTCGAGACAGATTTTCCACGGGTCATTGACCAGATCCGGGATAATTTGAATGACACAGCCGAAATCATCATCATGACGCTCTACAATCCATATAATACTATTGCCATCAGCGGTTATACCAGCGATCCTGCCCTGCATGCGGAAGCGGAACTGTACATCAGCCGGATTAACGCCAAGATCCGGGTCGAGGCCGCCTTCGATCCCGATACCAGAGTGGTCGAAATCCATGACTACTTCAAAACAACCTATGCCGACCAAGGGAAAATGGGCTCTGTCACCTACTTCTATCCCATTTCCTGGCTCAAATTCACACGCGATCCGCATCCGAACCAGACCGGCCAGAATGTCATAGCGGCCAAACACCAGTGACAAGAGGGCATCCTGGTCACTTTGCCGACGGTTGACAACCTGGGCAGACATAAACACTGCCACCCAGATATGCCTCTTTCCGAATCATCTGACCACACACGCGACAAGATTGGCCAACCGTGTTCTTGCTCAGCTGAGTCTGGTAACCTCCCGGTTGGCCAAACAGGTCCTTTTCCGTGTCCCTGCCACCCATTGCTGCCATTTCCGCCAATGTATCCTTGATCGCATGGAAAAGCCGTTCTTTGGCTGCATGATCCAATATGCGAACAACTTGCCTGGGATGAATTCCGGCGTGGAACAGGATATCCTGCAGAACTCCGTTGCCTAAGCCCGGGATACGCTGCTCTGTGGCCAAGGCTGCCTTGGCACTGAGTTTTTCACAGTCGGGAGCTGCCAGGATTGCGTCAAAATACGGGCGGTCAAACTGCTCCGACAAGGGTGATGGCTTGTCTCCCGCCACCTGATAATAGGGATTGTCAAAATCATCCCCTTTGAAGCACCAGACGCCGCCATACATTTGGACACTGGCCGTAAAAGCTGATCCATCATCCATTTCGAGCAACAATTGATGCTTATCCGGTCTCTTGCTTGCCTCTGGCCAATAGCGGAGGGCAGCTCCATCACTGAAAACCAGGGTTGAATCGCCTGCAGCGATGGCGACCATCCCGCCCCGTTCCTTGGCGTGCAAGATTTTCTTGCCAACAAGCAGGGCAGGGTAAGCGACAGGATCGCCGGCGTAAAAAGCAAATTTGTGAGGCGTCTGGCTTGCAGTAACCTGAATAATCGTATGTCCTGCCAAAGTTTGGTTGATCTGCCTGGCAATCACCCGGGCTTCAGGAATTTCCAGCATTATGAAACCCTCCTCTGGACGGATAGACATCAATCATGACATCTACAGAATTATTATATTTCATTATTCATTGTCGGCATTTGCTTATGAAAAAGAAATTTGAAAAGTCTATATCGAACCGATTATCCATTATATTTTTGGATTAAGTTCAAATTATTTTTGAGACTATCCCAAGGCAGCAAAAAACCGCCAAGGCTTATAGCTTCAGCGGTTTCGTGTGGTGCGCCTTCAGGGATTCGAACCCGGGACCCACTGATTAAGAGTCAGTTGCTCTACCAACTGAGCTAAAGGCGCATGGCGTTCAAGCGAACAAGTGCTATTATAGCGATGGCCTGTGGGGCTGTCAACCCAAATTTTTCCCTGCCAGACTGCTTTCGACCGATTTCAGCCCTTACCCGACGATGGTAAAATCCAATGTTCGACCTGTGATTAGATTACGGACTGCGCCGGAATTTTCCGCGATAATAGGCTCATCCTGACCGCTGTTTAGCAAAAGGGAGGGCGCCGTGTTGCACATGAATCCGTTTTTTCTGACCATATCCCGCCACAACTATTCCATCGAGGTGGAGGAGTCCGCCAAGCCTGTGTTGCTCTGCTTCTGGGCAAACTGGTGTCCTCCCTGCCAGACCGTTCTCAACCGCCTGGATGGTCTGGCTGATGACCTGTCCCAAACAGTCAAGCTCGGCCTGGTCAATGTCGACCAGGAGCCTGAGATCGTCACTGATCTGGGCATCACCAGCATCCCTACCCTGGTCCTCCTTTGCGACGGTGCAGCCCGGACCAGCATCCAGGGCATTAAGACTAAAAGAGACCTCCGCCACCTGATCACAGTCGCCCTGCATTGAATGCGAAAAAGGGACCCGGTCCCGATATCGGAATCCGATATCGGGACCGGGTCCCTTTTTCGGCACAAGGCGTTTTTTACGACAATCGCGCACCAAAAAGCATGGTTCCTGACTAATTTTGCTATCATTTCTTCCGACCCGGTCCGTGAAACGGACCGGGTCCCATTTGTGCTACAATTGAATCAGCGACTATTCTGGAGGTGTGACTATGGGCATTATCAAGGCAATTGCGAGTGCTGTTGGCGGGTCGTTGGCGGATCAGTGGCTGGAGGTTTTCGAGCCGGATGAGATGAGTGACACGACTGTTTTCACGAGTGGGGTCAAGGTGCGGCGGGATGACCGGCGCAATGCCAATGTCAAGGGCACGGAGAACACCGTTTCCAATGGGTCGGTGATCCATGTCTATCCCAACCAGTTCATGATGCTGGTGGACGGCGGCAAGGTCGTCGACTACACGGCTGAAGAAGGCTATTACACCGTCAAGGATTCTTCGCTGCCATCGATGTTTTCCGGCGGTTTCGGTGATTCACTCAAAGAGACGTTCAACCGCATCAAATATGGCGGCGTGACACCGACGGCACAGAAGGTTTTCTACATCAACTTGCAGGAAATCAAGGGTATCAAGTTCGGCACACCCAATCCGCTGAATTATTTCGACGGCTTCTACAATGCCGAGCTGTTCCTGAGAACGCACGGGACGTATTCGATCAAGATCACCAATCCGCTCCAGTTCTATGCCGAGGCGATCCCCAGGAACAAGGACCGGGTGGAAATCGATGACATCAACGCCCAGTATTTGTCCGAATTCCTCGAGGCTTTACAGGCTTCGATGAACCAGATGTCGGTCGATGGCATCCGGATTTCCCATGTCGCGAGCAAAGGCCGCGAGCTGAGCCAGTACATGTCGAGCACACTGGACGAGAGCTGGAACAAGCTGCGTGGCTTTGAGGTGCAGGCGGTCGGCATCGCCAGCATTTCCTATGACGACGAATCGAAGGAACTGATCAATATGCGCAACAAGGGCGCCATGCTCGGCGATCCTTCGGTGCGCGAAGGCTATGTCCAGGGTTCGATTGCCCGCGGCCTGGAGGCTGCTGGCTCGAATGAGGGTGGTGCTGCCGCAACCTTCATGGGCATGGGCATGGGCATGCAGGCCGGTGGCGGGTTCATGGGCACGGCTTCCCAGGCCAACCTGCAGCAAATGCAGCAACAGGCGCAGAACCAGCAAGCGGCCCAGCAGAGTCAACCGGCTGCTGGTCCAGCAACGTCAGGAGCCACACCCGCACCCGCCGGCAGCTGGAACTGTCCGGCCTGTGGCAGTGCCAATACCGGAAAATTCTGCTCGGAATGCGGTGGTAAAAAACCAGAAGGATCGTTCTGCACCAACTGCGGTCACAAGTTCAACGGCGATAAACCGAAGTTTTGCCCGGAATGTGGTGCCAAGCAGGAATGAGCACGAAACCGTCCAGTCAAGAGATCACCATTGACAAGGATTACAGGGGGTGAAGACAACCGGTGGCAACTGCAACATTGAAATGCCCCAATTGCGGCGGCGGTCTGAAATTTGACCCGGAAAAGCAAAAATCAGTCTGTGAATACTGCCTGAGCACGTTCACAAGCGAAGAATTGGCTGCGGCAACCCAGGCAGCCGAAGCCAAAGCGGAAAAAGCGGCTCGAGCCGAAGCAGCAGCAGGCTCTGCAGCGGCGGCTGGCACTGAAACGGCCGCCCAGGGCTCAGAAGGTCGTCTGGCCGGCTATATCTGCGACAGCTGTGGTGCAGAGGTCGTGACCGAGGCCACCACTTCGGCGACGTTCTGCTTTTATTGCCACAATCCGGTCCTGATCACCAGCCGTCTGACGGGCGAATTTCAGCCGCACAAGATCATCCCTTTCCAATACGACCGCGACAAGGCGATCGCCACCTTCCGCCAATGGGCCAAATCGCATCGTTTCGTGCCACATTCGTTCTACAGCGCCTCTCAGCTCGAGAAAATGACCGGTCTGTATCTGCCCTACTGGATGGCGGATTACGACGCCCAGGTGGATTTCGAGGCACAGGCGGTCGTCCGGCGCGTCTGGGTGTCCGGCAATACGGAATTTACCGAGTACAAGGATTTTGCCATCGCGCGCAAGGGCAACATCGAGGTTGACCACATTCACGAACTGGCCCACGGCAAGATCGACCGTACCCTGATCGAAGCCATCGCTCCCTTTGACGAGGCGCAGGCGACCGATTTCAATTTGTCTTATTTGAGCGGTTTTCTGGCTGAGAAATACGACATTGAGCGCGGTCAAGTCGAGCCGATGCTGGAAAGCCGCGCTCGCGACTATGCCTCTTCCCTGCTGCGCGAATCAATCAGCGGCTACAGCGAAGTCCACGAGCAGAAAAACCAGGTCGACCTGGCTCTGAAAAACTGGTTCTACGCGCTCTTCCCGGCCTGGGTCATGACCTACCGCTACCATGGCAAGACCTACATCTATGCCATCAACGGCCAGACGGGCAAAGCGTATGGCGAACTGCCGGTCAGCAATCAACGTCTCGGGGTGGCTTCGGCCATTCTGGCTGCAATCATCCTGGTCCTGGCGATCTTGGGAGGGCTGTGGTTATGGTAAGCGCACATTCGGCAGTAAAATCGATCACAGGAAACCAGGCAATAAGCCGGAGCTGGCTTTTCATGGGGCTGATCATCGTCTTCATCCTTCTAGTTGGCGGGGCACCGCTGCTGGCCGAAAGCCGCCTGGTTGTCGATCAGGCGGGGCTTTTTACCGTCGCTGAAGCCAGTGATCTGGCCGGACAGGCTCAACAAATCGGTGATGCTTACGGGCTGGAGCTGGTGATCGTCACTACAGACGATGCCGGGGGAAAAAGTGCCCGCGACTATGCCGATGATTTTTACGACCAGAATGGTTACGGCGTCGGTTCTGACAAAAGCGGCATCTTGTTCCTGCTCGATCTCGACAACCGTGAAGCGTACATTTCCACGGCAGGCGACGGGATTCGCTACCTGACCGACCAGCGGATTGAAGATGTCCTGGACGCGGTGTTTGCCAGCGGCCTGACCGAAGGCGACTATGTCGCCGCCAGCCGGGCCTTCCTGACTACGACCGCAAATTTCCTGGCTCAGGGAATTCCATCTGACCAATACACCGTCGAGGAGCAGGGTCCGAACACCTTGACCGCTCCCGAGGGACTGGCCGGACTGGCCGTATCCGGCATATCGGGCCTGGCCTTCGCCCTGGTCAACAAGAAACGCTACAAAGGCAATCCAAGGCCTGCCTTTTTTGACTACCACCGCAATAGCCTGGTCAGCATGGGCGTGGTCGCAGACAATCTCGTCCATTCACGCGTGACCTCACGACCCTTGCCCAGGCCACAATCGACGGGCGGACCGGGATCCGGCAGCGGCCGCAGCACGGTCCATCGCTCGGGTGGTGGCAGTTTCCACGGTGGCGGCGGCCGTAAATTCTAATGCTGCATCAGTGTTACCCCATGTATAGGAGAATCAAAAGACCAGCCTGAGGACATGCTCACCGGCTGGTCTTTTATTTGCGGAAAGGTAAGGAATGACGCTCAGAGCCTTTTCAAAATGCTGCGGGCCGCGATGACGCCACTGGCTCCGGCTTGCGACAGTCCGCGTGTGATGCCGGCCCCGTCGCCGACGGCAAAGAGATTGGGCAGGCTGGTCTCAAGATCACTGTTGAGGTGCAGGCGCGAGCTGTAGAACTTGACCTCGACGCCATAGAGCAGGGTATCGTAATTGGCTGTGCCGGGGGCGATCTTGTCCAGTGTGTGGATCATCTCGATGATGTTGTCGAGGTGGCGTTTGGGCAGGACGAGACTGAGATCGCCCGGAGTCGCCTCGAGTGTCGGTCGGACGAAGCTCTGGGCCAGGCGGTTGGCATTCGTACGCTGGCCGTCGACGAGGTCGCCAAAGCGCTGGACGATGACGCCACCACCAAGCATGTTCGATAGCGAAGCGATCCGCTTACCATACTGGTAGGGTTCCTTGAAAGGTGATGTGAATTTGTTGCTGACCAGCAGGGCGAAATTGGTGTTTTCGCTGCGCAGGGACGGATCCGTATAGCTATGGCCATTGACGGTGATGATGCCGTCGGTGTTTTCCGTGACGACATAGCCGTAAGGATTCATGCAGAAGGTGCGCACGGCGTCCTTGTACTGCTTGGTATGGTAGAGCAGCTTGGCCTCATAGACGGCATCGGTGATTTCCTTGAAAACGATCGCCGGCAATTCGACCCGCACGCCAATGTCAACCTGGTTGTTGAGCAAGGGAAGCTTGAGCCGGTGGCACTGGTCGCTGAACCATTCGGCACCGGAACGGCCAGGAGCCGCGACCAGATACTTGGCTGTCATGACCCCCTGGTTAGTATCGAGGCGGTAGCCTTTTTCCGGATCGGGATCAAAACTGACGACACGGGTGTTGCAGCGCAAATCGAGGTGCTGGGTGAGGTATTCGGATAAGGCCGCCAGGATCTCTTTGTTGCGCTCGGTACCGAGGTGCTTGCATCTAGCGTCGAGCAGATGGAGGTCATGGCTGATCGCCCGGTGGCGGATCTGCTCGGCTGCCGGAGTCGAGGTCGAAAAGACCTCGGTCGTGGCGCCAAATTTCTGGTTGACCTGGTCGACATATTCGATCAGGTCCATGACTTCGCGATCCGGACGATACTCATTAAGCCAGCCGCCAAACTGGGTGGTGAAGTTGAATTTGCCATCGGAATAGGCACCTGCGCCGCCAAATCCACGCATGATCCCGCAGGAACGGCAATTGATGCAATGGTCGACTTTCTTGTCGATGATCGGGCAGTCTCGCCTGTTGATGGACTCACCCTGCTCGAGCAAGGCCACTTTCAGGTCGGGTCGGGTTGTGATCAGTTCATAACCGGCAAAGATGCCAGACAGACCGCCGCCGATGATGATGACATCAAAATGTTGACTCATGGGATCAGGTATCCTCACTCTCAGGTTTTTCTTCAGGTTGCGTTCCGGTCAGGTCGGAAAGCTCGCCAGCCGGCTGGCCGGATGCTTCAGGTGACAAAGCTGAGGCGGTTTCTGGCTGTCCGGAGGTGCTGAATGCAGGCTGGTTGAGTGCCAGAAAACCAAAGTCCTCCATGGTGGCCAAGCCCTGGTTAACAGCGTTGCGGCGCAAGACGGCGTAGAGCTCGGCCTGGGTAGCCCGGTAGTACGGGGCGACAAAGATGATGCCGATAACGAAAGCCAGCAATCCCAGAATGTACCAGCCAATGAAAGAAAGGTCAAGCACGAAGGTGTCGAATTTGTGCCCTTTCATCATCTGGCGTGACAGACGCAGGGCTCGGCGATAGCCGATGCGGGGATTGTCACCCAGGATCCAGCGGGTCTGGCGGTAGGCATAGGAGCGGTTGATCCAGGGGATCGACAACAAGGTCGCCAGCAGCAAGGTCCCGACAGCTACAGCCGCGATGATTGCAATCTGAGTCTGGTTGTTCGCAAAAAATTCACCGAATTGCTTGTCCCAGTCCTGGAACTGGCCCGGACGGTCCTGCCAATTCCATTGCCGGTACCAGTGCTGGCCAAAATTCCAGCCGGCTGGCAATTGCAGCGGATTAAACAATCCGAGGTAAATGCCGAGGACAACGCCGGCACCGATCAATGCCAGCAGTGGCAGCAACGACCAGATCCAAAGCCAGAGATACATCCAGAACATACCACCCACCGTAGGCAGCCAGGTGTCTGCCCGGAACAGGCTGAACAGCTGGCCCAGTGACGGCGTTGGCTTGGATTCGCGATTGCGGGAAAACCAGCGGGCCTCACCGGCCTCGATCACGGTCGAGAAAAAGATCCGGAACAAAATGCCAATCAGGGCAGCCAGACTGACGGCAGCGATGATCAGGCGGACCCAGACGCTGTCCAGGACATTGGCCCAGTCCGCCCAGGCCCAGTTCATGCCCGCCATGCGGTCGAAGTCCCGGTCATTGAGACGATAGGAAAACAGGCTGGAATTGCCGGCCAGAATCCCGGCGATCACGGTGACCAGCAAGGCCATCCAGTAGCTGCCAGTCAGGCTTTTCTTGGCATTGGTTTTGAGTTCTGAGCGAGTCCACATACGTTTTTCTCCTAGCATGCTGTTGAACTTAAGATGGCGGTTGATCCGATGGGCCTCCTCGCAGGATGGGCCCTTCATGTAGACAGACACTCTCTATTATAGCGAAATCATTTGCAGACCGCTTGGTTTGATGGTAATTTTTAAGCAAAGTCTTTGCTGATTGCGAGGTAAGAAACATGATTCCTGTTGCTGGTTCAATCACGGCTCCCAAAGGATTTGCGGCTACTGGTGTGGCCTGTGGCTTGAAAAAAGACAATCGACTCGACCTGGCGCTGGTGGTCAGTGAAGTTCCGGCTGTGGCGGTGGGTGTTTTCACCAAAAATGTCGTCAAGGGTCATTCTTTGCAGCGGACCATGGACATGATCAAAAGTGGACTGGCCAGTGCCGTCATCATCAACAGTGGCAACGCCAATGCCTGCGTCGGCGAGGCTGGCTACCGGGATGCCGAAACCATGGCCGATCTCACTGCTGCCGAATTAGGCTGCCCAGTGGAGCAAGTCCTGACCGGCTCGACAGGTGTCATTGGCAAACGGCTCGATCTTGATGCGGTCCATCGCGGTGTCCAGGAAGCCTGCGCCAGCCTGGCTTCCTCTGAGGAGGCCGGCCACCGGGCCGAACAGGCGATCATGACCACCGACCTCGTGCCCAAGGAATGTGTCGTGACCTTCGAGCTCGAGGGCAAGACAATCACAGTCGCCGGCATGGCCAAGGGATCCGGCATGATCCATCCGAACATGGCCACCATGATCGGCGTCCTGACGACCGACTGTGCGGTCGAGCACGATGTCCTCTCTGCCCTGCTGAAAACGTCCGTCAACCAGACGTTCAACCGGGTCTCGGTCGATGGCGACACCAGCGTCTGCGACATGGTCATCGCCCTGGCCAATGGCAAAGCTGGCAACCCAGCGGTCCGTTCCGTCGACAGCGCTGCCGCGCAGCAATTGCAGAAGGCGATCACGATCATCAGCACCCAGCTGGCCCGACTGATTGCACAGGATGGCGAAGGCGCCACCAAACTGGTCGAGATCCAATGCCAGGGTGCCCGGACCGCTGATGACGCCTACAAGATCGTCCAGGCCGTCGGCAAATCGCCGCTGGTGAAAACCGCCATTTTTGGCGAAGACGCCAACTGGGGCCGGATCCTGACGGCAGCCGGCTACTCGGGGGCCGAATTCGACCCGGAAAAGTGCGACATCTACCTCGGCGACCTCAAAGTCTGCGAAAATGGCACCGCCCTGCTCTTTGACGAGGCTGCCGCCAAGGTCGTCCTGCAGCAAAAGGAAGTCCTGATCCGCATCCTCCTGCGCGAAGGGACCGCGTTCGACCGTCTGTGGACGTGTGACTTCTCGTACGATTATGTCAGGATCAATGGCAGCTATCGGACATGATCAGATCCAGTCGAGCTTGATCTGGCCGTCCTTGTAGTCGGCGGAGACGCCGCTGGCGTTTTTGAGGTGGCCGGCAAGGACGAGGTCGGCGAGGGGGTCTTCGAGCAGGCGCTGGATGGTTTTCCGGAGGGGACGGGCGCCGTATTTGGGATCGTAGCCTTTCTCGGCCAGGTAGTCCTTGGCAGCGTCGGTAACGACGAACTGGAGGCCCTTCTCGGATAGGTGTCCGCTGACTTCCTTGAGCATCAGGTCGACGATCTGGCGGATCTCGTCCTTGCTCAGCTCGGAGAAGACGACGATCTCATCGACGCGATTCAAGAACTCGGGGCGGAACATCTCTTTCAGGACGCTCTGGACGCGGCTTTCCAAGGCGACATAACCCTCGGCGCCAAAGCCGAAGGCGTTGGCCTTCAGAGTGGTGCCGGCATTGCTGGTCATGACAATGACAGTGTTTTCAAAACTGACCAGGCGACCGTGGCTGTCGGTCAGGCGGCCATCATCGAGGATCTGGAGCAAAATGTTAAAGACATCGGCATGGGCTTTCTCGATTTCGTCGAGCAAGATGACGCTGTAAGGTTTGCGGCGGATCTTCTCGGTCAGCTGGCCGCCGTCGTCGTAACCGACATACCCCGGTGGCGAGCCGATCAGCTTGGACACCGTATGCGGTTCCATGAATTCCGACATATCGAGGCGGACCATGGCGTCTTCGGTTTCAAAGAGGGCTTCGGCCAGGGCTTTGACGAGTTCGGTCTTGCCGACGCCGGTTGGACCGACAAAGATGAACGAGGCAGGTTTGCGCTTTTTGCCAAAGCCGGCCCGGTTGCGACGAATGGCACGGGCCAGGGCGGAGACCGCCTGCTGCTGGCCGATGACGCGCTGGTGGAGGCGGTCTTCGAGCTTGACCAGCTTCTCGGTTTCGCTTTCATTGATCCGCTGGACCGGAATGCCGGTCCACATCTCGACGACACGGGCAATATCCTCGGTCGTGATCTCGGTTGGCCTGGCCTCGGCTTCCAGCTTCTGGAGTTCGTCTTCCAGGCGCAGGACCTTGGAACGCAGCTCAGCTTCGCGCTCGTACATCGAGACATCGTCCGGGCTGTTGGCGATCTGGTTTTCCAGCGCCTCCTGGTCACGCTTCAAGGTCTGGAGGGCCCGGCGATCGTCGTCGATCTTGATGATGACCTCGTTGTGCAGGTTACAGTGGGAGCCGGCCTCGTCGAGCAGGTCGATCGCCTTGTCGGGCAGGAAGCGGTCGGTGATGTAGCGGTCAGCCATGCGCACGGCCAGCTCGACGACCTCATCCGAATAAGTGACATGGTGGTGGACTTCGTAATAGTCGCGCACGCCTTTGAGAATCTCGACGGATTCCGCAGGTGAGGGCTCTTCGACGATCACCTTCTGGAAACGTCGCTCAAGGGCAGAGTCTTTCTCAATAAAGCGGCGGTATTCGTCCAGCGTGGTCGAACCGAGCACGCGGATCTCGCCTTTGGCCAGGGCAGGCTTGAGGATATTGGCGGCGTTCATCGCGCCTTCGGCATCGCCGGCGCCCATGATGTTGTGCAACTCGTCGATGACGAGAATGATGTTGCCGGCCTTGCGAGCTTCGTCGACGACGCCTTTCATGCGGCTCTCGAACTGGCCGCGGAACTGGGTGCCGGCGACCATGGCGGTCATGTCGAGGAGATAAACCTCCTGGTGCAGCAGCTTGACCGGGACTTCGCGGTTGGCGATCTTGACCGCCAGACCCTCGGCGATCGCCGTCTTGCCAACGCCGGGCTCACCGAGCAGGACGGGGTTGTTCTTGGCCCGGCGGTTGAGGATCTGGACCACGCGGGCCAATTCCTTGTCACGGCCGATGATGCGGTCAATGCGGCCGTCAAGGGCTTTGCTGGTCAGGTTGGTGCCGAACTGGTCGAGGAATTTGCGTCTTTTCTCGGGCCGCGGACTGGGGGCTGGATCGCCCTCGCGGGAAGGGCTGCGCATGTCGCTGACTTCGTTGGAGTCCTGGCCGACCGACGCCGGCTGGAGTTCACTGCTTTTTTCAGTGCTATCGTCGCCATCGCTCAGCTCAGGATCGAAGTTGCTCGAGATCGCCGAGAGGTCGAAATTGCCCGACAAGAGAGACTGGAAGAGATTCTCCGGGGACTGGCCGTCCACCTGGGACATGACCTGGTTCATCCGGTCAGTCAATTCATCGATGTTGCTGTCGGTGATGCCGGCCTTGGAAAAAAGCTCATCCATGCCGCCGAGGCCGGTCTTGTAGGCGCATTTGAGGCAGAGGCCTTCGTTGACACGCTGGCCATTTTCGAAACGAGTGGTGAAAACCACGGCGAGATTCTTTTTGCAGATGACACATTTAGCCATTCAGTTTGGGTTTCCTTTTCTTTGGGTGGGTTTCGTGGGCATAGGTCTGGGCTGGGACGCTGCCGGGGGAAAGCATTTTCGCCAGGTACTGGCCGGTGTAGGAATCAGGGCAGGCCGCGACGTCCTCAGGCGTTCCAGTGGCGACCACATGGCCGCCGGCGTCCCCGCCCTCGGGGCCCAGGTCAATCAGGTGGTCGGCTGTCTTGATCACGTCGAGGTTGTGTTCGATGACGAGCACTGTATTGCCATTGTCCTTCAGGCGGTAGAGGATGTCAACCAACTTGTGGACGTCGGCGATGTGCAGGCCGGTTGTCGGTTCATCGAGGATGTAGAAGGTGTTGCCCGTGCCGCGGCGTGAGAGCTCAGTTGCGAGCTTGACCCGCTGTGCTTCGCCACCCGACAGCTGGGTCGAGGGTTGGCCGAGGCGGATGTAGCCAAGACCGACGTCCTGCAAGGTCTGCAATTTGCGGGCGATGCGCGGGATGCTGGCGAAAAAGGCCAGGGCGTCATCGACCGTCATGTCGAGGACTTCGGCAATGTTCTTGCCCTTGAAATGGACTTCCAGGGTCTCGCGATTGTAGCGGTGGCCTTTGCAGACATCGCAGGTGACGTAGACATCGGGCAGGAAATGCATCTCGATCCGGTTAACCCCGTCACCACTGCAGGATTCGCAGCGCCCACCCTTGACGTTGAAACTGAAACGGCCGTTTTTGTAGCCGCGGGCCCGGGCGTCCTGGGTGCTGGCAAACAGTTCGCGGATATGGTCGAAGACACCGGTATAAGTGGCGGGATTGGAGCGCGGGGTGCGGCCGATCGGCGACTGGTCGATGGCGATGACTTTGTCGAGATGCTCGAGGCCCTCCACGCGGTCGAAAGCGCCGGCAAAGCGTCGGGCGCCATTGAGATCTGCGGCCAGCTTTTTCAAGAGGATGCCATTGACGAGCGAACTCTTGCCGGAGCCCGAGACGCCGGTGATGCAGGTCATCAGGCCGAGTGGGATATGAATGTCGATGTGCTTGAGGTTGTTCTCGCGCGCGCCAAAGACAGACAGATACCGGCCATCGGGCTTGCGGCGCTCCTGCGGGATCTCGATCTTCATCTGGCCGGACAGGTACTGGCCGGTGATGGATTCGGGGATCTGCATGATCTCCTCAGCCGTGCCCTGGGCAACAACATACCCACCGTTTTCACCGGCACCGGGACCCATGTCGACGATCTGGTCCGCGGCGAACATGGTCTCTTCGTCGTGTTCGACGACCAGGACGGTATTGCCAAGGTTTCGCAGGCGTTTCAGGGTAGCCAGGAGGCGGGTGTTGTCGCGCTGGTGCAAGCCGATGCTCGGTTCATCGAGGATATAGAGCACGCCCATCAGGCCGGAACCGATCTGGGTCGCCAGGCGGATGCGCTGGGCTTCGCCGCCGGACAGGGTTGCCGACGCACGGGCCAGGGTCATGTAGTCGAGGCCGACATCGACCAGAAAGCCGAGCCGGGCATCGAGCTCTTTCTGGATCTGGGCGGCAATCTGGGCCTGGCGGGGCGAGAGCTTGATTTCAGCCAGGAAATCGCGCGCTTTGCGGATCGGCAGCGTGGTCAACTGGAAAATGTTGTGGTCACCGACCGTCACCGCCAGGCTGTCCTTTTTCAGGCGGGCGCCCTGGCAGACCGGGCAGGGTGTGACCGACATGAACTGGGTGTAGTAGTCCTTCATGTCATCGGAGGACGTCTCGCGGTAGCGTTTCTCGAGGCTGTTGACGACGCCGATCCAGTCGGAGCGGTACAGGCCGTGCGAATATTTGCTGTGGGTGGTATCGACCATCAGGACTTCGCCATTGTTGCCGTAGAGGAGGATCTTGCGGATGTCCTCCGGCAATCGCTCGAACGGTGTGTCGAGGGAGAATGTGTAGCGTTTGGCCAGGGCTTCGGCAAAGGCCCGGGCCCAGCTGGTGCGTTCGGCAAAATTCCAGCCACCGGCTGAGATGGCGCCTTCGTTGAGGGACAGGCGCGGGTCATGGACGACCAGCTCCGGGTCGATGTGTGACATCTGGCCCAGGCCGGTGCATTCCGGGCAGGCGCCATAGGGATTATTAAAGGAAAACATGCGCGGAGTGATTTCCTCGAGGCTGATGTTGCAGGTTGGACAGGAGAAATTTTGCGAGAACAGCTGCTCGGTTTCGCGCCAGCCATCCTCCTCCCCTGCGGATGCTTGTCTTTCCTGGACCTGGACTTGGACCAGCCCGTCAGCCAGGTGCAGTGCAGTTTCGAGCGAGTCATTGAGGCGCGAGCGGATGCCTTCGCGCAGGACCAGGCGGTCGATCACGACCTCGATCGTGTGCTTTTTATTTTTCTCGAGTGTGATGTCTTCGTCCAGCTCACGAACCTCGCCGTCAACACGGACGCGGACATAACCGGCCTTGCGGAAATCTTCGAATTGCTTGTGGAATTCGCCCTTGCGACCGCGCACGACCGGGGCCAGGAGGATCAGGCGAGTGCCTTCAGGATAGCCCAGCAGGATGTCGATGATCTGGTCGACCGACTGGCGCTCGATCACCCGGCCACAGGACGGGCAATGGGGGATGCCGATCCGGGCATACAGGAGGCGCAGATAGTCGTAAATCTCGGTGACAGTACCTACGGTCGAACGCGGGTTTTTGCTCGTGGTTTTCTGGTCGATCGATATCGCCGGCGAGAGGCCCTCGATGTGGTCGACGTCAGGCTTCTCCATCTGGCCCAGGAACTGGCGGGCATAGGAAGAAAGCGACTCGACGTAGCGCCGCTGGCCTTCGGCGTAGATGGTATCGAAAGCGAGCGACGACTTGCCAGATCCCGACAGGCCAGTCAGGACGACCAGCTGGTCGCGCGGGATGGTGAGATTGATGTTCTTCAGGTTATGCTCGCGGGCGCCCTGGATGGTGATGACGTTTTTCATGGTGTCCTTACAGTTCGGCAGTCCAGGAGCGGCGATACTTGCCCGGGGCCATACCGACGACTTTTACAAAAGCGCTGTGAAAATGATTCAGGTTATTATAACCGACCATGGCAGCGATTTGCGTAACACTGAAGTTGGTATTTAAAAGCAAAGACTGTGCCTCTCCGATGCGTCGCCGAATGATGTATTGCATAGGCGAATACCCCGAATATTCTTTGAAGCAATGGGCCAGGTAATACTGGTTGACATGCATGATCTGGGCGACCTGGCCAAGGGTGATTTCTTCGAGAAAATGCTGGTCAAGGTAGGCCTTGATCTCGCCACCAAGGGCCTGCTTGTCCTCGCCCAGACGGTCGCTTTGCATGTGGACTTGATTGTCAACGACGATCAACAGAGCGCGCAGCAGGTAATTGGCATACTCGGCCTGGCGAAAATCATTCGCCGCCGTTGCTTCATAGATGAGTTCAAACAGATGCTTGAGCTTGGTAAAATCGTGACCGCTTGTGAAAACTGGTTTGAAGCCTGGAGGAACCAGTTGGTTGGCTTCTCTGTCCAGAAGCTGGAGGTTGCGGACTGCCAGACTGAAGACAACCATATCCGAGGCCGGATTGTCCATTTCATCATGAATGGCCCCCTGGTTATACACCAGAATGTCTCCAGCCTGGGCCAGGTAAGGGTCGCCATCTATGCTGTATTGGGCATTGCCGCTGATCACCAGTAAAATCTCGACCCGGTCGTTGTGATGGTGCATGACACGAGGCATTTTGCCAACATCCCCCTGGGCCAGACAGACTGATAGCAGCTCTGGAGTCTGATCAGAACCGAAACTGGAGTAAAAGGGTTTTGAATGGATGTAAAAAGACATAGAACCTCGGTTGGAATAGATATGGTCATTCTCACATGTTTATCGTCTAAAAGCAAGAAACCACAAAACGAGCTGGTTATCTGGCGTAAATCGTCCAGATAGCAGAGGTAACTGCGCAAGTTTCGGCATAATCGGCTTACTTGTGTTTCCCTATAATGAAAGGACCAAGAAGGAGGTGTCCTGCATGTTGAAAAAAGACATTCACCTGGAATCTCTGTATACAGAACTCCCATTCGAAAACCGTTTTGCGGCAGCGAAGGCCGATGGGTTCACAGCTGTCGAACTTTGGGGCTGGGACAATAAAGACTTGCCGGCGATCCGGCGCCTACTGGACGATAACGGACTGGAGCTGGTTGCAATGTCGGGCGATGGCCCTTTGTCGATGTGTGATCCGGTGAACAAAATACCTTACATCGCCTACATCCGACAGGCCATTGCAGCAGCCAGAATCGTCGGATGCAAAACCCTGGTTATCCACTCCGACTCACTCGAGGATTGGCCACAATTTGCCAAACCGATGTCAGGGAATTATTCGGATATCACTCGGTATTGTGCCATGTTCGATGTTCTGCGCGACATCACACCCTTGGCGGAAGATGCGGGCATCACATTTGTCCTCGAAGCCTTGAACATTGTCAAGGACCATTGTGGCAATTTCCTCAATACGACCAGCCAGTCGGTTGACCTCGTCAGGGCTATCCATTCGCCTCACCTTAAAATCCTTTATGATGCCTATCATATGTATCTTGATGAAGGCAAGATTTGCGAGACCACTGAGAAATACCTGCCGTGGATCGGTCATATCCACATTGCTGACGCACCCGGGCGCAACGAGCCCGGAACCGGTGTCATCAATTTTAAGAACTTCCTCACGCATCTGGACCGGATCGGTTATGAATCCAGTGTAGGATTTGAGCTTTACGCCAAAAATCATACATCCGAAGCCGTCCAGGCGATCAAAGCCTGCTGGTAAGCCACTCTCCGCCGCCAGGAAGATCTTGCGCACCGGATCTTCCTGGCACGATCACCTGCCAATGAAAAGGGACCGTCTCTTGTTTGAGGCGGTCCCTTTTCTGGAGGAAAAAGCTGATAAGCTGGTTGCGGGGTGGCCGGCTTGACTGTCCGGACCGTTGAACGATCTGCTCAGCCCAGGGTGAAGTGGCGGCTGACGACGGCTTCGGATTTCTGCTTGGCAATGGTCAGGCATTCTTCAGCTGGCAGCTGGTAGTATTCGGGACGGAACAGCTCGACCGAGATCGCATTGCTGTAGCCCTTCTTGGCCAGTGTGCCCAGGATGCCGTCGAGATCGACCGCACCGTCGCCCGGCCAGACGCGGTTTTCATCGCTGCCCTGGCCAACCGGCAGGTCTTCGGCGTCGTCGAGGTGGACGATGAAGACTTTGTTGACGTCGCAGGCTTCGAGAGCAGCCATTTTGGAATTCATGGCATGGAAGTGGTAGCAGTCGAGCGTGACACCAACGTTGTCGCGGTTGCAAGCTTCGGCGATTTCCATGGCCTGTTCGAAGGTGTTGACGGTATGGACCGGGGCGCCACAGAATTCGATGCAAAGCTTGACGCCATAGGGAGCGGCGATGTCAGCGAGCTTCTGGTACATGCGGACCGTTTCGTTCTTGATTTCGGTCTTGGTCTTGATGCCCTGATCCCAGTTGCAGACACCGATGACGATCTTGCAGCCGATTTTGTCACCGACTTCGCACATGTAGGTGAGGTCGTCGACGATTTTCTGCTCGCCGGCAGCATCATTGAAGGTGACCGGATACAGGGTGTTGAAAGCCAGCGGCTTCATTTTGCTGGTCGCAAAGAACTGGACCAGGTCATCGACCGTGTGGGTCTTCAGGTATTCCGGCAGCTTGTCCATGGTGCGGATTTCGATGTAGTCGTAGCCGAGCTTCTCGCCGATGATAAGGTCCTGCTCGAGGGTGGAATTGCCGAGGGTGGTTGCTTCGTTAAAACCGAGTTTCATGGTTTCCTCCGTGTGGTGCCAGGCTCTGTTTCAGGAAAGAGCTCTGGAAATAGGTTATTGGCAGTGGTTTTGCGGCTATTTTCCGTCTTGGTGCTGTGGAACCTACACGCCCAGTTCGCGTTTGATCCGTTCGAGGGCTTCGGGTGCCTGGCGGTTCATGCGTTCCGGATAGCCGAAGTAGGACACGCAGGTGATCGATTCGCCACCGACTTTGAAGGTGCGGTCTTTGAAATTCATCTCGCGCAAGGTCTCGAAGATGCCATCAAAATCGACTTCGCCTTCGCCCATCGCGGTGTGCTGGTGGATCGACATGCTCACGCCCGGTGGATTGACGATGTAGCGGCAGTCCACGGTCTGGTTCATTGTGTCTGCCAGCAGGATGTGCGACAGGTCGTCGCCGGCGTATTTCAGCATGTGTCGGACATCGCCCTTGCCCTTGTCGTAGAAAAAGCCATGCGAGGCCGAGTAGCAGTACTTGAGCGCGTCGCTGCGGTAGGACTTGACCATGTCACAGGTCTCGTCGTTCAGTTCGCAGAAGTCGTAGGGGTGGGACTGGACCTCGACCCGGATCCCTTCCTTCTCGAAGAGCGGCAGCAGCTCGTCCATCGAGCGGAACCACATGCCGTTGCAGATCTCGGGCTGGTGCGGATCGCCGGACAGCTCGGTGTTGATCACCTGGACGCCCATGTTGACCGCGATCTCGACGATCTTCTTCCAGTTGGCCACGGCGTGCAGGCGCTGCTCCTCGGTCGGGCCGGACCAGCGGTAGACCACGATGAAAGATGAGATCTCGACGCCGGTTTCCTTTAAAGCCTTGCGGTACTCGGCTTCGGTTTCGCGCGAGAACAGGGGGTGCTTGTAGAAGGGGTTGATCCGCGGGTGGGGTGACTGCTCGATGTACTTGTAACCCCAGTCGGCCACCTGGTGGACCATGTCATTGATGCTCATCTGCTTGGCCAGGACGTCAACGTCAAAGGCAATTTTCATGGTGTGGATCCTCCTGATGCGATCTGTGCCAGGCTTCAAACTTGGACTTTGAAGCCTGGCTCGATCTTGACGGTGTGCCAGTCGCCCTGGTGGGCGGGTGACTGGACGATCTGCAGGAAAGAGCGAGGTGCCATGGTGGGGTGACTCCTGCTCTTTCCAGATAAGGTATCGTTTGGAATCTTAGTTGTAGAAGGCGGGGCGGACCGGGGTGACGATGGGTTCGATTGCGCCGGTTTCCTGGGCTTTGACGCAGGCATCGGAGGTGACGCTGGCGAGGTAGCCGTCCCAGGCCGTCGGGCCATTGACTTCGCCCTTGACGGTGGAATCGATCCAGTCCTGGAGTTCAACGTCGTAGGATTCGATGAAGCGGACTTTCCAGTCGTTGAGGATGGTGTTGCTGAGCTTCTCCTCGCTGCGCATCTGGATCGACATCGGCTCAGGCAGCTTGGCAGTGCCGGTTTCGCCAACGACTTCGCACTGGATGTCGTAACCATACTGGCAGTTGACGAAGATCTCGAGGACAACACGGATGCCCTTCTGGGAGGTCAGGATCAGGATCTGGGGATCTTTGAGCTTGGCATGGGTGTTGCGGGTCGCCTTGGGCATGATGACCTGGGCTGAGGTCCATTCGTCATCGATCAGCCAGTGCAGGACGTCGATTTCATGGATGGCAGTGTCATTGATCGCCATGTAGGTGACATAGGCTTCCGGTACTGTCGGATTGCGATGGGCGCAATGCAGGACAAGCGGATCACCGATCTTGCCAGCATCGATCACATCTTTGAGCATTTTATAGCCGGCGTCATAGCGGCGCATGAAACCAACCTGGACCAGCTTCTTGCCAAAGGCGATTTCGGCATCAACGATGCGCTTGGCACCCTCGGCCGTGGTAGCCATCGGCTTTTCAACAAAAACGGGCTTGCCGGCCTTGATGGCGGCGAGGACTTGCTCTTCGTGGGCTGGGCCCCAGGAGGTGATGACCAGGGCATCGACAGCGGGGTCGTCGATGACTTCCTGATAAGTCTTGTGAACCGTGATGCCGCCATAGGTGTCAGCCACCTTCTGGGCACCCTCGAGGTTGATGTCGTTCAAGGCAACGACGGTTGAGCCGTTTAATTTGGTGTGCAGACGACGGATGTGTTCCTGGCCGATTGCACCGGTTCCGATGACGCCAACTTTCAAAGCCATAGTGTTTTCCTCCTGAATTTGGGGTAAATGGGATCTTGGGAACTGGATTCATGAACGGATAACGGGCTCGCAGTTATTTACTCACTGTTTGGTATCTTTGTCAATGCGTGCCCGGGCACGTTGTGTATGTGTTGAGTGTATTCCAATAAGATTCCGGTGTCAAGAGGCAAACAGGGTCCGAAAGATGATCAATTATGTCATTTCCCCGAAATCGGATTGGAGCCCGTCCATGACTTGGCTGGGAGACCGCACACAAAGCAAAAGCCCCTGAGCGCCAGGAGGTGGCTATCAGGGGCTTTGCCGGGAATAAGGGAACAGCACGCTTGCCATGTGCTTGTGAAAGGAGGGGGCTGGTTCTGTGTACAGGTGCCCAGCCAGCGATAGTTTTCTGATCCGGTCGATCAGCTTTTGCGACGTCTCTTGTCGAGCAGAACGGCACCGACGATGATGATGGCTTTGACGATCTGCTGCCAGTAGGAGTTGACGCCCATCAGGGTCATGCCGTTGTTGATGACACCAATGATCAGGGCGCCGACAATGGTGCCCTGCACCGTACCGATACCACCTGTACTCTGGCTGGTACCGCCGATGACGGCTGCGGCGATGGCGTCGAGTTCGAAACCGAGACCGGCGCTGGGCTGGCCGGATTCGATACGGGCGGCCAGGGAGATACCAGCGAGCCCGGCGAGCATCGAGGCATAGCCATAGACGACGATCTTGATCAGCTTGACGTTGACACCAGAAATGATCGCGGCTTGTTCATTGCCACCAAGGGCATAGATATGGCGGCCGAACTTCGTCCGGGTCAGGATGATGTAGCTGAAGATGGTCATGACCAGAAGGAGCAGGATTGGCATCGGGACGGGGCCGACAAATCCGGCACCGAGGAAGTTGAAGCTGTCCGAGAAATCGCCGATCGGCTTGCCACCGGTGACGAGGAAGGCCGCGCCACGGGCTGCGGTCATCATGCCGAGGGTGACGATGAAGGGGGGCAGTTCGAAATAGGCGATGATCAGACCATTGATGATACCAGCGACAGCACCCACCGCCAGGCCGAGAAACACGGGCACAATCAGCGGATACTGGCCGACGGCATCGATGTACTGGCCAGCAGCGTCCTTGACCGGATGGGCAAACGTCGCAGCTACGACGGATGCCAGAGCCAGGACCGAACCGGACGACAGGTCGATGCCGGTGGTGATGATGATGACGGTAACGCCGATGCCGATCAGGCCGATAAAGGAAATCTGGCGGATGACGTTCATCAGGTTGATCGGTTTGAGGAATGTGCCGCCTGTTGCAACAGACATCAGGGCAGCAATCAGGAACAGGATGATGATGATGCCGTATTTGTTGAAAATATCAGCCCATATCTCTTTGCTAGTCTTCTTGACGGCTTCAGCCGAGACATTTTTAGCCATTGTGGTTGACCTCCATTAATTCTTCTCGCGTTGCCGCTCAAGAAACGTATGTATTTGTGGCGAACTGCATGATCAGCGTCTGGTTGGCATCCTTGCGGGATACTTCACCGGTGATCTTGCCTTCATGCATGACCATGATCCGGTCGCTCATGCCCATGACTTCCGGCAATTCGGAAGAGATCATGATAATGGCACGGCCTTCCTTGGCCATCATGCTCAAGAGGCGATGGATTTCAGCCTTGGCCCCGACGTCGATACCACGGGTCGGTTCGTCGACAATCAGGATCTCCGGGTTGGTCATCAGCCAGCGGGCCACGAGAACCTTTTGCTGGTTACCACCGGAGAGATTCTTGATCAGCTGGTTCATGCTCGGGGTTTTGATCGCGAGCTTCTCCTTCTGTTCCAGACAGACTTTTTCCATGGCTTTCTTGCGGATGAATCCACTCTTGGTGTAGTCACCGATGCTGGCCACAGTCATGTTGTCCCGGATCGAAAGCGGCAGGAAGCAGCCCGTGCCTTTGCGGTCTTCAGTCAACAACGCCATGCGGTATTTCAGGGCGTCACGCGGCATGGTGATGTTGACTTTCTTGCCATGGATGAAAATTTCACCAGCGTCCAGCTTGGTGTAGCCAAAGAGGGCTTCCATGACTTCGGTACGTCCAGCACCCATCAGGCCAGCGAAGCCGAGGATCTCACCTTTTTTCAAGTCGAAGCTGACATCCTTGAACACACCATGGCGGGTCAGGCCGCGGCAGCTCATGATGACATCACCGATCTCGGCTTCTTCCTTCGGGAACATCTGGGTGATTTCGCGCCCGACCATCCAGGCGATCAGCTTGTCACGCGATGAATTGGCTGCCAGGTCTGTGCCGACGTACTGGCCGTCACGCAGGACGGTGATTTCATCGGTGATCTGGAACACTTCGTCCATCTTGTGCGTGATGAAAATAAACGCCACATTCTTTTCTTTTTTCAGCGTCCGGACCATCCGGAACAAATGGTCAACTTCCTTGTCCGTGATGGCGGAAGTCGGTTCGTCCATGATGATCAGCTTGGAATTGTAGGAAATCGCTTTGGCGATTTCGACCATCTGCTTTTTGGCAACGGTCAGTTCGTAGACTTTTTCAGTCGGCGAAATATTGTCAATACCTAATGAATCGAACAAAGCCTGGGTATCGGCGATCATTTGCTTGAAATCAACAAAAAGGCCTTTGTGGGGTTCGCGATTCAGGTAGATGTTTTCGGCTACGGTCATGTAAGGGATGGGGTTCAGTTCCTGGAAGATCATCGAGACGCCGTGTTTGATCGAGGCTCCGATGTTCCTGTAATTGGCAGGTTCCCCATCGATCAGGATCTTGCCGCCGGGATCAGCTGTGTAGACTCCGACGACGATTTTCATCAGCGTCGATTTACCGGCGCCGTTTTCTCCCATCAGGGCGTGGACAGTACCTTTGCGGACTTTCAGTGAAACGTCCTTCAAAGCTTGAACGCCCGGGAAAGACTTGGAAACATTTTCCAGTTCCAGGACATATTCATTCGTGTTACTCAAAGCGCACCTCCGAAGCATCGAGCTTTCAGTTAGGAGAAAAAGGGCGTCCGACTAGTTGTCGAACGCCCTTCCTTCCATAATCGGCTGTCAGTTCGAACAAGATTTCCTTATTTCCCTTGATTCCGATCAATTGAGTGAATCATGATCTAGCAAGCAGGTTTTCGGAAGCTGGACGATTACATACCCCAGAAAGCGGCGTATGTGTCGTATTCTTCCGGCGGAACCGGCATGTAGGGAATCCAGACGACCTTGTCGACCGTTTTGCCTGTGACGATGTCATAAGCAGCCTGGACGCCACCAGCACCCTGGCCAGTCGGATCCTGGAAGACGGTGAAGTTGAGGGTGCCCTTCTTCAGCTCGACGAGCGCGTCAGGGGTGCAGTCAACACCAGCGGTGAGAATCTTGCCTGTCAGGCCAGCGTTTTCGATGGCTTTGACAGCGCCGATGGCCATTTCGTCGTTGTTGCAGATGAAAGCGTTGATTTCTTCGCCATACTGCTGGATCCAGTTTTCAGCCAGGGACATGCCCAGGGCGCGATCCCATTTGCCAGTGTCTTCGGCGAGGATCTTGATGTCCGGATATTTCTCTGCGATGACTTTCTTAACACCTTCTGTACGCATGGTGGCAGCTTCATGGCCGTCAGCACCACGCATGATGATGATGTTGCCTTTGCCGCCGAGCTTCTCACCGATATATTCCATCTGGAAGATACCAGCGTCGATCGAGGCAGAACCGACATAGGTTGTATAGTCTTCTTCGCTCTTGAAGTTGCGGTTGACGGCGATCAACGGGATGTTGGCGTCAAAGCAAGCTTTGGTCAGAGCTTCGGTGGCGTCGGTGTTGACCGGGACAACGATGACAGCATCAACGCCCTGGGCAACGAAGTTCTCAACCTGGCCGAGCTGGACAGAAGGATCGTCCTTGCCGTCAACCATGAGCAATTCGGCGCCGAGTTCAGCAGCTTTCTTCTCAGCAGCTTCACGCAGGTAGGTCAGCCATTTGTCATCGAAGTTGGACATGGCAAAACCAAGTGTGACTTTGTCACCAGCAGGTGCAGCGGTGGTTTCTGCAGCAGCAGTGGTCTCAGCCGGGGCGGCGGTGGTGGGGGCGGCGGTCGTTGATGTGGATGCACAGCCAGCGAGCAACGCGGCCATCATGGCAACCATCAGGACCAGGGCTACAATTTTCTTGGACATGATAGACTCCTCCTCAAAATTGTTTTTCTATATAATCCGCCGGTCCAGATTCTAGACCGGTCGGTTTATACCGAATGATGGGGAATGGGGGACTGGGATGAATCCGGGGTGGTGGCCCCTGACCTACAGGTGGTGGCCCTCGGTCTGGATCAAATTTGCAAACAGGCATTTCGTGCAGCTGTGAAAAACTTGGTCAAGTTATTGGTAGTTGTTTGTTAGATTGCTCGAGCTCTTTGACAATTGCCATTATAGTTTTGCTCAAATTCACTGTCAATAGACTTTGTGAAATTTCGCAAATAATATTCTTCGCAAGCGTGACCATTGTGCATATCGACAATTATTGATCGCTTCTAATGTGTGTTATATCCAATAAACATGGCTATTAAGTGAATACTGTGGTCATATTGTAAACATTCGGTAAATCGGTTACTCTTCATTCTTGTACCGAAGTGATGATCTTGCCTTGTCAGTTTGTGAGCACTTTTGAATTCACTCTTGAGTTTATATCCATCTATAGTGTACTTTTTGTAGGTGATTTTCGTAAATATCTTATGTGCACTTTTAAGAATTACAGTCTCTATGGTTAGTTTACCAAAGGTCAGGGCAGAATCCTACCTTTTTTGCAGATGATTCAAGGCATGGATTGCACCTTGCATGCGATCCTTCCGATATGCTATAATCACCGACGGTGCACGGCCCTATGGTCAAGCGGTCAAGACGCCGCCCTCTCACGGCGGAATCAGGAGTTCGATTCTCCTTAGGGTCACCAGTCGATAAAAGCCAGTTTCCATTGCAGATCGCAACCGGAGACTGGCTTTTTCCATTGGCTGCAGGAAATGATGCAAATTCGCAGCCACAGAAAAAGTCCGCCCGGGCAAAGCGATATTCGCTTCACGCAGGGCGGACTGTCCGATCAAGGATCGTTTGCAGTTTGTGCGACTTTCTCAGGCTTCCTGATTCTGGTCCTGGCGCTGTTCCATCGGCACGTAGGAGCGACGCTTCTGGACGCATTTGTAGGCAGGACGGATGATGCGGCCGCCGCTGACCAGCTCTTCGATCCGGTGTGCACTCCAGCCAGCGATGCGGGCGACGGCAAAGATAGGCGTGAACAGTTCCGGAGCGATGTTGAGCATGTCATAGATGAAACCGGAGTAAAAGTCGACATTGGCACAGACGATCTTGTCGCTTTTCTTGACATCGTGGAAGACTTGCGGAGCCAGGCGTTCAGCCAGGGTATACAGTTCGTACTCCTCTTCCCTGCCGGCTTCATAGGCCAGGGCCCGGGCATAGTCACGCAGCAGCTTGGTGCGAGGATCGGAAACGGTGTAGACGGCATGGCCGATGCCATAGATCAGGCCACTCTTGTCGAACGCTTCCTTGCGCAGGATCTTGGCCAGGTAATCACTGATCTCGATCTCGTTGCGCCAGTTCTTGACGTTGGCAGAGAGGTCCTGCAGCATATCATAGGCTTTACCGCTGGCACCGCCATGCTGAGGGCCTTTGAGGGAGCCGATGGCGGCTGCGATGGTGGAATAGGTATCGGATCCGGATGAGGTGACGGCATGGGTGACAAAGGTCGAGTTATTGCCACCGCCGTGCTCGGCATGCAGGACCAGGGCCAGGTCGAGGACCCGGGCTTCGAGTTCGGTGAACTGGCCATCGGCCCGGATCATGTAGAGCAAGTTCTGGGCGGTGTTGTAGTCCGGACGTGGTGCGTGCAGGAACAGGCTTTCCTTGTCCACGTAGTGGCGCTTGGCCATGAAGCCATAGGCAGCCATGACCGGGAAACGAGCGATCAGTTCGAGGCACTGGCGCATGACATTGTCAATATCAATCGCATCCGGATTCTTGTCATAAGAGTAAAGGGCCAGGACGGAACGCGCCAGCTTGTTCATAATGTCCGGACTGGGAGCCTTGAGGATCATGTCCTCGGTAAAGCTCGGTGGTAACTCACGGGAAGAAGACAGGATGGCTTCCAGCTGGTCGAGCTGGTCCTGGGTTGGTAATTCACCAAACAGCAGCAGGTAGATGGTTTCTTCAAAGCCATAACGCTTCTTGCTGTAGAAACCATTGACCAGGTCATCGATTGAAATACCGCGGTAGAACAGGCGGCCTTCGACTGGAATCCGGTCACCGCCATCGATGATGTAGGAAAAAACATCGCCGACTTCGGTCAGACCGACGAGGACGCCGGTACCGTCTTCATTGCGCAAGCCGCGCTTGACGCTGTATTTTTCATAGAGAGTCGGATCGATCCGGGCTTTGGCAGCTGAGTTCTCGGCCATCTCGTGGATGATTCGCTTCTTTTCGCTTTCAGTGATCATGGAGTCCTCCTGTTCGGTTATCAATCATGTTGCGGTAGCTCTGGGCAGCATTGCCGATGTGCTTCTCCATCGCCTGGCGGGCTTGCTGGCTGTCGCCGGTTTTCATGGCATTGAGGATCTGGGTATGTTCTTCCAGCACGGCGCGGGCTCGCTCCGGGTTGGCCAGGCTGATTCTTCTGGATTGCCGTGTGTAATGGGCAATCGGATTGAGGAAATTCTGCAGGACCTTGCTGCCGCTTGTCCTGAAGATCAGGTCATGGAAATGGGCATCCTGCTGCAAGAGCGCTTCCAGCTGTCCTGTGGCAAGCAACTGGCGGGCCTGGGCAATGGTCTGTTCCAGTTCAGCTGCCACCGCCGGGGTCAGGTGAGCCGTGGCTTTTTCAGCCGCCATGCCTTCCATCCGGATCCTCAGGTCGTACCAGTCGAGCAGGTCGTTCTGGTCCAGGCCTTCCACGACGATGCCTTTGTTGGGAGTGGCTTTGACCAGGCCATCGAGTAAAAGCTGGCTGAACGCCTCGCGGATAGGTGTCCGGCTGACGCCGAGGTCTTTGCTGACGCGGATTTCGGTCAGGGCTGTACCGCGGGCATATATACCGCTCAGGATGCGGTCGCGCAACTGGGTATAGACGCGGTGGCGCAGGCTGCCATGCAGGGGTGGAACCTGGGTGGGCATGGTCATCAGCCTTCCTGGCGGGTGAAATTCAACAGGCCGCCTGCTAAGAGGATCTTGGCCTGGCGTTCGGATAACGGCAGGCTCAGTTCCATGGTACGGCCTTGGGTCTTATTCGTGACCGCCAGGTTCTCCCCCTGGACCAGGGCCAGTATCTGCTCCGGTGCATCGGCGATGGTCAGCTCATCGAGCAAGTCTATGGTGTCATAGTCTTCCGGCTGGACAAACGTCAGGGGCAGGATCCCGTTGTTGATCAGGTTGGCCATGTGGATGCGGGCAAAGGATTTGGCCAGGACGGCTTTGACACCGAGCTGGAGTGGCGCCAGGGCGGCATGCTCACGACTGGAGCCCTGGCCATAATTGGCACCGGCAATGATGAAGCCGCCGTTGTTGGCCTTGGCCCGGGCCGGAAATTCCGGATCACAGGGTGTCAGGCAGAAATCGGCCAGGTAAGGGACATTGGACCGGTAGGGCAGCAGTTTGGCATTGGATGGCATGATGTGGTCGGTCGTGATGTTGTCCTCGACCTTGATCAGTGCTTTGCCGCCGATTTCGGCCGGGACTTCGGTATTGACCGGGAACGGCTTGATATTCGGGCCGCGCACAACCTCGACGGTATTGCCTTCCGGTGCCGGCAGGATGACCAAGTTGTCATTGACATCAAATGTGGCTGGCATGTCGATCGTGGGC
>Ga0228536_1000438_pt1 | contig 80054 bp, 64 predicted proteins | sample SJ1Smetagenome_FD_168611 | JGI IMG/M metagenome (GOLD analysis project Ga0228536, IMG submission 168611) | Enriched culture of PCE-dechlorinating microbial communities from Ithaca, New York, USA - SJ1.S | ecosystem: Engineered > Modeled > Simulated communities (microbial... > Unclassified...
AACCACATCTCAATATCAGTATTTTACGGTTAGGCATTGTCCTAATTTAACTGTTTAGACAACGAAATCAAGTTGTTTTTAACTTGAATTTAACTTAACAAGAGGATAAGGCGGAAAGTTGGGTTAAAATCATGACACTACGCATCTACACCATCATTCTATTTGCCGCTTTTTCTATAGTGCTTTTGGGGCAAACCTCTCCGCTCGAATATCGCTTCCGCGTATATTTGAAGGATAAAGGAAGCGAGATGGAATATTCGGTGGACAACCCGCAATCTTTTTTATCGAAACGGGCAATAGAACGCAAACGTAAAGAACGGGTCGATATCGACAGTACCGATTTTCCTCTCTCGAAAAATTATTTGCAGATCATTGCAAATTCGGGCGGAAAAATTGTTTCGAAAAGCAAGTGGTTCAATACCTGCGTGGTTCAGTTGAAGGACAGCCTGCAAATAGAGGCCGTACGATTATTGCCTTTTGTAGATTCCGTTAAATATATCTGGCGCGGCAATGATCAACGGACGACTCATCTTATGCGACCACGTCTCGAACCCTCTTTTTGTGAGGATACCGTCTCCGAAAAGGATTTTTTCGGAATCTCTCGCGAACAGTTTGCCTTACATAAAGCCGATCGAATGATCAAAGCCGGTTTTCGGGGGAAAGGAATTGCGATTGCCGTTATCGATGCCGGTTTTACCAATGTGGATGTTATTCCCTATTTCGCAAAATACAACCTGCTTGGATATAAGGATTTTGTCCCGAACGGATCTCTTTTTTCGGCAAACGATCACGGCACCAAAGTGTTATCTACTATGGCCGTGAATCAGCCCTATCTCATGATCGGTTCTGCTCCCGAAGCGTCTTACTGGTTGCTCCGATCCGAAGATTCGCAAAGCGAATTTCCCGTCGAAGAGGATTTTTGGGTGGAGGCAATAGAATTTGCCGATAGCGTGGGGGTGGATATCGTGAATACATCTTTGGGCTATAGCGATTTTGACGATCCATCGTTGAGTTACCGCTACGAGCAGATGAATGGTTCGACTTCACTCATGACACGTGCTGCCGACAAAGCTTTCGAAAAGGGTATATTATTGGTGTGCAGTGCCGGAAATGAGGGCAATAAACCCTGGAGAAAGATTACAGTTCCTGCCGATGCTTTTCATGCGCTTACGGTCGGAGCTGTTCTACGTGATAGCACTATTGCCAAATTTAGTTCTCTTGGCCCTACGGCCGACGGACGAATAAAACCCGATTTCGTGTCGGCGGGAGTGGGAGTGGCTACGGTTAATCAAAACGGTGTTGTGGGATGGTCGAACGGAACGTCCTTTTCGTCGCCATTTCTTGCCGGACTCGTTGCCTCTCTTTGGTCCATTCATCCTCAACTTTCCCGCACCGACATCCTCCATGCCCTGAAAGAATCGGCCGATCGGTATAATCGCCCTGATACTGTCTTTGGATACGGAATTCCCGATTTTTCCAAAGCTATGAAAACCGTTCTTGAAAGTATCGAACCCGCCGAAAAAATGTTGTCGGATGATGTTTTTTCCGTTTCGATGGATCATCCTAAAAATCATATTTCCGTTCAACTTCTCGATCGCGAGTTTCCTCCTCATATATATACCGTCAGATTGCTTTCCGAAAATGGACTGATCCTTTACGAAAACAAGCTCGACGAGAATTATCTATTAAATTTTCGGCTGAACAGTGGTTTGAAAAAAGAAAACCAATATCTTTACATCGTCATCGATGGTCCTTTGGATTTGCGTGTTGCGCGTTTAAAAATTAAACTATGAATCAATCGCTCACCTTGCTGGAACTGAATCGCTTTGTGCGGGAAGTAGTGAAAAACAATTTTCCGGACACATATTGGGTACGTGCCGAAACGAGTGATGTGCGGCGCAATGCCAATGGCCACTGCTATTTGGAGTTTATCGAAAAAGATCCGGTTACGCAAAATATTGTCGCCCGCGCTCGTGGTGTGATTTGGGCAAATACCTTTCGTTTGCTCGAAAGTTATTTCCAATCGCAAACCGGTACGGCATTTACTTCGGGAATGGGGGTTTTGGTTCGTGTGTCGGTGGAATTTCACGAACAGTATGGTTATTCTCTCACGGTGGTGGATATCGATCCTTCGTTTACGATTGGCGAAATGGCGCGCAACCGAATGTTGGTCATTCGCCGGCTCGAGGAGGAAGGAGTGCTCAGGCTTAATAAAGAACTCCCTATACCTGATGTGTGCAATCGGATTGCCGTGATTTCTTCTGCCACTGCAGCCGGATATGGCGATTTTTTGCATCAACTTGCTTCGAATCCGTTCGGATTGATTTTTTATACGAAACTTTTTCCGGCTGCAATGCAGGGAGAAAATAGCGAAGCTTCAATTATTGCTGCGCTCGAAAAGATTTACGAAAACCGGGATATGTTTGATGCCGTAGCTATCATTCGGGGTGGAGGGGCAACGTCCGAACTGAACTGTTTCGATTCTTATCCGGTTGCAACCAACTGTGCTCAATTTCCTTTGCCTATCGTAACCGGCATCGGACACGAGCGCGATGTCACCGTGCTCGATATGGTTGCCCACACAAGTGTTAAAACGCCAACTGCCGTTGCCGAGTTTTTCATCGATCATCAAGCCGAGTCGCTCGCCCGAATAACCGACTTGCAACAGCGTTTGGTATCTATTGCAAGACAAGCGATTAGCCGCGAAAACTCGGAGTTGGCGCTTTTGTCGAAGGACGTATATCATCATTCTATTGCCTTTTTGAGTAAACAAAACAGCGAAATCGGAAATGTTGTTTTTATGCTTCGTGCCTATTCACAAAAGCAACTCGATACGCTTAGGCAAGAGCACAAAGAGCGGGTCGTGCGCTTTCGGAATGCTGTTGAACATGTGATTCGGAGTGAAAAACATCGGATAGAGAATGCTGAGCAATATTTTGAAATGGTATCTCCCAAAAATGTGCTGAAGCGGGGATATACCATCACGGTGCAAAATGGTAAAATCGTAACTTCCGCTACTTCTCTCGTTGAAAACGAATGTATCGAAACTATTTTTTCGGATGGTAAAGCAACTTCGGAAATAAAAAATATCGAAAAATGGAAAATATGACTTATTCTCAGGCACGGAAAGAACTGGAAGAAATTGTCCGCTCTATCGAGTCCGGCGAGCTTGATGTGGATAAACTGACTGAAAAGGTTAAGCATGCGGGCGAGTTGATTGCTTTTTGCAAAGAGAAACTTACCAAAGCCGACGAGGATTTGCAGCGGATGCTCGATGAGATTGCTTAATGTGTCGTTGCATGAAGGGCTTGCAGAAACAAAGTGTCGTGATTGTCGCCGGAGGGGTAGGACTTCGGGCAGGCACCGAGTTACCCAAACAGTTTGTGTCTGTTGGCGATAAACCATTACTGATGCATACCATTCAAGTTTTTTATCGATACAATCGGGAAATGAAAATAGTCGTTGTTCTTCATCCCGAATATCGTAATTTGTGGGCGCAGTTATGTTCTTCTCATGGATTTGAAGTGCCGCACGTGCTCGTCGATGGGGGAGCAACACGTTTTCATTCGGTAAAAAACGGACTTTCGCTGATCGATGATGATGAAATGGTGGCTATCCATGATGCGGCTCGGCCATTTGTTGCACACTCGGTTATTGAAAACGTATTTGCCGAAGCCGCAAATTTTCAATGTGGAGCTATCCCGGTAGTGAGCGAAAAAAACAGTGTCCGGATGCTCACTTCACACGGACACAAACCCATCGATCGCTCTTTGTTGAAATTGGTACAGACTCCTCAGGTTTTTCCTGCTCGTCTTTTGAAGAAAGCCTATTCTGTCGATTTCAAAAGCTCCTTTACCGACGATGCTTCGGTGGCCGAAGAGTATGGTATCGAAATTCACTTGGTGGAGGGGAATGACGAGAACATTAAAATTACAACCGCATTCGATTTTAATGTGGCAGAAATACTGGTTAACTCGATTTTGCAGTAAGATTTCTTCTTTCACGAAATATTCGTTTCAAAATTGAGACTGTTTAGTTTACAAATTATTTTATTTCAAAAAAAATAATTTCAATTTGTCATTTTAATAAAGAAAATTAGTATTTTTGAAGTCAAAATGTAAATAATAAAAGAAATTCGATGGAAAAAATTGACAAATTGGACCGACAAATTTTAGAGATCATCTCTCAAAATGCCCGAATTCCATTTCGAGATGTTGCCGAACAATGTGGCGTTTCACGTGCTGCCATCCACCAACGCGTTCAACGGATGATCGAAAACAATGTGATCACCGGATCCGGATATAATGTTAATCCCAAAGTGCTCGGATATGCTACAACTGCTTATATTGGCGTTAAACTCGAGAAAGGCTCCATGTATAAAAACGTGGTGCCCGAATTTGAGAAAATTCCCGAAATCACCGAGTGTCATTTCACTACGGGTCCCTATACGTTGTTAGTTAAACTTTACGCCCGCGACAATGAGCATTTGATGGATCTTCTCAATAACCGTATTCAGGAAATTCCCGGTGTTGTTGCTACCGAAACCATGATCTCGCTCAGTCAAAATGTAAAACGGGAAATACCTATTTTCAAAGAACCGTAAAAGTCTTATATCCCGTTTCGGAAACCCCTGTTTACTTCATTAACTTATAAGATGAACTTTTTTCGCAGTCAGGCATTTTGATTGTGAATCGATATGTGTGAAAACAAAAAAGGGCGGAAGTGTTATCTCTTTCGTCCTTTTGTCGGGATGAGGTGACTCGAACACCCGACCTCCACGTCCCGAACGTGGCGCGCTAGCCAACTGTGCTACATCCCGATTGCGTTTTGCAAGCGCAAAGTTAATGATTTTTCGCTATAAAATATCAATAAAAATTGGAAATAAATTTCCTACAAAATAAAAAACTGCTACATTTGCATTGCGAAAGGCGGCAGTAGCTCAGTTGGTAGAGCATCAGCTTCCCAAGCTGAGGGTCGCGAGTTCGAGCCTCGTTTGCCGCTCAATCACTTACGGTCAAAATCCGTAGGTGATTTTTTTGTTTGGTCTAACATTAGTCCAAAAATTTTGCCGAAAACATGTAGAAATGAGTTGTCGATTTTTTTTGACAATGAGTGGATAATTTGTCATTATAGTTTATTGCATTTATTTTTTTCTGATTCAGCCATTCTTTTTAATATCACGATAATTCGACCTTTTACCGGTTTTCATCACGTTGGTTTCTTGTTGCACTCTTGTTTTTTCCCATTTCACCTAACGGATTGGCGGTATGTTTTTGTTGCCGATTTCGAAGCACTGTCTCGTCAAGTTATAACTACTTTTGATACAGGCTGAAATGTTCGATAACACACTGACTGCCAAATGTTTTATATACGATGTCCGTTACTGGGCATTCTTCTCTATTTTATCAGAATGTCAGGGTTTTATCCGCCCAAACAACTAAATTAACACAATCAATCATTGTCGACATCGGACATGCATCTGATTCATTTAATTGTCTTGATTTAAGGCATGTTCCACAAGCAAGAATTTCTCCTCCAACATTCACAAATGCTTTTAATTGTTCATCAACATTGTATTTCTCGTGAGTTAAACCTTCGCATTCAACGGCTTCTCCCATTAGAAAAACCTTTACTTCATGTCCTTGTTTTTTTGCTGTTACCGCAAATCTAAAAGCATTCCATGCCTTTTCTAATTCTTTTGTTTCTAAAATGATTCCGATTTTCATATTCAAAAAATTTAAATTTTAGTAATTAATAATCCGTAGTGATATGGCTCTAATAAAAAAGGGTTCTTTGTTACAAGAAATTTTGTATTGTCAATCCATTCGATAATTTGCTCGGGTTTAGGTCTTATAGTTAATTCAGGTCCACGTGGTGTTGTAATATCGCTCCTCCAATGAATAATTCCAATTTTACCATTTGGTTTTAAAATCCGATGAGCTTCATTAAAAAAATCTGATGGTGAATCATGATGAAGTATATTAAACAACATTACATAATCAATTGAATTGTCTTGCAATCCGGTTGTTTGTGTTAAGATGTCTCGATGGGTAATTACAATATTTTCTATTTTCTGATTTTCAATTTTATTCTTTAATTTTTCAATCATTTCATTCTCAATATCATAAGCATATAATTTGCCTTTGATTTTCTTTGATGCAGGAATGGTAAATGTACCATAGCCACTACCAATTTCAACTAAATCTTTAATCTTGTCGTCTATTTGTAATTCGGATAAAATCAAATCTATATCAAAAAACTTATTCCAAATCATCTCGTCTGGCATTCCGCTGTCTCTTACTTTCATGATGTTATTTCAGATTGTTTATCAGTTCACTTTGCTTTCTTAAATTATCAATTAACACTTCTCGCATTATTCTGCAAGCAGTTGCAATTCTGTCTGTTGATAATTTGAAATAAACATTTAAACCTTCTTTCCTTTGTTCTAAAATCCCATTAGATACCATTAACGAAAGGTATTGAGAAAGATTTGATTTTAAAACTCCTGTCTCATTCTGAAGTTCTCCCAAAGTTAATTCCTTATCATTCAATACGTCAATAATCTCAATTCGGATAGGATTTGCTAACGCTTTACAATATTTGCATGTAAATTATATAGAGTCTTATCTCTCATTGTTCAGTTGATTATCTGTTTATTAGGTTACAAATATATAAGCTAATTTCAGAAATCTGTCAAGTTGTACGATTTTTTTCTTGCCCTGCGCCCAACGGATTGGCGGTATGTTTTTGTTGCCGATTTCGAAGCACATTCCTGTCAAGCTAAAAAGTACTTTTGATACGGGCTGAAATGCTCGATAACCCACCGACTGCCAAATGTTTTATATACGATGACGGGGCGCTGGGCTTATTTTTGTCTGAATAATTTCATAATATTTTTCCCTATTTCGTCAAGTTTTTCAATTGGTTCAATCAATGATGGATTATTTAGGTCTATCTCTTCGTTATCAACAACTCCTTGCTGCATTGGATAAATAAGAATAAAACTATTTCTCTTGAAATATTTATTCAAAAATGTAGGGATATTGCTCATATTCACATCGTAGGAAGGTTTATTTGCCCTGCTTAATACTATTAATAAATTATCGTCAGTTCTAATGTCCCGTGAAATATTCAAAAAGTCATTCCAATCGTCAAAAATTTTAAAATCTGCTTCAATGGGGTGTTTTGAATGAATTTTCTTAATATATGCAAGGGTTGATTCATTGGCATAGAAAACAATTCTTGCACCTGTGTTTTTGGAAATATTCCATATTTTTGACAACCAAAATGGAAAACCTATCTCTTTCTCAGCATTTGGCGGTACAATTACAATATGTCTTTTTATAGTAGAAATTGGCTGTATTGGTTTATATACAAAGGTAGTTGTATTGCATTTCGTCAAAATACCTTCCGTTAATTTTCCAAGAAATGATTCTGAAATGCCTTTTTTTACATGAAGTCCTAAAACTAAGTCGCTAATATTTTGTTCTTTAATAATACCAATTATTCCATTTGTTGGATTTATATCATATCTCAATAGTTTATTTAATTGTATGTCACTCGCTGAAGCTGTAAAAACAGCTTTGTCGAGTATCTTTTTTGCCTGGTTATTAGATTCCGAAGAGTCATTAGTGACAACATTAAGTGCAAATAAACCCTTTTTATTTCCTTTTGATTTAAGTATCGAACTTAGATTAATTAATTCCTCAATTGTTTCTGGATTACTTATAGGAATTAATATTCTTTCAGAGTCTTCAACATTCTCGCTTTCAACCGCAGATGACTCTTGTAATGAAATATTTTTACCACCTTTTTGAGCAGCAAATGATGCTATAGTGCAAGTAATAAGAATCATTATAATTGTTCCGTTTAAGATGCTTTCGCCTAATAACCGAATTGGTTCACCGTTGGCAGTTTCCCCGATTATAACATTATAACCAACCAAAACAGCCGCAAGGGTAGCTGCTGCCTGTGCATTACTCAATCCAAAGATTAATCTGCGTTCGTCAATTGAAAGCTTAAATGACTTTTGAGTAAGCCATGCTGCGATAAATTTTGCAGAAGTAGCAACTATTGTCATTACAGCTGCTACTTTTATTGTTTCAAAGTCGTTAAAGAACGCTCGATAGTCAACAAGCATTCCTACTCCGATAAGGAAAAATGGTATAAAAATTGCATTTCCTACAAACTCAATCCTGTTCATTAACGATGATGTAGAAGGAATTAGGCGATTAAGTGCCAAGCCTGATAAAAATGCACCAATAATCGCCTCTATGCCTGCTGCCTCGGCAAGTACAGCACCAAGAAAAACCATTACAAGAACAAAAATATATTGTGAAACATTGTCTTCGTACCTTTTAAGAAACCAACGACCTATGATTGGAAAAAGAAACATTACAATTAAACCAAAAACTAAAATTGAAATTGAAAGTTTAGTCCAAAATGTAGAGTTTACTTCACCTTGAGTCATGCCAACAATAACGGCAAGAACTAAAAGGGCAAGGGTGTCAGTAATCATTGTACCACCAACGGCAATATTTACAGCACGATTTTTTGTTACTCCAAATTTGCTGAGCATTGGATAAACAATTAATGTATGCGAGGCAAACATACTGGCAAGCAAAACGGATGTGAGAATTGAAAAATCAAGAATATAAATACCTGACAATATGCCGAGGGCCATGGGTATCAAAAAAGTATATAGTCCGAACAACAAACTTTTAGCACTATTCTTTTTGAATTCTCCCAAATCTATCTCCAAGCCTGCGAGAAACATAATATACAACAACCCTGCTGTGCCTGATAATATTATACTGCTGTCTCGCAACAAAAGATTAAATCCATTAGGCCCAATTACGGCTCCTGCTATAATAAGTCCAAGAATATGAGGTATTTTAAGCTTATTTGAAAGAATCGGGGCAGATAATATAATAATGAGAATAACCAGAAATTTCAGTACCGGATTAGTCAAAGGTAATGTTGTCTCAAAAATATTTAATAAAATCATATTCTGTCAATTTTTAAAATTCTTCCATCAAATATATGAAATGCTGTCGGTTTTTCTCAGCCTTGCGCCCAACGTCTCATTTACGCAATAAATATACAACATTCGTAAATACAAAATATCAAACCTGCATAAATCATTTGATTCATATTCTGAATACGTGTGGATAAAAAACAATATATCAACCGAATAAGATAATTCTTTATTATAAAAAGTTGCAATCACGAATGTTACGATTAATTTTGTGGTGGTTAAATCTAAAAAAAATGGACATCGAATATTTAATCGCAGTTTTCGAACGGAAACTCATGCTCCAAAGGTACAGCGCCGGTTCCATCAAAAATTACAGCAGTTCGGTGAGGAGTTTCCTTCAAGTGGCGGAAAAGCGGTTTGATCAACCCGACGAATTAAATGAAAATGAAATTGAAAAATACGTTTACCGGAAAATAAGGAAAGACCATATTAGCAGTTCCTATCGGTTTGCAAATGTGTTGTTTTGTGCGTGGACAATTTTCATTTTTCTTTTTCTGTCTTTATGTAGCAAATTGTCCGCCGACACGAAATTTTATGCGGGCTACATTGCTTGAATAACCACTGAAACCCTTATTGGCTATATTGTGTGTTGGCGGTTCGTTGTTTTTTTCTCGTCATTTTTACTGCATTTTCTTTCTGTCCGAGTGTTTGGGTAGGCAAGCTCTTTTGCAGGTTTTGTTCTTGGCGTTGGCTGGTACGACCTGCCAATGTGCTTGACTACGAAGCGTTGGCTATGTTGTTTTATAATTTTCTACGAATGTTTCAAATAAACTTTTCATAGCTTCATAATTTTTTCTTTTCGATAGAATTGTAATGTCAAAAGTCAGTAAATGCTCAATGTCTTTCTGTGAGAGATAATTACCATGTATTAGGATTTCTCTAATCTGGTCTAAGTCATCGTAATATTGTCGTTTATCCGGGTCGTGATTTTCAATTAAGAATTTTTCAAGGCATTCTTCAATAATTGGTTTTGAATGATTTTGTATCTCATCTATGTTGCGGATTACATCATTAATTTTTGTATCAATTATTGCTTTGTCGTTGAAAAATATTCTGCCATTGCTGTGAGTTGCATCATTCCTTGATTTTACGCTGGCAGTATAATTTCCGATTTGAGAATTGTCGCAACCTACAAGTTTTAAGAATCGGATGAAATTGCTTTCACCTAACTCAACAAAAGCGAATGGAGTCGTTGCATTGCAAAGGAGTTTTTCAAAGTCTTTGCTAAATCCAACCATTGCTTTCTCAAAATCTGTTTTTCTGTTTTCTTTAATCTGCCAGACCTCGAAATAAATAAAACTCATATAAAGCATGTGGTAAGCAATAAAAGCAAAGGGATATTTTGCATTATTGTAATTGCTTTCAAAACTTTCCCAAAGGAAATTTATATAATCTTGCTCATCTCTTGTTTTATAAGAGTTCGGCAAATATTCCAGTATGTCAATTGCATTTGTCATTATTCTTCCCAAAGTTTATTGATTTCGTCTTTTATTTTTTGCTCGTATATCTTAATCAGCTCTTTACTGGCATTTATTAGCTGTTGTTCTTTTTCGATTTGGGATACGATTTGTCGTTGAATTTCGATATCTGGCAACGGTATAATAGTGTTCTTAATGAAATCAGGAGGAACTCTTTGTAGCCCACCGGTTCCTGTCATGTTTAACTTTCCTCTCTCCTTAAAACCATCTTGAATTATATTAAGATATATCCAAATTGAAAGTATTTTATTATTGGGTCTAATAACAAAATATTCGCTTGATCCAAAACCAATTCCATTAATTAATCCTTTTGCAATTCCAGCTTTACCATTTTCAAAACAGGGAGTAACTTTTGCAAGTATTACATCATCGTTTCTAAAATAAGTATATCCGGAGTAAACTTCTGCTAGTTTTTTAACTTGTTTTGGTATAAAGTCCATTTCATTCTCATTTATGTCCGCCATTGGCACAAATGAAACTTCAATATTTTCATCTAAATCTTTAAGTTCCGCTTTCTTGGGGTTTATCTCACACACACTCCCCAGCTCCACCATTTCCCATTCAGGTTTTATATCAATTTGGGGTTTGTAGTTTTCTACTACTTGTTTGGCTCCGGCTATGATTTTTTCGTATTGCTCTATTTTGGAGACGATTTCTTGTTGAACGGTAATTGTTGGCAATGGTATTTTGAAAGGAGACAATGAAGCTCTTGTAATTTGGGGTTGTGCAGCACCTGTAATTACGGAACTCAAATCTGAAGCCTTTAATAAATGAAATAGAAATCTCTTATTAATTCTATTATCAATTGGTTTAGCAACCATTGCATTTCCCGTAATCCAAGATTTAGGTTCAGAAAAATTTATTGTACCACATGTAGCCCCTCTACATGTTATTAGAACTTCTGATTCTTCATGATTATATTTATCGTAATAACCAATTACACCGTTTGCACCAAAAACTTTGTATTCCCCATTTTCTTTGAAATCACTTGCGCTAATAGTTTGAGGTTGATAAAGGTCACAAACTTCGCTTAATTCAACTAAATCGAATTTGGAATGTTTTATTGCAATACTGTCTTTATATCTATCGCCACTTAAATTATAATCACCGTTCTCAGCTATTCTGCTTTTTTCAACTGCAATCGAGTTTAATGGCAAATGTTCAAAATCAATTAGCGAAAAGTCATTATTACGAATAGCTGTAATGTATTGCTTTATGAAATTTGTAGCATCGGGCAAGTCGCTTGTGCTAAGTTCTTTTCTTTGTGCGCCTAAACTGTATCCATCGTTTTCAATTTTTACGAAAAGGATTTTATCAGTTTTTTTTGCAAGGGTTTTATCTAATAATAGAATGGAAGTTTTAACACCGCTATAAGGCTGAAAAATTCCGGCAGGTAAACTAACTACTCCATAAAGAAAGTTATTTTCAACCAATAATTTTCGTAATGCTTTGTAAGCCGTAGCACTTTGAAAAATAATACCTTCGGGAACAATCACCGCTGCACGTCCGGTTGTCGGATTAATATGCTCCATGATATAGTCCACAAATAGCACCTCGCTTCTATTTGCTTTCATTGTAAATTTCTTGTGCGGGCGGATACCGCCTTTTGGTGTCATAAATGGCGGATTAGCCATGATAATGTCAAAGGTGTCGCCCCAACGGTCAGTGCTGGTTAAAGTGTCGTATTCGTAAATTTTTGGCGTGGTAAATCCATGCAGATACATATTTACCAAACTCAAACGCACCATTTCGGAAGAAATATCATAACCAACGAAGTTATTTATTAACTTTTTCCGTTCATCGGGAGTAAGTAAATCGCCTTTGTCCTTTTTAGTGTTTTCGTTAAGAATGTGTCTGTATGAAGAAATTAAAAAACCGGCAGTCCCACATGCCGGGTCGCAAATGCTTTCATCTTTTTTTGGCTGCATAATGGCAACCATAAAATCAATAATGTGGCGGGGTGTGCGGAATTGTCCTGCGTCACCCTGACTGCCTAAAACTGATAAAAGGTATTCAAAAGCATCGCCCAATTTTTCGCTGTGGTCGTAATGAAACTCATTAATAACTTTCAGAAACATTTTCAAAGTCTCTGGGTCTCTGTAAGGTAGATAAGCATTTTTAAAAATATCCCTGAAAAGTTGCGGTATGTTTGGATTTTGGTTGAGCTTTACAATGGCTTCTCCATAAAGTGCTAACATCTCATATCCGCCCAATTTCGGGTCAAATATTTTCGTCCAACTATATTTTTCGTAATCACCTGTAAAAAAAGTAGCTTCTCCTCCAAATTCCATTGCTTCCTTATCCATGTCATCCATGAATTTGTATATCATGGCAATGGTAATTTGCTCCACCTGACTTTGTGGGTTTGGTAATTTTCCTACCAAAATATCTCTTGCGGTATCAATCCTGCGTTTTGTTTCTTGGTCTAACATTATTTTTTATAGGTTCGTCGTTAATGGATATTTTTTGTTTTTATTCTCTATTGTTACGAAAAATTTTCTACCAAAAGGTTGTCCCTACGGGGGACAATATTCATTTCACAAGCTCCATAGGAGCATACATATGGTAGAAAATTGATTCACACACCATTTTTCTAAGCCCCATTGGGGCGACCTTTTTTGTTTTTATTCTCTATTGTTACGAAAAATTTTCTACCAAAAGGTTGTCCCTACGGGGGACAATATTCATTTCACAAGCTCCATAGGAGCATACATATGGTAGAAAAATAATTCACACAACCATTTTTCTAAGCCCCATTGGGGCGACCTTTTCTTTAATCATAAAAATCAAATACATATTCGTCTTTAAATTCAATTTTAAATTTAATCAACATATCCAGATATTCTTCCTTAAACGTTTTCCCTTTATGGTGTTTTTCCTGATTCATAATGTATTGAATGACATTATTACGTTGAGAACGTGAATATGAAAATGCTCCATATCCCTCTTGCCACTGAAACTTTCCCTTGACGAAACGATTATCATTAATCCATTTGGAAGAAACAGCTTTTAAATCTCGCATCAAATCAGAAACCCTCAAATTCGGAGGTAATTCAAAAAAAACATGGACGTGGTCTCTCCAGCCACCAACAGCTAAAGGAAAAGCATTCTCATTTCTTAAAATTCCCGACATATATTTATGCAAGTTGTCACGAAACCTATCAGTTATCATATTTTCTCTGCCTTTAACGGCAAAAACGCAATGAATGTTGATTTGTGAGTAGGTATTTGCCATCTATGGAACAAATTTATTTAGTGATACATTATCTTTTATGTACTCAGGTATCGCAAAACGCAACTCTGGCGGTAGTTTTCTGAATACATCACCATTTGGATTGGTGTTTAATAATGCATATTTTTTATTCTCGATTATATCTCTGAACTCAGAGTCTGTAATGTAACTTTTAAAATAATCCTTTGCGAACGTGAAATATTCTTCGGGTGGTAAATAACGACTGTCAAACTTTTCAAATTCATCGTCAAGGAGTTCGTCCTTAGATTTAAAATAAGGAATAAAACCAAAGATTTTTTCAATGATTTCCCTTAATGATAAACGCCTGTCAATTTTTATAGCATTCCGTAGTTTGCTTATATTGTAATACTCCTCCGGTTTATCAAAAATTTGACTGATAATGTATTGTTCTATTGCATCAAAATCCTTTTGCTGAACTAATTCTTTGATTTTGTCATCCTCTTTTACTTTATCTTCAAATTTTTCAAAATACATTCGGTCAATCTTCATTCCCTCAACTCCAATTTCATTGACTGTAAAGGTTTTTAAGGGGTCGTGTTTTGTGCTATCGTATTCATCAACAACATAACCACCTCCACCACCGCCTTCGGTAGAAGTTCCTTTTGGAGGTAACTTTAAAACTTCATCGTAATTGAATTTTTCCTCAAAAAACTCGCAGTTTGCAAAGAAGTCAAAAAGTTTAAATCTTGATTTTTGCAGGTTTTCTTTAGGTATATTGTCGATTAAACTTTTATCCTTCAAAACCTCTTTATTCGCAAAATTGTATTTTCTTGTTCCTCTACCTTTGATTTGAATAAAGTCGGTTGGAGAGAAAATTGGTCGCATCAAACAAACATTCAAAATATCAGGGCAATCATATCCTGTTGTCATCATTCCGACTGTAACACATACACGGGTTTTGCTTGTTTGGTATAAATCATGAAAATTACCCTTACCTCCTAAACGATTGTTGGTAAAGTTAATCGTTAATTGCTGTGCATCGAGAATCCATGAGGTAACCTGCATGGCAAAATCAGATTGATATTTGCCTGGAAACATCTTATCGGCAAATTCATTGAGAATTTGAGTGATTTTAGCAGCATGGTTTTGGCTTACACAGAATACGATTGATTTACCAATTTCGCCTGATATGGGGTCTCTATATGCGTTTTCTAAAAATGTTTTACAAAAAATGCGGTTTGTGTTTTCAGAAAACAGTTTCTTTTCAAAATCACGTTGCGAAAAAGTGGTTGAAGTTTCTTCGCCTTCATCGTCTGTTATTTCTACCGTGTAACCTTCATCACTTAAAAGCTGTGTGGTTATTTCCGTTCTTGCATCTACAACGCAAGGATTAACCAAATAACCATCTTTTACACCATGTAAAAGGCTGTATTGAAAGGTTGGCTTTCCATCTTCGCAACCAAAGGTTGTGTAAGTGTCTAAAAGCATTCTCCTTTCTAATTCTCTTGGGTCTTTTTCGCTTAACACACCCGCATCAATCTTTTTTAAATAGTCCTTTGGTGTAGCTGTCAAACCTAACTTGTAGCCAATGAAATATTCAAAAACAGCTCTGCTGTTTCCACCGATACTTCTATGTGCTTCATCCGAAATCACAAGGTCAAAATCAGTAGGAGTAAAAATTCTTTTGTATTTGTTTTTGAAAAGAAATGATTGCACTGTCGAAACAACAATTTCTGCTTGTCGCCAATCATCCCTATTTTCTTTGTAAATACTGCATTTATAATCAGTTCTTAAATATTCTTTAAATGCTTTATCTGCCTGGTCCTCCAATTCCAAACGGTCAACCAAAAACAAAACTCTTCTTGCGTTTCCAGTTCGTAAAAACAATTTTATAACTGCTGCTGAAGTTAAAGTTTTACCAGTGCCGGTTGCCATTTCAAATAAGAAACGGTCTTTGCCTGCTTTTACTTCTTCCTGTATCCGTTCAATAGCCCTAACCTGATACTTACGCAAAAACCTTAATTTATTTTCTTCAATAAAAGCTGAGCGTTGTGATTCGTCAATATATCTCGGGTCGCTTGCGTAATCTGGTTTTTGAGTTTTTACAATGTAATCTTCTTTTACAGTTTCATTTATTAACGCTTCGGCATTTGGCTTAAATTCCGTATATCCGATTACAGTTTCTGGTTTAGGAAATGTTGCAATAATATTCGGATTACCTCTCTGTAAATCCCAGAAATAATGCAAATTTCCATTTGAAAGAATTACGAATCTACAGTTTTGAGATTGCGCATACTTTCTGGCTTGTTCCTTAGCAAAAAGCGGGTTAATTTCCTCTTTCTTTGCTTCTAAAACAATGAAAGGGAAACCTTTGTCATCAAGTAACAGATAGTCAATGAAGCCATTTTTCGTTTTTTCAAAATCCTCACCGAATTCATCTAATTCAGTTTGAGTTAGTTTTGTTTTATTCTCAAGTACAATATTGGCTCTGCCTTCTTCGGAGTCAAAGAAATGCCATCCTGCTTCTTCAAGCAGTTTATTGATTTTTATTCTTGCTTTAGCTTCTTTTGACATCGCAATGCTGTTCTATTTTATAATCGCAAAGTTAGTCATAAATTTTCAATGCCAATTATTCAAATAAGTCGCTGTCTTTCAGTGGTGCGTAGGTAAAATGAAGGCTCTTTTGGCAGCGTAGTGGTCGCCCGTGTGTCGGGGCAGCCAAATGTGTTGTTTTGTGCGTGGACTGTTCATTTTATCGTTTTTTTCTTTTTCAGTCTTTTATCGTCCATGTCGTACAGTTCAACAGACCACCATGAAGTCCGATTTCATTATAGTTTATCGTCTCAATTTTCCTGTCTGGGAAAATCTGTCTGAACCTATCATAAACTTCTTGGTCTTTGTTTTTCTCTGTTTCAAATATTGGTAGCACAATCAAGTCTTGAACTTCCAAGTAATTCACGTAGCAACCAATTGCATGATAAGGATATTTTTTCTCCTTATGTTCAAGAAAAGGGATGTCGATATAGTCAATCCCTTTTTCTTTCAGGATTTTGTTGATTCCGTTCTTCCAATATTTAAACTCCTGTTCACGGTCATTCCCAAGCACTGTGTTTCTGTCAACAAATCGAACCATTCCGTCTGCATGACCTGTCATATCAGATTTTATTTGTGGAATTACGATAATCTCAACTTCAAGAAGTTTTTCAATTTCAGCTATTAGTTTGTTTTTGTTTGAGTATTCCGGGTTCTCGTCAAAAACTCGGTCTGAAATAATTGCTCTGTCTGACCAATTCACAACATTGCCACCGTCAAGATTAATTTTGGAAAAAATTGGATCAATGTTGTTGGCCTTACAAACTTCTTTTGGGTCTGATTGAAGTTCCAATTCGTCCTTTAAATATGAAGGTTCATAACGGAATTGAACAAATTTTCCCTTTTCAATCTGAATAGGCATGTAGTCTCTGCACCAAATGTCTTTTGTGGCTTTTAAAAAACCATACTTAATAGAATGCTTTTCAAGAAGTTCATTTATAGCGTTGCAGGTCTTTGTAAACCGCTCGTCAGACAGCAGCCTTTCAGAAAAATAAACCGTATTTGTTTCTTTACCTGTTACCATTCAATAGAAAATTTGTCCATTCGGTTTGTTTGTCTTCTCGGTAAAATCGAGCCGGTGTGGTTAGAGCCTGGAAAGCAATGCCTTTGTTTTCACAATGCTTTTGAATTTCCGATAACTTTGTTTTCATGTTCGGTATATTAGAGAAGGTTTTTCGTGTAAAGCAAACCCTTTTCAAGTTTGGAAGAGTGTCAATTAGTGTGATGATGTTTTTCCATCGAGTTACTTTGTTGTCGATGTAGCCGTCATAGTAATTGGCTTCTTGACCTTCTTCAACTTGAATTTCTTCAATCAGGTCGGTAAAGTCAATTTTATGCTCCTTGATAAAATCTAACTTTTCCTGTTTGGAAGCACCTTTTAAGTCTGTCTTGCCAAAGGCTGTCGGTAGAAGTCTCCACAAATAGTTTCTGCTTCTTCCATAGAAAAATTCAGCGTCATTGTCCGCTGTTTCCGGATTAAATGTTCCAATTATCAGGGTTTCTGTCTTTGGACTTATTTGGTGGTCTAAAAATCTATGTTGAACTGTAATCATGTCGTTTTTTTAAATGCACTACAACGGTAAATTGTATGAGTAGTGGCAGATTGTGTAGTAGTTTCCTGTCAAACCGCTACGCAGTTTGAGCGGGCTACAAGCCTTGATATTTAGTATTTTACCTGCCATTACTTATACAAAGTGTTGTGTTTTCGTGCTTTATTTTTCTCTGTCAGTCGTGCGATTGGGCAACCATACTTTTGGGCAAGTTTTGGATTTTAGGATGGCTTGTGCGACTTGCCAAAGTGTATGGTTACGGCTTGGCTACTACCAGTCAGGAGTTAAAAATTTTCTTTCTCTTTCAGACTCAGCCCACTTATATTGGTCAGCTATTTTTTTCTTTAAAAAACTTTTAATTGGTATCATTGCTAAAGTTGCATTAGATTTATTCACTATTTTCAAAATATTTTCCCATCGTTTAGCGTAAAGGTCTCCAAAGTTTACATCACCAGATACAACACCAACATTTCCAACCCAGTCGATTTCTTTAAATATCTCAATATCGGAATTGACAGATAGAAAGAATAATAAAGCATTCTCAAATCTTTCTCCAAAATGATTCCGTATTGTGTCAAAATATATATTTATCCTTCGTGAGTCTGTGTTATATTTTTCAATTTCTTGTAAAATGAATGCAAATGCTTTGTCCAAACTTTCGGGTTCTATTTTCTTGAAAAGTAGTGAATGAGCGTGGTCTCCCAATCCCAAATAACAATTATTCTCAATTAGAAAGTCACTGGCATCTGTAATAATCTCTTTTATCCCATCGTATTTCCAAATAAATCCGAGATTTATTTTTCTATCTCTTTGTCTATCTATTCTGTCTGCACAAAATTTGTTTAGAAAGTCAATAAGAAATTTTGGATATAGTTTAAAAATTGCTTCAAATCCTTTGCCTTTGTAATCAAACATTTGAGAATGAGAAATTATAAATTGCTGAAAATATGAAAGCTTTATTAAATCATAATCTGATTCGAAAAGACTCAGATTATTTTCAAATACATCATCGTTATAAGTTATAACAATATTGAGATTCTCAATCTTTTGTGCAACCTTGCTCAATATCGTCTTTGTAATTTGCTTGTCTATCAAATTGTATTGAGAATATACTTCTATGTATAAGTATGCGAATTTGTCAATGCTATCAATTGTTTCAACAAGCTTTTCACAATAATATTCATTAACAAATTTAGGAGGTATATAATTGAAAAAGTTAATTTTCCAGAAAAGAGCATTTTCATTACTCCAATTTTCTAATTCCTGCCAGAACCTCAAACACCAATTGTCAGACTGATTCACTATTAACCTAGTCGTTCTATATAATAATTGAAGTCCTCTAGGATAATTATTTAATATTAGCTGAAGCAATTTGAATCCTAATTCATTGTTCTTTATGAAATTTTCTTCAACAACAATATCAATTGATTGACCTGCTGAGAAATAATTATTTTCCTTTATAGATTGAATATTCTCGATTGCAGTTAGTAGCTTATTAAATTGTGATTCTTCTTTGAATACAAAATTTTTCCTTATTTCTTCAGATTTAAGATTATCGTATTCTTTCCAATCATTAAAATCATAGTCGAATTCATGTTTATCTCTTAGTTTATTCCAATCCAGTTTGCAGAAAGTTAAATATTCTTCAGTTAAAAATTTTTGTTTTAATTCCCGATAAGACCTATTCGTAATTTTCTCTTCTCTATCATTCCAATAAATCATATCATGATCATTCCAATAAATCATATCATGCACAAAATATGCATGCTTAAAAATAGTTGGTGATAATTTCTCTGAAATGAATGGAACTAATAAACTTAAATCATAGTCCATAATATCAGGAACTAAATCATGATGAGTTGGCTTAAAATCTTTAATTACATCAAAAACTTCATCCGGATAGGTTTTATAACTATCAAAAAGCGTTTCCCAAATTTTGGTTCTTAATTCCTTAGTTATATCATAAAATGGTAATGGATAATTATACCAAGTTATTGTGTGATTTCTTCCTCCATGTGTTGCATGAAATGAATGCGCTAAAAATGACTTTGCTAGAGCAAAGAAAGTAGAAATATAATGAGGTTTATTACTATTGAAATTCTCAACAAGAATATCAATAAAATCGACTTGTCGTTTGAATCCTAGTCTCTCGTCCGGTTCATCAAACATCAAGTTTTCTCGTATTCTCCGAATAAACTCGGGAAGATGTTCTGGCTTTTTCCTAACATATTCAAATCCTAATTCAATTGATGGTTTAAACCATTCTGTTAGATGGTTAAAAAACCTTGAAATAAAATCTAATGTTTGCTCCTTTTCAAAAACAAAGTCGTTTGTTTCATAATCCGTTAAATAGATAGGAGATTCTGGTTCCGGCAATTTAGAGGTTTTATTATAAAAATATGCCATTGTATCCTCAGGTTTATAAAACCAGAATAAATCAAGAAAATTTAATACCGCATCTTCGTTCTCAGATATTGACTGTAAATATTTAGAAAGGTCATAATCAATCTTTGTAATTACATTCTCGTAACCAAATGAATTATTTGCAGGAATTATGGAATCTTTAAAGCGTGATTTCCAGTCTGCGAAAAAATTATTTAGTAGTACCTCAAATGATAAAATATTGTCTTTGATAAAAACCTTGTAGAAAAAATAGGTTGCCATCACTTGCTCTGAAATTCGGGCATGATTGAATTGAACCTCAATTAATTCTCTTTTGTGTAATTCTTCAATTGCTTCATTAAAATCATAGTAATCAATATCAAAAAGCCTTATTATTGACTCAATAAATGCCTTGTTATTTCGATTAACTGTAAAGAAAAAAGAAATAATTCCTAAAACCTTTAATACTGTTTTATTCTCAAATAAATCAAAATCTGAAATAAACTTGTCAAAGTATGAATCAAATAAATCTGAAACATCGCCCCATAAAAATTCAGTTTGCTTTTTATTTGCCAATCTAGCAGCCATTACTGCTAGTCTTGCATTTCCATCGCTTATTTCAACAATTTTCTTTTGATATTTATTATTGCGTATTTTGAAAGAATCACTTGAAATTATTTGTATTATTTCATCATCTGTGAACTTCTTAATATCAACAATGTGCTTATCAAAGTTATTTGTTAATTTATAAATATCGTTCAAGGCATAATTCCTAACTGTAATTATAATTTTTATATTCCCTTTTCTATCTTCTTTAAATACACCTAAAATTTGCGTCAAGTTGGAAAGTTGCCTGTTTGCATCATCTATCAATAAAAAATAATCTTTATCAACGCTTAATTGTATTCGTAAGTCTTCAAAAATATCAACATCTTTCTTTGCAATAGCATAGGAAGTATATGTTGTATTTTGCTCAATAAAATTGTTTATTGCTTCAATAGCAATTTTTGTTTTTCCAACGCCAGGTGCTCCTGATAACAATAGTAAATCTCCATTTTCCAGGTAATCAAGTATTTCTTTTAGTTCATCTTTCCTGTGTAAAAATTCATTGTCTAATGGCGTGGATAATTGATTAGCCTTATTGTTGTATTCGGCAATAAACTTGTCAAAAGGAAGAATTTGTCCTGTATCAATAGGAATTCCTAAGAAATCTCTTGATAATAAAACATATTTCGACAAAATCTCAAGTGCTAATGTATCAATGCCTATAAGTTCAATTTTTTTATTTTTTGATTCCGCGTATTTCTGGATTTCAATTTCTTCCTCGATTGTTAATCTGGAATTAAAACATACAATTATTTGATACAATTTATCAGGAGATACTCGTGTTTTTGATTCATCTAAACATTTGTTAATATCATCTATAATTTTTGAAACTTTAGAATCTGCCTGTGTCGTGTATTCTATGTATGCTAATTTATTATCCTCTAGTCTAACAAAACTATCAGGCGTGCCAAGCACCGTTTTTTGTTTACCTAACTGACTTCCTGTTCTATTCAGACTAGTGTATTCATTCTCTCGTAGAATCAAATAGGCATCACATAGATTTTGAAATCCAGCAGGGTCAATTGCGATTAACTTTTGCTCTATAAGTTGAAGTCGTCCAGTCATATTTTTATCGTTAGGTTGTGCGTCGGCAAAAATTTGGCTCTTTTGCAAGCTGAAGCATCAGTTCTTGTATCGGAGTTTGCAAATGCGCCAAATGTGCGTTGGCGTTCTTTTTTTCAGCATGAAACACAACTCGTTTATACACGCTACTTCATAGCGCCTTATTTCCAAATTTGGATGGATAGACGCTATCATGTCGCGTTTTATCTTTCGATTCAAAAATACAAAAACTTTTCATTTGATAAACAAAATTTATGAAGTTTTTTTACAATTCATCAAATGGGCTTCTAATTTTCTACAAACTTTTTTGTGATATGTGTGTATATTTCAGTAGTCTTGGAACTTTTGTGCCCAAGCAACTCTTGAATGTACCGTAAATCGGTTACTGCAATTTTTTATACCGCGTGTTAGGGGCTAGGTTTTATTTAATATCATCGTTATCAAATAATTTCAATTGTTGTCTGTCAGCATCTTTCTTTTGTCGAATTTTCTTTCCTTTTGGAGTTTCAAATGAAGCATTTTCATCATATCGTTTCAGAACAGTTAATACAGAATAATTTGAATTAAAAATATTTCCTAAATCATCAATTTTCCGTTCAATCTCCATTATGCAATCAATAAAAGTCCCATTCTTAAATGAAATACCTTCTTCAATTACATTATCCTTAAATTCCTTGTCCTTCATTGAAAACTCAATTACAGACCCAAGTTTATTGTAAATTCCTTTCCATTTATATTTCCCTTTTTTTAAAACTGGAGAAATAATCTCAATTGTAGCATTCTCATCTTGTAATGGTTCTAAATTATCACTTTCAAGAATGAACTTTTCAAAATCCTTTCTTTCAACTATATTGGGTTCTTCTAATGGTTCTTTTTTTTCATCAGTTTTAACCGTTGAAATCTTTTTAACTTTGGGATAATTATTCAAAATCTTGTAGAAATTCGACTTGTGCTTTAAAACCTTAATATTGTTGTTAAGTATGAAATCAATTTTCTCAATATTTATATTCGTTGAGTTAATCTTTTTGTTTTCTAATTCTTGTTTTAGCAGGGCAATATTCAACTTTTGAACTTCAATATTTAATCGTTTTTCTTCAATATTCAATTCTTGCTCTATTTTATCAAGTTTTGCTCTTTTGAGAGGAATTTTTGAAATTAATACGCCAAGCGTTGCAACAGCAAGATTAGAAAGAGCCATAATAGCTTGACCTTCTGCTGAACCTAAAAATGTATATAATTCAACTAATCCACCTTCATCATACGCTTCAGTCTCAACTTTAATCTGAACATTTAATTCTTTTGATATAGTGCTTACAATTTGTAAAAGTTCATGTTCACACTTATTCCTTACAACAGCATCCATTGTATGTGTCTTGTCATCATTACTAAACCAGTAATGAAGTTCAAGTCTATTTGTCAATGTAGTATCTGTCATTAGGTTTCGTTGTCTTTTTTAGCCTTGCCCCTAACGGCCTGGCGGTATGAAACGTTGAGCATTTTGAAATACAAACTTATCAGCCCGCTAAGCCGTTGATTAAATGTTATTTCATTCAAACATAGCACTATCCGCGCAATGTTTTATGACCGCGTGTTATCGGCTGTCACTTTATTCATAATAATTTTTCACGTCAAATTTATTTTGCTTTAATAATTCCAATAAAAAGTATTTATGGTCGTTACCAACTAAAACAACTATTTTTTCATCTGGATATTTCTCTGAATAAGCGTTTATTTTATCAAACATTGCTTTGTTACGTCTATTCCAAAAATCTTTCCTCAACTCTGAAAATTTCAACCATTTCTCTAGTTCTTTGGTTTGTTTTACAATAGATATCGTTAAATTGAAGTTAATTTCATTTTTCAGGGCAAGAAATTTAGTTGCAACGTCTGAATTTGCTTCTGACAAAGAACGAAATTTCAAATCAGAATAGCTGCTTAAAGCAGAGAAGAGAATTTCAAAGTCAGTGTTACTGTTTTCAGAAAGTTTATTCTTCTTATATAGTTTTAGCATTTCATCAAACATTTGATTTTCTTTTTCAAAATAATTTTCTTTTCTATAAAACTCATTTCTTCCTTCTATTTCAAAAGGTAGAAGTTTAACTGTATGCAATTGCTGGTATTTATAACTTGCAATATTCTCATTTGTAGAAAGTAAATCTGGATATTTTTCCAGATTAAATTGATAATCCTCCGTGAAATACTTTTCTTCTAATTCAACTAAAATTAAGTCAGGTTTTATTTTATCAAGTGCATAAGTTAAAGAGTCAGCATTTATATAATTTTTTTCTTCATGCGCAGTTCCAATCAACCAAATTTGTTTCTGTCCGTAACAAATTGAGACCGTTATAAGCAATAAAATTGTTAAGTTTTTTTTCATGCTCGTTTTTGTGAGATTGCCGCACAACATTTTATTTACGCAACAAATATAAAACATTCTTAAATACAAAATATCAAACCTGCGTAAATTATGTTATTCATATTCTGAATACATGCGGATAAAAGACCATATTAGCAGTTCCTATCAGCGTATGATGGTAGCCTTTATCGATAAATTTTACAACTCGGTAGTAGCCATTGAAAGGAGATGTTTCGTCAATACTCAAATGTGTGCCATATTTTCGGAAAACAAGAGCCATTTTTCGGCTCGATCTCGGTGTTTCCACTGAGGGTAATTACTCAAATGTTAAGGTAAACTAACAATGTCAATTCTTTTCTTATACTCTCTCGGAGAAGTACCGGTCGTTTTTTTAAACATCCGGCTGAAATGTTGCGGATATTTAAACCCCAATTCATAAGCAATCTCGTTGATAGTCTTATCACTATCGAAAAGTTTGTCTTTGGCAACCTCAATGATTTTGGCTTGGATGTATTCTTGGGCCGATTTTCCGGTTTCTTTTCGGATTAAATCTCCAAAATAATTTGCGGATAAGTTAAGTTCGTCAGCGCAGTAAGCCACAGACGGCAACCCTATTTCCGTAGGATTATTCGAAGAAAAATAACTGTTCAACAAGTTTTCGAACTTTTCCAAAATACCTTTATTGACATCCTCTCGGGTTATGAATTGACGGTCATAAAAACGTTCGCAGTAATTCAGGAAAAGCTCGATGCCGGAAGCAATCAACTTTTTGCTATGCTTGTCCACCGGATGTTGCAGTTCGTCATTTATTTTGGAAAACAAATCCAACACCAGATGCCGTTCCTCTGCTGACAAGTGTAACGCTTCGTTGGTGTTGTAGTTGAAAAAGGTGTAATCGTTCATTCGTCCGGCAAGCGAAGTGCCACGTATCAGGTCGGGATGAAAAACCAGTGCATGTCCCATAGGCTGGTAGAAGTCCGTTTTGTTTTCAACGTCTATAAACTGTCCGGGGGCAATAAAGACCAATGTCCCTTCCTGATAGTCGTAATAATGGCGTCCGTATTTCAAATCGCCACAAACAACATCTTTCAGAAAAACGCAGTAAATCCCGAAAATCATCTTGTTCCCTGTTCGTTCCTTTGCTTTCGAGAAATCGATCACACTCACTAACGGATGTAGCGTTTTGTGATTGTTAAAATCATTATACTCGCTAATTGTATCAAAATTGAGAACATTTTTCATTGCTGTCGTAATTTGTTAGTGCAAATTTAATCATTCCGCTAAAGAATTGGGTACTTTTATGTGATAATCAGTAATATTGGTAGAACAAACAGGAATATATATACAATTATGATATACTAAAGCCCGAAATTTGTAATTGATAAAAAGCATATGCAATAAAATAATAGACAAGAGTATGAAAAAGGTACTTGTCGTTCTTATAATTATCATCGGAAGTTCCCTGCAAGCGCAAAATCGTGGAATAGGGGATGCTGCGTCTCCCTCTGTTCGAATTTCATCCGGCATTGTAAGAGGGATTGCACAAGACGGTGTTGCCGTTTTCAAAGGAATACCCTATGCCGCACCGCCGATGGGCGAATATCGGTGGCGGCCGCCACAGCCCGTGATCCCCTGGGAAGGAATACAGGATGCTCTGGCGTTTGGCCCTGACTGTGCACAAGGTGGATGGGGTACTGCTCCCGGTACTATTCGGGAAGGCTCATCAGAAGATTGTCTCTACCTTAATTTATGGATTCCGGCGGGAGCAGGACAGGATGCGAAACTTCCGGTGATGGTGTGGATCCATGGCGGTGCTTTCGTGGGAGGCAGTGGTGCAAGCGCTGTCACTTCGGGTGAAGCCTTTGCGAAACAAGGCATCATCCTGATGACCTTCAACTACAGACTCGGACGTCTCGGACACTTTGCTTTTCCTGCTTTATCCGCGGAGCATCCCGATGAACCGAAGGGAAGTTACGCTTTTATGGACATGATCGCTGCTCTTCAGTGGGTACAGGATAATATCTCTGCATTTGGTGGTGATCCCGGTAATGTTACTGTTTTCGGTGAATCTGCAGGTGGTGTATCGGTACATTCGCTTTTATCCGTTCCATCGGCAAAAGGGCTTTTCCATAAAGCGATCATCGAATCCGCCGGCAATCCCAACGGTAACGGATTACCCGAGTGGCCCCTTTATAATCCTCAAAGTAACGAAATAATCGAGTTCCGCCTTGACGGTTCGGCTGCAGGAACGCTTGACCCGAAGAAAGCAAGGTTGGACGTGATTGAAAAGTGGGTCGATCCGAAAAAGGAACCTCTGGTAATTGATCAGCAGGGTAGTTTTGCCGTGGGTGGTAGTGTAATCTCCAATCCGGGGACATTCAATCCGATCACTCGGACACCGGAGGGACAGACTTTCCACGGGGATCATGCATATATCACCTATCAAATTCCTGTCAAATCCCGCAAACTGCCTTTAGTGTTCTGGCACGGCATAGGACAATTCTCGAAAACATGGGAGACAACCCCCGACGGACGGGAGGGATTTCAGAATATTTTCCTGCGTCGTGGCTTTGGTGTATATCTCATTACCCAACCCAGACGAGGCAATGCCGGACGTAGTACCGTGCCGGCTACCATTAACCCGACCCCCGATGAACAGGAGTGGTTCAGTACATTCCGATTGGGTGTGTGGCCTGATTTTTTCGAGGGTGTGCAATTCGACAGGAGTGAAGAAGCGCTCAACCAGTTTTTCCGGCAAATGACCCCGAATATAGGTGGATTTGACACGCAGGTAATCACTTCAGCAATTTCGGAACTTTTCGATAAAATTGGTAATGGTATTCTTGTTACACATTCCCATTCGGGAGGATTCGGATGGCTAACGGCGATTGATAATCCCAACGTGAAGGCAATCGTATCTTATGAACCTGGAAGCGGGTTTGTATTCCCCGAGGGTGAAGTGCCCGACCCCATACCCGGTTCGTCGGGAGCACTCACCGCCGATGGTGTGTCGATGGAAGATTTTATGAAACTCACTAAAATACCCATCATCATATACTATGGTGACTTTATCCCTGAAAAGCAGATAGAGAATCCCGGCATCGATGGTTGGCGTACCCGTCTCGAAATGGCAAGAAAATGGAGGGATGTTGTAAACAAATATGGTGGCGATGTAACGGTGGTACATCTGCCTGAGATTGGCATCAAAGGCAATACCCATTTCCCGTTTTCAGATTTGAACAACGTAGAAATTGCCGACCTGATGTCGGAGTGGTTAAAAAGCAAAGAATTAGACAAATAAAGAAAATATGCAAACAGTACAATTAAATAATGTTGTTGAAATGCCTGTCCCCGGATTTGATGGTTTTCAACTGGCAGACATAAACAATGATAAAACGGTATAAAATGAAAGGAACGGTCAGAACACATTTTTTTACAACTATATTTGCGACAATCAACATGATTGCATCAGCTCAGCAAAAGATCGACAATCCTTTTGACCTGTATCGGGAAGGACATTACTATTACTACCGTACCCATGCACACCCCAATTCCACCCTGACTACAGGCACTGAAGAAAAAGAATTGTTTCTGATTGAGGGTGTCACCCACATACAAACCTATTATGTTCCCGAGTATGTGGATAAGGCTTCAAAAAAGCTCAACGAATTCTTTGGTCAATACTTACAAACATTATAAATCTATTCAAACGAAAAATGATGAAAACATCAATCAATTATTTCCGATTCATGATGGTAGTTCTACTATTTGGTAGCATCCATCATGTAAATGCACAAGAGGTCAAAGTCTCTGTGCCAACCCTGAAACTGAACAACGGAATGGAGATGCCCCAGTTGGGGATAGGCACTTTTGCCATCTCTTATGAAGCTGCAAAGGAGGCATGTCTGGAGGCATTCCGAAATGGTTATCGCCACGTGGACTGCGCCACTGCATACCGTGTGGAGGGAGCCGTGGGAGAAGCAATGAAGGAAAGCGGTATTCCGCGTGAGGAATTTTTATTGCCAGCAAATTATGGGTTTCCGATTATGCAGATGGCAAAACACTGGAATCGATTGACAAAATACTGGAACGCTTTCAGACAGATTACATCGACCTGCTTTATATTCATCAGCCTATTGGCGATTATATCAATGCCTGGAAGGAGATGGAAAAGGCCGTTGCATCAGGGAAGGTGCGTGCGTTGGGACTCAGTAATTTTGACGCCAGCAAAGAACGCTTCCATGCCATTGTCGATCACATGAAGATCAAACCTGTAGCGTTGCAAATCGAATGTCATCCCTATGCGCAGCGTAATGACATACGCGAGTGGGTTAAACCTTACAACATCATCATAGAGTGTTGGTATCCGTTGGGACATGGAGATGCAGGTCTGTTGTCCGATCCGGTGATCAAAAAAATTGCCGATGCACATGATAAAAGCATTGCACAGGTTATACTCCGATGGCATATTCAGGAAGGTTTCTCCGTGATTCCGGGAGCTACAAATCCCGTTCATATCAAGGAAAACATCTCTATTTTCGACTTTGCGTTAAGCGATGAAGAAATGGCAACAATGCGTTCACTGAACAAGAACAAGCGCTTTTTCAATGTGACATTGGAGCAGCTTGATAGTTGGGCTAACAGATAAAAATACAGAGATGAAGAAAATAGTATCAGAATTTATTGTATGGGTTGTTGTTTTTTCCTTAAACGCCCAACAGGCAAATGATATTGCTGAAATTGATGCACCTGTAATCCAAACATCTTCAGGACAAGTACGGGGAAAATTAGTTGGTAATGTGTCTGTTTTCAAAGGCATACCCTATGCTGCTCCGCCGGTGGGCGAATATCGGTGGCGGCCGCCACAGCCCGTGATCCCCTGGGAAGGAATACGGGATGCTCTGGCGTTTGGACCTGACTGCGCACAAGGTGGATGGGGTACTGCTCCCGGTACTATTCGGGAAGGCTCATCGGAAGATTGTCTCTACCTTAATTTATGGATTCCGGCGGGAGCCAGGCCGAAAAACAAACTGCCTGTGATGGTCTGGATTCACGGTGGCGCTTTTGTGGGAGGCAGTGGTGCAAGCGCTGTCACTTCGGGTGAAGCCTTTGCGAAACAAGGCGTCATCCTGATGACCTTCAACTACAGACTCGGACGTCTCGGTCACTTTGCTTTTCCTGCTTTATCCGCGGAGCATCCCGATGAACCGAAGGGAAGTTACGCTTTTATGGACATGATCGCTGCTCTTCAGTGGGTACAGGATAATATCGCTGCTTTTGGAGGCGACCCAAACAATGTAACCATTTTTGGCCAATCGGCCGGAGGCGTTGCCGTACACTCCCTACTTACAATCCCACAAGCGAAAGGACTTTTCCACAAGGCAATCAGTCATTCCGGCGGAGGCAGGGACGGTGTGCTTACCGGCAGGCCGATGAACAAGGAAAATGCTGATCCGTTTTATCCCGTTTCGGCCGAAACAATCGGTATCAATTTTGCACGCAGGCACGGAATCGACGGTACCGACGCAAACGCACTTGCAAAACTCCGTTCGCTAAGTGTGGAGGAGATCGTGGATGGCGGTCAGGAAAGTGATGGTGAGGGAGGCCCTCGAACTTATTCCGGTCCTATTCTCGACGGCAAGCTTGTCGTTGAAACGGCTGAGAGTGCCTACAAAGCCGGCAGACAGCTAAACGTTCCACTCATCATCGGCAGTTGCAGCGCCGAAATCGGCGGAAGCTTTGTTAATTTCGCCGGTACAAAGGAAGAACTGTTTTCTCTTTTCGGTGAACTGGGAGATGACGCAAAAGCAGCCTATGACCCTGAAGGAAACAAAGAGTTCGACGAGGTGCAAACATTGTTTAATACCGACTGGGTATGGGCTGAACCTGCCCGATTTGCGGCAAGGTTTTTTGCCGCCGGTGATATGCCGGCTTATATCTTCCATTATGGTTATGTCCCCGCCAACATGCGCGAGCGGATGCGTTATGGCGCTGGTCACGGAGCAGAAATTCCCTATGTATTTAACAACCTCAACAGTCGCCGCGGTGCGGCTGAAACCACAACGATTGATGAAGAAGTAGCCCGTATCCTGAACACCTATTGGGCTAATTTTGCCAAAACAGGGAATCCCAATGGGGCAGGATTGCCGGTATGGCCCAATTACGGTACTGCAAAGGAAGAAATCTTAGATATCCAACTTGATGGGAATATTGTTGGCAAACCCGATACCAGAAAACAAAGACTGGATGTGATTGAAAAGGCGTCGTCCGGCTCGAACAGGGTCCGTATTCAATCGCGGGGTGGGATTTAATCACGATCATCCATTCGGCAAAATCAGGCCGACGGCGAAGGTGAGAGCAATAGATTATTACAAATGAAGTAGAGGGGAAAATTAATTTTCGAAATATGGAATGGGTTCTTAATCGTTTTTTGTCTCAAATAAGTTTGCAAGTCCAGAAGACAAACATATATAAAAAAATGAAGAAAATAAGTTTATCCGTAGCAATAATCATGCTGTTATTGGGGATATCCGGTAAGATAAATGCACAAGACAAAATGTTGGATAATAAACAAAAGAAGATAATCACCATTTCCGCACTTACGGCAAAAGGTGATTTGGAGAGGTTGAAACCGGAACTGAATGCCGGACTTGATGCCGGTCTTACTGTCAACCGGATAAAGGAAGTATTGGTGCACCTTTACGCTTATTGCGGATTTCCACGCAGTATCCGTGGATTGCAAACTTTCATGGAAGTGCTCGACGAGAGAAAAGCCAACGGTATTGCCGATGAATTGGGTGCGGATGCCTCTCCCATAAACGATGACGGAAACAAGTATGAGAGGGGCAAGAAGATTTTAGGAGAACTCACCCAAACTCCCCAACCCGAAACGCTTTCGGGATATTCGGCTTTTGCACCGGTCATAGACACGTTCCTGAAAGAACACCTGTTCGCCGATATTTTTGAAAGGGATGTACTTACCTATGCCGAAAGAGAACTGGTAACCGTTTCGGTAATCAGTTCGATTGGGAATGCGGAGCCGATGCTTCGTTCACATCTGGCCATTTGCCTGAACGTAGGCCTCACCCCGCAACAATTAAGTGAATTTGTAGATGTCGTTCAATCGACCATAGGCGAAAAAGAGGGCAAATCTGCCCGTTTGGCATTGGAGGATGTTCTTGAAAACAGGAAACAATAGAAGAAAGATGAGAAAATTATTAGTTGTTTTTGCACTATTATCAATAGTCATAAGCATGGATGCCCGGACAGCAAGGAAACAAAAGCCTTTGGTGATCGAAACGCAAGGCAGCTTTGCAGTGGGTGGCACAAAGATTTCCGAACCCGGAAACTTTGATTTGGCCAACCCGTTGAAGCCCGATGGGCAAACCTTTCACGGAGATCATGCTTATGTGTTTTATCAGGTTCCGGTAAAGGCCCGGAAGCTACCCCTGATTTTCCTGCATGGAGCAGGACAGTCAAAGAAAACGTGGGAGACAACTCCCGACGGACGGGAGGGTTTCCAGAATATCTTTCTGAGGAGAGGGTTCGGGGTTTATTTGCTCGACCAGCCCAGACGTGGCGAAGCGGGCAAAAGCTCCGTACAAGCCACCATTACGCCTTCCCCTGATGAACAGTTCTGGTTTACGCAATTCAGGATAGGTAACTATCCCGATTATTTTCCCGGTGTCCGGTTCCCGAAAGACGAGGCTTCGTTGGAACAGTTTTTTAGGCAGATGACCCCTAACACGGGTAATTTTGACGCCAATGTTGTTGCCGACGCCATTTCGCAGTTATTCGACAAGGTGGGCGATGGTATTCTGGTTACCCATTCGCAGGGAGGCGGCCCGGGTTGGCGTACCGCAATAAAAAATGATAAAGTCAGAGCCATAGTGGCTTATGAGCCGTACAGCGGCTTTGTATTTCCCGAAGGCGAACTACCCCAACCGATAGAATCATCCGGCCTTTTTGGCGCACTGAAGGGAGTGGAAATACCGCCGGCCGATTTTATCAGGTTGACGAAAATTCCCATCATCATATACTACGGGGACAACATTGCAATGGAACCGACAACTGTGTGGAACAAAGACCATTGGCGCGCAGGATTGGAAATGGCAAGGATCTGGGCGGCTACCATCAATAAGCACGGAGGCGATGCCACAGTGGTGCACCTGCCGGAAATAGGAATCAAAGGCAATACGCATTTTCCGTTCTCCGACTTGAACAATATTGAAATTGCAGACCAATTATCGAAATGGTTAAAAGAAAAAGGATTGGATAAACATTAAAAACGAAACAGTATGTATCAAAAATTAAATTTTAAAGGGATGAAGAAAATAACGTCAATAATCGCATTAGCCACATCAATGGCAGCTATAGATGCGGTAAACGCACAGTCCGTTCAGTATGAACGTCAGCAAAACCTTTATGGCCTCGTGTACGATGGCGCAATAACCCGAAATGAAAAAGGGAAAGTGAATATCCATCCGGTTACGTATAAACTGAATGGATTAGATATAGCAGCCAACGTCTATACCCCTGCCGACTATGACCCATCAAAAAAATATCCGGCAATTGCAGTTGCACACCCCAATGGAGGTGTAAAAGAGCAGGTAGCGGGTTTATACGCCCAACATTTGGCAGAGAATGGTTTTATCGCAATTGCTGCAGATGCAGCCTATCAGGGTGCAAGTGATGGACTGCCCCGTCATGTGGACAAACCTCAAAACCGTGTTGAAGATATACGCGGGATGGCAGATTACATTTCCCGATATGAGGGGGTCGATCCGGACAGATTGGGAGTACTTGGTATCTGCGGTGGGGGTGGCTATACGTTGAAAGCCGCCCAATCGGATAAACGGTTCAAAGCGGTCGCAACTTTAAGTATGTTCAATTCCGGAGAAGTAAGGCGTAACGGCTTTCAGAAATCGCAATTGAATACCATTCAGGAACGCCTGGAACAAGCGACCAAAGCACGTGCGCAGGAAGCTGCCGGAGGTGAGATAATTTATGCGGGTGTAGCAAGCATAACCGATGAGGAGATCGCTAAAACAGCAACAGACCTGTATCGTGAGGGATATGTGTACTATTACAGAACACACGCACATCCAAATTCAACATTCCTTTACACGATGAGCAGTTTACTCGACTTGATGACTTGGGATGCCGCCACGAACATGGATATGATCAATCAACCTCTTTTGATGATGGCAGGAAGCAAGGCCGATACCAAGTATATGACGGATGAAGCGTTTCCCAAAGCGATAAATGCCAAAAATAAGGAACTGTTCCTGATTGACGGGGCTACCCATATACAAACCTATTGGAAGCCCGAATATGTATCACAAGCAGTAAAGAAGCTGGTTAGCTTTTTTCAAACTAATCTCTAATGAAGAAACGTTATGAAACGAGCATGATAACCGTTCTCACACAAGAGCATGATTAAATGCGAGTTCCATACGATACATTTGAACTTTTTCGGAAAGTGAATACGGAATCAGAACTTGTTTTGACGCTGTCGAACGTAGAAAAAGACGAATGAGTTTTAAAAAATAATTTTAATCGTATGAATAGATTAAAAGTGATTTTTTCGGCATGCCTTGTAGTTATTATGACGGCATGCAGCAACAAGTCCGATAATACTGAAAGTACTATGGGGCGTAATAATGATGTCTGCTTAAATGCGATTTTTCCTAAAGGAGAAAAAATCGGCAACAACAACTTCGAGGGAGTTGCCTACCTGCAATGGTTGATGAACGATACCGAAAACTTCGACTGTACACTTGGTAACGTAACATTTGAACCCGGATGCCGGAACAGTTGGCATTCGCACCCCGGCGGGCAAATCCTGATTGTCATAGCAGGAGAGGGATATTATCAGGAAAGGGACATGCCTATCCGGTTAATCAAAAAAGGAGATATCATCCCGATCAAACCCGATGTGGTCCATTGGCACGGTGCAACACCCGACAGCCCGATGGAGCACCTCGCCATAGGAACCCGCAGCAATATGGGGCCTGCAGTGTGGTACGAACCGGTGAGTGATGAGGATTATTACAGCTACAACAAATAATTATAGATATGAAAACTATTATCGTCGTCCTTGCTTTTGTCATGGCAAGCATTCAGGCAATAAATGCCCGGCAGCAGACAACATTTGACGAACAAACGAAACAGGAACTTATCAACCTTTCCAAACAAAAATGGCAATGGATGGCTGATAAGGATGTAGAATCGCTCAATGAACTCTTTCACGAAAATGCCATGTTCGTACACATGGGCGGAACGATAAACAAGGAGCAGGAACTCAATACTATCAGGAGCGGAGGTATTCATTACAAGTATGCCGATATACAGGAGACATCCGTTCAATTTGTTGGAACGACAGCCATCATTCTCGATAAGATCAGGCTAACAGCCATTGTTGGAGGGAATGAGGTGGTCAATCCTTTCGTGGTCACAGAGGTGTATGTGCTGATAGACGGCAAGTGGAAATTGGGCTCACTTTCATTTACGCGCTTACTTGAACGTTAGAAGGTTTTTCGGTGGTCGAAAATAGAGCCATAGTTTTTTCTATTCTATGGCTCTATGAATATATAAGTGTTTATTTCACTCAAAAAAAGATACCCTGCCACCAAGCAGGGGAGGGGTTAGGATATTTTTCCATCCGTAAATTTACCGGCTCAATCTAAATGAATAGAACAAAAATTCGTAATTGGTAACTTGCAATTCCTTGTGAAAATCCGGCTTTTCAAGCCGAAAACATTCTGAAAACGATGTGTCGCCTTCCTTCGACAATAAGGCTGCCTTTGCCTGAAAGGCAATAACCTTCATAACCGCAGGTCACCGACCTGCGGACAAAGACGCCCCTGCAATCCCTGCCTGAAAGGCAGAACTATTGTCGCTGTACAAATGAATATCCATGCGGGCAAAAAAGAACAAACAAAACGAAAATTCGTAATTTAAAATTCCCATTTCTGACTTCTAACTTCTTCACTTCTTTCTTAAATTATCAATTATCAATTGTCCATTATCCATTAACATCATAACACTTCCCCGCCTTCGGCGGTACCCCTCTTATCTTAAGAGGGGAGTCGTTTTGGGATCACACCCATCTTAACTGTCCCCTTAAGATAAGGGGACAAGCGCTGCCGTCAAGCAGCACAGGGGTTATGATATTCCTCCACTTCCGACTTCTTCACTTCTTTCTTAAATTCTCAATTCTCAATTATCAATTATCCCTTATTTCTCCGACCTCATCTCATCATAGGGGCACCCGATCTGCGCAGCGAGCGTGCCGTCAGGCAAAAGACAAGTTGTTTGATCCGCCGCAAGGCGGTGAGTTATTTGTCTTTTAGCGAACAAGCAGCTACAAGCTCACAATTTTTGAACTTAACTTCTTTGTAATTAGCAATTCTCAATTTATAATTCCCATTTCTAACTTCTAAATTTCTCTTTACTTCTTAAATTCTCAATTATCAATTCTCCCTTATTTCTCCACTTCCCATTTCTCTATTTCTTGTTAATTCTCAATTCTTAATTATACATTATCCATTATACATTCTCAATTGATTTACGTTCTTCCCATCCCCTTAACTTTATTTAATTGTTTGGTCTCTCAATCATACTTTCGTCGTACTTTCGTCGTACTTGCGTCGTATTTGCGTCGTACTTCGCTCTTGTTTCGTCCGCACAAACTTTAGAAGACGTGTTTTTCATTTAAAATCTGATAAGCAGTAGGTTACATAGAATCTGTCACCCACGGTTTAAAAGTTGTCAAATATTAAAAACTGATAACGAATATTTCCAGTTTTTGTTGGACTGATAGTGATATGTTGACTCATATTTTTACCGGTGATCCGGCAAAAACGAAAAAAAGCAATCCGAATATGCGGATATATTCAGGTAAAACAGCCGATGGGATAATTTGCACGAAATAGATTTTATTCGGCAACAGTAGGGAGATTTTCTTCATCAGATTCCTCTTCCGGAGGATCCTTTTTTACTACCAGTGCGCTCACTTCCCACAAAAAGTAAAGAGGCAGTGTGACAATAATCAGAGAAAACGGGTCGCCGGATGGTGTTATGAGGGCTGCTGCAACAAGCGAGCCAACCACGGCATGCTTGCGATATTTGCGGAAAAACGAGCGATAAAGCAATCCGAGATTCGATAGCAGCCAACATACGAGTGGCAATTCAAACACTACGCCCATGATGAGAATGAGCATATAAAAATTATTCATGTACGAATCGAGCGAAATCGTATTGTGAATGGCTTCACTGAGTTCGAAGGTGATCAGAAATCGAAAGATAAGAGGAAATACCAGAAAATAACCTACAAGGCAGCCGATTACAAACATCACTCCACCAAACACAAACGCCGTTTTTACGCCTTTTGCCTCGTTTTCGTAGAGCGCTGGGCTGATAAATCGCCAAACTTCGTAAAGGATGTAGGGGATGCTGAACAAAACGGCAAAGGCAAACGACGTGGAAATGTACGTCATAAACTGTGTCGTCATGTTGATATTCAACAAGCTGATATTAAATGAGTCTGCCGAAAAGTCCGGAAGAAAAGGAATGTATTGGCTTGCTTTTTCGAAAAAGCGGTAAGTGATGAAATCGGAAGAACGCGGTGCGAGAATAATCGAATCGAATATGCGGGGCACAACAATAAATCCTACTAAGGAAAGAACGACAAGCGTAATGAGGATACGAATAATCGTCCACCGGAATTCTTCCAGATGATCCCAGAAGGACATTTCTTTTTCGGCCATTATCGTTACCTCTGTTAAAAATTATACTCGAAAAAGCGCAAAACACAGCTCTGTCATCTTTTTCGAGAAATATTATACACCTTTAGCGCCTCATCATTTTGATGAAGCGTTTAGTATTTGTTACTCATCTCCTAATTGTCTGCCGATTTTTTGTCGGCAGGATCGGCTTTAATATCTTCTTCGATGTCGTTTAACCCTTTTTTGAAGCTATTGATGCCTTTTCCAAGTCCTTTCATGAATTCGGGAATCTTTTTCCCCCCGAAAAGAATGAGTATAACGAGAACAATAATCGGTATTTCCCAGCCATTTAAGTTCATAAGCAGAGGATTCATAGGTTTGTTGATAATTCTGTTACTTTTTTATTATGTGCAAAAATAGCACTTATTCCGGTAGTCGGCAATAATTTTATGATAAAGTTTCAAAAAACTTTGTGAGTGGTTTTTACCGTATAACCAAATTCATATATATGGGTAGGTGATCGCTGAATCCTCCGATGTAGCGAGGCCCGAGATTGGTTCTATAGGGGCGCTTGCCGCCATTTCGTTCGTCTCTTTCCAATAAGAAATCGGCATTGAATACGTGGGCGCAATCGTTTTTCACTTCGATAGATCCGTGATGTAACAAGTTACCGCTCACGATAAATTGATCGAGGATTTCCCATTTGCCTTGATATTTGTAGGTGCCAAATCCCTTTTCGTTGACGCGATGACGAAAAAGGTTATACAGTTTCATATCCTCAATTTCCTTTTTTATGGATCGGGCATTCAATGTTTGTGAAAGGCTTTTGTCGTCAGGGTGATCGTTGAAGTCGCCCATGATGACAATGTTTGCATTTCTGCGTACGTGGAAGAGGCTGTCGGTTTTGCGCTTCAGCAGAAATGCCGCATCAATACGCGACTGTTCTGTCGCAAGTTGTCCACCTCCGCGGGAAGGGAAATGGCATACAAAAACATCGAGCGTATCTTTATTGACAAGTTGTCCGACAACGTGCAGAATGTTGCGTGAAGTTTTGTTTTTTTCGCGAAAAGGAATCCGATATTCGTTTTTGTGAATCAGCCTGAACCGGTCCCGTTGATAGAGTAGGGCGACATCGATTCCGCGCTCATTGGGTGAGTTTGTCGCGACGTATTCGTATTGTTGCGCACGCAAGGGCGATCGGCGGGTAAGGTCGAATATGACACTGTCGTTTTCTATTTCGCACAGTCCCACTAAAGCCGGCGATTGCATTTGCCCTACGGCTGTGATCACACGTGTGATGTTTTTCAGTTTTTCCCAATATTTCCACGTTTGCCATTTCATGGCGCCATCCGGCAAAAATTCTTCATCGGCATGATCGGCGTCGTTTTTTGTGTCAAACAAATTTTCTACGTTATAGAACATGATTCGAAAATCGTTTTGCGCAAGCGCTTTATTTGCCGAGAATATCCCGTGGATAGTCAGCAGAGAGATGAACAACAGGTGTTTTATTTGCATTTCGGAATATCTTAATATGAAGAAAAGTATAAACGCGAAATGTTTATGTCACAATGGATTATACATTCCGCGTTTAAATCGATATGTTTCTTGCGAATCGTTGTCTGTAATTATTCGTTATTCGGCCTTGGCCGGAATATTTTCAAGCAATTTCACGAGAAAATCCCACCATTTGGCAACCGATGGGATATTCAGTCTCTCATTGGGAGAATGCACATCTGTCATAGTCGGACCAATTGAAATCATGTCGAGCTGCGGGTATTTTTCGAGGAACAGTCCACACTCCAATCCGGCATGAATGGCTTTGATCAAAGGTTCTTGGTTGAAAAGCTCGGTATAGGTTTTTTGTGCTACTTTCAGAATCTCCGATTCGGGATTGGGTTTCCAGCCGGGGTATCCCTCGTTGTGCGTTACTTTTGCGCCGGCAAGTTCGAAAACCGAAGAAACCATGTTCACAATATCCTCCTTGCACGATTCCACCGAGCTGCGTTGGCTCGTTCCAATCTCAATAATATTTTCGTCGATCATTTTTACCGAAGCCAAATTGGTCGATGTTTCCACCAATCCGGGGATATCGTGACTCATACCGATCACCCCGTGAGGGCATGCGTAGAGTGAAAGAATCAGGTTCTCGGTGGTGCGTTTGTTGATAATTTTTGACGGAATTTCGACAGTCTCGAGGGTGATGTTGAGTCCCGGATCCACTGCTTTGTATTCGTCCTGAACTTTTGCCAGGAATGTATTGAGCTTTATGCGTATATCTTCCTTGTATTTGTCTTTCACGCCGATAATGGCATGTGCTTCGCGTGGAATGGCATTGTGAAGATTGCCTCCGGATATTTCCGAAAGTACCATTCCGTATTTTTTTCGCGAAAGCGAATACAGAAAACGATTCAATATTTTGTTGGCATTGGCAAATCCCCGATCTATATCGCTTCCGGAGTGACCTCCTCGCAGCCCTTTGACATCGACACGAAACCAGAAATATTTTTTTGGAACGTCTTTCGATTTGTATTTGAAGTAAGCTTTCGTTCCTTTTCCACCTGCACAGCCGATGTATATTTGGCCTTCTTCTTCGGTGTCGAGATTAATGAGAATCTCGCCCGTAATAAAGTTTTTTTCCAATGCGTTCGCTCCCGTGAGCCCCGTTTCTTCATCTACAGTGAACAGTGCTTCTATTTTGCCGTGTGGTATGTTGTCTGAAGCCAAAATGGCAAGCGCCGCTGCGACTCCGACTCCATTATCGGCTCCTAAGGTAGTGCCGTTGGCTTTCACCCAGTCACCATCGATGATGGTTTCGATAGGGTCGGTTTCGAAATTGTGAGTTACGTCGTTGTTTTTTTCGCATACCATATCCACATGACTTTGCAGCACGACAGTAGGAGTGCCTTCTTTACCGGGTGTGGCCGGTTTTGTGATGAGTACATTCCCTGCTTTGTCCTGTTTCGCTTCCAGATTATGTTTTTGTGCAAAATCAAGCAAGTAGGCCAGAATTTTTCCTTCTTTTTTTGAAGGTCTTGGAATTTGGGTAATTTCGTAGAAATAATTCCAAAGATCAGTTGGTTGAAGTTCTTTGATAGTCATCTTTCAAAATATTTGTGAAATGTTTTTTATTGAACGCAAAAAATCGATTGTTGTTTTGATTCGAGCGATAAATTTACAAGAAATCTTCGTTCGAGAAAAATTTAATATCTTTAATACGAAAAAATTCGCTTTAATTGGCTAATTCAACTATCTTTGCCCAAAAATTGCGGTAAGAATATGATGCAAACGATACTTATTGCTATAGTCGTACTGTTCGTGGCAGTGCTTTTGATGGGCGTCAAAGTCTTTTTTACGAAAGGCGGAGAGTTTCCCAATACACATATCGGCGCAAGTAAAGCTATGCAGGATAGAAACATCCTCTGTGCTTCCGATCAGGATACTCAGATGCGCGCCAAGGTAAATCCCGTTGAATTGATTTTGAAATCCGAACACAAAAAATAATCGAAAATGAAGAATACCTATTTGTATGTAATTGGCGGCATAATTGCTGTCGCCGTAGTAGTGCTATATATCTTGTTTTTTACCTCACGAACGTCTCTCAACTCAGATAAAAACGGTGCAGTATTCAACTTATCCGATTCAACCGTAACGTTGCCGATTGCCTATGTTAATATCGACTCCTTGTTGTCGAATTATAATTTTGCCAAAGATCTCAACGAAGCACTTATTCGAAAGGAAGAAAGCAGTCGTGCCACACTCAATCAAAAACAGCGTGAGATGCAGACAGCCGCACAGGAATTTGAACGTAAACGACAGAACAACGCTTTTTTGAGTCAGGACAGGGCACAGCAAGAATATGATCGCATCATGCGCATGCAACAGGAATATGAGCAAACGGCAAATCGTCTGTCTCAGGAATTTGCTTTGGAACAACAAAAGCTAAACTTTCAGATGGAAGATACCATCAAGGTTCGTTTGGAAGAATTTAATAAGAACAAGAAATACGAAATTATTTTCAGTAATCGGGGTACAGGAACGATTCTTTACAGCGATAAAAAATACGATATTACGAAGGAAGTGATTGATTTTCTGAATAAGAAATATGGCCCGGCAACGGCTTCTTCGTCTTCAAATGAGAAAAAGAAATAAATTCTTTTTTACCCAAAAAGAAAACGTGTATATTAGGTCCTTTTTATCGAGGGCCTAATTTTTTATCTGTTCATGAAGCATTGGGAACCCTATTTGAAAAAGAGCAAACTGCCGAGAGCGAGTCTGATTTCGGCTGATTTCAGTGCTTGCATGGCCGTTGTCATTCCTTGTTACAACGAGCCTAATCTGGAAGCTACTTTGCAAAGTCTTTGTGAATGCGCTTCTCCTGCTTGCGGCACGTTGGTGATTGTGGTGATTAACTCGAGAGAGAATTGCTGTGCCGATGTTGTTCGGCAAAACAGAGAGTCTTTTAGTCTGGTGCATGCTTTTTCACAAACGCATGGCAATGAGAAAATACATTTTATGCCATTGCTGTGTGAGGAACTTCCACGCAAACATGCAGGTGTGGGATTGGCGCGAAAAATAGGGATGGATTTGGCCGTCGATTATTTTCTTCGAACCGAAAATCCGACCGGTATCCTCGTTTCACTCGATGCGGATTGCACCGTTTCTCCGAATTTTTTGGTCGACATTTCCGAAAGTTTCCGCAGAGATGAAAAATTGTGCTGCACCATTCACAATTTTTATCACCGTGTCGAGGATGGCGATCCGACTATAGAAGATGCCGTTCGCCAATACGAAGCTTATCTTAGATATTTCGAGAACGCACTTCGATATACGGGCTTTCCGTATTATTATCATACCATCGGTTCTGCTTTTGCGGTGACTGCCGACGCCTATGTGCGTGTCGGAGGAATGGGGCGTCAGCAGGGAGGAGAAGATTTTTATTTTTTGCAAAAAATATTTCAAATGGGAAAGACAAAAGAGCTCGACGATGTGATTGTTTACCCGATGGCGCGATTTTCGGATCGCGTCCCTTTTGGTACCGGCCCTGCTTTGCAAAAGATTATAGCCCAAAAAGATGGCTTGATGAAAGTTTATGACTTTGAAGCGTTTCAGTCGTTGAGACAGTTCTTCGACATGAAAGACAGTTTTTACGGCGTGTCGCAAGATCGCATCATCGAAATGATCCGCCGTCTACATCCCATATTGCAGGAATTTTTGACAGAGAACAATTTTCTGCTCGATATTCAGGATTGCAATGCCAATGCGGCGACGCTAAAATCCTTTCAAAAAAGGTTTTTCCATCATTTTAATGCGTTTAAAATTATCAAATATCTGAATTTTGCTCATCAAAATGCATTTGGGTTGACTTCACTAACTACTGCTCTTAACAAATATTCTGAAGCTATTGGAAGTTAAGACAAATTTTGCTATTTTTGTGGTCAGATTGATAGCAAAAACTGACTTTATTCTTTTTTATTGTTATGTGGGGTATAAACGGAGTTGAAATCGTAAGTGCATTCCTGGTATTGTTCGCTATAATCGATGTATCGGGATCAGTGCCTATTTTTATCAATCTTCGTAGCCAAAACAAGGTCATCAATCCGCCGAAGGTGGCCATTTATTCGCTTTTTTTCATGTTGCTTTTTCTTTTTGTAGGCGAATGGATCTTGAGACTCTTTCAGGTCGATATTTCGTCGTTTGCCGTAGCAGGGGCGATTGTATTATTGATACTTTCGGTAGAGATGATTTTAGGCGTCGAAATATTCAAAAATGATCAGTCCGGAGACAGCAATTCGTCCACTCTGGTGCCGGTGGTATTTCCTCTCATTGCCGGGCCGGCAAGTTTCACTACCTTGCTTTCGATGCGGGCAGAATATCAAACGATCAATATCATCGTGGCCATTTTATTGAATCTTGCGATTGTATATCTGGTCTTGCGGTTTTTAGATCCTGTGAAAAGAATATTAGGTGTAAGTGGAGCCTATATTCTCCGAAAATTTTTTGGCGTCATTCTCATGGCCATTTCTATCCGTCTGCTCACGTCCAACATGAGCACACTCATTGCCTCTTTCCAGTGAAAAGGGATTTTTCGGTTTACGATCCCTGTTTTTCCCTTTATTCTACTCCCAATTTTTTTTGAGCAACTGTATTTCGAATTTAACAAAAAAAGAGTATATTTGTGCCATCAAATTGATGTACAGGTCAAGAGTTTAGATTATCACAAAAGATATAATTAATTTATCAAAATCAATCAAACATGAGAATTGTAAGTATTTTGGGACGTGAAATCCTCGATTCGAGAGGAAACCCCACAGTAGAAGTAGATGTAACTACCGAATCGGGAGCTTTTGGCCGTGCTGCCGTTCCTTCCGGAGCATCCACAGGCGAAAATGAAGCCCTTGAGCTTCGCGATGGTGACAAAAAAAGATATTTGGGAAAAGGCGTTCAGAAAGCAGTAGCAAATATAAACGATGTGATCGCTCCTGCTCTCCTTGGTATGAGCGCGTTGGATCAGATGGGAATCGATGCCAAATTGCTCGAACTTGATGGAACAAAAACCAAATCGCATCTCGGAGCCAATGCCTTGTTGGGAGTATCGCTCGCAGTAGCCAAAGCCGGAGCCGATTATCTCGGATTACCTCTTTATCGCTACATTGGCGGCACAAATACTTACGTGTTGCCTGTTCCGATGATGAATATTATCAACGGAGGTTCACACTCCGATGCTCCTATCGCTTTTCAGGAATTTATGATTCGTCCTGTAGGTGCGAAATCGTTTAAAGAAGGATTGCGTGCAGGTGCAGAAATCTTCCATTCGCTGAAAAAAGTGCTTCACGATAAGGGATTAAGTACGGCAGTAGGCGATGAGGGCGGTTTTGCTCCAAATCTTTCGGGTGGAACAGAGGAAGCACTCGAATCGATTCTTACCGCCATCAAAAATGCAGGATACGAACCGGGTAGAGATGTAACGATTGGCCTCGATTGCGCGGCTTCCGAATTTTACGAAAACGGCATTTACGATTATACCAAATTCGAAGGCAGTAAAGGTGAGAAGAGAACATCCGCTCAACAGGCCGAATATCTGGAACAACTGATTTCGAAATATCCCATCGACTCGATCGAAGACGGAATGAGCGAAAATGACTGGGACGGATGGAAACTCCTGACCGACAAAATCGGTGGCAAATGTCAATTGGTTGGCGATGACTTGTTTGTTACCAACGTAGAATTTCTCGAAAAAGGCATTCGTCTGGGATGCGCCAATTCTATTCTGATTAAGGTTAATCAGATCGGTACATTGACCGAAACCCTTAACGCTATCGAAATGGCGCAACGTCATGGATATACGACTGTGACTTCACATCGTTCGGGCGAAACCGAAGATGCTACCATTGCCGATATCGCTGTGGCAACGAACTCGGGACAAATCAAAACCGGTTCTCTGAGCCGCTCCGATCGTATGGCGAAATATAACCAGCTACTTCGCATAGAGGAAGAATTGGGCGATCGCGCCGTTTATGGATATAAAAAAATCAGATAAAAGTTTTTTTACTCTCATAATGCAAAAAGAGGGGCTTCGATTGACTTCGAAAGCCCTTCTTTTTTATGTTATCGTGAAAGCTCTTTGAATCTTTTGCCGAAAGCTTTCTTTTATGAGAAGAATATAAAAAATTCTTCCTCGCAGGTCATTCCGTAAATTCATATTCTCACCGGCTTTTTTTGATCAATAACCGATCAACTCTTCACAATCAAAATTACCATCAATCTTCAGAAATCACTATCTTTGTTCGACTAAAAAAATAAGACGGTGAGCAAAGAAATCGTAGAAACACCTTTGATGAAGCAGTACATCGAGATCAAAAAACAACATCCCGATGCCATACTGCTGTTTCGTGTAGGCGATTTTTACGAAACTTTTTCGGATGACGCCATCATTGCTTCCGAAATTTTGGGCATAACGCTCACCCGACGTGCCAATGGCGCTGCCCAGTTTGTGGAGCTTGCGGGATTTCCCCATCACGCACTCGATACCTATCTGCCCAAACTGGTGAGAGCAGGCAAACGAGTTGCCATTTGCGATCAGTTGGAAGACCCCAAAACAACCAAGAAACTCGTCAAGCGGGGCATTACCGAATTGGTAACGCCGGGCATTACCATCGACGATAATATGCTCAACCACAAGGAAAATAATTTTCTTTGTGCCATACACACAGCCGACGGCAAACATTTCGGCATTGCTTTTCTCGATATTTCAACCGGTGAATTTCTGACGTCGGAGGGAACGAGAGACGACATTGACAAACTCTTGTCCAATTTTTCTCCGAAAGAAATTCTGATCGAACGCGGCAGTCGGAAAAAATTCGAAGAACGTTTTGGTTCGTCGTTTTTCCTTTTCGAGCTCGACGATTGGATTTTTACATCGGATGCCGCTCGTGACAGACTCCTCAAACATTTTCAGACGAAAAACCTGAAAGGATTCGGCGTAGACCATTTGCCACTCGGCATCATTGCCTCGGGAGCCATTCTTCATTATCTCGACATCACACAGCATTCGCAAATAAGCCACATCGTGGCATTGCGCCGCATCGAAGAAGACCGCTATGTGCGGCTCGACAAATTCACCGTTCGGAGTCTCGAATTGATTGCGCCGATGAACGAAGGAGGCAAAAGTCTGCTCGATGTGCTCGATAAAACCGTTTCGCCAATGGGCTCGCGCCTGTTGCGGCGTTGGATCGTGTTTCCGCTGAAAGACAAAAAACCGATTGAAAATCGCCTCGATGTGGTGGAAAACTTCTTTCGCGAGCCGGAATTGAAAGAACTGCTGGAACAACAGCTTTCGCTCATCGGCGACTTGGAACGAATCATTTCGAAAGCAGCCGTAGGACGAATTGCCCCGCGCGAAGTGGTGCAGCTGAAAGTAGCCCTGACAGCCATCGAACCCATACGCGAAGCGTTTCTGGCATCGGACAACATCAGCCTGAAAGAAATGGGCGAAAAGCTGAATCCGTGTCCCGTGATTCGCGACCGCATCGAAAGAGAAATCGTACCCGATCCACCTGCACTGCTCAACAAAGGCGGAATCATCCGCAAAGGCGTGAATGCCGAACTCGACGAACTGCGCGAAATTGCCTATTCGGGAAAAGATTATTTGCTCCACATCCAGCAGCGCGAAAGCGAGCGAACCGGCATCCCATCACTCAAGGTGGGGTTTAACAATGTATTCGGATATTACATCGAAGTGCGCAACACGCATAAGGACAAAGTCCCCGACGATTGGATTCGCAAGCAGACGCTCGTGAACGCCGAACGCTACATCACTCAGGAATTGAAGGAATATGAAGAAAAGATACTGGGCGCCGAAGATAAAATTTCGGTTATCGAAACGCAACTCTATTCTTCGCTGGTAGAAAGTCTGATAGAATACATTCCGACCATCCAGGTCAATGCCAATGTGATCGCACGTGCCGACTGTTTGTTGTCGTTTGCAAAGGTGGCGCAGGAAAACAAATATATTCGTCCCGAAATCGACGAATCGGAGATCATCGACATCAAGGCAGGGCGCCATCCCGTCATCGAGAAACAGTTGCCTCCCGACGAACCCTACATATCGAACGACGTATTTCTGGACAGCGAATCGCAGCAAATTCTGATCATCACCGGCCCGAATATGGCGGGGAAATCTGCCTTGCTGCGACAAACGGCGCTCATCGTCATCATGGCGCAAATCGGGAGTTTCGTCCCTGCCGAATCGGCAAAAATAGGATTGGTCGATAAAATTTTTACACGTGTCGGCGCATCGGACAATATATCGTTGGGTGAATCGACCTTCATGGTAGAAATGAACGAAGCTGCCAACATCCTCAACAACATTTCGCAACGAAGCCTGGTGCTCTTCGACGAACTCGGTCGGGGTACGAGCACGTACGACGGCATTTCCATTGCGTGGGCTATCGTGGAATATCTGCACGAACATCCGCGCGCCCATGCCAAAACACTTTTCGCAACGCACTATCACGAACTCAACGAAATGGAAAAATCGTTTAAGCGAATACGCAATTTCAATGTATCGGTAAAGGAGGTAGATAACAATGTGATTTTTCTGCGAAAACTTCAACCGGGCGGCAGCGAGCACAGTTTCGGAATTCACGTAGCCCAAATGGCCGGCATGCCGCAAAGCATCACCAAGCGAGCGCAAGCCATTTTGAAACAGATGGAATCGGAAAACCGCAAACACGGCATCAAAAAACCCATCGACGATTTCATCGAAAAACGGGAAGGCTATCAGTTGAGCTTTTTTCAGTTGGATGATCCGGTGCTCAGCCAAATCAGAGACGAATTGCTCCATTTGGATGTCAACAATTTGACGCCGCTTGAAGCGCTCAACAAATTAAACGAAATCAAGAAAATCGTGAGAGGAAAATGATTTTTCCCAATCATTCAAAGATGTACAACGAAAACAACATAGAAGAAACCGGTCGTAGCGGCCGCATCGAAGTGATTTGCGGCTCGATGTTCTCGGGTAAGACCGAAGAATTGCTTCGCAGATTGCGAAGAGCCAATTTTGCACATCAAAAAGTGGAAATCTTCAAACCCTGCATCGACAATCGCTTTTCGACAGACGATGTGGTGTCGCACGATCAAAATTCCATTCCATCCACGCCGGTGGAACATTCGAACAACATCCTGCTGTTGTCCTCGGAAGTGGAAGTGGTGGGAATTGACGAGGCACAGTTTTTTGACGAAGGTTTGGTGGAAGTTTGCCAAGCACTTGCCGACCAGGGAGTTCGTGTGATCGTGGCCGGTCTCGACATGGATTTCAAACGTGTCCCCTTCGGGCCAATGCCGGCCTTGTGTGCCATTGCCGACGACGTGACCAAAGTTCATGCCATTTGCGTGAAATGTGGCCGGCTTGCCAATTATTCGCATCGACTTGTGGCAAACGACAAACAGGTATTGCTGGGCGAGACACAGGAATATCAGCCTCTGTGCCGAACTTGTTATCTGCAGGCCACAACAAAATAGGAGCAACTGCTTCGGCACATAAAGAAAATTCGGCAAAGAAGATTGTTTACTGTTTCTTACATCTTAAAAATCGTAAAAATCGTAAAAATGTCTCTATTTCTCACATACGAATCTTGAAATCGAGCCCCCAAAAGTCCAAAATTTGGGTTAAACGCTATTCGAACCATGTACGACGCAAGTACGGCGCAAATACGACGGAAACCCAACACGAACAAAGCATGAAAAAATACTCCGGGTAGAGGCTGAAAAAGTTTCTAAACATCGATTAAACGGTATTGTAAATGCTTATCCGGTTGCTGAAAATCGGGATGTTATCTGCATAATTGATTTTTTTGCTTAACGAAAATAAACAATCGCCGAGATATAACGTTATTATAGTAGGAATCTTATTTTATTTGCAAAACAAACTATTAACAAAAACATTGACGTATGAAACTAAAAAGATTTTTTGTTGCCACACTTTTGGTGACGGCTTTGACCACTACATTTACATTGAGTGCGCAGAATTATAACACCGGCATTGGCGTACGATTGGGGTACGATAGCGGATTGACCTACAAGAATTTTTTCACTAATAGCAGTGCTTTCGAAGGCATCCTGAGTATTTCTCCCAATTATTTTCAGTTGGCAGGACTCTATGAATACCAGCGACCACTCGAAGGGGTCAACAATCTGGATTGGTATCTTGGTCTTGGAGCCCATATCGGAGGCATTCATCATCACAAGGATGAATACGACAACGCTTTTTTGATTGGGGCAGACATCATTGGCGGCTTGGAATATACATTCCCCGAAGCACCTTTTGCCATCTCTTTGGATTGGAAACCGTCGTTTAACTTCACAAACGATTACAACGACTATTGGTATAGTGGATTTGCACTGACTCTGCGTTATACGCTCAGATAATTTTTTAGAGAATATTAAACAGAAAACCGCCTTATAGAAGGGCGGTTTTCTGTTTTCGTGCGGATAAAATTTGTATTTTTGCAGCTATGCAAGACAAAGATCCGGATATTTCCGAGAAACTGCTCGGTCAATTAAATGAAGCTCAACGCGAGGCCGTTGCCTATTGCGACGGACCATCGCTGGTGATAGCCGGCGCCGGTTCGGGCAAAACACGTGTGCTGACCTACAAGATAGCTTATCTTTTGGCACAAGGACTTCCGCCCTATTACATTCTTGCCCTGACCTTTACGAACAAAGCGGCACGCGAAATGAAGATGCGAATTGCCGATTTGGTAGGTGAAAAGAAAGCCCGACAGTTGTGGATGGGAACATTCCATTCCATCTTTGCACGCATATTGCGCAGCGAAGCCGAACACATCGGATTTAAATCGAATTTCACGATTTTTGATTCGGGAGATTCTGCGAGTCTCATCCGACAGATCATCAAGGACATGAATCTGGATGACAAGATTTACAAAGCGGGCAGTGTGCATAATCAGATATCGAGGGCCAAAAACAATCTGATCACACCCAAAATGTATGCCCAGAACACCGAAATTCAGGAATACGACCGGGCGGCAAAACGGCCACAACTATTTGAAATCTACCAACGATATCAGGACCGCCTTCGTTCGGCCAACAGCATGGATTTCGACGATTTGCTCATGTACACCAATATACTGTTCCGTGACCATCCGGAAGTGCTCGAAAATTATCAAAACCGTTTTCAGTATATTTTGGTTGACGAGTATCAGGACACGAATTTTTCGCAGCACCTCATCGTGAAGCAACTTGCCGACAAGCATCACCGCATTTGCGCCGTAGGCGATGATGCCCAAAGCATCTATTCGTTTCGGGGAGCGAATATCGACAATATTCTCAAATTTAAATCCAATTTTCCCGAAACCCGGATTTTCAAACTCGAGCAAAACTATCGATCGACCCAAACTATTGTGAATGCGGCAAACAGCCTTATCAAGAAAAATACGGAGCAAATCTTTAAAAACGTGTTTTCGAAGAACGACGAAGGCGAAAAGCTGGAAGTAGCGGGCGCTTTTTCGGACTTCGAAGAAGGATTGATCGTTTCCAATAAAATAGCGCGGATGCGCTACGAAGAGCATGCTTCGTATGGCGATTTTGCCATCCTGTACCGCACGAATGCACAATCGCGTATTTTTGAAGAGGCTTTACGCAAAAAAAACATTCCCTACCGCATTTACGGAGGGGTTTCGTTCTATCAACGAAAAGAAATCAAGAACGTGATCTGCTATTTTCGGCTCATCGTCAATCCCGGCGACGAAGAAGCTTTGCGGCGCATCATCAATTACCCTGCAAGAGGGATCGGCGAAACTACATTCGCGAAAATTGCGTCGGCCGCCCAACTTCACGGCGTGAGTCTGTGGCAAGTGTTGAGCGATCCACTGCAATATAATTTGAACATCAATTCGGGAACAGCCAAAAAACTGGCCGATTTCCGTGCGCTTATCGGCGAGTTTATCGAACAGAACGAAACGCTCAATGCCTATGAGCTGGCTCATTTGGTGGTTCAAAAATCGGGAATATACCGAGAGGCTTACGACGACAAAACCCCGGAAGGCATGAGCCGTGCCGAAAACATCGAAGAACTTCTTAATGCGATGAACGAGTTCGTTTCGACGCGCGCTGAAGAAGGCGCGGAAGATATTCGACTGATCGATTTCCTTTCGGAAGTATCGTTGCTCACCGACCAGGATACCGATCAGGAAGCCGAAGACGAAAAGGTAACGTTGATGACGGTTCATTCGGCCAAAGGCCTCGAATTTAATCACGTTTTCGTGGTAGGATTGGAAGAAGATCTGTTTCCCTCGCGCATGGCCATGAACGAGATGAGAGGATTGGAAGAAGAACGCCGGCTCTTTTATGTGGCCATCACCCGAGCCAAAAAAAACTGCACCCTTACCTTTGCCAAAAGTCGGTTTAAGAACGGGCAAATCAATCCGGCACGCGAAAGTCGCTTTTTGCGAGATATCGATCCGGAATATCTGTCGATGGAACGCAATACCCTTTCGACGCAACGCGAAGCACCCAATGACGGATTTTGGGGATCGCTTCGCAATCAGCAGGTTTTTCGCAAGGAACCCGAACAACCGTCGTTTATAAATGAACCGAAAAAGATATCGCCCGTTGCACGTTCCGCAAGTTCGACACCCCTATCGAAAGAAGCAGAAGCATTACACGAAGGCAATGTCATCGAACACGAGCGTTTCGGACGCGGCGTTGTTTCGGCCATCGAACAGTCGGGCAACGACAAGCGTGCCTTTGTAGATTTTGAATCGGCCGGCACCAAACAGTTGTTACTGAAATTTGCCAAATTCAAAATCATTTCCTGAAAACCGGTTTTACAATTCGAGCAAGGCACGTTCGCCACTGCTTTCTCCGAAAAGCATGTCAACGGGATTTTCGAGCAATTTTTTCACCCTGACGAGAAATCCGACCGAATCTTTGCCATCGATCACGCGATGATCATATGACAAGGCAACATACATCATGGGACGTATCACCACTTGTCCTTCGATGGCTACCGGACGTTCCAAGATGTTGTGCATACCCAAAATGGCCGACTGAGGAGGGTTGATAATCGGAGTGGACATCATCGAACCGAAAATGCCTCCGTTGGTGATGGTGAAAGTGCCGCCACTCATCTCAGGAATCGAAAGTTTCCCTTTTCGAGCTTTTTCGGATAATGAAGCTACCTGTTTCTCAATTTCTGCCAAACTCAAACTTTCCACATTTCGAACCACAGGTACCATCAATCCTTTGGGAGTACTTACCGCAACCGAAATATCGGTATAGTTGTAGAAAATCATATTCTCGCCTTCGATGGACGAATTGACATTGGGATATTCGAGCAAAGCGATAGAAGATGCTTTCATGAAAAATGACATAAGTCCGAGCTTTATGCCATGTTTCTCGACGAACTGATCCTGATATTTTTTTCTCAAATCGAGAATTGCTTTCATATTCACCTCGTTGAAAGTAGTCAGCATGGCTGTTTCGTTTTTTACGGAAACGAGGCGTTCACTCAGCTTTCGGCGGAGCGAACTCATGCGCTCGATTTTGTAGTCTCGAGTTGCTGCCTTGCGCACACCGGGTGCCATTGTACTATCATCCATCGCATCCATCGCTGCTTCGATATCCGAAGCCTTCAGCCGACGCAAGCCGTTAATCACATCTTCTATCGACCAGCCATTTTCTTGCATCATCTTTTTGGCTAACGGCGTGATTTTTACCTTCTCGAAAGTTGAAGAATTGTCTTGGACTTGTGGCGAGCTTTTTTCTTCGTAAGCAGGTATTTCCGGTTGAGGTGAGGTATCCACTTTTGTTTGCTCTTGCGCTGAAGGTTCCTTTTTGACCGTTTCGTCAGGAGTTTCTGCCGCATCAGGTTGGAATGAAGTATCGATTGTGCAAGCCACCGAGCCAACTTCCAATAGGGACCCTTCGGTTGCTTTATGAGAAATTTTGCCTGCCTCATCGGCAACAAGAGTAAGCGTAGCCTTCTCCGATTCGAGTTCGGCTATCTCTGTTCCTTTTTTTACTATCGCACCATCCTCAACGAGCCAACGATAGAGTTCGACGTGCGTGATAGATTCGCCCGGTGTCGGGATTTTTATGTCTATAATTGCCATATCTGTGAGATGTTATTTGATTGCTTCGCGGATAATTTTTGACTGATTCACTTTGTGCATAGCGGGTAATCCTTCGGCGGTAACACCGCTTGCAGGGCGACTGATAATTTGGAGAGGTTCTCCAAAATGATCTTTGACGAACAAGCCGGCACCCATGTTGTAGGGTTCTTCCTGCACCCAAACTTTTTCGACGTTAGGACCGTAATTTTTTAGAATTTCTTTAAGTTGGTTTTCGGGATAAGGATACAATTGTTCGAGGCGAACAATCGAAACATGATCGGCATTGGCTTCTTTGCGAGCGGCATCGAGTTCGTAGTATATTTTTCCTGTACAAAGCACCAACTTAGTTATTCTTGAAAAATCTGAAACCGATTTATCGGCGATCACTTCCTGAAAATGTCCTTCGGTGAAGTCGGCAAGAGACGAGACACACTCGGGGTGACGCAACAGGCTTTTCGGGGTGAAAGCGATTAAAGGTATGCGAATATCCCGATGCAGCTGCCTGCGCAGGGCATGGTAGTGATTTGCCGGCGTGGAAGGAATTACCACCTGCATGTTGTAATTGGCGCACAGACTAAGAATGCGCTCGACGCGACCGCTCGAATGTTCGGCACCCTGTCCCTCGTAACCGTGCGGAAGGTAAAGAACCAAACCCGATTTTACCCCCCATTTTTCTTGTGCCGAAGCGATGTATTGATCCACAACCACCTGTGCCTCGTTGAGGAAATCTCCAAACTGTGCTTCCCAAATGGTGAGTCCGTCGGGATAAGCGAGTGAATATCCATATTCGAATGCCAGAATACCATATTCGCTCAGAGGCGAATTGTAAACACGAACGGGAGCAAATTCTCCTCCCAAATGTTTGAGAGGAAAATATTTTTCCTCGCCGTCTTCGGTTACTATTTCGGCATGTCGGTGCGAAAAGGTCCCGCGTTCCGAATCCTGTCCACTCAATCGTACGGCATGCATTTCCTTTGCCAGTGTTGCATAAGCCATCAACTCGCCCATCGCCCAATCGTAGGCGTCGGACTCGATCATATCTGCACGTTGTGCGAACAAACGAATGGTTTTATTGAAAAAATGTTTGTCAGAAGGCAAAGTCGTTATTCGTCTTGCCAAATCAAGAAACTCATCCCTTTGGAAAGCCGTGTCAACCGGTGATTCAAAGTCTTCTGCACGAGGCAAACGGATATTTTGATACTTCTCCCGGAGAAAAGGTAAAATTCGCAATCGGGGACTTTCGATTGATTTCTCGTATTCACGTTCCATCCGTTGGTGAAAATCCGAAACTTTTCGATCATATTCCTGCTGCGAAATCACACTTTCGGCCATCAATTTTTCGGCATAAATTTCACGCGGATTTTTGTGCTTGGCAATTATGTCATAAAGTTTGGGTTGTGTAAAACGGGGTTCATCACCCTCGTTGTGTCCGTACTTCCGGTACGAAAGCAAATCTATAAACACATCGATGTTGAATTTCTGACGAAATTCGAGTGCGAGTTTGGCAACAAAAATCATCGCTTCCACATCGTCGCCGTTGACATGGAAAACAGGCGACTGGGTAACTTTCGCTATATCGGTACAATAGGTACTCGAACGTCCCTGCAAATAATTTGTGGTGAATCCTACTTGATTGTTGATCACGAAATGAATGGTTCCACCGGTTTTGTATCCATCGAGTTTGGAGAATTGAATTGCTTCGTAAACTACTCCCTGAGCGGCAATGGCGGCATCGCCGTGAATGAGAATGGGTATCACTTGCTGATAGTTGTAATCGCGGTCGTTTTCGATTATCGCACGCGCCACACCTTCGGCTACAGGTGTTGATGATTCCAAATGCGATGGGTTGGGCACGAGACTGATCGATATTTTTCGTCCGTTATACTCGAATGTATTATTGTATCCCAGATGATATTTCACATCGCCATATAAGATTCCGTCTTCATATCCCTGAGCAATAAATCCTCGAAAAATTTCCCAATAAGGCTTCTTCATGATATTGGCCAACACGTTTAACCGTCCACGATGAGCCATTCCGATGACGATATCGTTGGCATCGTATTGTCCTCCATGTGATATGATGGTATCGAGAGCGGGAATAATCGCTTCGGACCCTTCGAGAGAAAATCTTTTTTGACCGACAAATTTTTTGTGCATATAATCCTCCAGCCCCGAGGCTTCTACCAAAGTATCTAAAACGTGCAGTTTGGTTTCGTTAGAGAGAACTTCTTGGTTCTTCGATCCTTCCATCTTATTCTGAAGCCATTGCACGATTTCGGGCTTTGTCATGTAGCGATATTCCACGCCGATAGATTTGCAGTAAGTTTCCTGCAAATGAGAAACGATATCTCGAAGCTTGGCTCTACCGATTCCGATTTCGTTGCCTGCCTCGAACTCAGTATCCAGATCACCTTCTGTGAGATTGAAATTTTCGAGATCGAGTGTCGGCGAATAGGTTCTGCGAGTGCGAACCGGATTTGTTTTTGTGAATAAATGCCCGCGACGCCGATATCCTGCAATCAAGTTTAAGACAGCCATTTCCTTGGCAAAGTTTTCGGAGTAGGAAACCCCGGTAGTCGGTTTTACGGGGTATTGGCGAGTTGCCAGATCGAATCCCTGAAAGAAAAATTGGAAGCTGGCATCTACACTTTTCGGATCATCTTTGTACTGTTTGTATAGAGCCTCGATGGCATCCAAGTCCATCGTCCCGATAGGGTTGTTGGTATCCATTGTTTTTTTTCGGTTGTTGTGATTTTTTAAAACGTAAAGATGACAATTTTGTTCCGAATTTCCAATAAATTAATGAGAAAAAGCAGGAATGATTATGTTTTGAGGGATTTGTGTCGGATATTTCTTGGTTTGTATGAATTAATGAAAGTAGGAGGCAGTCTCTATTTTTACTTGATCACGGCACAATGATCAATTTCGGCCATTGCAATCGCAAAAAATAAAGGTTCTATATGAATTTGTATGGGTAAACGTAAATTAATTGAGAATGTATAATGGATAATGTATAATTAAGAATTGAGAATTAACAAGAAATAGAGAAATGGGAAGTAAAGAAATGAGAATTTCAATGAATTATCAAATCGGGAAATTATGCATTGTGCATTATCCATTGACTCTTGGGGCGTTGCCCCAAACCCCACATACTTTTTTGTCTTGATGCAAAAAAGTATGCAAAAAAGATCAAGACTGCATCTCCTCATCGACCCGATAGCTGCTTGTTCGCTAAAAGACAAATAACTCACCGCCTTGCGGCGGCTCAAACAGCTTGTCTTTTGCCTGACGGCACGCTCTCTGCGCAGATCGGGTGCCCCGATGAAGAGATGAGGTCGATAAATTAATTGCTAATGTAAAATAGGGAATGGAGAAGGAAGAGCGGAATTGTAGTAATAAGCCGGCTATCCGTAATTCATGAGGCAACCTCAATTTTTATCTACCCACACTATTTCACATAGAACCAAAATAAAACAATTGACATCGCGGTTTTCATCAGAAGATTATTCAAAGTTGTTGGAGGTTCACTTTCGTATGTCAAAAAAAAATGCGATCTTCGTATTCTAAAACGCTGCATTCTGCAATCCATTTTCACAAACTCTATAAATTAAGAAACTATATGACAAAAAGCGCTTTACAAATTGCAAGAGCTGCCTATGTGCCTAAAATGCCGGAAGGCTTGTGGAGCAATGTTCGCCTCGAAGAAGGCGCCGCCACGAGCGCAGCCGGAGATGCCGAAGAGATTAAAAAGCTTTTCCCGAATACCTATGGAATGCCTGTTGTGAAGTTTGTCCAAACCGATGGACAACCCGGTTTGGAAAATCCCATGAATGTTGGAGTGATTCTTTCGGGTGGGCAGGCTCCCGGCGGGCATAATGTAATTGCAGGTATTTATGACGGCATCAAACGTTTGCACCCACAAAGCCGACTTTTCGGGTTCATTCTTGGTCCTGTCGGCTTGATAGAGCACAATTACAAAGAGCTTACGGGCGATATCATCGACGAATATCGCAATACCGGCGGATTCGATATCATCGGTTCGGGGCGTACCAAACTCGAAACGAAAGAACAATTCGACAAAGGATTGGAAATTCTGAAAAAACTCGACATCAAGGCTTTGGTAATTATTGGTGGTGACGATTCGAACACAAACGCTTGCGTATTAGCCGAATATTACAAGGCTATCAATGCCGGTGTTCAGGTGATCGGGTGTCCCAAGACTATCGATGGCGATTTGAAGAACGAACAAATCGAGACTTCTTTCGGATTCGATACTGCCTGCAAAGTATATTCCGAACTCATCGGAAATATCGAACGCGATTGCAATTCGGCGCGTAAATACTGGCACTTCATCAAAGTGATGGGACGCTCGGCATCGCACATCGCCCTCGAATGTGCTTTGCAAACACATCCCAACATCTGTATCATTTCGGAAGAAGTTGAAGCCCAATCGCTTTCGCTCGACGATATTGTGGATCAGATTGCGACGGTAGTAGCCCAACGCGCCGAGAAAGGATTAAACTTCGGTACGGTAATCATTCCCGAAGGATTAATCGAATTTATTCCGGCCATCAAATCTCTCATTGCAGAGTTGAACGATTTGCTTTCGAAAACCGAAGAATTCAGCTTGGTACGTCGCTCGCAACAGCGTGAATATATTATCGGTAAACTTTCGCAGGAAAATGCTAAAATTTATGCTTCTCTGCCCGAGAAAGTAGCAAAACAATTGGCGCTCGATCGCGATCCTCACGGCAATGTTCAGGTTTCGATGATTCAAACCGAAGAGTTGCTTGCACAAATGGTTGCTACACGTCTTGAAGAATGGGCGAAGGAGGGAAAATACAAAGGCAAGTTTGCCACCATCACTCATTTCTTTGGATATGAAGGTCGTTGCGCAGCTCCATCCAACTACGACGCCGATTACTGCTATTCGTTGGGCTACACCGCATCGATGCTGATTGCTTCAGGCAAAACGGGCTATATGGCTTCCGTTAGAAACACCACTGCGCCTGCACACGAATGGATAGCCGGCGGAATTCCCATCACCATGATGATGAACATGGAACGTCGCCACGGCGAAATGAAACCCGTTATTCAAAAAGCACTCGTAAAATTGGATGGTGCTCCTTTTCAATACTTCAAAAGCAAGCGCGACGAATGGGCTATCGAAACAGATTATGTATATCCCGGTCCTATTCAGTATTTCGGGCCTACTGAAGTGTGTGATCAGCCAAGCAAAACATTGCAGCTGGAGCAGCGAGGAAAGTTGGAATGACAAAATTTACCTATTGCCCCGATCAATTGTGGGTATTAAAAAAACGCTTCGAGAATTCTCGAAGCGTTTTTTTAATATGTCTCCCCAAAAAAATGGGAAATTAATAAAACCGATATCGGTTATCTTTCACTTTCAGTTTGTCTTTAAGAACTTCCATCGACTGCATTTGCAAGCGGTATGAGTTGTTGTTCATTAAAGTTGCTTTGGTAGCTTTCACGTCGAACGACTCGTTAGACCGGGTGCGATTATCGATTCTTACCACAAAAACTCCCATATTGCCTTTTGCAGGTTCCATCACTTTATTGAGTGGAGCATAAGCCGAGAAGGCATTCAAAACCGGTTCGAAACCTAATCCGGATATATTTTGTGTGTTGAAGTTGACAAATTTAACGGTATCTACTCTACTGTTCATAGCTGAAGCGTATTCATCCAGACCGGTCAAATTTTTTGCTTTCAAGTCTGTAATAATTTTCTGAGCTTTTTTGTCACGTACCAATAACGACCGAATGGAGGCAGAAACTTCCGAGAGTGGCGTTATACCGGCAGGGATAACTTCGTCCAGGCGTGCTATGACACGTAAATTTGTCAGATCGAATTTTTTGACAGCTCCTTTTGTTTTTTCGTTAAGAGCCCAATTGATAATTTGCCTCGAATTCGGAATTTGTGCGATCATATAATCGGTGGCAGTGGCAGTGTAATTTGGAACAACGGAATAGCCTTTCTCTGTCGCCAATTCATTAAACTTTTTGCTTACTTCGGGGTTCGATACAAATTGGTTCAGTTCGTTATCCACGTTATTGGCGGTTTTTTCACTTACCACGACAGGCAGATTTATGATGGCCAGTTTATACTTTGTTACGGGCTGAGTTCGCTCCTCCACCTGCATGATGATTTGCTGACCGGGTACAGATATTTTCTGTGGTATGCCAATCGGGGATGAGAATGCCCGTTGGATAAATTCTTTTCCCAATTGGGCCAGGTCGATCTCTCTCGCCCAACCGGCATCGCCTCCATTTGAGCGTGGATTAAGGGAATTTGCAACTTCTTCGAACGATTTTCCGCCTTGAATTTCGTTGTATATGCTGTCCATAAAGTGAGTGACGGTACTGTCTTGTCCTAAGGCACTCGGATCGGGCACTACGATCAATCGGAGATGAACCGAGTCGGGAGCAACTGTCTTGTCGATTAGTTTGTAAATTTGATATGAGTCGCCCTCTCTGACAGGGCCATAAACATCCGATATTGCAGCAGTTGAAGCAAAAGATAATTGGCTTGGCGTGAGCAAATTTGATGCTACAAATACATCTCTGTACGGCGTATCGGAATAGTCTGCTACTACAGGTGCAGGATTTTGCGCTTGTCGTAGTTTTTCGGCAGCTTCGTTGGCTTGTTTCTCAACTTCTGCAAAATCGGCATCACTGGGAGTGATTTCGCGAACGAAATAGGTGAGTTTTGCTACAGGAACAGCCAGTTTGAAATCTTTTTTGTGCTTATCGTAAAAGGCCTTTATTTCTTCGTTTGAAACGGTTACAGCAGAGTCAGGGATTGTGTAATAATTTTGAACGGTGTATGTCAGATCGGCATTCGTCTGCGAATGATCGAAATAGGTTTTCGCTTCCACATCATTGGCCATTACAGCCCCCGAAAGCAATGCTCCAAACTTTTCTTCGAGACGTTGATATTTGATCAGATTTTCGATGAACAGCCAAACACTTTTGTATTGTTCGACCAATTCTTGTTCCTCAGGTTTGAAAGATTGAGTTGGTTGGTTGATGGTATTCAAGAAGTTCATAAGAGCGTTGCGATCGTAAATTCCGGTTTCGGGATTTACAAAAAGCGGCAGTTGTTGCAACAGCGGAGAGATTGTTTCTCCATGTACGAGGTCGTTCAATTCTTCTTTCGATACCGTTAATCCCAATTTTTTTGCTTGAGCATCGAGTATTTTCTCTCGAACCATTTGTTGGTAAACCAATTCTCTGATTTGCGAAGTGGCATTTTCATCGAGCGAATTTTCGCCGCTTACCATTTTTTGAAAGTTTTCCCACTCCGTAACCCTATCGAAATAGTCTTGAGTGGAGATTACTTCTCCGTTTACTTCGAAAGCTTTGTCGCGCGCTTTGTTGAAAATAGTAGTTCCCGAGGTTAACAAATCACCCAAGATAAATGCCAGCATTGCAATACCAATTACTGCAACCAGAAATCCAGCTCTGTTTCTAATATTCTGTAATGTAGCCATTTATGCTAATAATGTTTAAGAAAATATCGTTAAAATTTATGCTGTTTCAATCAAGGGCACGAAGTTAGTAAAAATAAAGCAGATAAAATCTATTTTTATGTGAAAAAGTAATGGAGGGCTACAGTTGTCGATAAAAAATGCTACTCTTTTTTCAGACTGTTTACCATTAATCTGACAACTTCAATTTTTCTGGCCGTAACTTTCAGTATTTTGAAACTGAACTTTCCAATATCGATGGTTTCATACGTTTTTGGGAAACGTTGTGCATAGTGAAGTATCATTCCGGCTATGGTGCTGTATTCGTCAGATTCGGGGAGATCCAATCCGAGAATTTCGTTTACTTGATCGATCTCCATTCTGCCCGACAGAACGTATTCGTTGTCATTTTCTTTCTTCAAAAAACGGCTTTTTGTATCGTATTCGTCATAGATATCGCCAAAAATTTCCTCAACCAGATCCTCGAGGGTTACGATGCCGGAGGTACCGCCAAATTCGTCAACTACTACCGCCATATTTTTATGTTGTTGCATGAGGTCGCTCATGAGTTTTTTTGCCTGCATACTTTCGGGTACAAATGTGAGAGGCGTGATTTTTTTTGTCCAGTTTTCAGGGTCGTTAAATAACTCCCAGATATGAATATAACCGATGATATTGTCGATGTTGTCTTCGAAAACAAGAATACGCGAAAGCCCTGTCTCGATAAATTTTTCTTTCAATATCTCGGTGCTTGTGTCGTTTCTCACTGCAATGATGTCGGCTCGGGGAATCATGCAGTCTTTCACTCGTTTGGTTGAAAAATCGAGGGCATTGCGAAAAATCTTCACGTCTGTATCGACGTCGTTGTCATTGGGTATATCCTCAATGTTTAGTTTTACGTACGAATCAAGCTCTTTTTCGTTAAAAATCACATTTTGAATCGGTTTGACGGAACATCCAAAAATTTTCAACAAAAAACGGGAAACCTGAATAAAAGCGCGTGTCAGCGGATATATTAAAATATAATATAGAAAAGCCGGAATAGCAAAGATTTTTATCCACCCATCAGGATTTTTTCTCAGGATCATTCGTGGAATGAATTGATTTGCAGCAACAGTCAGCAATGAAATAACCACAATAATAAAAAAATACCGAACCGCTTCTTTTTTCATAAGAGTGAAAGTCATTAGAGCTGGGTCAAGAATCTCGATGAGGAGATAAATTATCCATCCGAGCAAAATGATATTGCCGAGAGCGAGGGTTGTTAAAAATTGACGAGGATGATTATAAATGGTATTGAGCATGTGATTGAAAACCCCGTTGTTTTTTTTGTCGAGCACATAACGCACTTTGTCCGATGCTACAAAAGCCGTTTCGGTAATGGAGATAAGCAGCCATACCAAGATGGATATTATCAACCACCAGCTATTTTCGGGTAAATATGTCATAGTTTCGCCGGATTTGAGGTTAAAGGACGTGGTACCGAATCATTGAGTTGAGGATTATCTTTGAATGGAATTTTACCCTCGTGAGGACGAAAAATTCGGTATTCGTTCATTTCCTGATTCGATTCAAATCCATATCCTTTCAGTTCAGAGTCGCCTCTTTTGATTTCGATGTATTTGTCTGAATAGACTTTCTGTTGCTTTTCATCCCAAAAAAGTTCGTCGCTGCGAAATTCTTCGCCTTGCATATTTCGAACATGTACGTTGCCTTTCAGTCTCCACAGGCGTTTCGCCGTATAATTCCATACCGTGTCGGCTATGATGGTAGCCTCGATGTTAAACGAAGGATCAAAACGCTCCAAATAAAGTCCTTCCGGAAAATACCAATGAGGATCTTTGGCTTTGTCGAAAACTAACCATTTTTGAGCAATGAGTTTGTAGCGTGTGATTCCGGAATCGGAAATGAAAGTAACCACCGAGTCGGTACTCATTGTAGGCGTACTTTCAGGATCGAATTTTATATCCACAAAATCAGCCTCTTTCTTATTGCACGATGCCCAAAAAAGCAACATAACAATCGCCAGTATGGCGATTGTTATGTGTCGTCTCTCTTTCGTGTATGTTATTTGTTCTTTTTCCAATTGAACTTCGATAAATCACACTGCTGTTTATTTCAGTCTCACCGTAGTGTTTTCTCCAATCCAGCCCGGTATGAATATAGATTGGCCTTCCTTAATTCCCATCATAAATGCCGTTTCTGTATCCATAAAGTATGCAGCGTATTTGTTTATCAAGCTATTGGCTTCGGCAGTTACGCTTGGATCAACCGATTTTGCTTTTTGCAACTTATCTACAGCGGCGCAGAATACCAATCCCGCTTTTTCGGGTTCCTGGAAAATGCTTCCGGCTGATGCGGCATATAATTGAGCAATAAGGATATATGCTTTTCCATTATTGGGATCGTATTTCAGTGCGTCGTAAGCAGCTTGTCTGGCACGCGAATAATTGCGTTGATTCGAGAAAATTCCCGCAAGCTGTAGTAGATAATCGGCAGCTTTCGATTTGTCTGTTTCCAGATTTGCAGCTTCGTTGTAATACTTTATCGCTGTGTCGTAGTCGTTGTTTCTAAGACTTCTGTTGGCCAAGCCGACTGCGGCATTTGCCGAAGGTTCGAGTTTGTAGAGATACTCGGCTGCAGTGAAGTACAGGTCAGACTCCGTGCATCCTACTGAACTCAACGAAGAAATGACTTCATTTAAGAAATTCTTATCATTTTTATTTGGTTCAATTTTATCTCCATAATATTCGATAAGAGTATTGCAATCGCCGGCTCCGCTGCTTACAAATCCGGCAACAATACCTTCTTTTACGGTAGCCAGATAATCGGCAGTTTGTTTATCGTTTGCCGCATTGGCATTGGCTATAGCCTGATCAATATATCCCGTTACGGTGAAATAGTCATTGAGGTATTGTTCTTTTTTGGAATTGTCTTTGTGATATTCTACCAGCGAGGCAGCCATAAAGTATCCGTAAGCATCCGACGGTTCCATTTTGTCTTTAGCCTCCTCGATAGCTTCTTTCAATCCTTCGTATACGAATTTTGAATCGGCCTTTTCACCCATCAATTCCATGTAATCATACACTTTGTATGCGATGATTTTCGACTTTCCTTCCTCTGCGCCGAAATATTTAAGGCGTGTGTCGTAGATTTCCATGACTTTGTCGAGCAAAGCTTGTTTCTTTGCCGGATCCGTTTCTTGTGCATATAAAGCTTTGAAGATGCGGGGTCCGTAGATGTAGATGTTCTTGCTTGCAGCCGGACAGTTTTCGTATGTGTAGGTCCAGGGAGCCACTGCATCTTTGAAGGCAGATGCTTTTACAGAAGTTTGCAACAAGCTCAAATTCATGAGACATTTAACGCTATCCTCCCCATGTCCATACGGAACTTTCGGGTCGTAGCCCGGTTTCCGTGCACTGGCTATTCCTATGGCAACGATGGCAAGAAGACAGGATAATAATAATTTTTTCATTTTTTCCTTTTGTTTTTAATTTGTTTTACCGATTTCTTTTTAGACGCTCTGCAAAAAGAAAAGTTTAATTTTTTAGTTACGTATCATACGTATCAATTGAATGCAAAATTAAAAGATAATTTCTTAGATGCAATTAGGTTACAAAAAAAAAAATGCACTTACAGAAGTTTTTTTGTTTTCCATTTTCCGTTTATTCTCGCTTTTTTCAAAATCATTATTCGAATTGTCTTTTGAAGAACCACAATTCGTTGATACTCATGCTCAGGCTGATTTTAAAAACTTCCTCTTTGATCATATACGTTGCATTGGGTTCGAGCAATGAATACCCAAATCCAATATTCAGCAGAGATACCCTCCCGTTATACATGTCTCTGAAAGGAATACCAAAACCCACATTAAAGCCATATTCCTTAAATCCATCAGTGCCGACAAGAGATGAATTGGTCGGATGGTATATATTTACATTGTTATACGAATTGGCAAAAGACAAACCGGCTCTGAAACGTATCCGCTGCAACAGGTTTCTGCTGAGTGGATCGTTTACATATTCGGCTCCGGCGCTTAATCTATATCTGTTATTGAATCTTGTTTCGGAAGTCATTCCGTCGAGATAGTCAGGATATTGCATATCTTTCCAGGTTTGGTATGAACCATCAATTCCTACCAGCAAATTATTGTTTCGATACGATATCCCTGCTCCGAAAGTATTTGGAAGCTGAAAGCTTTGGTGTGTAAGTGTATCGGATTCCAATTGTTGTGTGACTTGCCCCGACGAGTTGATCAGTCGATCGTAAGGATATATCGTTGATTCTGAATTTATTTTAGGTGAATACACAAGCCCCATCGTGATTGATTCTTCTCTACTGAGGGGATAGGTAAGCTGAAGTCCGAAGTCAAATTTCACATCGCTGAATCTGAATTTATCGGTTTTAATTCGCGCAAGAGTGTTCGAATTAATCAGAGGAAGTTGACGTGTGTGCTCGATGTTCCCAAAAAGGTATGAAACATTGGCTCCTATAGATGCAAACTTAAACAATTCCCAAGCAATTCCTCCATACACCTGGCTCAATCCTCCAGATCCACTATAAATTTCTTGATAGGTAAAATCGGTAGTGGATTGCTCACGACCGAAAGAATAACCAACTTTTGAATATGGAAGCAATCCAAAACTTCCGGCAATCTTACCAATCAGAGGAAATTGCATGGCTACGTAATCCAAATTTCCATTGTAGAGATTTTGCTTGTTCGATCCGTCCGAGTAAATGGAGTAGTGGCCGGAGATTCCATAGTCGAAAACAAAAGTAAGTGTATCGAGGCTTGAGTACGAAGCAGGGTTTCCCGGATTTACTTCTTGACTTCTTCTTAATCCGTAGCTAATTCCCCCCATCGACTCCGAAGCACCGATTGCGGGGTTAGAAAGCTGCCCATAGCCATAGCGACTGTAGAGTGAATTGGTGCCAACCTGTTGTGCAAAGGCAATGGAGGCGAATGCCCATAATGTAAGGAGCGGAAAGAGGCTTTTTATTACTTTCTTCATTCTGTTTTGCAAATAAAACACAATACCCTGCGAGTTTAGTCCCGAATGTATTTTTTGAACTGCAAAGATGACATATTTTTGGCTTGTAACCAACAAATTGGCTTAGTCTTGTTGTTAAAAAGACTAAAGTTTAATATTTGTAAACGGACGTGGTGTCGTAACGCGAGTATTGGCAACAACGTGCGCACGTCTTTCGGATTGATTAAGCCAAGAACGATGATTTTTATTATTTCTTATTTAGATAGCCATTTCGTGTCAGGATTTGATCTATCGGTTTTCTTTTTTTGGGACGCAGTGGTTGCGTGCTATATCCGATTACGATGTCGAGCCAAACACGCTTCGATTGGGGAATGTTGAGAAGTTGCCGCATTTTCTTTTCGTCAAACCAGCCCAAAATGCACGAACCCAATCCTTCGGCATGTGCGGCGAGAACCATGTGTGCGGCGGCAATACCCAAATCGAGTTGCGCGTAATCCTTTTGTTTTATCCAACCTCCAACTCCGGACGACAAATTAACCTTTTCTTCTACCATCAAAATGTGAATAGGCGCCTGTTTTGTAAAATGATTGAGGCCCAACACACGCGTGGATGTAGCGTCGGCAACTTTGTTTTTTAGTTCGGGATCATCCACCACAATCAGATGATAAGGCTGGGCATTGCATGCAGAAGGCGCATAACGCACTGCCTCGATGATTCGATCGAGCTTTTCTTTTTCTACCGGACGGTTGGGATCAAAAGCCCGATCGCTTTGTCTGGTCTTTACAAATTCTAAAAAATCCGCTCCTTCAATATTCATCCCAATAAATTTCGAGAATCGATTTTACGACCGAAAAGCCATCAATCGGCTGATATATTTTCCAATAATATCGAACTCAATATTGACTACTGATCCTTTTTCTATTTCGTGGAAATTGGTGAGCTCGTGCGTATAAGGGATAATAGCAACCGAAAAGCTATTATCCGTGGGGTTCACCACAGTCAGGCTCACACCGTTGACGGTTACCGACCCTTTATCCACAGTTAAATATCCCCGCTTTGCCATTTCCGGGTTGAAAGCATATTCAAATGTGTAGTACCAGCTCCCGTCAGCTTCCACAACATCCGTACATACGGCGGTTTGATCTACATGCCCCTGCACGATGTGCCCATCCAGTCGGCCATTCATCATCATGCTTCGTTCTACGTTAACTTTGCTTCCGGGCCTCAATAGTCCGAGATTCGAACGATCAAGTGTTTCCTGTACGGCCGTAACGGTGTAGGTATTATCTTCTATTTTTACTACCGTGAGACATACGCCGTTATGCGATACGCTCTGATCAACTTTCAATTCGTTGACGAACGAGCAAGTAAGCGTAATATCGAGATTGCTTTTATTTCTGTTTAGTGCAACTACGGTTGCAGCTTCTTCCACAATTCCTGAAAACATAATCCCTATTAAAAATCAATTAGTCATATCCAAAAAGCAGATTCACCAGATGGCAACACGTTGTTCCTTTGGAACATACATCGGATCGGTTTCCTTAATGTCAAAAGCTTCATACCATGCATCAATATGTGGCAATGCTCCGTTCACTCTCCATTTGCCGAGCGAATGGGGATCGATTTTGGTGAGACGAAGAATCTCTTCGTCGCGCACGTTTCCTGCCCACAAAAGTGCATAGGAAAGGAAAAAGCGTTGAGCCGGGGTAAATCCGTCGATTTTCTTGTTTTGTTTCGCCTGTTCGGTTTTCAGAAAGGCATTATACGCTATCTGCAATCCTCCCTGATCGGCAATATTTTCGCCCAGTGTAAAAGTACCGTTGGCATGTACGGTGTCGATCACTACAATGTTGTCATAAAAATCCACCAATACCTTTGCTCTTTCATCAAACCGACTAGCATCTGTGGGTGTCCACCAATCGGTAAGATTTCCTTCCTTGTCAAATTTTCGGCCCTGATCGTCGAATCCGTGAGTCATTTCGTGGCCTATCACAACTCCGATGCCGCCATAGTTGATGGCGTCGTCGCCGTTCATATAAAAAAACGGGGGCTGCAGAATGCCTGCCGGAAAGCAAATTTCATTGGAGGAGGGGTTGTAGTATGCATTGACCGTTTGAGGCGTCATATACCATTTTGTTTTGTCAACCGGTTTATTGAGGTCTTTTATCATATCGTTATACTCGTATTCGGCTGCGCGCATCATATTTGCCCAATACGAATCCTCTTTTATCTCCAGTGGTGTATAGTCTTTCCACTTATCGGGATATCCGATTTTTACGATGAATGCGGCCAATTTTTCGTGGGCTTTGGATTTTGTTGTGTCGCTCATCCATTCAAGATTATCGATGCGCTCACCCAATGATGTTTTAAGATTTTCAACAAGTTGAAGCATACGGTCTTTGGCCTGAGGAGGAAAATATTTTTCGACATACAGTTGACCTACGGCTTCACCCAAGGCACTGTTGACTGCGTCGATACTACGTTTCCATCGGGGTCGAAGTTCTTTGCTCCCGCTCATTTTTTTTCCGTAAAATTCGAAATTTGCATTCACAAACTCATCACTCAGGAAGTTTGCAGCGGAGTTGATGACTTTCCAGCTTAAATAATCTTTGATGTGATCGATAGGTTCTGTATGGATAAGCTGAATGGCGCGCCTGACGGGTTCTACTTGCGAAACATTTATACTGTCGGCATTAGCTGCCCCTACTTCTTCCAGATAGTACGCCCAATCAAATGGGGCAACTTTTTCATTCAGCTCGCTTACCAGATATTTGTGATAATTAAGTTCCGGCAAGCGACGCATCTCTTTCGTAATATGCGATTCGGCCAATTCGGTTTCGATTTTCATTACCACCGACGAGGCTTTTGCAGCATCAGCGTCGCTATATCCCGCATTCTTGAATTGTGTATTTATCAGTTTCCGGTACTCGTCTCGCAGCATTTTAGAGTGTTCGTCGTCGGCCAGATAATATTCTCTGTCTCCCAATCCTATACCCGATTGAGCGAGTTGGGCAATATTCATGCTGCTGTTTTTGTCGTCGGGGCCTACATAAAAACCGAAAAATGGGTTTGACGCATATTTCCCGATTTTAGCTATGAGGCGTATAATCTCTTTTTCGGTATTGGCGGCCGCAATTTCCTCAAGAAAAGGTCTGATAGGTGCTGCTCCTTCGGCATTCAATTTCACGCTATCAATTCCCATTTTATACAGATCGCTTACCTTTTGTGCATTCGAACCAAAGGCGTTGTTTTTTTTACTGAGCTCTTCGATGAGCTCCTTTATTTGTTTCTGGTTTTCTTCTCGCAATTTGTCGAAAGTGCCATAGCGTGAATATTCGTCGGGTATGGGATTGGCTTTTTGCCAACCGCCTGTGGCATACTGATAGAAATCTGCGCCCGGGGCTACTGTAGTGTCGAGATTTGCAAGATTCAAATCTTGCTTTTGTTCTGAGGTATTGTTCTGCGAACAATTGCCTAACATTGTCATAGTCAACAGCATTAATAATAAAAAATGTGGTTTCATTTTTAAAGGGATGATTTTCAAATACTCAACCGCAAAAGTACGAATTTATTTGGTGAGGAGAAATACGGAAAGCAAGTTTTTTTAAGTTGCTCAAAATCTCTTTGTGGCGATTTTCCCTATAAGCAATGTTTCTCTGCTTGAGTATTTCCGGAATGAAGCCTTAACCATAAACCGTCAGAAATGTTTGAAGATAACACTTCTGACGGTTTATTTATCTTTAGTTGTTCCGCTTTTACGCGAATTTCTTCATCTCTTCCACGATTAATTTTCGTGTGTTTTCCGTTACCGGCACCAAAGGTAGTCTCAATTCGTTTTCGATTAATCCCATTTCGTGGAGCACGCATTTTACTCCGGCCGGATTGCCATCTACAAACATCAGTCGAAACAATTCGTCGAAATGAGTTTTCATGCGTTTTCGTGCTTCATCGATCTTACCCTTCAATGCATCGTGTACCAAGTCGCTCATCTGTTTGGGATAAGCATTGCCAAAAACCGAAATGACGCCAATTCCTCCGCTTTCGACAATGTCAATCGTGGTAGCATCGTCGCCCGAAATCACCTTAAATCCTTCGGGAGCACCGGTAATGATTGCACGAATCTGATCCAGATTGCCCGATGCTTCTTTAATGGCGACCACGTTTTTGCATTCGCGTGCGATGCGAAGCGTTGTTTCGGCGGTCAGGTTCACGCCTGTCCGGCCCGGAACGTTATAAAGGATAACCGGCCGCGGAGATGCCTCGCTTATCGCACGATAGTGCTGAAAAAGACCTTCCTGTGTGGGTTTGTTGTAATAAGGCGTTACGGAAAGTATGGCATCTACGCCATCAAAGTTGAGCGTTTTGAGTTGTTGCACCACGCCGGCAGTATTATTCCCGCCGACTCCCATGACGATGGGCATGCGTCCGCCAATTTTGCGTACTACGGCACTTACGATTTCAGATTTCTCCGATTCGGAAAGCGTGGGCGTTTCAGCTGTAGTGCCAAGTGCCACAATGTAATCGGTACCATTTTCCAAATGAAAATCGAGCAGGCGATCGAGTGCTTCAAAATCTACCGCTTTGTCCTTGCGAAACGGGGTAACCAAAGCCACTCCCATTCCTTCTAAATGTATTGCTGACATGAAATAAGTGAAATTACTTGCCTTTTTGGATTAGATGATAATCTATAAAAACAAAATGCCATTAACTTAATCAAAATAACATCACAAAGATAGAAATTTTTTTAATGTCATAGTCGGCATTTTCAAAAAAACAAAAATATCGAATCAAAAAGTTGTTTTTTTGCGAAAATTACTATATTTGTGGCTGCAACTTTTCTATTGTTTTCTAATACAGATAAAGCATCAAAAAAACTTTTCTTTAGGTGCTTGCCGAAGTCGAAAACGTCGAATATGCACACGTGTTCTCAAAATTCTCAATTCCTTAATCGTTCATTGCATCTAATAATTTTACATGATGATATGAAAACAACATTCTTTTACAAATTGTTATTTTTCGCATTATTTTTTTCAGGTTTGTATGCGGAAATAATTAGAGCACAGGAAAATATGCCCAGAATGGGTATATGCACCAGGTATAGTAATGCAGAAATGCTTCAGCAGGCAGGATACAGTTACGTTGAAGAAGGAGTGGGCAAATTTCTTATTCCCGACAAAAGTGATGAGGAGTTTTCTGCAATTCTCGATGATGCATCTCGTTATTCGCTTCCCGTTGAGGCCTGCAACGGTTTTATTCCGTCATCCATGAAAAGTGTTGGCCCTGATGCCGTGCACGTACACATATTACAGTATATGGAAACTGCCTTTAAGCGAGCGCAACAGGCGGGTGTCGAAATTATCGTGTTTGGAAGCGGTGGCTCGCGCAATATCCCTGAAGGATTTTCGCGCAGCGAAGCCCGTCGGCAATTCATCGATTTATGCAAACAAATGGCACCGATAGCCAAAAAATATGGCGTAACGGTTGTTTTGGAGCCGTTGAATTCCCAAGAATGCAATTTCGTCAATTCGGTTGCCGAAGGAGGGGAAATTGTGAAAGCCGTAAATCATCCCAATTTCAGACTTTTGGCCGATATTTATCACATGAAGAAGGACAACGAAAATCCGGAAAATATCGTGAAATACGGAAAACTGATCAAACATGTTCATATTGCCGAAAAACAGGACAGAGCTGTTCCGGGAACCTACAATGAAGACTTTCGGCCCTATTTCGACGCTTTGCGAAAAATAGACTACAAAGGGCGCATATCCATCGAAGCACAATGGAAGGACATGCAGACACAAGCGCCCATTGCCATCGAAACCATTAAAAAACAATTCAATAACTAATCATGGAAACAAGAAGAAATTTCATTAAAAAATCGGCAATGGGTGTTGCCGGACTTGCCGTCGGCAGTACGTTGAATATGTCGGCAAAAAGTTATGCCAATATCCTGGGCGCTAACGACCGCATTCGGGTAGGCGTGCTTGGCTTTTCAAATCGCTTCAAGGACTCTCTCGGAAAATCTTTTCTGAAATATGCCAAGGAAATGAATTTCGAGCTGTACACTATTTGCGATATTTGGAGTCGTCGTCGCGACGAAGGGCAGGCATGGTATAACAAGCAGACCGGCGAAACCATTCGTACGGCTCGAAACACGGACGAACTCTGGACTCAAAAGCCCGACGCCGTCATCATCAGTACGGCCGATTTTCAACATGCGCTACTCACGGCGGAAGCCGTCAAGGCCGGATGTCATGTGTATGTAGAAAAACCTTTTGCCGAAACAATGGATGATGCCAATTACGCACTAAAGGCCGCCAAGGAAGCAAACAAAGTCATTCAGGTTGGATCGCAACGACGCAGCGGAGTCAATTATCAAGCGGCTTACGACTATATCCGATCGGGTAAATTCGGAAAAATCATTGCCGTCGAAATGACGTGGAATGTCAATCAACCCGGCCGGTGGAGATTACCTCAGCTCACAAAAGAAATTCGCGAACAGGATACCGATTGGAAGCGTTTTTTGATGAATCGCCCTTACGAACCCTGGGATCCGCGAAAATACCTCGAATATCGTTTGTTCTGGCCATATTCTTCGGGCATACCGGGACAATGGATGGCTCATCAAATCGATACGGTACACTGGTTCTCGGGCTTGCAATATCCGCGTTCGGCAGTGGCTAACGGAGGAATATATATGTGGAACGACGGACGAACCAATTACGACACGGTGACGGCAGTCCTCGATTATGGCGACAGCAAAGAAAAAGTGCCGGGCAACGGTTTTCAGGTAATCTATTCGTCTCGACAGAACAATTCCTCCGGAGGTACGAAGGAATGGTATTTTTCTAACGGAGGCAAACTCGATCTCGACACAAACGTTGTGAGTAGCGAAGGTGGACTGACAGAGCGTTATGCGGCCGAGATGGGAATGAAACCATTTTTACTCGAACCTTTCGAACTGCCGCAAATAAAGGTGGAAACGGGATCAAACACCGGGTCAGATCCTTTAACCAATGCGCATATGAAAAATTGGATGGATTGCGTACGCGCCAACAATCTTAAGACGAATGCTCCCGTGGAAGCCGGCTATAGCCATTCCATTGCCGATATCATGGTTACGGCTGCTTTGCGAACCGGGCAGCGTGCTACTTTCGACGAAACGACCAAACAAGTTATGGCGGGCGGGAAGATTTTCAAATATTGACGCGATACCCGTAAATGTGAATTTAAAAAAAAGAGGCTGCGTGAGCTCACGCAGCCTCTTTTTACATGGAATGTGCAAAAAAATGTTCTATAAAACCCGCACCTCGTAAGTTACGGGAACGGCTTTTTTGTACATCGCCAGTACACCGCAATATTGGTCGAAAGAAATTTTGCATGCTCTTTCGAGTTTCTCTATCGGAAGGTTTTCGCCTTCAAATTCGTAAATTACTTTTATCGATGTGTATTGTTTGGGATGCTCATCGCTTACTTCGGCCTCAATTCTGATGTCGAAGTTGGTAACCTTCAATCGCATTTTTTGAACAATTTCGATTACATCGAGCCCCGTACAACCGGCGGCAGCAACCAAAAGTAGTTTTTTCGGACGCGGCCCGGCATCATTGCCTCCTTCTTCTTTAGCCAAGTCTATTACGATGTTGTGTCCATCCACATCGGTCTCGAAAATATTATTTTCTTTCCATACAGTTTTGATAGAATGTAATGTCATTTTGATACTTTTTGTTTTGAATTATTCTATCTATTAAACAAATTAATTCATAATTGGTTTGATCTGTAGAAAAATATTATAATCTGTTTTAGCACAATGTGTTACGTTGAGATTATTTTCTTGTATTGTGTTTTTGCGTCTTATTTTTTGTTACTTTTGTACTAAATAATACTGTTATGACCGATATTAATGCTAAAGTATTGCTCATTTATACCGGGGGAACCATCGGCATGGTTGAGAATCCTGAAACCGGTGCGCTCGAACCGTTCAACTTCAGTCATTTGGGCTCGAATGTGCCGGAAATTCAAAGATTAAATTTCAGCGTCGATACCTATTTGTTCGATCCTCCCATCGATTCGTCCGATGTTTCGCCGGCAAAATGGCAGGAAATGGCCGGAATAATCGAGGATAATTACGAGGGATACGATGGTTTCGTTATTCTGCACGGAACGGATACAATGGCATATACCGCTTCGGCATTGAGCTTCATGTTGGAAAATCTTACCAAGCCGGTTATTTTTACCGGATCGCAATTACCTATCGGAAAATATCGCTCGGATGGAAAAGAAAATCTGATTACTGCACTCGAAATCGCCGCCGACAAAGATCCGGACGGCAATCCCATGGTCCCTGAGTTGTGTATTTATATGCAAAATTTGTTGATGCGGGGCAATCGGACGATGAAGGTTAGTGCTGATGATTTTAGTGCTTTCAATAGTCCGAATTATCCTTATTTGGCAGAGGTTGGAGTGGATATTCGCTATGAATACAAATTCATTCTTCAGCCCGATTATAGTAGTCCTGCCACATTCAACTACGCTCTCGATCATCATGTTTCTGTGTTGAAACTTTTTCCGGGGATTACTCCCGAAGTGGTACATGCTCATTTGTCTGTACCGGGGTTGAAAGGGGTTGTTCTCGAAACTTATGGTTCGGGTAATTCGCCAAGTGCGAAGTGGTTTATCGATTTGTTGCATGAGGCAGTTGATCGAGGAATTGTTGTGGTAAATGTCACGCAATGCTTGTATGGATCGGTGGAAATGCATCGTTACGAAAATGGGCAGAAACTACAAAAGGCGGGAGTCGTAAGTGGTTTCGACATGACTACCGAGGCCGCTCTTGCCAAGCTGATGATTTTGTTTGGTGCGGGCAAAACGCCCGACGAAGTTACTCGCCTTATGCCTGTATCGCTTCGTGGAGAACTTACCCAACGTTAGTTTTGCTTGCTTAAATGTGTAAATTGTTCGAATCTATTCTCTTCCTTTTTTAAGGCTCTAAAGCGATATCATGGCCTAAATCGTTATCTTTGTATATCAAAAAAATGAAGATTATGGCGATGAATAACTTGGATTACGGTGTCATAGGCAACTGCCGCACTGCCGCGCTTATTTCGAAGGAAGGCAGCATCGATTGGTTTTGCCTTCCCGATTTTGATTCTCCTTCCGTTTTTTCCAAATTACTGGATGAAAACAAAGGGGGTAGTTTTTCTTTTGAAGTTTCATCCGATTACGCGATCTCTCAAAAATATTTCAAGAATACAAATATCTTATCCACCTGGTACGAATCGGAAGAAGGGGCATTCGTGGTTTACGATTATATGCCCCGCTATCGCACCATCGAACAAAGATATTATTTGCCTCCCGAAATTCATCGCTACCTCAGAGTTATAAGAGGAAAACCACGCTTATCGGTTTGCTACGATCCCAAAATGAATTACGCTGCCGAGTCCGTTGTTCATGAAAAATACAGGGACTATATCAAAACCACTTCGGTAGTGAACGACCGAAACGAAATTTATTTGTACAGCAGTGTCGATTTCGATACCATACTCAATGGTGAGGAATTTCGCTTGTCCTCCGACGAATTTTTTTTGCTTTCGTACACTCAGAAACTTATCCCGATTGATTTAGAAAGAATTCATCTTGATTATGAACGAACCAAAGTTTATTGGCTCAACTGGACCAATCGTTCGCGAAAATTTCTCGAATACGAAGATATGATCAACCGAAGCCTGCTGGTTATCAAATTGATGTCATACCATTCCACAGGTGCAATGATTGCCGCGCTCACCACCAGTTTGCCCGAATCTATCGGCGAGTGTCGCAATTGGGATTATCGGTTCTGCTGGTTGCGCGATGCCTCTATGTCTATCAGCTCCCTTGTGTACATGGGGCATAAAAATGTTGCCGAGCGCTTTATCGGGTTTGTGAAAAACTTGCTGCGTTCGCGCGATGATGTTTTTCAAATAATGTATGGTATCAGGGGCGAAAGAGAGTTGACGGAGGTCGAGCTTACTCACTTGTCGGGCTACGAAAATTCTTATCCCGTAAGAATCGGTAACGCCGCTTTTACACAAATTCAAAACGATTCGCCGGGATATTTACTGGATGTTATCTATAAATATTACCTTTATTTTCCCGGTACGCTGGATGAGATTGAGGAAATGTGGGAGATTGTGAGATTTATTGCCCGTTCGGTTTCGCAAACATGGCAGATGCCCGATCACAGTATTTGGGAGTTTCGCACACGAAAATTGAATTTTGTTTTTTCGAAAGTGATGAGCTGGGTGGCCATGGATCGTGCTACGGCTATCGCCGAACTACTTCATAAAAACAGTTATGCCGAGCTTTGGAAAACCGAGAGTGAGAAAATTAAAACCGATATTTTCGAAAAAGGATGGAAGGAGGAGATACAATGTTTTTCGCAGGCCTACGAAAACAATGATTACGATTCTTCACTTTTGCTGATGCATTATTATGGGTTTATCGATGCCAATGACGAGAGGTTTGTCAAGACGGTCAAATCTATTCGTCAACATCTGCAATATAAAGGATTGATGTACAGGTATAAATCGGCTGACGATTTTGGTCATCCTTCCTCTTCGTTCACCGTGTGCAATTTTTGGATGATACAGGCTCTTTATGCTATTGGCGAGAAGGAAGAGGCACGTCGCATGTTTGATTCCATTGTGGCCTATGCCAATCATGTGGGATTGTATAGCGAAGATTTCGATTTCGAAACGGGTCGTTTACTGGGTAATTTCCCTCAAGCCTATTCTCATTTGGCATTTATCAATGCGGCAACACTGTTCTCCGAAGAAAAAGTTGTATCGAAATTTATTCGGCCATAATCTCTTTTTCGGGGGATTGCGGCTTGAGGTATATCTTTGCAAACGAATCGGGATATTTTTCGTTGATGAAATCAATCATCTTTTCGCGAATATCTACGCGTAAATCCCAATTTTTGGATGAATCGGAGCTGCTTACCAAAATTCGCAGTTCCTTATACCATTGTTTTGCATCCGTAATTTGGATGTTCTGAACGCGGCCATCCCAGTTGGGATTTGCTTCTACAATGGTTTTCAATTTCTCTCTGAGCGGTTCTACCGGAAGATCGTACGAAACATACAGAAATACCGACCCAAGTATGTTTGACGTGTTTCTGGTCCAATTCTGTATGGGCTTTTGGAGAAAATAATCTATGGGGACTATCAAACGACGTTCGTCCCAGATTTTTACTACGGCATACGTAATATTGATTTCTTCGATACGGCCCCATTCTCCTTCTATAACGACTACATCGTCCAATCGGATGGGTTGTGTAAATGCAATCTGAACTCCCGAAAGTACTTGTCCTACGCTTCGCTGGGCGGCCAACCCGACCACAACGCCGATGACGCCTGCCGAAGTCAATATACTCACGCCGATGCTTCGAAGCGATTCGATCGACATCAAAGCTATCGATATAAAAATAACCGAAACCGAAATAATCGTTATTTTTTCGATCATACTCAATTGAGTTAATTGCTTGCGGGCTTCCAGGTTGTTCGGATTTTCGATGTTGAGTTTGTTCCTGAAATATCGAAATATGGCTCTTATTGTTTGTATGAGTACCCAACCTATAATCAGGATTAAGAGTATTTGGCTTATTTTCTGCAATGTCTCGAATATTTGGGCGTCGTCCTTCAGATAGGTGCTGAATGTACTCAACAAGGTCGAGAAGATCAGCCATAGCGCCGGCAACCGAACCATTCGAATGATGATGTCGTCTATCGGACTTTTTGTCTTTTGTGCCCGTTTCTGTAGTTTTTTTGATAAGGCATTCAAAAGAAATACAAGAATGAGGAATATCACAGCAAATGCTATGAACAGAACTAAGTATCTACTCGATGGATAACGCTCAAAAAGTTGACCAAACCATTCCATATTATATTGCTGAAAAAATTAAGAGATGAGTTTTGTCAAAAAAGGAATTACTTTGGATTGTAGCGATATTCGGTATTTGGCGATGGGCGAAAAATCTCCTACTTTTATACTGATCCCGTCGCTCGGGATTGCGCGAAACATATCTTCATCGGTGGTGTCGTCGCCAATTACCATCACGAAGTCAAATTTTTCTTTCTGCATGCGCCGCTTTATTTCGGTGCCTTTATTGAATGCAGATGGCTTTATTTCCAATATTTTATTACCCGGAACAATTTGTAGATTCAGCCTTGTGCAGGGCTCTATTAGCGCCCTCACCAATTGTTCTTCGCGCAAATTGGCCAACCATGTATCGACCTTGCGATAGTGCCACACAAGAGCTGTGTTTTTTATTTCTAACCACGAATTGGGAGTTTTTTCTATCGTGCGTTGTATGATGTCCAATATTTCGGAATCCCATTGCTCGATTTTTTTAAAATTTTCGTGCCATTCGCCATTTTCCTTATACAGTGCACTATGTTCCGCCGAAAGATCTATCGGCAAATCACCAAACCATTTTTCTAACATCTCACTGCTTCGTCCACTGTTGATCACCACGTGGTTAGCCGGATCTTTGGCCATTTTTTCGAGTAACGAAAGCAGTATCGGCGAAGGAGCCGCTTCTTCCGGCTTTTTATAAAAAGGCGCAAGTGTTCCGTCATAATCGAGTACGAGCAGCCTGTGTGACGATCTGTCGTATTGTCGTTTGATCTGTGCCAATTGTTTCTTATCGATGATTTTCTGATAAATTTCTTCGTTTTGTTTTTTGATATAGGATAATTCCTTGACAAAATCGTTAGCCCATTTTTGAACGGTTTGATTGGAAATTGTTTTTTGCATTCTCCATAAGCGTTCTTTTTTTTCATTTTCACTCATTGTGATGGCCTGCAAAATGGCATTCTCTATTTCATTGGCATCCATCGGGTTGATGATAATCGCATCGGTAAGTTCGATAGCTGCACCTGCCATTTCGCTCAGTATCAGCACGCCGGGTTTTTCACGTTTCGATGCGAGATATTCCTTTGCCACCAGATTCATTCCGTCGCGAAGAGGCGTAACCAGCGCTATATCTGCAACATCATACATGGCCGAGAGGCCTTCGAAATCGAAGCTTCGATAGTAATAATGGATAGGTGTCCATCCCACGGTGGCATACTTGCCGTTGACCTGCCCGATTGTTTGATCGATACGTGTTTTCAGATCGGCATATCTCTCTACATTGTCGCGCGAAGGTGTAACGATCATGGCCAGCGAAACTTTTTCGCGATATTCGGGATGATTCTCCAAAAATTGTGCAAACCCTTTTATTCTGTTGAGAATCCCTTTGCTATAATCCAAACGATCTACGGATAATATGATAGTCTGATTGCCCAATTTCTTTTTCAGCTCGGCCGATTCTTTTCTCACTGCCGGAAGCAGAGCCGCATCGTGATATTTTTGGTAGTTGATTCCCATCGGAAAAGCATCCACATGTACGGTTCGGTCCTGAAGTTTTATTTCATCCAAATCGCAATTGAGATCGAGAACCCGATAAAGCGAACTGATAAAATGGCGCATGTAGTCGTGTGTATGCAGACCAATAAGGTCAGCCCCAAGTAAGCCTTCCAACAACTCTTTCCTTTCGGGGAGTACCCTGAATAGCTCGAATGATGGAAACGGAATATGATGAAAATATCCGATATTTGCCTGTGGTTTGTGGTCTCGAATCTTTTTGGGGAGCAACATCAAGTGATAATCCTGTATCCAAACGATATCGTTTTCATCGATGAAGGGTAATGATTCTTCACAAAACAGCGTATTGACTTCCTTATATGCTTCCCAAAAGCATGAGCCGTATTTGATATAGGAGAAAAAATAATGACAGAGTGGCCACAAAATGCCGTTGCTGTATCCTTCATAGTATTTTTCAATTTGTTCCTGACTAAGAAAGACAGGATGAAAATGCATGGCGTGCAGCCTTCGGGTTATTCGTTTTTGGAGGCTTTTGTCGTCCACGTAAATCCCCGGCCACCCAACCCAAAATTTTTCTATGGACGTATCCAATGAACTCAGCCCGGTGGCTAATCCGCCTTCACTTCGTTTGATACTGTATGAATTGTTTTTTTCTTCGATTTTTACGGGTAAACGGTTTGCAATAATCACTAATTTCATAAGCTTAGATATTAAATCCAAAAAACGACATATTCGTTCCTCTCTCGAAATTTTATTTTTGCGTCCACTCTCGTTTTCAATTAAAATGGAATAAAGCAGTAAATGTTTTCATGTATAAAACGTCAAATATTAAAGAAAGATTATTTTTTAACCTTTTTTCAATATGAATCTAATCATTTTTCTTCTCTCATTATCGTATGAAACAAGAATTATATGAGAGTGTATATGTCAATAGTAATTTCGTATTGACCCGTCATCAAACTGTTTAATTTAGTTTTATACATTTCCTGAAAATTCGTTCCGGCCACGGGGACTGTGTTGATTGTCCTTCAAATTCGAGAGAAAGGTTATCGGTTTAACTCGACATGGATAAGTTAACAAATAAAAAAACTTGCATAGTGGTTGAATCGGTTCCAAAAGAAATTTTCTGTGCTTTTTCAGACGATCGTCTCGTGAATCTTCGTTCCATGTTTCCGTCGTATTTCCGTCGTACTTGGTTCGAATGAAGTTTATTCATACTTTCGATCATTTCCCGATTCTCTAAAATAAAGCAACCTGCACCAAAAAGCTTTTCCGAAAGAGGATGCTATTTGCAGTAAAAATACAGGAAATGAGCTGCTTAATTGTTTTAGAAAAAAAATCGATAGGGCACTTCAACATACAAAAAGTCGGTTTTCCCCGTTCGTTGAACATGGCGACAAACCTTTAAATCTCCGCTAAAATTCGACTTAAGAGCTAAGTTCAACTTAGAAGTGCGAATTTCCTGATAAGTTTTACATAGGATTTTTAAAACAAAACTATGAAAAACATTGCGGGGGATTGCCAAACGGCTGGGGGTGCAAAACCCCCAAAGAGTGTCA